>Ga0307380_10003995_pt1 | contig 20132 bp, 14 predicted proteins | sample UN3MG_FD_202239 | JGI IMG/M metagenome (GOLD analysis project Ga0307380, IMG submission 202239) | Soil microbial communities from Risofladan, Vaasa, Finland - UN-3 | ecosystem: Environmental > Terrestrial > Soil > Coastal area > Acid sulfate soil | place: Finland: Risofladan, Vaasa | collected... | reverse complement strand
AATCTATGTGCGCATAGTGCCTCTTATCTGTCTCATATTCCAGATGAGCTATGGCAATGGTTAATCCCCTCTCCTTCTCCTCAGGGGCATTGTCAATCTCATCTACCCTCTTGGCTTCTGCCTTCCCTGTCTTCGACAAACAGAGAAGAATCGCCGCAGTGAGTGTCGTCTTCCCGTGGTCTACATGTCCAATTGTGCCCACATTCACATGTGGCTTAGTTCGTACAAACTTCTCCTTGGCCATTTTTTTACCCCCTTTAGTTATTTTTAAATTCCTTCAATAATTTCTTTTGCTAATTCCTCCGAAACCTCATCATAATGGGAAGGCTCCATACTATAGGTTGCTCGACCTTGCGTTAGGGACCGTAAACTGGTAGCATATCCGAACATCTCTGACAGGGGCACAAAACCATCTACTATCCCCATTTGACTTCGTCTATCTATCTTTGTTATTTTCGTCCGGCGAATGTTAAGGTCACCAAGCACATCTCCTAAATAGTTCTCAGGTACCACCACCTCCAGTTTCATCACTGGTTCTAATAGAACAGGAGAAGCTTTCTTCATTCCCTTATGGATAGCTATAGCAGCAGCATTCTTAAATGCCAGGGCTGAGGAATCCACTTCATGGAAACTACCATCCACTAATGTTACTTCCAGGTCAACTACTGTATATCCAGCCAGCACGCCCGCTTCCATTGCTTCACGAACTCCCTTCTCTACAGAAGGAATGTATTCTTTGGGAATTCTTCCCTCTTTTACCTTATCAATAAACCGGATTCCAGAGCCCCTTTCCTGGGGCTTCCCTTTTAACACAACATGCCCATACTGGCCATGGCCACCTGTCTGTTTGATATATTTCCCCTCCTGTTTAAAAGGCTGAGTGATACTCTCTTTATAGGCTACCTGTGGCTTGCCCACATTTGCTTCCACTTTGAACTCCCTCAACATGCGATTGACAAGAACCTCCAGATGGAGTTCTCCCATCCCCGAGATTATGGTCTGACCCGTCTCAGGATGGACCTTTATTTTGAAAGTGGGGTCTTCATTCGCCAGGATATTTAAAGTTGTAATCAACTTCTGCTCATCAGTTTTAGTTTTCGGCTCGATAGCCAGGAAAATAACTGGTTCAGGAAAACGTATCGACTCCAGAATTATCGGATGATGCTGAGCACAGAGGGTATCTCCAGTTGCAGTATTCTTAAGCCCCACCACTGCAGCAATATCGCCGGCATATACCATCCCGATATTTTCTCTGCGATTAGCGTGCATTCGCAGAATACGAGTTACTCTCTCCCTTATATCTTTAGTAGCATTGTATAGATAGGAGCTTGCTTTTATTGTCCCCGAATAGACGCGAAGAAAAGTCAATTTTCCCACATAGGAATCAGCCATTATCTTAAACGCTAAAGCACTGAAGTTCTCTTCATCGCTGGGTTCTCTCTTCTCTTCTTTTCCGCTTCGGGGATTAACCCCTGATATAGCCGGTAAATCTTTGGGGGAAGGCAAACAATCGACCACTCCATCTAAAAGCATCTGAACTCCTTTATTCTTCAGCGACGATCCACAGAAGACAGGAATCATCTTAACTGCAATCGTTGCCTTGCGCAGAGCTGTAATTATCTCCTCACTCCTTATCTCCTTACCGTGAACGTATTTATCCAATAAGCTATCATCCGTTTCGGAAAGAGCTTCCAGGAGTTCTTCCCGGTACTTTCTTGCCGAGGGAAGAAATTCCTGTGGAATATCTATCTCCTCATAAGTTACTCCCAAATCCTCTCCCTTATAGAGTCGAGCCTTCATCTGGATCAAATCGATGACTCCTCTAAAACCCTCCTCTTTACCAAGAGGGATTTGCACGGGATAAGCTTTTGCCCCTAACCTTTCCCTCATCCTGTCTACTACCCAGAAGAAGTCACTCCCCACGCGGTCCAGCTTATTGACAAAAGTTATCCGGGGAACACTATATTTATCTGCCTGTCGCCAAACTGTTTCTGACTGGGGCTCAACCCCCTCCACCCCGCAGAAAACCACTATGCATCCATCCAGTACTCTTAAAGACCTCTCAACTTCTACGGTGAAATCAACGTGTCCAGGAGTATCAATAATATTTATCCGGCAATCCCGCCAGTGGCAGGTGGTCGCTGCCGAAGTAATGGTAATACCTCTCTCCTGCTCCTGTTCCATCCAGTCCATTGTTGCTGTGCCTTCGTGTACTTCACCCATCTTATAAATCTTCCCGGTATAATATAGGATCCTTTCTGTAGTTGTAGTTTTGCCAGCATCAATATGGGCAACAATTCCTATATTCCTCACTTTTTCTAACGGAAAATCTCTCTTCATAATCACACAAAAACAAAAAAGGGGTCAGATTCATTTTTTCCTAAAAAAAAGAGACCAGGCTACTTTTTTACTGTCCCTTCTTTACCAGCGATAGTGAGCAAAAGCACGGTTGGCTTCAGCCATTTTGTGAAGGTCTACCTTCTTCTTCACTGCCAAACCTTCACTATTTGCAGCGGCAACTATCTCCGCAGCCAGTCTTTCAAACATGGGCTTACCCTTTCGTAGTCTGGCAAACTGGATTATCCAACGCATTGCTAAGTCGACCGAACGTTCCGTATTTACCTCAAGTGGAACCTGATAGGTGGCACCACCAACCCTTCTGGCTTTTACTTCTAAAACAGGTCTCACATTACCTACAGCTTTATTGAATGTGTCCATGGGGGGAAGGTTAAGTTTCTTTCCCGCGCTCTCCAGAGCCTGGTAAACAATTTGTTCGGCTATTCTCTTTTTTCCCTTTAACATTATCCTGTTTGTAAATTTAGTTATAAGCAAACTATTGTAAATATAATCTGTCTCTATTTTTTTTCTTTTTGCTTTTCCTTTTCTTGACAAGACCTTAACCTCCTATTTCCGTTAAAACTGTGACTCCAAAAGACTCTGGAGTAGCACCGCTTGCGGTGCGTTAACGCGAGACAAGTCTCGCTACTCCTTATCTTTTTAAGCTGCTGGCGGAGCTACAGTCTTTACTCTTTTTGTACCGTACTTCGAGCGCCCCTTTTTCCTATCGGTTACCCCGGCAGTATCTAAGATGCCTCGCACTATATGGTAACGAACCCCTGGCAGATCCTTTACTCTTCCGCCTCGAATTAAAACTATGGAATGCTCTTGCAAATTGTGCCCTATTCCGGGTATATAAGCAGTCACTTCCATACCGTTACTCAATTTCACCCGTGCCACTTTTCTAAGTGCTGAATTGGGCTTCTTGGGTGTCGTAGTATAAACACGAATACAGACCCCTCTCTTTTGAGAACACCCGTCTAAGGCGGGTGTCTTTGCTTTCTGTTTAATCTTTTTTCTACCTTTTTTTATTAGTTGATTAATTGTAGGCATTTTAATCCCGCGTTTCGCCCCCCTTTTCATCTCAAAGATCGTTTTTTCTGACCTTCCCCCCCCGATTCTATCGGGGGATTTCAATCTCATAAAACCTTCCTTTCGGAAGGAATCCAGCTCAAGCTTTCAGCATTAGGTTTCCAACTCTTTCTGATAGTTAACTATTCCTGTCCCTGCAGGAATTAATCTTCCTATTATGACATTTTCCTTCAATCCTTGCAAATTATCACTCTCGCCAGAGAGAGCAGCATTTGTCAAAACCCGCGTGGTCTCCTGAAAACTGGCAGCAGAGATAAAGCTCTCACTGGAGAGAGCAGCCTTAGTTATACCTAAAAGAACTGGGCGGTACTGAATGGGCTTTTTATGCTTAGACTTAATCTTTTTATTTTCTTCTATAACTTTCGTTTTCTTAACTGTCTCTCCCACAAGAAAGCTGCTATCCCCACTATCTTCGATGCGAACGTTGGACAGCATTTGCCGTACAATAGCTTCAATGTGTTTATCGTTAATTCTCACTCCCTGCAACCGATACACTTCTTGTATCTCATTAACTAAATATTCTTGTACCTCTTTATCTCCTTTTACCCTGAGAATGTCACGGGGGTTGATGGGGCCGTCGGTTAAAGGAGCCGCCTCCGCTACTCTGTCTCCTTCGTAAACAACCAGATGGCAGTCTGGTGGTATGGGATACTCCTTGGGTTCTCCTATATCAGGGATAACCGTTACTTTAAATGCTCCTTTCTTAGTAGTCCCTAGCTTTACTACGCCACTAATTTCAGAAATAACTGCACTGTTCTTGGGGTTTCTGGCTTCGAATAGATCGGAGATTCTTGGCAACCCACCAGTAATATCACGCGGCTTGTAATCGACCTGGGGAATCTTGCATAAAACATCTCCTTGAGAAACTTCCGCTCCGTTTTCCACCACAATGTGCGTATCCACAGGTAAAAGGTAAGACCCTAATTTTTTTCGACTCTTATCAACTACTTCTATGCGGGGTCTGAGTTTCTCCGAACGGTAGGGAATAATTACTCTTTCCTTTAAACCTGTATTTCGATTTATCTCCTCATGCAGGCTTACGCCATCAATAATATCTTCCAATCTAACCTTGCCGGGAACTTCAGAAATAATCGGCATGGAATAAGGATCCCATTCCACCAGGAGTTCCCCTTTTTTAACTTTCTTATTTTCTTTAACTTTCAACCGCGCACCGTAAGGAACCAATTGATATTGTTCTTTACTTTGCCTCTTTGAAGATTTAACACTTATCTCACCATTACGACTAACCACAATCAGTTGTTCCTGTTTATTCTTTATTGTACGGATAGTATGATATTTAATTGCTCCATCATCTTTAGCTACGATCGAGGACTTCTTCACCAGTCCTGTAGCAGTCCCTCCGATATGAAAGGTTCTAAGAGTAAGCTGCGTCCCGGGTTCGCCAATAGATTGTGCTGCCACGACCCCCACAGCTAAGCCAACTTCAGCCAGCTTTCCTGTAGTCAAATCTATACCGTAGCACTTGGAGCAAATGCCTCTCGTAGTCTCACAGGTTAAAACTGAACGGATTCTAATCCGTTCAATATCAGCTTCCTGGATCTTCTTCGCTATCTCGGGAGTGATTATTTCTCCTGTTTCTACAATGACCTCATCAGTTAAAGGATGGGCGACCCTATCAATGCTTATACGCCCTGCAATCCGCTCACTTAAAGATTCAATAAGCTCATCACCCTCTTTTAATTCACTCACGCGAACACCATTCATTGTGCCACAATCTTCCTCATTAATTACAACATTATGGGCAACATCGACGAGTCTCCTGGTAAGGTATCCAGCATCCGCGGTTTTCAAGGCTGTGTCGGCTAAGCCCTTGCGTCCCCCGTGTGTGGATATGAAGTATTCCAGAACCGTCAGTCCTTCCCTAAAGTTAGATTCAATGGGAGATTCTATAATTTCTCCCACTTTACCAGTAATTCTCTTTTCCGGCCTGGCCATTAACCCGCGCATACCGGCAAGTTGTCTAATCTGCTGAACAGAGCCCCTTGCTCCAGATTCAGCCATAAGGTATATGGAATTAAACTTAGGAGTCCCTTCCTTAGCCACCTCCAGCCCCTGGTTTTTTAACTCCATAAACATAGTATCCGCTATTTTATTGGTCACGCTGGTCCAGATATCGATAATATTATTATACCTCTCCGCCTCAGTAATTAAACCCTGCCTATAATTTGATTCAATCTTTTTTACCTGAGATCTGGCTGATTCCAATAACTGTTCCTTTATCCGAGGAGTTTTCATATCATCGAGGGAGATGGTAATTCCAGATTTGGTAACATATTTAAAACCCAATGCTTTTACTTCATCGAGCAAAGCCAATGTCCTGTAATTGCCCAGTTGGTGAAAACACCTCTGAATTAAATCTGCCAAGATTTTCTTATCGATTACTGTATTGACAAAGCGAAGTTTCTCGGGGAGAACCTGGTTGAATAGAATTCTGCCCACAGTTGTATAGTCTCTCCACCTATCAGGGTTAATGAAGTCTTCTTTTTCCCAATCGTCCCGTTCTCTAATTTTATTAATTCCTCTCACTTTTATCCGGGCGTGAAGGTCGACTTCACCCTCCTCATGGGCTACGGCAACTTCATCTACACTGGCAAAGATGAATCCCTCTCCTTTTACTCCTTTTTTCTCTTTAGTCAAATAACAGCACCCTAAAACTATGTCCTGTGTTGGCGTTACAATCGATTGTCCATTGGCTGGAGAAAGGATATTATTTGCTGCCGACATAAGCACCTTTGCTTCCATGCAAGCTTCAGCAGATAAGGGCACGTGCACTGCCATTTGGTCACCGTCAAAATCTGCATTGAATGCTGCGCAAACCAAAGGATGTAATTGGATTGCTTTGCCTTCGATCAAAACTGGTTGAAAGGCCTGAATTCCTAACCGATGGAGGGTGGGAGCTCTATTAAGTAGAACAGGATGGTCACGGATCACCTTTTCCAGAATATCGAAAACAACTGGAGTCCGCTTTTCCAGTTCCTTCTTAGCACTCTTCAAAGTGGTCACGTGTCCCTGAGAGATTAACTCATTTAAAATAAACGGCTTGAATAATTCCAGGGCCATCTCTTTGGGCAGGCCACACTGGTGTATCTTCAGATGGGGACCAACGACGATAACAGAACGACCAGAATAATCGACTCTCTTGCCCAGTAAATTCTGGCGGAAGCGCCCCTGTTTCCCTTTCAGAATATCTGAGAGAGATTTCAATGGCCGATTGCCAGGACCATTAACTGTCTTACCCCGGGCTCCGTTTTCAAATAGAGCGTCCACGGCTTCTTGAAGCAAGCGCTTCTCAGAATGGATCATCACTGCGGGGGCTTTCAGATTTTCAATATGTTTCAACCTATTATTTCGATTAATTATTCTTCTGTATAAATCGTTCAAATCGGAAGAAGCAAACCTTCCTCCTTCCAGAGGAACTAATGGTCTAAGTTCTGGAGGAATCACGGGAATACAGTCAAGGACCAGCCACCCCGGTTTGTTTCCTGATTTAATAAAGCCATCGATTATCCTCAGCTGTTTCACCACCCTTGTCCTGGTAGTTTGCGCTATCTCCTCCTTTATTTTTGATCTCAACTCCTCAGCCATCTTAACCAAATCTATTTCTTTAAGCAAAGTCTTTATTGCCGATGCTCCTATCTCTGCTTTAAACGCTCTCTCACCATATTCTGTTTTGTATCTCTCATATTCTTCCTGTGAGAGAAGTTGCTTTTTAAATAAGCCTTGCACTTTCCCCGGATCAACTACAACGTAAGCGGCATAATAAACAACTCTTTCCAAATCTCCCAGCTTCATATTCAAAAGCATGCCAATTCGAGAAGGGGGCTTTCTCAAAAACCAGATATGAGAAACGGGCACGGCCAATTCTATATGGCCCATTCTTTCCCTTCTCACGTTAGACTCGGTAACTTCAACTCCACAACGATCGCAGATAATTCCTTTATGTTTGGACCACTTATATTTGCCACAACTACATTCATAATCCTTAACTGGCCCAAAAATTCTCTCACAAAATAGACCCTCCCATTCCGGCTTGAAAGTGCGATAGTTGATCGTTTCTGGTTTTTTAACTTCGCCATAAGACCAGCCTCTTATCCGTTCCGGAGAAGCTAAATATAAGCGAATGGATTTAAAATCACTGTAGTCCAATTTTTCTCTAAATTTTTTTATTCTCGCTTTCTTAACCAATTTACCACCTCACCTCTAAAATTCAGAACTAATGATTTGTTCTTATTTTTGGAGTTCCACATTCAGACCTAAGGCTTGAAGCTCCTTTACCAATACTTTAAACGACTCGGGCACCCCTGATTCCTCTATCGGTTCTCCTTTCACAATTGCCTCATACATTTTGGTGCGGCCAATGACATCATCGCTCTTCACGGTCAAAAATTCCTTTAAAATATAAGCTGCACCGTATCCCTCTACTGCCCAGACTTCCATCTCCCCAAACCTCTGGCCACCAAACTGCGCTTTCCCGCCCAGGGGCTGTCGGGTAATCAGTGAGTAGGGACCTATAGAACGAGCATGAATTTTATCTTCTACCAAATGTGCCAGTTTCATAATATACATATATCCCACTGTAATTTTCTCTCCCATAGGCTCGCCAGTCAGGCCATCATACAGGGTAATTTTACCATCCTCAGGAAGTTTTGCTTGTTTCAACTTACTTCTTATTTCTTTTTCTTTCGCTCCATCGAAGATGGGTGAAACCATCTGCACACCCAACTCATGGGCAGCCCAGCCCAATTCTGCCTCCAGAATCTGCCCCACATTCATACGGGAAGGAATGGACAAAGGGTTCAACACTATATCCACGGGAGTCCCGTCGGGCAAATAGGGCATATCCTCAGCAGGTAGGATGCTGGCGACAACACCCTTATTCCCATGCCTACCCGCCAACTTATCACCTGCGGCGATCTTCCTCTTACTTACTACGAAAACCTTCACCAATTTGTTAACTGTAACCGGCAAGTCATCCCCTTGACGGAGATTCTCCTGCGTTTTCTTCTTATTTCTCTTCAGCTTCTCTATTTGAAATTCAGTTAATCTATTGATTTTTTCTTCCTCTCCCTTACTCAACTTTTTCGCCCGGGCAAGTGCTTTTTTCCTCTTTTGCCTCAAATCGAAAATCAGTTTACTATATTGCTGATCGATCTCCTTCGACTTCTTTAGCTCTTGGTCCTTGGAAATTTTCCCCTTACGGATGAACACCCGGACATCCAAGACCTTGCCCTCTACCCCAGGAGGGACTCTCAGCGAAGCATCTTGAACTTCCTCAGCTTTCTTTCCAAAAATCACCCTTAATAACCTCTCTTCAGGAGTAGCCCTGGTCTCGCCCTTGGGAGTAACCTTCCCCACAAGGATATCTCCAGGATAGACATAAGCTCCAATATACACTATACCATTCTCATTCAGATTCTTCAGAGCCTCTTCTCCCACATTAGGAATATCTCGGGTTATCTCTTCTGATCCTATGGTTAAATCACGAGCATCGACTTCAAATTCTTGAATATGAATTGAAGTGAAAATGTCATCCCTGACCAGTCTTTCGTTAACTAAGATCGCATCTTCAAAATTGTATCCACCCCAGGACATAAAAGCCACCAGAACATTTCTGCCCAAAGCAAGCCCTCCCTGACAGGTAGCTGGGCCATCGGCAATTACTTGACCTTTCCTGACATGGTCGCCTGCCTTAACAGTAGGAAGCTGATTCACACATGTATCCTGATTACTCCGCTTATACTTTTTCAAATGGTAAATATCTACAGGACTATTTTTATTTTTGTCATCTTCGCCACACCAAACTATAATTTGATCCGCTCTCACGCTCTCCACGCGACCAGCCCGCCGAGCAATCACCACCACTCCAGAATCCCGGGCTACAGCTTCCTCAATGCCCGTGACCACCAATGGCTCCTCACAGACAAGAAGAGGAACCGCCTGCCTTTGCATATTAGAACCCATTAAGGCACGATTAGCATCGTCGTGTTCTAAAAAGGGAATTAACCCAGCCGAGGCACCCACAAGCTGTTTCGGTGAGATGTCCATAAGATCTATCTCTTTTGGCGAAACCAGAGAAAAATCTCCCCGACAACGGGTGGCTACCAAGTCTTCTTTAAATTTGCCTTCCTCACTTATGGGAGTATTTGCCTGAGCAATTACATACTCATCCTCTCGGTCAGCAGTGAGATACTCAATCTGGTCAGTAACTCTTTCTCTAATTATTTTACGGTAAGGTGTCTCAATAAGTCCGTACTTATTGATCCGTGCATAAAGTGACAAACTGGTAATCAAACCTATGTTTGGACCTTCAGGAGTTTCAATGGGACAAATCCGACCATAATGGGAATGGTGAACATCGCGCACTTCAAAACCAGCCCTTTTGCGATTCAGTCCCCCGGGTCCCAAGGCAGAGAGCCTTCTCTTGTGAGTAAGTTCAGCCAGAGGGTTTGTCTGGTCCATAAATTGAGATAGTTGACTAGTCCCGAAAAATTTCCGAATAACTCCCACCACTGGAGCAGTATTGATTATATCCCGAGCACTTATTGTTTCACTACTCTGCATATTCATTCTCTCCCTAACTAAACGAGCCATATGGGAAAGTCCAATTCTTATCTGATTCTCCAAAAGCTCACCTACCGAACGGACACGACGATTCCCCAGGTGATCAATATCGTCTATTTCTCCACCAGTTCCATTATTTAAATCAATAAGATACTTAATTGTGGCTAAAATGTCCTGCAGACATAGGGTTCGCCTTGTCTCTAGAGGGATTTCCAATTTCTTACTGTCCCTGGTTCCAAAATAGTAGTTGCTGCGACAAATAGTCTCCTGCAGTTGAGTAGGTAATTCAGATCTCATCTTTTCCAATACAGAAGATAGTTTTCTATTTATTTTGTAGCGTCCAACTTTAGATAAATCGTATTTTTTAGTCCTGAACAACAACGTATCAAAGAACGCTATTGCCGATTCTTCGGTAATATATTCCTGCGCGCGCAACCTGCGAAATATGTCCAGTATTGCTTGAGCCTGCGATTTAATTCTGTCCCTTTTTAAGGTTTCATGAATAGTTACATCGTTAATAGTAGGATCAAATTTCAACACTTCAACTTTGCTAATTTCTACCCTGATTATTCTCTTTGCTAACTCCAGAGTAATCTGTTCGTTGGGCTCTGCTAATATCTCCCCAGTCTTTTTGTCAATTATATCGGAAGCAAGGATCTTGCCTGATAAGGAAGAAGTAATTTTTTGTATATTATGTGAGGTGCCGGTTTTTAAATGAATGGTCTCCGTGTTATAAAACGCGTGTAAAATCTCAGAGTGAGTTTCCAAACCCAATGCCTTCAACAGCACGCTCGCCGGAAGTTTTCTCTTTTTATCGATCTTAACAAAAAGCGCATTATTGTTGTCGAATTCGAACTCTACCCAAGCTCCCCGATATGGTATAATACTGGCCACATAGAGTCTTTTACCATAAGATGATATCTTTATCTTTTTGGTCCCCGGTTCCTGGTCTTCTTCAAAAATGACTCCAGGCGAGCGGTGCAATTGATTGACTACCACTCGCTCGGCACCATTAATAATGAAGGTTCCGGTATCAGTCATACAAGGAAGATTGCATAGGTATACGGTTTGTTCTTTAAAGATTGGCTTTTTACGAGTTTCTTTCTTGATCTCCAACTTCACTCTTATCTTTAATGGCCTGGCATACATTATGTCTTTATTTATCGCTTCTGTCTTATCGTACTTAGGCTCTTCTAAAATATATTCCACAAAGCTCAATCGTAGCGTTTGGTCGACATTATCAATAGGGAAGATATCCTCAAAAGCCGCCTGAAGACCCTGCCTCTTCCTTTTTTCAGGGGGGACGTCCTTCTGCAAAAATTCTTCAAAGGAAGCTTTCTGCACCTCAATGAGATTAGGGATATCCATAATTGAAGGAATCCGTGCGAAATCTATTTTCTTCGCCAAATCAGACACCTCCTAGTTTTGTAATTTCAAAATTTTTTATTTAATTTCTGCTTCTGCTCCAACTTCTTTTATCTTATTTTTGATTTCTTCTGCCGCATTCTTATCTATTCCTTCCTTCACTGCCTTTGGCGTATTATCTACCAGGTCCTTTGCCTCTTTCAGTCCTAAACCAGTAAGTTCACGCACGACCTTTATTACCTGAATCTTTTTGTCACCAATTTTCGTCAAAATAACACTAAATTCGGTCTGCTCTTCAGCCTTAGCCGCTTCCGGTTGAGCTCCCGCTGCTACACCAACTGGAGCTAAAGAGGCAGCACTAACTCCGAACTTCTCTTCCAGAGCCTTTACCAGCTCAGACAATTCCAGCACACTCATCTTTTCAATTGTCTGGATAATCTCGTCTTTACTCTTCTTCGCAGTGGTCATCTTTTATTCCTCCTTTACTTCTTCTGGCTTTTTCTTCCTAATCGCATCTAAGAGAAAAATCAAATTCCTCCCTAACCCCTGAAGTACTCCATAAAACCTAACAATAGGTCTCTGGAGGCTCAGACATAATTGGGCAAGGAGCACTTCTTTCGAAGGTAACTTAGCTAAAGATTCCACCTCCTGGGGAAGGATGACGTGGCCTTCTAAAAAACCTCCCTTAATCTTTAAATTCTGGTGCTGGCGAGAAAAATCTACAAGAGTTTTTGTAGCAACAATAATATCGGTTTTTTCAACGGCAATAGCAGTCGGTCCCCGAAGGTACTCTATTAACTTCTCCAATTTGAGATTCTTCATAGCCAAGCGCGCCAGAGTATTTTTTACCACTTTGAACTCGCAACCTATTTTGTTCATCCTGTTCCTCAGATCAGTCATTTCTTCCACATTCAGTCCTTTATAATCAGTCAAGATGAAATTATTATTCGTTCTTAACCTATCGGTAAGTTCATTTACAAAAACTTCCTTCTCTTTTCGTGCCATTCTTTCCCCCAAACTGGGAAAAATTAAGCGAAAAAATTCGCCTTTTCAGGCGATAAAAAAACTTCCCCCAGACAGAGAAGTTTTATTTTTGCACTTATCTGATCTCGGTAGGCAAGATTTAACCCGCAAAAGCGGGGGCCTACTATCTTCGACCTATTATAATTGGCTTCCTAAATATGTAATTCTATATAAACTTTTAATTTTTGTCAAGTGTTTTTTTTATTTTTTCGTTTCTGCCCTAAAAAGGAGTAAAAAAGGGGTCAGAGTGATTTTCTTATGGTCGGGTTTCAATCCTTCGGACCCCGGGGCGCTCACCATCTCGCGCCCGTCGCTACCCGGAGCTCCTCCTCCCATCAGGTCGGCGTTCGCGGGCTTCGAATCTCTCCTGTGAATCAACGGAGAGGGTGAGATTCGAACTCACGCTAGGCCATTCGACCTACTACAGGTTTAGCAAACCCGCCCCTTCAGCCACTTGGGTACCTCTCCGTTTAGAGGCCTGAATTAAAGATAAAATAGTAATTGTCGCTTTATTTATACCAGATTTAATTGTTTTTGTCAATAATAAGAAACCACCGGAGGATAGTCCCCGGTGGTCAATTTAAACTCACCAGTCTGTCCGATATAAAAGAGAAACACTCCAATTTTATACTTTGCTTTCCTCCCTGGAGCTTGTCCAGGACTTCACCTGGTTCCTGCCGTGCTCTTTAACCCAGTATAGAGACTTGTCTGCCCTTTCCACCATCTCCTCGGCACTTATATCCTTCTCATAAAGAGAAATCCCTATACTCAGGGTCAGTAGGAATTTACCATTAACTACTTTAAAGCGATGACTTTCCAGACTCTTCCTGATTCTTTCAGCCGTCCTAAGAGCCAAATTTTCATCTACTCCAGGCAAAATTATGGCGAATTCCTCTCCTCCATAACGAGCAACTGTATCAATGTCGCGAAGGTCTTTTTTAAGAATCTCAGCAACTTTCACTAAAGCTTTATCCCCCATGGGATGACCGTAAGTATCATTGAACTGTTTAAAATGGTCCAGATCCACCATTAAAAGAGCCAAAGATAAATTTTGCCGCTCAGCTCGAGAGATTTCCTTCTCCAGACATTGATAAAAGAACCAATGTACATAAAGGCCGGTCAAACCATCTATAATTATTTGATGATTGTAAGTAATATTGGCAACAATTATTGCCGCCTGGCTAGCAAGCGTTTCTATTATCCCCCGGTGTTCTCGTAGATAATTTCTTCTGTACCTCTTTGAATTTAAAAGAACCATTCCTACATTCCGATTTTTGTAAGTTAGGGGAACGAGTAAGAGAGAAGAGGGGCCGGCTGGTTTCTCCTTGAACAATAATAAATTCTCATACGTAGAATCTTGCAAAATCTCGGCTGCAGAGATAGGACTTGTAATTTTTGTTATTTCAGCAAAAACAGGGCCGTCTTTACTAAACCTGAAGTCCCTGGGGAGGTCGGGCTTAACATCTACACCGGTTCCTAAAATTAAGTCACCTGTTTTATCTTCAACTGTTAATAATGCCCCTGACTTTGCTTCCACTGTATCCAGGAAAGCCTTAAGAATAGTGTCCAGAATTTCTCCCTTATGCTCAGTAGTAGTGGCAGTCTTGCTAAGATTTTCCAGTAGCTTTAGATTCTTATCAGACGATTCCCGCTTTCTTAGAATCTGCGTCTTATATATAAAGAACAATCCAACAAGCATACTACCAAAAAGAAGAAAAAGCGTAATTTGTTTGCGCGTAACCAGATTTCTCTTTTCAGAAATTCCTAGAGGCAATTCTTTTGGTTCATCTAATTTCCCCTTAGCAACTTCTCTTTTAATTACTTCAATATCCTGAGCTATTTTGGTTATCTCCTGACTTATTAAATCCCGAGCTATCCTGGGTATTTCTCGGCTTACTGGCCTATCTGGCTCGCGTTTCTCCTCTTCACTTACAACTATACTTTTTACCTCTTCGATGCGACCGGTTTCATTTCTAATCTTTTGTATACAGCCTATTGCTTCCTGATTTCTTGGATTCAAATCTAAAACGTGCACAAGCTTGCTAATAGCAATTTCATAATTCTGCTCCTGGTACTCCTTAATAGCCTGATTGAGAAGTTCCTGCTCTTCTCTTCTCTTAAGTTCATTTCCTGTCATATTGACGTATTTTAGGGTTAATTTATTTTGTGGATTCAACTCCAGCGCTTCCAGAAAATTTTTTAGCGCAAGCTCATACTCTTCTGCCCTAAAATACTTGACACCTTCTTCGAAATAGTATTTCTCTCCTTCTGTTTCCAGCATTTCCAGACGCGCAGACTGAATAGCCAGTGAGAGAAACACTAACATAAATAGAAAGATATTACCCAATACTTTCATTATTCCTCCCTTCTTCGAGATTCTTTTTTATAGTCCGCTCTAATCGGGCCGGCTGGAGCCATTCTGTATCTTTCGCCTCTCGGCAAATCTGAAAGGTTTTCTCGGTGATCTCTTTCGGCATCAACTGTGGAGAGATTCGCTGTCTATTAGGGTAGGGTATGTCCTTTTCTGGCTTTGCACTTCTTTGATCACTTTAACCAATTTCTCTACGTCCAAGAAAGGCTTATATAAACAGGTGTAGGCTCCCTTCTTTAATAAATCTCCTACAAGGCTCAGTGAAGAATAGTCAATCATCATTACCACTTCTATACCTGGTTTAATCTTTTTGACTGTCTCCAGGATTTCTATACCCTCCACTCCTGCCCTCCCTGTATCCAGAAGCACAACATCAAAATCATTCTCCTGAACCATCTCAATTGTTTCATCTCCATCTTTAGCCACTAAAACCCGGTACCTTCTTTCTGCCAACATGTTCCTCAAAGCCCCCCGGTCTTGCGCATTATAATCAACTATCAACACTGAGGGGGCTTCGAGGATAGACTCAACAGCGTGGACAAGCTCTTTCACATTGAAGGGTTTATTCACTACAACTTCTACTTCTGAGTCCGGAATCTCCGTCATTTCTTTTTTCTCGCCCGTAGAATTCACTATTATTACCGCCATGGACGGGCAGAGCCTTTTCATTACTTTAAAATCCCATACGCCACTTACTCCGGGTATTTGCCAAGGCGTAAGCAAGACATCGAAATTTTTCCTCTTTAAAAGCCAAATTGCCTTGTCTCCATCTTCTACTATACTCACATTATAGCCTTTCCTCTCAAAAATTTCCCTGAGAGGTTCCATAAGATCGATTCTACCGTCTACGATAAGGATGTTTGTGTTCTTCATTCTCCTCCTCTCAACCAGTATTCCTCCAGAAGAAGACGATTTGCTTCTTTCATCATACTTATTGTCTTCTTATCTTCAGGATTTAACAATAGAATTTCACTGAATTTTCCAATTGCCTGGATATACTGTTTCTGCTCCAAGTACCCCATACCCTCTTCGTGAAGGGTGGCGATTAGAGAAGCAATCCTTGCCTCCTCTTCTTTTTCAATCATAACCTTCTCTTTTTCCCGCTCTGCTTCCGGTTCCCCAAAATAGAGCCCAATGCTAAACTGATGCGTGTCACCCAAAATCTTGTGCGGTGTGTAAGCGTAATCTAACCGCAAATTATTCCGCTTTAAGCCCAAACCAAATCTTACCCTATCCTTTATGTCGGGATCAAATTTGCCTCCAATTCTCACCGCAAGATAGTTTGTAATCCAGCTTTCAGCACCTAAACCAAGATAGACACTCTCATTGTTCAATTTGTTAAAGTCTAAAGTCAAAGTCAGTGGATTGCTAGGGAACAATTTATAAGCCAGTCCAAACCTGAAATTTAAAGGCAAACTCGCAGATTCTCTAATGAATTTTATTCTTGTGCCGATATTCTGGATATTGATGCCCACATTTAAATTGTCCACCCCGGTTTTGTAAAGGGCGCCCAGGTCGAGGGCAAGGGCATTGGCAACCTCGTCATCCAGTTTCTCCCTGATAAACTTAAAACTCAATCCCCCTGACAGCCCTTTGATTAATTTTCTACCATAAGAAAAGGCCAAAGCGAGATCATACGCGCTAACATCACCAGTAAGGATTCCTCCATCGTCACTGCCCTCGATATCTCCACCCCCTAAATAATAAATACTAAGAGCAAGAACCGAGTCGTTAATTGGATGGCTATAACCAAAAAAATGATACCCAATATCTTCGAACCATCTGTTATACATAAAGCCGACTTCTGGTCGCTCTATTTGTACAAGGCCGGCTGGATTCCAGTAAATTGCACTAATATCATCAGCCAGCGCTACATAGGCTTCACCCATGGCAAGGGGGCGGGCTCCTACTCCTATTTTAAGGAAGTCTAATCCCGTAGTAGAAGCAACGGATGGACACCGTTGCCCAATCAAAAACAGTACTAGAATGAGACTTAAAGTTACAATTTTTTTCATTGCCGTTTTTCAGTTTCTCATCTGATAATTACTACTTTTCCCGTCTGGTTCCCCTTATCACTCTCAATGCGATAGAGATAGAACCCACTGGATACTTTATTCCCTTCACTATCTTTTACGTTCCACTTTGCTTCCCCGGCCTCTTCTTCAAGAGTTGCCATTATCCTACCTTCAATATGAAATATTTTCACCGACGCACCTGAGGGAAGGTTAGTAAATGTGATTTCAGTGTGACCCTCGCTCGGTTTAAAAGGATTAGGATAAACCTTGATAGAAGATGAAACCGGCTCGGGCTCAGGACAAATCCCTTCTGTCTCGTAAGATATTACCAATTGGGGACGGTAGGATTCCCACTCCAATTCACTGGAAAGAAACCAAACTGCCTCATTGTCACAATTATGCTCCTTAAGCAAAAACCCGAAGTTAACGTATTTCCCTTCCAACCAATCCTTTATTGTGCGCGTCACATCCCAGGAAACCCACCCGTAGGCTCTGCCGATAAAAGATTTTGCACTCTCTAATTCCGAATCGAAGTCGCCCCCCGCCGTCCTCCAATTGCGCTTCTCTATACTCTGGTTCCAGGTTGCTTCTTTGTCCTTCCAGAAACCCGTAATTTTATGTACATAAATCACTCTCTTCTCATCGAAATAGTAGTCCTCTGCCAGACAGAGTTGTAATTCCGCCGAGGAAATAATTGCATCAGGAGGAATGGACGTCAGATCGAACCGAATAAGGATGCGTTTGGTATCTCGCTGCCCGACACCTATATTTTCCTTGCTTCCAAAGTTCTTAATCTCGTCTCCAAGACCTTTGGAAATATGACTGTCTCGTGACTTCTCCGGCCCTGGCTGAATGGTCTGTTTCTTAGCATACGAGTAGGTAGAACTGCAAAATATTACCAGGGCACAGAATACTAATAAAGACAGTAACTTTTTTTTCTTCCCCATAAAATTAACCACTTTCTTCCTCAAAAAAAACCGATTTCTCTATCCAGCCCTACCGGATAGCAAAATCGGTTCCTAAGAAACTCTTCGGCAGCTCGGCTGGCATCCAAGTCCCGTGGCTTTGTGTCCCCCGATTTTTCCCCGATTATTCGGGAGTTACCTTTTCGGAGTTTCCGATATGTTTACTAAAACTTCTTGAAATGCAAAATCCTAATCTTGAACCCTCTCCCTGCCGCCGTAAAGAGGATAATCGGAAAGACCTTTACCGTTTAGATATTCCTCAATGCCGGCGCAGGTTAAGCAGATATAATATCCGTCCATTTTCTTTACAAAATCTTTGGAAAATTTACCCGTGCATCTCTTGCAATAGAAAAGTTTTCTTTTTTTGTTCTTCTTCATTTTTTACCTTAATTCAAACCCCCGCGGGAAGGCGAGGATTAGGGTAAAGGTTAAAGGGAAAATGTAGAATACCTTCTACCTACTATAATTTTACTGGAATTCTTCTTTTTTACAATGGGTCGACCGTATAATTTTCTGAGATTTTTTGTCAAAAAAAAGACCCATTAAAAAATGGGTCTTTGAGGTAAACTTATGGAATATTACTTATAGGAATAGAACAGAATTTTTTAGTGCCTGCTGATGTAGCCCCTATTCAGTCCTTCCACCACTGCCTGTGCGCGGTTTTTCGCTCCCAGTTTTCTATAAATATGGTTAAGGTGGTTTTTGACCGTCTTTTCACTCACTGAGAACTTCTTTGCAATCTCTTTATTAGTTTTCCCAAAAGCCACTAACTTGAGGACTTTTACTTCTTTCTTTGTTAGATTGAGGCGTTTTGTCCCACTCAAAAAATCTGGCTTCCTTATGCCTTTTAGTAGTTTATGCTCTATGCAGGATGGAATTGAAACCCCCTCTCTAAATACAGAACGGATGGTCTCTATCAATTCACCAGAGGGATAAGTCTTTATTACGTAGCCAGAAGCACCTGCCTGAAATGATTCGGTAATATGTGCTGCGTCCTCGTACATAGATAGCATGATAACGTGAACCTTTCTACATCTCTTTTTAATCTGGCGCGTCATCCTTATCCCATTTGGACCAGGCAAGCTGATATCCATCAAAATCACATCTGGCTTCAATCTATCTGCCAATCCCAGGGCCTCGACACCATCTCTGGCTTCTCCAACTATCTTTATATCTTCATTAAGTTCCAATATACTTCGCAAACCTTCCCGGAAAAGTGCATGGTCGTCTGCTACGAGAATTCTAATTGTTTTCTTCGAGTTAACTTTACCCATCTTATTCCTCAAGCGGAATTTTTATCTTTATCTTGGTCCCTTGTCCCTTTTCAGTTTCAACAGTAAAGGCCCCTCCCAAAAGTTTTGCTTGCTCTTTCATTCCTATTAGTCCAAAATTCTTGGCATATTTACTCTGAGTTAAGGCTCTGTTTAAATCAAATCCTTTCCCATCATTTTCTATAATAAGATGGAGATTTCTATTCTTATCAGTTCTTAATCTCAAATCTACATTCTTTGCCATAGCGTGTTTCTTTATATTGCTCATTGCCTCTCGGATAATTCGATAGGTGCCTACCTGTATCTTCATGGGAAGACTCTCTTCCACTTTAAGATTTAAAGTAGCTGCAATCCCTGTCTTTCTGCGAAACTCTTCCAAATACTTTCTCAGGACAGTAACAAAGCCTGTTCTGTGAAATTTCGGGAGCCGCAAATCAAATATGACATGTCGTGTCGCCTTAATACCTTTTGCCAGCATCTTCCTTAGTGCCAATAGTTCCTTCTTTACCTTTTTTGGATTACCATCCAGAAGTCTCTCACAAAAGTCAATCTTCAAAAGTGAACTAGCTAAAGTCTGGGCTAAACCATCGTGAATCTCCTGAGCCAATCTGTTCCTCTCCTCTGTAACTGTAACTCCCTTGTACAGCTCGACCAGTTGCTCGGTTCTCTCCTCTACTTCTTTCTCCAGTTCTATTGTATGTTCTTTCAATTTCTCTTCTGATTTCTTTTTTTCCGTAATATCGGAGATAATTGCGACGGCTCCATTAAATTTCCCCTCGTTGTTCATAAGAGGAACACTACAGACCGAGAAGAACATGTCTTCCCCTCCCTTTGTCTTGCCTGTTAAAATATAATGTGATGATTTACCCTTAGTTCTCTTTTTGAATTCACTTTCTATTGTCTCTTTACCTACCCTTCCAAAAAAAGAGCGAATATCCTTACCCAAAAGCTCATCCCTCCTGTAACCCGAGCTCTGGTATAACTTATCATTCATAGAAGTTATCGTCATATTTTCATCGAGAATGCATACACCTTCACCCATATTTTCAAAAAACATTCTATATTTCCCTTCCAATTCTTCTGCCTGGTCAACTTTATCCACCATTTTTTA
>Ga0307380_10003994_pt1 | contig 20138 bp, 21 predicted proteins | sample UN3MG_FD_202239 | JGI IMG/M metagenome (GOLD analysis project Ga0307380, IMG submission 202239) | Soil microbial communities from Risofladan, Vaasa, Finland - UN-3 | ecosystem: Environmental > Terrestrial > Soil > Coastal area > Acid sulfate soil | place: Finland: Risofladan, Vaasa | collected... | reverse complement strand
GGGTGGCGGTTGTTTTTTGGGGTGGTTACGGATAACCATATCCGTATGTCGGATGCCCTGACAAAGCCGGCTCTGCCGATCGACGCGGTCGGACATGCCATCGTCCCCGCCGGCGTCCGCGAGCTCGGTGCCGCAGCCCGTCGCCTTGCGCCCCGCGCCCTCGCCGTCGTCGAAGAGTCGATGGAATTTGCCAGTGAGAACCATGCCGAGGTCCAGAGCGCCAAGCTGCGCCTGGATGCGGCGAAATATGTGCTTGACAGAGGCTATGGCCCTGTGCGTTTGGCGCCGGTTGATGCCGAAGAAGAGACTGTCGACCCGTTTCTAGCGACGCTGATGCAGCACGCACATTTCCGCGATGGCAGCTCGGCTGCGCGCCTGATCGACCCAAATGAAATCGTCGACGTCATCGTCGAGGAGGAAACATGACGCAGGTCATTTCGCTGCAACCCATCACCATCGGGCTTGCGCACCGCAAGATCGTGTCGGCGATGGAGCGCCTGCAGAACCGCATTCCAAACCGCGGGCTGAACTTCAAGCAGATCGGCATTGAGGCTGGCGGCTACAGCTACACGCACACGCGCCGCCTGATCATGGACCTCATTTGCGCTGGCAAGGTGGACTGGCTGCCCGGCGTCGCCAACAGCATCAGGCTCAAGGACCAGACAGCGCCGCCGAAGCCACCGCCGAAGGTTGCCGCCCTCGAGGAGCTTGACTGGTCGTGAGCGGCCTCGTCTGGCTCAAGCCTGCGGCCATCAAGGCGTTTTGCGAGTCGCTCAAGATCGTCGACACCGTCGGCGCGACGACGCCGTGGCGCCTCAACCACGAGCAGACAACGGCGCTGGCACACCTGAGTTCAGCCGGGTGGACGTTCCTCGCGAAGCCTCGCCAGGTCGGCATGACGACGCTGGTGCAGGCCGACGACGTCCTCTGGTGCTGGCTGAACGATCGCCTGCAGAACCGCGTGAGGTGTGGCCTCTACGTCGACACGGACAAGAAGTTGAAGGAGCGCCAGGCGTTCGCCGAGAGTGTCATCAGGCAGAAGCCCAAGATGTTCGCTGGCGTCGACATCAACAGCGACCGCGTGCTATTCCCTGGTGGCAGCGTGCTTGAGTTCGGCACGGGCTCAGGCAAGAACGAAGGCCGCTCGGGGACGTTTCAGCGCTTGCATCTCAGCGAGGTGCCGTTCTGGCAGAACCCATCGACCTACGGCGCGCTCATGCCCGCCATCCGCGACAGACAATGCATCGTCGAGACGACGATCGACGTCGACGCGCCGTGTGGGCCGCTGGTCAAAGAGCTCTGGCGCGGGGACAACAGCTACACCAAAGTGTTCTTCCGTGTCGAAGACCACGAGCACTACCAGGCTGACCCCGCAGCCATTACCGAGACGGAGTGGGACTATGCCCGCCAACAAGGCTTCACGATTCGCGCGGCCGCGGCGTGGTGGCTGCGTCACGCGCTGCCCGACCTCGCAGGCGGCGACGGGCAGCGCCTCATGCGTGAGTACCCTCAGATTCAAGAGCACATGTTCGCCGCCGACGCGGGCCGCTACATCAAAGGGACACCCGAGGTCATTCGCCCGGTGCGTACCATCAACCGCAACGGCTTCGAACTGCTCATCTACCGTGAGCCCGCCGACTGCTCCGGTGAATACATGATTGCGTGCGACGTTGCCGCGGGCAAGAAGCGCGACGCGTCGGCGGTCGCCGTGCTCGACAAGCGTGACCGCGTCATGGTGGCGTGCTTGCGCGACAACGAGATCGAAGCGCCCGCGCTGGCCCGTGCGCTCAAAGCGTCGCGCGATGAATACACCGTGCGCTTTGAGCCCATCATCAAAGGCGCTGACCCACCATCACCGCGGGTGCCGACAGTCGTCGTCGAGGTCCAGGGCCTCGGCCATGGTGTCGCCCAAGCGGCTAGGGAGATTGGCGTGGGCGTCGTCGAACAGGACGTGAGCGGCGCTGAGGGGTCGTCACTCATCGCTGAGGTGCTGCGTCGCTCCAAGGTGGCCGTCGCCAGCGGCGTGCTTGCTGGGCCGGCTGAGCTCGCCACCGAGTGCGACGAGTTGCGCCGCGACCCGGTGACCGGGAAGTGGAAGGGCAGCAAAGACTTGCTGGTGGCGTATGGTCACGCGGACCGGTGGTGCGACCTCGAGCCGATGGAGCCGACCAAGAAGCCGGCTTCATCACACCTCGTCATCCGCGCTGAGGAATACATCAACGCGCAGAAGGGCCCACCGTCGGCGTGGGACTAGCGCTTGCGCACCGCAGTGACGTCCTCAAAGTGGACGGTCCAGAACGGGCACGTTTCGTCATGGTGGTCGACGGGGTCGCCCGCGGAGCTGTTGTGCAGGACCACGTCGCCAGCCTCACAGTAGCCCGCGGGGACCAAGGGGCCGACGTCGATGACGACGAAGGCGATGGCCTCGCCTGCGCGCTTGTGGATGCGCGCGATTTGCTCGCCCTCCATGATGGGGCTCTGCAGCGCGTCGGTTTCCCAAAGAGCCTTGAGCAGCAACCGCGGACCCGCCGCACGCCACAGGCCCTCAGTCACTTCGGCTTGGATCTTCTCACCCGTCAACAGCATGCGGCTTCTCCTTCTTGGCGCCTCGACGCGAGGCAAACAGCGAATCAAATGGGGTGCCCACCTTGAGCTCGACGCGCTCGGTGTCGTTGCGCACGGCCAGCCAGCAGTCTTCGGGGCGCGACAGCACACGCAAGGCGTCTTCACCCTCCCACGGGGCGAGGTTGCAGCGCTCGCAGATGTCGGTGAGGCGGTGCTCGCCGCCCTCGTGGGCCAGGTACATTGCAACGATGCGCGCCGCTGGCGGCAGCGGGAACGAAAACGCTTCGATGGGACTCATGGATGGCATCCTATGTCCGGATGCCCGATGCCGTCAAGGCGCCCAAATGGGCCGACGGCCACGTTATGCGCCTACGGCGCTGTTTTCTGCTGCTCCTAATCGCCAACGTATACTTTTCGGGGATCGAACACGATCACCTCGTACGCATCGCGAGGATCCTTTGACCTCATTGACCGCGACCCTGACACGATGCTGTCGTAGCCCTGGTCCATGAGTTCTTTTGCCTTTTGTTTTGTCATTTCACCGCCCCTGAAGATGCTTTTATCCTCAATGAAGAGTGGCTTCTTGATGGAGGTAAAGACGGTCATTTTGTTTGGCCCATACTCGCCTGCAATTTTCTTACTCGGCGACAGATAGATCCCCCATTCAGAACTTGCTCGCGTGGATGGGCCATCAGGCACCAGCGATTTCAAGCCGGTCCTGGACGTGTTGTGATATAGTGGGACATCGCGAAAGATTGAGGATTCCTCAAAGAAATCACTGGGTGGACGACCACCAGAAGGGAGCGACGTTTTCCCTTTTTTGATCTCAGTAGAAAGGTCTTCAATCTCCTCCAAGGGGGACCTTGGTGGTGGTGCATTGCGTAGTTTTGCAGATTCAACATTCGCGATTCGGCGGCTCAACTCGTCTCCACCCACGCCAAACATGCCGCGACCATTTAGGGCGTTGTCAAACTCAGATGCTGAGTTCATGAGTCGCAGTCGTTGGTTGCTGCCGACGGGGAACACCTTTGCCGCTTCTGTTGCCGCAAGTTTGGCGCGCCTCAGATTCATGGGCGTTGGGTTTGTGATTGCCTCTGCTGCGGTCTCTCTTGCATCTTCGATGTGCCACGCTGTTTCTTCAGGTTTTACCGGCTTGTACGGTAAGTCGTCGCTGGGTTTTGTCACCCGCTCTGCCCCCGCCTCTGCGGGTTGCTGTTTCGGTGACTTCTGCCTCAACACCGGCGGTTCGGCCCCACCACGCTCAAACGACGTCCGACGCCACTCCGCCAGCGTCAGTTTCAGACGCCGACGAATGACGTCGTCGGGGAGGCCCGTCTCTTGTTTGAGTTGCTGGATGTAGGCCGCGCGCTTCTCTGGTGGCAACGCCTGGTAGGCGCGTGACCAGCCCTCTTGCTGTCCGATGGCCTGCACCTGCTTACTGGCGCGACCGCTGACGTTGTCGACGGGGCTTTGCGCCGTCTCGCGGGCAACGCGCCCCTCGGCATCGGGGAGCCGCTGGCGGAAGTTGGCCTCTCGAAGTCGCCGCGTCAGCCGCTCGCTCACTTCGCGGGTGGGCAGGCCGGTCTTGTTGACGATGCTGGCGACGTCGGGACCGACCTCTTGCGCGGCCGCCGCGACAGCTGCGTCGATCTCGTCATTGGTGGGGCGCCGGCCGAGCACGGATCGCCGCACATTCATGGGCGTCATCGACTCGTTGGCCGCGCGAATCTGCGCAGGGCCAACGGTGCTGACGTCGTCGACGGCGGGCAAAAAACTGACGGGCGGATTCGCTGGTGCTGCCTGCGGTGGCGGGACGGGCGGTGCCGAGCTCGGGAGCGGTGCCGCGGGGGCGGGTGCCTTTGGCGCCGCTGGTGCACCCTCACCCTTGAGCCGGGCGAGGATCTCGGCGAACCCCTCCTTCTCCATCTGCGGAGGCAGCGACGCCGTCGCCTCGGGTGCCGCTTTCGGTGCGGCTGCGGGCGAACCCTTCAGCCGCGCCAGCATCTGGGCGGCCACCTCGTCATCGACGACGGGCGCAAGGCCAGCGGTGGCCTCGGGCACAGGCGCCGGGCCTGCGAGGCCCTTGAGCGTCTTGCCGACGACGCCGGCCGTAGCGCGGGGTCCCGCGGTGACCATTTGGACCAGCGGCTGATCGCTGGCTGTCTTGGTGACCAAGTCCTCGAGGCGGTCGCCGGCCGCGCGCATGCCGCCAGGCACGTCGCCCACGGCCTTGCGCAGACCAGGCGCCAGCGTGTCCTTGACGCCTTTGGCGAAGCGGCCGACGGCGGGGCCTGCGGCCCCAAGGAGGCCACCGAGCCCGGCACCCAAGGCGGCATCTGGCGCTGCCTCGGCCAAACTGTCAGCGTCAGACATGCCGGCGCCACCGACGCCACCGAAGGCCGCGCCCTGCCCTAGTCGGCCAAGCGCTGTCTTCGCGCCACCGGGACCGCCCGCGACGGCGGTGCCAAGACCAGCCAGCGACCCTGCGCCGTAGGCGATTGGTGCCTTGTCCGCGGCTCGCTCGACCTCTTGGCGTCGCTCATCTGCGGCCTCTTGTCCAAGGCCCTGAGTGGCCCGCCACGAGTCGAGGATGCTCTCCCCGCCACCCGACAGCATGGCGTCATCGGCGTCGCTCTGGCGCTGAATGGTGCCGCCGAGGCGGGCCGACAAGCGGGCCACCTCGTCGTCGAGGCCCATGCTGGCCTGCTTCAAGAACCCTTGGGCGGCGCCCTCGTTGAAGTCGGTGAACTTCTTGAGGGCGCGTTCAGGGAGCGATGGCTGTTCTGCGGGTGCCGCGGGGGTGGGAGCCGCCGCCGCCGCGTCCTGCACAGGCTTCGCCCCTTTCGCGGCGAAGTAGTCGACGCGGTCGGCGGGGACGCGCTTGCGCACGCCGTTGAGTTCCATCATCACGCCGTCAGCCATGGGTCACCTCAGTCGGGCAGGGAATCGAACTCGTCATCGCCAGATGTGCGGCCGGTGACGTCGACGGGTGCGCCGCCGCCACGTCGGGCCAAGCCCTCATAGCGTGCGGCCTCAGCCTCATACGCCTTTCGGTGCGCCGCGTGAAAGTTGCGCGCGCTGCCGAGGAAGTCGCCGCGCTGATTGTCGTTGAGTCGTTCGCCACTCAGGATCTTGTTGAACTGGTTGCGGATTTGGTCGGGGACGCCGGCCGCATTTTGCGCGTTGGCGAACTCGCCCTCGCGCACGGTTGAGCCTGGATCCAGCATTTTCATGAAGCTAAAGATGAGGCTGAGATCGCCAGCCGCCGATGGGCGCGCGGCTGCGTCCTCCATTTTCTTCAGCGAGATGTCGACCTCGTTGAACGCCTTGACGGCGGGGAGCGCGTTGAACTCCTTGCGCAGCGGTGCCACGTCTGGAGCGTTGCGTCCTTCTGCGGCGGCAATCTGCAGGTCGAGCAACCTGTCCTTCTTGGCCACGCGCTCAAGCGACGCTGGCGACGGTCCAGGCTTCGGCATCGCTGCCTTCTTCGCCATCGCCTTGTTCTTCTCGATCTCGCTCTCGGTCTTGCGTGACGTCAGGTCTTCTTTCGACGACTCGCGGCGATACTTCTCGCCCTTGTCAAACGCCTCTTGATTGATGCCTTCGACGGCTGCAAGCAGCTCGTCTGGCGTCATGTCCCTGCCTGCCAGCTGGGCCAACTCGGTCCCACTGATGAATCCTTGGCGCGCCTGCAGCGCGGCCGCGCGCGACACGGTGTCAGCCTTGCGCTGCTTGGCCTCTTCGGTGCTGCGCTTGGCCTCCCGGTCATCCATGCGGCTCTTGACGTCGATCGCCCTCGTCGTCGCCGACGCCGCCCGGTCCGCCTGCTCTTGCTGGCGGTCGTCACGGCGCTCGGTGTCCTGCATCGCTTGGCGCTCTTGTTCGCGCCGCAGTTTGGCTTGCGCCCTGACCTCGTCGTCGATGGCACGCACAGCCGCAGACAAGTCGCCAGCGCTCCCCATCTGGAAGGCCAGCGCCTGGTCTGCATCACGCTTTCGCCGCCCGTAGCGGCTGGTATCAACGGCCATTTCAGCCTCCAATGCGGTAGTGGGTGTAGACGCCCTTGTCGTCGACAGTAAACCACATCTCGCGGCCCTGCGCATCGGTACCGCGGCGCTGCGCCCCCGGGGGCGGAGATGCCACGATGATGGGGTCACTCACGCTGCCGGCGCCGCTCTGTCGCCCGGCGTTGGGCATCTCCGGCGCCTCTCGCTCGGCGCCCACAGCGTCCATGATGGGATTGACGACAGCGTCAGCGCCGCCGCCACCACCCTCAGCCGGTGCGCCCTCGTCCATGCCCAGCAGCTCGAGCAAGCGCTTGTTGATCTCGTCGTCAGCCGCGGCACGCCGCATGTCAAGCTCAGAGCGAATGACATCGCCCTCTCGTCCGAATTGCTCCTCGCGGGCGTCCTTGCGCACGCCGAGGGCTTGTTCAGCCGCCGCAGTGCGCGCCTGGCGCTCGAGGTCACCCTCGATACCCATCAGGGCGCCGCTGGCCTGGAAACCCCCACGGCCGGCACGCGCGCGGGCGTTGACGGCACCACTGCCGATGGCCTCGTCCATGCGCTGCTGGACAAGGGCCTCGTCCTCGGCCGTGCTCCGCGGACCGCCCTCAAGTTCACGCTGGACGCGGTCACGAATCATCTGGTCGATGTCGGCCTGAGACACCGGCTGCTTCGCAGGCGCAGCACCCCCGACGGACCCACCAGAGCCAGGCGGCGCACCAATGCCAGGCGCAGCCGGCTTAGGCTGCGTCGGCGCCGGTGCGCCTGGCAATCGCACGGGGCCACCCGGGTTTGCGCCGGCAACAGCGCCCGCGCCAGCCGTGGGCTTAGTGCCGACTGGCGCCAGCGACGCCGCTGACGGCGGCACCTTCGGTTGACGTGGGCCCATCTCGCGAACCTTGCCCTGCATGGCGCGCTTGCGTGCCTCGGCCTCGATCATCTTTGGGTCACGGACGAGCACGGGTCACCTCCACCAAACGAACATGTAGGCCACACTGATAGCAGTCCCGGTCGTCGGCGTCATTGTGAAGATGCTGTCATCACCGCTATCGGTCGGGTCACCGTTGGCTGCTGTCCAGTATTCGGTGGCCGCAGCGTCGACGGCACTCGTGCCGCTACACACGATGTTGGCAGCGAATCCGCCAGCGTACCCATCGGCGAAGTCCACCTCGTCGGCAGCAGTGCCGACGGCGAAGCAGTTGACCGCGGCCTCCCCCCGGCCGTTGCCGCTGGGCGAGCGCCACGTCTGCACCGTCGAGAAGTTGCGCGCGAGGTAGCACTCGACGCGGATATCCCAATCGTTGGCGTCGTCCGACTCGACGGCGAGTTGCGCGGCCTGCAGTTGGGTATCCAGCACGCTGCCCGCCGTCGAAGTTGTGGCGTCGACAAAAGCGGGCTCATAGTCAAGACGGCTGTTGCCGTCGTTCACCTGTCGGTCGGAGCGAAGTGATAGGGTAATGCTGCCGCGCGTGATGGTGCTTGCGGCCGGCGCCGACATCGTCAACACGCACGTCGACGAGAACTGCAACGGCATCGAACTCGAGTCGTAGGCTTCTGTGGTCGCCCCCGCCGACGTCGCTGTCAGCGTTTCGGTGCGCCCATCGCTGTCGAGCACAGACAGCGTCCAAACCTCAGTGCCGGCTGCGTAGATGCTGAGTTCTACGGCCACCACCTCAGCCTGCAGCAGATTCGGCACGCCAAAATATACCTGGCGCTCAGCCTCGGTGTCGGTGTCGACCATGCCGTCGAGGGGGATGCTGACGGTGCAGTAGGTGTAGCGTCGGTCGTTGTTTCGCTTGATGTCGCGAGCCAGCGAGCGCAGGTTTTCGTTGACGTCTTCGCCGTCGACGATGCCGCCAGTCCTGAATATGCGCGGGATGAGAGCCTTCATCGCGTGGCCCTCCTCGAGCGCACCTGTAGGATAGCTGTAGCACTCGTGACGGTCGCTGTCGTTGACAGGGTCAACCGATAACGCACGCCGCGAACCAAGCACATCCTGCGCGCTGTGGTGACGGTGCGACAGTCGAGGGTTTCGCGCGCGGTGCCGTTGATGCCGGCGACGGACTGGCTGTAGGGCCCGCCCACCATGGTGATGTCGGCGCCGTCGCTTTCGGCCACGGTGGCGGTGACGGTGGCCCCGGTCCCGGTGTCGGTGACCTCGACACGAATAACGCGGATCTCAAGGTCATCGGGTGCGGTGAAGTCAAGCACCCGCAAAGCTAGCGCCGTCGATGTGGTGAGCCCGACGACCTGCAGCGTGATGTTCGCGTCCTTCTGCCCCTGCGTGGCCTGCGTCGACAGCGTCGAGGTCTTGTCGTCGAAGTTGGCGTTGAGCGCCGCCGCAGTGACGGTTCCGGTGAAGTTGGTGAGGCTCATGGCGGCCCCCGGTGCACGCTGCGCTTGGGCGCGCTGTCGCTGTTGTTGATGAGCAGCAATCCGCCGACGCGAGCGTCTGGCACGCTCACGGCGACCTCGACGGCGAGGTCGTCGGTGTTGTAATCGGTATCATCACGCACGGTGGCCAGCGGCGTCGGCTGGTAGATGACGCCGGATGCTCCCCACGACGATGTGTCGATGACCATCGAGCGGCTGTCCGCTGGCGGTGTCGACGACGGAAACGGCGTCCCGGCGCTGCCGCGGACGGCCATCTGGATGGTGCCGACACCGCCGACAGACGCGCTGGCCTGCATCCGTCGCACCGTGGTGTTGTCGTCGGGGCCGGTGGGGATGATGCCGGCCAGCACGCCTTTGCCCTGGGTGCCCGCGGCAGAGCTCAACAGTTGCCCGCCATCGACGTTGCCGCCGATAGCATAGACGCCATCCTCGCACAGCAGCATGGTTGCGCCGTCGCTGTCCTTGAGCGCGCCGCGGACGTTGAAGGTTGACCCTACGTCACAGCCCCACCAAGACCGCAGGCCGCTGGCGAGGTCGGTGAGGTCGGCGTAGTCGGTGATCGCGACGATGGGCCCGTCTTCGCCCGCGTAGATGCGGGCGGCGCGCCAGTCGAGTGACGCGATGCGGGGGCCGAACAGCCGCGGCTGCATCGGATCATCAAGGGTGACCTCTTCTGACGTCTCGGTGTCGACGAGGGCATAGCCGCGTTTGGTAAGCGCGTAGATGCGGCCGTCGACGTTGCACGAGCTATCATAGCTCGCCGCCTCAGCGTGGCTCACCATGCGCCAGTCGGTGCCGTTGCTGCCGACGACCTGCACGGCAAAAGCGGACGGGTCCAGAGAGTAGACACCGGCGCTGGTGACGACGACGACGTTACCGCCAGCGCCCTCGTGGATGCCGAAGACGACGCCGGGGCGTTGGTTTTGATTCTGACCAACGAACGTCTGCGGGCTGCCGCCCGTGACGGCGACGGGGTCGCTGATGAAGAGCGACGCGCCGTCAGCGATGACGATGCGGTTGAGCACCGCCGACACGATGCCCCGCGGCACCTCGATCGCTGTGGTGCTGGGGTTGTCGCTGGCGACCTTCTGCGCGAGTTGGATGCCGCTGCCGACGATACCCCACAGGGTGGGCATGTCGGGGCTGCCGATCATGATTTCGCCCTCGACAACGCCGTGGGAGAAGCCGCGAGGGATGGAGTTGGTGCCGGTGTCGAACGACTGCCAGACTGCGAAGTTCTCGTCGAGGATGAGCACCTTGAGATCGGCGCCGGCCGTGGTGACGTCGGCGATGTAGTGCCAGACCTCGAGCGTCCATGGGTTCTGGACACTGAAACCCGCCACCCACTTCCGGCCAACGGCTGGCGTCGTCATTCGGCGAAGCCCCGGGCGCACCGACAGATGGCCGGCAGGCTGCCGCCACATGTTGCGCTTCGCGAAGCCGGTGACGTCGATGAGGCTCATCATATCGGGATCTCACGATAGCGGATGAAAGAGCCGGCGACCATGGTCACTAGAGATGAGGCGACCTCGGAGTCCAGCCTGACGCGGAATGTGCCCGATGGGGATCCGCCCGTTGTCAAGACGGCGTTGAGATACCCCATCGCTTCCAGCGTCGTCGATGGCACGCCGGTGGAGTTGGCCGAAAGGGTCGTGCCACGGGTCGGATTGGCGAGACTCATAGCTGTAGACGACTGAGGTGATCCGAGATTCGCTGCCGAAGGCGCCACAATGCCCGTGGGCCACACCACGCCAATCTGCGCACCCGTCGTCGTCGCTGCGGCGCGTACAAAGAAACGCCCTTCAATCTCGTAGCGCTTGCTGGCGGCAGGCGCAAAGGCCAAGCCCGTGACGTCAGTCGGCGTCGTCGTCGAGTTGGTGAAGTCGGAAGCCAAGAAGACGTAGGTCCACCCGCCGCTTGAAGCGATACTGTCGAGCTTGGTCGCCGTGATGAAAGAGCCTGCCTTGATGGTGACGCTGGTGGGGGCGCCCTGCACGACGAGGTCAAAAGCGAGGGTGCCCGCAACGGTGACGTCGATGACGCCGTCGATGCGATACATGCCCGTGCTCGAAGAGTAGCCGCTGAATACGAAGTTTGCCGCATTGGCCAGGACCGCGAACATTGCAGGCGTGGTGCCCTCAACGGCCCAAACGGCGTAGTTGGTCGCCGAAAATGTCAGGCCGCCACTGTTGGCGTTGTCGATCAAGATGCCGTTGCCACCGCTGCCGCCTACGATGTCGCAAAAGACGCACAGCGAGACACGGTACCGCCCGACCTCAAGCACCTCGTCGAGCGTGATGGTGCCCGCCGACACGATGTCTGTGTCAGATGCGACTGACGACCCTTGAGCTGCAGCACCTGGGTCCGCCCACGACCCATCCGCTCGCAGGAAGTTGGTGGTCCCGCCGCCCGACGCTGGCGCCAAGCCCTTCAGTGACGACGTGAACGTGTTGAGCAGCGCCGTCGCTTGCGTCGCCGTCAAGTCCTCGGGGTCGCCGGTGCCAGCGGTGACGCGGCCCTTGAAGGTCGCCGTGGCGACGTTAGCGAGTTTTGTGTTGTCGACGGCGTCGGCGGCAATCTTCGCCGTCGTGACGTTTGAGTTTAGGATCTTCACCGTCGTCACTGCGTCGTTCGCAATAACCGTCGTGTTGCTGCCCTGCGACGCCGTCACATCGCCAATCAGCGCTGAGCGGACAAGCGTTGTTCCGCTGACGTCGACGCCGCCGCCCATAGTGAGATCAATAGGGTCGCCCGTTCCGGCGGCAGACCCACGGCCCTTGACCGTTGAAGCCGCCATGTCCGAAAGCTTGGCGTTGGTGACGACGTTGTTTGCAATCTCGTTCGACGTCACCGCAAATGTAGCGATGCCCGCCTGTCGCCACTTGGCCGAAGCCCAGCGCCGTCCCCGAGCGCCGCAGCACATGACCATCAGTGCCCGCCGCGATATCGGCCGGGTCCCCCGTGCTGTTCGCGCTTCGCCCGATGACGGAGAGGGCCGCGCTGTCGCGGAGCTTGGTGTCGGTGACGGCGTTCGCGGCAATCGTCGCCACCTGCGACCCAGACCCCGGCCCCGCCGTCACGTCCCCGGTGAGTTCATCGATGCCGCCGCCACCGCCCGCAGGCGTGGCAGGTGTGCCGTCGCTGCGTGCAAACGTCGACGTCGACCCATCGAAAGCAGCCATCACGCTTTTGATTGTCATGTGTTGCCCCCGATGGTGTCGTCGCTGCCGTGCGCCGTCACTGTGCCAGCGTCGGTGTTGGCCGCGATGGTGTTGGAGCCAGTGCCGGCTGATGTCGTGATGCCGGTCCCGTCGCAGGAGTTGCCGACAATGGACGCGCGTTCACCAGACGTGCCCGACCTCACAGCAACGCCGGCGCCGCTGCCAGAGAGCAGGTTGCCCATGATCTTCCACTTGGCGCCGTCAAAGGTCACGCAGTCGCCAACGCGCCCGCTTGGTGTCGAGGCGTCGCACCCGCGCACATGCACGCCGTCGACGTCCGCGGCACCCTCGACGAGCTGGTCACAGCCAAGGGCGTGGACGTCGAGGATGCGAGTTTGATTGGCGCCGCCCTCAAGCCCAAATACTGTACCGAAGCGCGGAGCGCCGCCGCCCTGGTCAAGGGCGAAGAAAAGCAGGCCCCTGAACGTGCAGAGCGGTGCACGAACGACGAACGCCGTGATGCTGTCCTTCCCGCACCAGATGGGGATGTGACCGTGAGATTCGATCGTAGTGCCAATGAGAGTGGGCGCAATGACAATGGGCCGTGTCAGCGTGATGGGCGCTGCAATGACGATGCGCCGGCCAAGGGAGATGGCCGCGAGGCTGGCGATGTCCGTCACGTTCGTCGGCGTGAGCGCCTGGATGAGCTCATCCTCAGAGCGCACCTCGCGCCACACCTGCTGAACGGACTGCGCCGCCAGCATGGGCCTCGAACGCGTGCGCCGTGGGAATGGGGAGGTCACCACCATTCGCCACGCATCCTGCCCAACTGGACCGTTGCCGACGTGGCATCCCACGCCCACCCGAGGTTGTCAGTGAAATTGTAGTCTGCCCGCGGCAGCGGGGCCACGCGGGACCGCGGAGTCGGCACGCGAGTGATGACGGCATCACGGTAGCGATTCCATGCGGCCTCGAGTCCGGGGCGCTTGTCGTTGTCGCTGATGCCGAGGTCCAGCGCGGCTTGAGCGCACACCCACTGATCGAAGGCGCCCCACGATGGGCCTGTGGTGCTGTCGTCGCCTACGAGTTGGTTGGTGGTGGTCGAGCTCACTTGCCAGTCGCGCACGATGAGGAGCGACAGGCTCCGCGCCACCTGGTCATAGACCTCGATGTCGGCCGGCTGGCAGCCCATCAGCACCACGCGGCGGTTGCCGGTGACGACCTGCAGGCTCTTGATGCGGGAGATGACCGGCGACGCGATGACAAGCGCACCCGTCGACGTCGTGGTGCCTGTGATGGATTCGTCGAAGGCGGTGCCGCCGACGTCGCCGTATTCCTGCACGCAAACAGAGAGCGCCGTCTTGAGCGCTCCTGTCACCTTTGCGGTGGACCATCGCCTGTTGCCGGGGTCGTCGAGCAGGTCGGCGACTCGGGTGATGGCTTCAGCTACCGTCAGTGCCGACATCGAAGCCACCTCGCAGCGTTTCGCGCATCGCGCGCAAGAAATCGTCAGCGCCGAGTTGCCGACGTGCTTTGTCGAGGTCGCCGCGGTACGCCTGCCAGACCTCAGCCTTTGCGGCATCGGCCGCGGCACGGCGCTTGGCCTGCGCCGCTCTCAGGCGGGCAAGGCGCCCTCGTTGCTCCCATCGCTTGCGCCGCAATCGGCCGATATTGCTGATGGGGTTGTCCATCGACACCGACGCGACGGCCTCGGCCTCGACGACGACGTTAGCGATGCCGCGCCCCGCAGGGCGCCGCACCTTCTCAGCGACGAAGACGCGGCCGTCTTCCACCTTGGGCACAAGACCAAGCCGCCGACCCTCGCGTCGGATTTGACGACAAAGATCGGCGGCGTTGATCGTTCTCATGCTCAGCTCGTGATGGCGTTCATGCGGCCGAAGGCGTTGCGCTGGCGGGGAACCAGGTTGTAGCCGCCGGTGATGTAGAGGTTGTCACCGACATAGGTGTCGCTCTCGCGCAGCGCGTCCTTGGTCCAACCCTTCTTGGGGGCAGCGGCCCAGAACTCGTGCATGTAGGCGACGTTCTCGTTGGCGTGGATGAAGTCCACGACGGCGACGCCTTGGTTGGTGTCTTCGACGACTTGCGCCTTGCCGAAGGCAAGGGACTCGCCGTAGACGTCCTGGGTGTCGCCCTTCTTGAAGCGCAGCTGCGGGTTCTGGTTGTTCTCGATGCGCTCATAGTTGAGCGGGTGCACCAGGATGTGGCTGACGACCTTGGAAGACACGGTCTTCACGCGGGTCATCATGTTCCGCATCTTGGTGTTGCTCAGCGACGACGTCGCCGAGTCCAGCGTGCCCGCAGGCTGTTCCGTCGCCGTGAGGTTCGGGAAGCAGCTCACCGCGATGTTGGTGAAGTCGGCCAAGTTGGTCGGAGCGGTGCGCGCGCCGACGCCGGGGGCTGCGGCACCACCAGAGCCTTGGAGGTAGAAGCGGCTGGACGTGGTCACCGGGCCGGGGAGGCCAGGCGCGGCGAGGGTCAGGGTGCCGCTGCCGTCAGCGTTAACGGTGACGTCGGTGACGGCGAACGAACCCTCGAGGGTGGTGCCGGCGCTGTCGTACTGGTCGACCTTGGCGCCGGGGCGGTAGCCCGAGGCATCCAAGACGGCGAGCGAGACAGCGGCCGCGGCCGCGGAACCCGATGCACCACCGAGGCGGTGATCGATGCAGGCGCGGTCAAGGGTGCGGCCGAAGTCGGCACCCGAGCTCTCGATCGCGCTCTTGAAGAGGTCGATGCCTTCGCCGCCGCTGGCCACCTTGGTGATGCCCTCGGGGAAGAAGATGTTGCCCTGGATGATCGCGAAGCCCATCTTGCCGATGGAGTGATCAAGCTGGGCCGCTTGGGTGCGCGCGCCACCGTCGGCGACGAACGCGGTGCTGTTGTAGCCGCCCTTTTTGACGGTCACGCTGATGACGGAGCGAGGCTCCTTCTTCATCGCGAACACCTTGGCGCGGTCCTTCTGGCCCTTGGCCATCTTCAGGTCCACGAGGGGGGCTTCCATGTTTGCCTGCTCGAAGAAGAGGGGACGACCCACTTCCTGCATGGCGGTTTGTAAGGCGCTATACGAAAATGCCATCTCTCACACTCCTCAGTCGATTTTGTGTCCAGCGGCCTCAAGCCGTTGGCGAATCCCCTCCTCCGTCAGCGGAGAGGCGAGATTCACACGGGTGCTGCTGCCCTGCCCTTTTGCGGGGAGCGGCTGCTTGAGGGCCTTTTGCGCCTCGACCTGGCGAGACGTGTTTGCACGCGCAAAATCTTCTTTGAGAGACTTCGCGGCGTCGGCGAAGGCCACGGTCCGGCCGGCCTTGTCGCTCATGATGCCCCATCGCTGCATGAGCAGATCGATCGGGAGGCCCTCGCCCTTGGCGATGTTCTCAGCGTCGATGCGCAACTCTGTGGCGCGGGCCACGATCTGGGCTTCTTGCTGCTTGGTGGCGCCGGCCTTTTGGGCCTGCTCCTTGATGCTGGTCTGGTAGCCCTGAGCTTTGAGCTCAAGGATGTGCTCGTCCCGCTCGTCGACGGCGATGCCGTTCTGCTCGAGGTAGGCCTCGAGCAGCGACACGCGGTCAGCGAGCGCCCGATTGCTCGCCAGCGTCTCAAGCGCCGACTCACGCCAATCGTTGTCGCGTTGGGTGAGCTCGCCGACCTTGGCCTCGAGTTCGACCAGTTGGGTCTTGGCCTCAACAAGTTCGGGAGGCTCCGCGGGTGCGGCTTCCTCTTCGACCTTGGGTTCTTCCTCGCCTTCGGGCTTGGCCTCTTCGGGCTTGGCCTCAAGGTCGACCTCGTCGGCCGGCTTGCTGGTGTCGGCGTCGGCCGCGGCCGCAATCTCCGCGCTCTTCGCGGCGATGTCGACCTCGCCAACGTCCGGCGTCTGCACCGGGGCGCTGTCAGGAAGGGCCATCTCGGCCGGGCTGTCGGTGGTTCCGTCGAGCATCAGCCCTCCACCCCGTTCTCATCAACGCCGTCGTCGCCGTAGCCCCAATACTGGATGGTCCAGTTGTCGGTGGCCGCGACAGTGATGCCGATGATGGCGCTGTTGTCCACGTCGACGGTGGTTGCCGAGATGGCCACAGGCGCCGCCTCGGTGCCGCTGGCGACGTTGATGATGCTCTTGACGTCGTTGACGTTGTTGAGGCGCCGACGCAAGCCGAAGCCGCCCCCGCTGATTCCGCAGGTGAGCGCATCACTCGATGCCGCACTGGTGATGTCGGTGACGGTGATGGACAGGATCTCGTCCATCATGACCGAGCCGATGCCCGTGGTGGCGTTGCCGTCGGTGCATGTGACGGTGATCGCACACTGGACAGGGACGCCGAAGCGCAGCCCCTTGACCAGCACCGACACTGACAGGCCACCCCCGCCGCCAGAGGCGTCGGTGAGCACCAAGGTCGGGAAGCGGGCGAAGCGAAGCAGCTTGCCGTCAACGGCGCTGGCGAGCGTCAAGACGTCGCCAACGGCGAGCCCAGACGGGTCAACGCTGGTCACCAACTTGTTGGCCGTGACCGCTTGAGGGTTGATGACGGACTCGACGCAGCGCTTTTGGAAAGAGCGCCGCGCGATGTCCTTGAGGGTGACTCCGACGTCAGTGACAGCCATGTGGTGCTCCTCAGTCGGCGATCTGGCGCGCGCGGATTTGCAGGCGCTTGATGGTGAAGTTGCCCGTGCTGGCGATGACCTTGAGGGTCAGGATGTCGCCGACGGCGCAGGTGATGGGGCCACTCAAGCCAGACATGCTGGGCACGGCGACGGCGGTGCCGGTTTGTGTGAATTTCTGTTTGCCGCCCGCGGCGACAGCACCCTTATAGACCTCGAGGGTCACGACTTGGCTGTTGACTGGCGTGATCTCGGACGCGCAGAAGTCGACCTCGTAGAGGCCTGCGCGGGTCACAGTGATGGTGCCGGCGACGTCGGCATCAAGGCCCGACTCGGCCTGCACGGTCATCGGTGCGCCACCGACGGTGGTCGCGGTGGTGGGGGTGGTCAGCGCCAGCCCGGTGTCGTCGTCGATGTCGAGGTACGCGTAGTGCGGATTGATGTTCAGCTGCTCGGGAGAGGGCTTGTCATCAGACGTGCGGACGTTCAGTGTTGCCATGGTGGTGCTCCTTGCAAGACCGACAAAGCATGCCACCAAGCAAGCGTAAAAGGCGCCCTCGTGTGTCCGGATACGCGTTACGGGATAGCCGACACCGTCGAGAATCGCTCGCCGCGGCGTAGGATGCGCGCATGCCATCACCCTACGCCTCTCAATACGACTCAGCGCCCCGAAATCCCGCGCCCCCGAAGCGGCGCAAGGGTCGAGAGCAAGCCGAAGCAGGGGCTGGCCTGCTTCGCATGCTGGGCCAGGCCGCGCCCATGGTCGGCACCGCCGCGGGCGGTCTCATCGGTGCCGGCATCGGCAGCATGGCAGGCGGCGTCGGCGCCATTCCCGGAGCCACGCTTGGGTCTGGCATCGGGGGTGCCCTCGGCGGCGCCCTCGGCGGCGCGGCCGGCGCTGGTGCTGGCGAGATGGAGCGTCCCTACGCCGACGACGACCTTGAGGCTGAGGCCCGTCGGCGGCTGACGATGGATGTGCTTTCGCGAATGCGGCGGTGATCGATGGACCAGAAAGACGTCCCAATCGAGACCGCCGTGGTGCTCGGCGACACGGGCGAGCCCATCGCTGAGCCCGAAAAGCTCACCATCCTTGGCCTGCTTGAGCAGATGAAAAAAGCCAACCGCCCCTTTGAGGCGGAGCATTACCGCGTTGCCAAGAACAACGAGCGCTTCATCCACGGCAAACAGATCGTGGGCCGCAAAGAGGACGACCCTTTCGTCGTCGACGAGGGTCTGGCGTGGCCGCAATGGCTTCCGCCCATCACGCGTAACATTATGCGCAACCTGTCGCTGACCAAGCGCAGCCAGATGATCAAGGACACACCTTCGACGAAGGCGTGGCCCGGTGAGGCTGGCCCGTCGGACCCGATGGCTGCCGAAGTCGCTGACGCTGTGTTGGCCTACTACAAACACAAATTCAACTGGCCTAATATGTTGGCGCAGGCGTCGGCGGCTTGCGAGGCACACGGCTGCGTTGGATTCCGCCAAGTTTGGGACCCACAGGCGGGGCCGCGAAGTGTCGACGGCGAGCCGCTCGGCGACGTCATCCGCGAAGTCGTGACGTGCTTCGATTTCGGCATGTCGGCTTCCACCGTGGAGGACAGCGAATGGCTTTTCTTTCGCCGCTGGTACACTCGCGAACGCGCGCGCGCCATGTTGCTCGACGCCGGAATCACGGAACAGCCCGACGTCAGTGAGCGAGATTCCGCATGGGCGAATGAGCGCGAAGAGTGCGTTGAGGCGTTTGAGATTTGGTATCTGCCGACGTCGCACCGTGTGCCGAAGGGCCTTCACGCCATCGTCATCGGCGGCCACGTCACGATGCAAGAGGACTTTCCATACGACCATGGCGAGTTGTGCTTCGGCGTCTGGTATTGCGACGAGAAAAGCGGCTGGCCCTACGGTGACACGCACGTCACCGACGCATGCCCGGTGCAGGCCAACATCAACCGCCTTGAGGCCGCGAAGACATCGGTCCTGGCGCGCACCGCGCAGTGGATGAAGCTGCTGGTGCCAAAGGCGATCTTTGACGCCATCAACGGCGGCCAACAAATCATCCCCTATGAGCCGTCGCTCGACGTCAGCGGCATCAAAATCATCACCGTCGACAACGCGCCGACCAAGGAACTCGACTCACAGATCGGCAAAGAAGAGCAGAAGCTCATGGACGTGTACGGCATCAACGAAGCCGTGCTTGGCAGCGATGCCAGCGCAACCAAGAATGCCCGGCACCTTGCTTACGTCAGCGAGCTCGACCAGCAGAAGAACGCCATCACGCGCCGCAGCCTGAACGCCTGCAATGTGCGGATGGACCAACAACTGTTGCGGCTGATTCAGCAGTATGTCGACGACACGCGCATGGCGCGGATCGTTGGGCCCAACGGTCTACAGAAGATCGTGGCCTTCCGCGGCGCCGACGTCGCTGGCATTGACGTCATCCTTGAGGCCGCGCCTGGCTCTGACCAGACCCGCGCAGCGAAGGCGAAGGAAGCCGAAGAACTCGCCGCCGCGCAGTTGCTTGACCCGATGGCTGCGGCTGAGAGGCGTGCCACAGGCTTGGGCGAGACGCTGGCTGAGAATGATGCCGCAAGCGTGGTGCTTGAGCAGGTGCAGGAAGCCATCGCTGGCGGCATGCCTGAGCCAGACTCGCGCGTGCCTCTGCCTGTCGCCGAGCGCGTCATCTTGTTGGCCATCGACCAACTCGACGGCGACCCCACGGCGATGCTCGAGTTGCTCGATGCCTACCGTGAGATCGCAGCGCAAGCGATGGCAGCGCCGGAGCAAGGCCAGGTCAAGCCTGTCGGTGGTGAATCAACAAGCGCTGACGCGCTACCAGAGGTCCAATGAAGAGCACACACGTTTTCCTCGTCGTCGTCGGTCTTGTCGTCGGCGCTGTCGTCACCCCGTCGGCCATGGCGCTTTCGCAGTCGCTGGCTGATGTCAAAAACTGCGACAACGTCACCGTCGGCGCTTCTGCTGTCGTGGCAACCACGACGTGCATGGGTGGCACCGGATCATCCTTGGTCATCCAGAACGAATCCACCTCGTGCATCCGTGTCGGTGGCTCTGCTGTCACCGCGTCGACTGGCATCAGCGTCGGCGACGGGTGCGCGGCTGGTCAGGTCATCAGTTGGGACGCCAAGCGCGCTTGGATGATCAGCGAGTCGGGCGACGTCACCGGCGTCGATGTCGCATGGGGCGAACTGTGAGGGTTCTGCTGGCGATTCTGTTGTGCCTGCCTGCATCGGCGAACTCGTTTCGTCTCGGTGCGCAGGCAGAGCGGTCGTTCACTGTCGTGGCGCCGGCCGCTAGCGGCACCCCCGCCCCCACCGTCACCATCGACGCCATGCCATTCACTCGCACGGTCACATGTACCGGCTCCTACACGCTGACCGGCACATCG
>Ga0307380_10003993_pt1 | contig 20138 bp, 18 predicted proteins | sample UN3MG_FD_202239 | JGI IMG/M metagenome (GOLD analysis project Ga0307380, IMG submission 202239) | Soil microbial communities from Risofladan, Vaasa, Finland - UN-3 | ecosystem: Environmental > Terrestrial > Soil > Coastal area > Acid sulfate soil | place: Finland: Risofladan, Vaasa | collected... | reverse complement strand
CACCGATGGGTGGCTGATCAACACGGTCTCGACCTCTTCGGGGAACACCTTCTCGCCACCGGTGTTGATGCAACCCGAGCCACGACCGGCCAGCTCGATGGTGCCGTCGACGGCCACCGACGCCATGTCGCCGGTGATGGCGAGCCGTCGCCCGTCCACCTCGACGAAGGTCCTCGCCGTCTTCTCGGGGTCGTTGAGGTAGCCGAGCGGGAGGCGTCCGCTCGCGGCAACCCGCCCGATGACCCCTGATCCGGGTTCGACCGGGCGGTTCTCGTCGTCGAGCACCACGGTGTCCGATGCCATCGGTTTGAACTGTGCGACGCCTCCAGCCTTGGTCACCTCGGCCGCGCTCAGGCGCGAGGAGCCCCGGGCCCCGACCTCCGATGACCCGAACCCGTCGGTGATCACGACGTTCGGGAACGACGCAGCGATCCGCTGCTTGAGCGACGGTGACATCGGCGCGCCCCCGTTGCTGATCGAAAGGAGCGTCGAGGCGTCGTGGGCCCCGGGCTCGGCGTCCCACTCGTCCATCATCGGGCGCCCGACCGCATCGCCGACGAAGGTCAGGAGGTTGGCGCCTTCGTCGTCGACTGCGGTCCACACCGTCGGCGGATCGAGCGGACCGCGCAGCAGCATCGCCTTGCCGCCTGCGAAGAGCCACATGAGCGTCACCCACAGGCCCGCGGCGTGCATCAGCGGGGCGAGCGGGAACGACGAGAAGGACTCGACCATCCGGTCACCGAGCTCGGATGGGTCGTCGACCGGGCCGGCGAGTCTCATCGGGTCGCCGCCACCGATGCAGGCGAAGAACGCATCGGTGTGCCGCCACACGACCCCCTTCGGCAGCCCCGTGGTCCCACCGGTGTAGATCACGTAGTGCTCGTCGCCGGTGCGCTCGACATCGGGGCGGTCTTCTGACGCCCGACCGACCGCGTCGTCGTAGCTTCCGCCGTCCCCGGTCACGAGCACGGTGTGGACCGATGGCAGGCGATCCCGGAGCTCGTCGACGCGATCAGCGAGATGAGCTTCGGTGACCACCACGACCGCTCCACAGTCGGCGAGCACGTGGTGCAGCTCATCGGCGACGTACCTGAAGTTCACGTTGACCGGAACCGCCCCCAACTTGAACGCTCCGAGCACCACCTCGACGTACTCCACGCAGTTCTCGAGATGGCACGCAACGAAGTCACCGCGACCGACTCCGAGGGAAGCCAGGGCATCGGCAGCCCGGTTCGCCCGCGTCTCGAGTTCTCGATAGCTCCATCGGCCCTGGTTGACCACCACCAATGCGTCACGTTCGGGAACCGCGTCGGCCGCCATCTCCCAGACGTCGGCGAAGTTGAACGATCGGGCCCCGGGCATGCCGGCGGAGGTTATCGGAGGGTGTTCCGGTTGCTCGACGTCGCTTCAGCGAATGGCGAGCGGCGCGACCGGCGCGCCGCTGGCTCCCGTGATCGGTTCTGGCGTGGCGGTCAGCAGGAACGTGCATCGCCCATCCTCGGCACACGCCGATGCCAGGTCCTCGAGCATCCAGTTCTGTCCCTGGATCATGCCGAGGTCGCGGAGACACAGCAGGTGGACTGGCACGAACCAGTCCCAGGAGGCAGGCGGCATCGAATCGGGATTCTGCGCGTCGACGGCGTAAGCGGCGAGATCGTGCTCGTGGAACCATCGGGCCACCGTCGGGTGCAACCCGCACGATCCGCCCTCGTAGAATTCGCGATCGCCCGCTCGGAGCCTCGACACCGCACCGGTCCGGATGAGCACGATGTCGCCTGCTGACAGCTCGACACCGGCGGCGCGACGGGTCGCCTCGAGATCCTCGATCGTGATGGCGTCGCCGTGCTCGATCGCGTCGACACCACGCTGCCTCGCCACGTCGAGAAGCACGCCACGTGACACCACCGCACCCACTCGGTCGATGCCGCACTTCCGGGCGCCGCCCGCAGCGGTGACCGTCGATGCGTCGAACCCGTTGTAGAGCTTCCCGCCGTAGGTGGCGTGGCTGAGCGCATCCCAGTGGGTCGACGCCTGCACGCCCATGGTGAGGGCATCGTCGTTGAAGGCCGGTCCGTCGGGGTCGCCGGTGAACGAGAAGTTGACCATCAGCGAGGTGCGCAGGGGCGGCCGGCGCGAGGGTTGGCCCTTCAGCACCGGAATGTCGCCGTCGAGGGGAAGCGTCAGCGCGAACGACGCACCGTCGACCACCGCATCGAGTCCGCGGCGAACTGCACTGGCATCGATGAGGTTGAGCGTCCCGCGTTGATCCTCGTCGCCCCACCGACCCCAGTTCGAGATCTCGGCGGCCAGCGCGTCGAACTCGTCACGCGTCATTGCGATCAGCCGATTTCGAGAACGCCGCGATTGAGCTTGCCGTCGTGCAGGTCGTCGAGCGCCCGCTGCACGTCGGCCAACGGATACGTCTGGCTCACGAGCTCGTCGAGCAGCAGGAGACCCCGCTTGTAGAAGTCGACGTACATGGGGATGTCGTGGTGCGGCCGGGTCGAGCCGTACCGGCACCCGAGGATCGACTTGTCGTTGTAGAGGGTGTTGATCACGAAGCTGGCCTCGGTCCCGAGCTTGGGGACCCCGAGCAGGACACAGCTGCCGCCCCAGTCGAGCAGGTTGATGGCCGTGTCGATGAGTGCAGGGTGCCCGACGCACTCGAACGCGTAGTCGACTCCGTTCGGCAACAGTTCCTTGACGGCTTCGACGGTGTTCTCGACCGCGGACGCGTCGATGAAGTCGGTGGCGCCGAACTGCAGTGCGCTCGCCTTCTTGTCGGGATTCGTGTCGATGGCGATGATCCGACTGGCCGAGGAGATACGAGCTGCCTGCAACACGTTCAGGCCGATGCCACCGATGCCGATGACGGCGACCGTCTCGCCGTGCTGGACCTTGGCCCGGTTGAGGACGGCGCCGGCGCCCGTCACGACGGCGCACCCGATCAGACTCGCTGCCTCGAACGGGACGTCGTCGTCGATCACGATCGCCTGGGTCTCCTTGGCGACGACTGCCTCGGTGAACACCCCGGCGTTGGCGAAACTGAACGCCGGGTCGCCGCCCACCGTGAACGGTCGACTCAGCCTGCCCATCGTGTCGCGACACGCCGTCGGCTGACCGCGATCGCAGGCGTCGCAGCAACCGCAGTTGCCGAGCGTGGTGAGCACGACATGGTCGCCGACGTTCACCTTGGTGACGCTGGTGCCCACGGCCTCGACGATCCCTGCACCCTCGTGGCCGAGCACGACCGGGGGTGGGAACGGGATCGTGCCGTTGATCACCGAGACGTCGCTGTGGCAGAGCCCGGCGGCCTGGATGGCCACCCGAACCTCGTCGGGTTCGACATCACGCACCTCGACGTCGTCGCGAATCTCGAGTTCACCGGTCCAGACGATTCCCTGCACGGTGCCGGAATGTAACAGGTTCCAGTTTTTGGGCAGACCGACCGTCAGCGTTGTGCTGATCAGACGACGCTGAAGCTCGACTCGTGCTCGATGGAGTCGAGGTCGGTGACCCGAACCGCCACCCGCTTCACGGGTCCAGGGCCAGCTGGAGGTAGACGAGGTCGAGCCAGCGGTCGAACTTGCGGCCGACCTCGGGAAGCCGTCCGGTGACGACGAAGCCGAGCTTCTCGTGGAGCCGGATCGACGCCTCGTTCTCGGCGTCGATGCCGGCCACGAGTACGTGCTTTCCTCCGGTCCGAGCTCGCACGATGAGCTCCTCGAGGAGCATCTGTCCGATGCCTCGGCCCCAGTGTGGCTCCGAGACGTGGATCGTGAGCTCGGAGACGAAGCGGTAGCCCGGCCACTTCTTCGTGTCGCGGAAGTCGCCGTAGGTCGCGTAGCCGACCACGTCGCCGGCATCGTCGGCGACCACGACCGGGTTTCCGTCCTGCTGCTGATCGGCGAACCATCGCTCGTGCTCGACGAGCGGCGTGATGTCTTCGGTCCAAGCGATCGTCGTCGTCGGGATCAAGACGTTGTAGAGGTGGTTGATCGATGCCACGTCTGTACGGGTCGCGTCACGGATCTGCACCTTCAGATTGTGACCCCACGGGCTTTCCCCGACCCAGCCGTGCGGCGGTACGGTCGAGACGTGCGCAGCGCCAAGGACTTCTTCGCCCCCCTCGCGATCGGGGCCCCCGAGCCCGTGCGCGAGATCCCCTTCCGTCCGTCACGGAACATCCACTTCTTTCCGCCGGCGATCGAGAAGATGCGGTCGAAGGTGCCCGACATGGCCGCCCACTGTGACGTGCTCCTCGGCAACCTCGAAGACGCCGTGCCCGCGTCCGACAAAGAAGCTGCCCGTGCGGGCCTGATCGATGTCGGGCTGAGCGTCGACTTCGGTGACTGCCAGTTCTGGACTCGAGTCAACAGTCTCGACTCGCCCTGGGGCCTCGACGACCTGCTCGAAGTGGTCCCGGCGATCGGCCACAAGCTCGACGTCATCATGATTCCGAAGGTCGAGGGCCCCGAGGACATCCACTATGTCGATCGCCTGGTCGCGCAGCTCGAAGCCAAGGCCGGTCTCGACCGACCGATTCTCCTGCACGCCATCCTCGAGACTGCCCGCGGCGTCGCGAACGTCGAGGAGATCTGCGCAGCATCGCCTCGGATGCAGGGCCTCTCGCTCGGGCCGGCCGACCTGGCTGCGAACCGGCGCATGAAGACCACCCGCGTCGGCGGCGGCCACCCCGGCTACCTGGTGCGCAGCGACCCGACCGGCGACGACCTCGAGGCCGGCCGCACCACGGCCCAACAGGATCTGTGGCACTACACCGTCGCCCGCATGGTCGATGCATGCGTGGCCAACGGGATCTACGCCTACTACGGGCCGTTCGGCGACATCCGCGACACCGTCGCCTGCGAGGACCAGTTCCGCAACGCTTACCTGCTCGGCTGTGTCGGGGCCTGGTCCCTGCACCCGGTCCAGATCGACATCGCCAAGCGCGTCTTCTCGCCACCGGTCGACGACGTCGAGCACGCCAAGGCCGTGGTCGAGGCGATGGGCGACGGCACCGGCGCGATCATGCTCGACGGCAAGATGGAGGACGACGCCTCGGTCAAGCAGTGCCTCGTGGTCCTCGACCTCGCCACGCGCCTCGCCGAGCGCGACCCCGAACTCAAGGAGGCCTACGGACTGTGACTGATTCGCTTCTTCGTCCTCGACGTTCGGCGCTGTACATGCCCGGCGCCAACGAGCGGGCGCTCGAGAAGGCCAAGGGACTCGCCGCCGATGCGCTGATCCTCGATCTCGAAGACGCCGTCGCGCCCGACGCCAAGGCCGAGGCACGCGAGCGGGTGTGTGCTGCTGCCTCGTCGGGCGAGTACGGCCGGCGCGAAATCGCCATCCGCGCCAACGGGCTCGACACCGAGTGGCACGCCGGCGACGTGGCGGCCATCGCGGCTGCCGGTCCCGACGCCATCGTCGTGCCCAAGATCGACTCCGTCGACGATGTCCGATCGGTCGAAGCCGCCCTCGAGGCCGGCGGCGCTCCCGAGCGCACCAAGATCTGGGCCATGCTCGAGACACCGGTCGCGATGCTCCACGCCGAGGCCATCACCGGTTGCTCCGAACGCCTGGCGGTCCTCGTCATGGGGACCAACGACCTCGCCAAGGAGCTCCGCGCCGAGCGGGTGCCGAGTCGCCATCCGCTGCTCGCCGGCCTCGGTCTCTGCCTGCTGGCCGCCCGGGCGAACGGCAAGGTCATCCTCGACGGGGTGTACAACGACATCCAGGACGCCGAGGGGTTCCTGGCCGAGTGCCGTCAGGGACGCGAGATGGGTTTCGACGGCAAGACACTCATCCATCCGAGCCAGCTCGACCCCTGCAACGAGGTGTTCGCCCCGTCGGCCGATCAGGTCAGCGAGGCCGACGAGATCATCGCGGCGTTCGACGAGGCCCAACGCGAAGGCCGGGGGGTCGTCACGGTGAATGGCCGCATGATCGAGAACCTCCACGTCGACGAGGCTCGCCGCACGATCGCCCAGGCAGCCGCCATCGCCGAGCGCTCGAATGCCTGACCAAGGACTGCTGCGATCTTGCGCAGCAGCCCCCGGCGTCAGCCGCCCACGGGAGCGGTTGGGGTGAACGTCACGGGGAGGTGCTTGATGCCGGCGACGAGGGGAATGCCCAGGGCATCGAGCGGAATCGCATCACCGGTGACCTCGATGTCTGGGAGGCGGGTCAAGAGCTGACGGAAGACCACCGACAGCTCGCGGCGGGCCAGGTGGGCACCGAGGCAGAAATGCGGTCCCGGTCCGCCGAACCCGACGTGAGGGTTCGGGTCCCGCAGCACGTCGAATGCCTCGGGATCGTCGAACTCGCGTGGGTCTCGGTTTGCCGCGCCGTAGAAGAGCACGACCTTGTCGCCTTCGCCGAAATCGTGGCCCGACAGCGTCAGGTCCTTCGTCAGCGTTCGCCGCATGAAGGTGACCGGTGACGCGACCCGGACGATCTCCTCGACTGCGGTTGGCGTGACCCCATCCAGGTCCGCCTCCCAGATCCTTCGCTGCTCGGGATTCCTGGTGAGCAGGTTCATGCCGTGGCTGATGGCCGTGCGGGTGGTGTCGTTGCCCGCGACCGCGAGCAGGATGAAGAACGGCGCGATCTCCTCGGGCGTCAACATGTCCTCGCCCAAGTCGTTGTGCACCAACTTCGAGGTGAGGTCGTCGGTCGGGTTCTTGCGACGATCGTCGGCGATCTCGTTCATCAAGGAGGTGAGCTCCATGCCGGCCTCGAAGATGGCGGTCATCGGGTCCTTGCCCCCCATGAACTCCGGGTCGCCGCCTCCGAGGATGACGTTGGTGGCGTCGAGCACCGTGTCGAACTCACTGCGCGGGATGCCCATCATGTCGCAGATGAGCAGCAGCGGAAACGGCTGCGACAACACCTCGACGAGGTCGACCTCACCCTGCTCGCAGAAGCCGTCGATGACCTCGGTGCAGATCGTCGCGACCGAGTCGAGGACTCCTTGGAGCTGACGCGGCGTGAAGGATCGGGCGACGATGCCGCGCTGGCGAGCGTGCCGCGGGTCGTCCATGTTGATGAACGACCCGAAGAACTCGAGTGCCTCCGCCGGCATGTCGGGAATCGACACCGCACCCTGCCCCGAGCAGAAGTCGAGCGGTCGACGGCTGATCTCGACCACCTCGGCGAACCGGGTGACCGCGAAGAACTCCTCGGTCTTGCCGGACATCGTGTTCTCGAACGAGGCCGAAGCGAACGGCCCGGTCTCGCGGATGTCGGCGAACTGCGCCATGCGGTCCTCGAGCGTCTGCAACCAGAACGACGGTTCGATGATGGGTGCGCCCGTACCAGTGGCCATGAGATCTCCTCGGTCGATGGCGGTCAAGGTAGCCACCCCGGGCACGGTCCGGAAGTTGGCGGGGGAACCGAACCGCCGTTATGTTCATTTCCCATGGCACGCAAGGCCGGAGTCGCATCGTCGGACACCAAGGCTCAGCTCATCGCGGCCGCCGCCGAGGTGTTCGCGGCCAAGGGCTACGAAGGCGCCCGGGTCTCCGACATCGCCGAAGCCGCCGGCTTGTCGACCGGTGCGGTCTACGCCCACTACTCCGGGAAAGCCGACCTCCTGCTGCATGCACTGGCAGCGCGTTCGGCCGAGGCGGTCGACCGCACGGTCGGCACCGACCGCGATTCGGTGCTCGACGCCCTCGAGCGATCGGGGAGCCACTTGCGCACCCGTCGCGCCGACCCGCTGCTCCTGCTCGAAGGCGTGACGGCCGGCCGCCGCGAGCCCGAACTGGCGTCGGTGCTGCGTGCCCAGGTCGCCGAGAGCCGCGCTCACCTCGCCGAGCGCGTGCGGGCCGAACAGCGAGACGGCAGCGTCCGCCGCGGCGCTCGACCCGACGCCGTCGCCCACTTGTCGTTGTTGCTGGGCCTCGGCGCCCTCGTGGCCGACGCCCTCGAGCTCGAGCCACCTCCTGACGACGACTGGGATGCCGTCATCGCCGGCATGGTCGACTCGATCCGACGCACCAAGGTGCCTGCCACGAGTGCCGCCAGCCCTGCCGCCTGACCTACCGTTCACCCACCCACCACCTCCTGGAGACCTGAAGATGACCGACACCGCAGAGAACACCGAGCAGAAGGTCGACCCCGACGTCGTCGGCGAAGTCAACAGCTGGCTCGAGCAGAACTGGGACCCCGACCTCACCGTCGGCGAGTGGTGGGAGCTCCTCGGACTCGCGGGTTACTCCTCCCCTGGCCTCCCCACCAACGCCTACGGACACGACCTGTCGCGCGGCGACGCCAACGCCGTCCTCCAGGCCGTCAGCGAATTCGGGGCCCTCGGAGCGCCGGGTGGGCTCGGGCTGATGCTGGCCGCACCGACGATCGCGGCTCATGGCACGCAGGAGCAGATCGACACCTACGTTCGCGACATCGTCACGGGCCAGAAGGCGTGGTGCCAGCTGTTCAGTGAGCCCGGCGCCGGCTCCGACCTCGCGGGTCTCCAGGCCAAGGCGGTGCAGGACGGCGAGGAGTGGATCGTCAACGGACAGAAGGTCTGGACCTCGGGCGGGCAGGTCGCCGACCTCGGCATGCTGATCGCTCGGACGAACAGCGACGTGCCGAAGCACCAGGGCATCAGCTACTTCGCTCTCGACATGCACCAGGAGGGCGTCGACATCCGCCCACTGCGCGAGATGACCGGCCGTGCCATGTTCAACGAGGTCTTCATGAGCGATGCGAGGACGACGACCGACGCGATGATCGGCGACCTCAACAACGGCTGGGCCGTGGCCAACACGACGCTCGCCAACGAGCGCGCCAGCCTCGGATCCGGCGGCGGCCACCAGAGCGGCGGATCAGCAACCCCCGGCACCGTCGTCGGCCACCTCGAGCAGCGGGTGGGTGACTTCGTGGCCGACCCCGCCGCCAAGAGGCGCCGGGGCAGCGGCGGCGGCGGTGGCGTTTTCGGCGGCGCATCCAAGATGCTGATGGAGCTCGCCAAGGGCAACGGGAAGATCTCCGACCCGACCATCCGCCAGGACCTGATGAAGCTCCACACGCTCGCCGAGATCGGCCGCATGAACAATCTCCGGGTCAAGGCGGCCAAGCAGGCCGGCATCGACATCGGTGGCATGCCGAACATCTCGAAGCTCTCGATGAGCGAGATGATGCGCCTCCAGCGCGACCTCGGGCTTCGCATCGTCGGCGCGGCCGGCACGCTTCACGCCTACGACGGCGGTCAGGAGCGCAAGGACATCGACGAGGCCACCGGCAACCCGTTCCTCGGCATGATCACCGAGATGGCCTTGTTCGCCCAGGCGCCCCCGATCTACGGCGGCACCGACCAGGTGCAACGCAACATCATCGGCGAGCGCGTGCTCGGTCTCCCCAAGGAGCCGAACAACGACAAGACGATGCCCTTCAGCGAGTTGCCCAAGAACGCCTGACCGGTCGACTCAGATCGGGAAGGTGACCTCGCAGATGCGGGGGCCGCGGACCTGTCCCCCGGCCCAGGTGACCGCACCTGGGTCGATGAGTTCGAAGTCGGGGATCCGCTCGAGGAAGGTCTGGAGCGCGATCCTCAGTTCGAGCCGCGCCAGGTTCGAGCCCGCGCACCGATGGATGCCCGACCCGAAGGCGATGTGGCGGTTGCGCTCGCGGTCGAGGATGACCTCGTCGGGGTTCTCGAAGACCTCGGGATCCCGATTGCCGGCCGGGAACGCCATGATGATCTTGTCGCCCTGCTTGATCGGGCAGCCCTTGAACTCGATGTCCTGGGTGGCGACCCGGGCCATGGTGACCGGCGAGTAGGCCCGGAGGAGTTCCTCGATGGCGAGCGGCCAGATGTCGGGATCGTCGCGAAGCTGCTGACGCTGCTCGGGATGCTGGGCGAGATGCCACAGCGACGAACCGATCGCCGACCAGGTGGTGTCGATGCCGGCGACGAGCATCAGGTTGCAGACCCCGAGGATGATGTCCTCGGGCACCGCCTCGCCGTCGACCTCGGCCTGCACCATCTCGGTGATCAGGTCGTTCTCGCGTGGGTTGGCGCGCCGGTCGTCGACCTGCTCCTTGAAGAACCCGATGAGCGCGGTACGGGCCTTGATCCGAACATCACCATCGGTCAGACCGAACTCGAGGATGCCACGCACCCACCCGACGAATTCGTCGGCCCGTTCAGTGCCGACGCCGAGCATGGTGGCGATGACCCGAACCGGGATCTGTTGGGCGTAGTCGGTCCCCACGTCGGCCCGTCCGGTGGCGATGAACGAGTCGATCAGCGAGTTGCACAGATCCTTGGTGCCCTGCTCGTACTGCTTCACCGCACCAGGGGCGAAGATCGGCAGGATCAGTCGACGAGTCCAGTTGTGCTCGGGTGGATCCGAGCTGATCGGCGGTGCCTTGACGTCGGCATACGCGGTCTTGCCTGCGGTCTGGAGTTCGGGCCGCGGCGTGACGAGCACGTCCTCGGAGCTGAACAGGTCGGTCTCGGCGGCGAAGTCGCGTAGGTCCTCGTAGCTCGTCGGCATCCACGAACCCTGGTAGCGATCGGTGTGGGCGACGGGACAGGTCTCCCGGATCTCGTCGTACGCGGGATAGGGATCGCGCACGAAGGCCGGATCGAACAGGTCGTAGTCGGTGGTGACGTCAACCGGCGCGGTGTCGGTCACCGATCAGTCCTCGACGATGATCGCTTGTTCGGGACAGCTGTTCGCGGCGTTGCGCACGGCATCCTCCTGGCCGGCGGCGACCTCGCCATCTCCGATCACGATGCCCTGGCCGAGATCGTCAGCACCGAAGACCTCGGGCGCTCGGATGGCACACATCTGGTGGCCCTGACAGAGATCGTCGTCGATTCGAACGCGCATGCATCCCCCTTGTCGTTGGAGATGCCGAACGTAGTCCCCCGACCTCTGCGCTCGCGCCGGGTCAGCTGGCGCGGCGGATGACGTCCTGGCGGATCTCTTCGACCTCGTCGTCGTCGAGAATTCCGGCCGCGTGCTGCGCGGTGAGCAGCTCGACGGCTTCGAGCAGTTGGTCTGGGTTCAGACTGCCGTTTCCACGGAGGAGGAAGTCAGCCTTGCGGTCGCTCGGCGACCGATCCTCGTCGTTGCGGACCGGCTCTTGACCCAGCTTGGCGGCCCGCTTGGCCTCCTGCTTGGCCTGTCGTGCTCGCTCGCGTTGGATCTTCGCGAAGGTCGTTCGTTGCGCTGCCATGAGTCACTTCTCCTCGTTCAGGCTCTTTCAGAGTAGGGACTCAGACCCCCCGGGCACCAAGTCGGGGGTGAAAGCATGGGGCATGCCCCGGCTGCTGGTGGTCCACCACACTCCGTCCCCACCCACCCACACGCTGCTCGAAGCGGTCGTCGCCGGAGCCGGCGCCGACGGCCTCGACCACGTCGACGTGGTCACGAAGGCCGCCTTGCACACGACCGCCGTCGACGTCCTCACCGCCGACGGCTACGTGCTCGGCACGCCGGCGAACCTCGGCTCGATGAGCGGCGCCTTGAAGCACTTCTTCGACACGATCTACTACCCGTGTCTCGAAGACACCGTGAAGCGACCCTTCGGGATCTACGTGCACGGCAACAACGACACCGACGGCGCCCTTCGTGACATCGCCAAGGTGGTCACGGGGCTCCGGTGGACCCAGGTCGCCGAACCCGTGCAGGTCGTCGGCGCGCCCGACCGAGCCGCGACCGACGCCTGCTGGAACCTCGGAGCGACGGTCGCGGCCTCGTTGACACCCTGACCCCTAACGTCTCCTCACATGACGACTGCAGGTCCGCTCGCCGGGGTGCGCGTGGTCGACCTCACCCGGGTCCTCGCCGGTCCGTACTGCACGATGGTCCTGTCGGACCTCGGCGCCGAAGTGATCAAGGTCGAACGCCCCGACGTCGGCGACGACGCCCGCCACATCGGACCGTTCATGAATGGCATCTCGGCCTACTTCGCGTCGCTCAATCGCGGCAAGGCGAGCGTGACGATCGACCTCTCGACCGTTGCCGGGTGCGACGAGTTGCACGGACTGCTCGACGACGCCGACGTGATCGTCGAGAACTACCGGCCCGGCACGATGGAGAAGCTCGGCCTCGGGTGGGAGACCCTGCACGATCGCCACCCCGGGCTCATCTATGCCGCGATCTCGGGCTTCGGGCACACCGGTCCGTTCAGCACCCGACCGGCCTACGACATGATCGCCCAGGCCATGGGCGGCGTCATGAGCATCACCGGCCCTGACGGCGGTGCGCCCACCCGGGTGGGCAGTTCGATCGGCGACATCACCGCCGGGCTGTTCTGCGCCATCGGGGTGACGAGCGCGCTCTACGACCGGGCGCTCACCGGCGAGGCGACGAAGATCGACGTGTCGATGCTCGACTCGCAGGTGGCCCTGCTCGAGAACGCCATCGCCCGCTACCAGGCCAGCGGCACCGTCCCGGGGCCGATCGGTTCGCGCCACCCGTCGATCACCCCGTTCGGGGCGTTCGAGGCCGCCGACGGCCACGTGGTCCTGGCCGCCGGCAACGATGCCCTGTTCGCGAAGCTGTGTCACGTGCTCGGCGAGCCCGGGCTGGCCGAGGACCCTCGCTTCGGGTCGAACGCCGATCGCACGACCAACGAGGCCGGGCTCCGGGGTGAACTCGAACGCATCCTCGGGCACCATCCGGTGTCCCACTGGCTCGAACTGCTCGAGGCACGCGACCTGCCGTGCGCACCCATCAACGACGTGGCCCAGGTCCTCGCTCACCCCCAGGTGGTGGCGCGCAACATGGTGGTGTCGCTCGACGACGACCGGCTGGACGGCCTCTCGGTCGCCGGCAACCCGATCAAGTCGTCTCGACACCCTGACCCGACGTCCCGTGGTGCGGTGCCCGATCTCCAGTGACCGGTGCAGGTCAGCCGACGTCGGCCGCAGCCCCGACGAACTGACTGTTGTAGAGATCGAAGTAGGCACCGCCTGCGGCCAGGAGTTCTTGGTGGCCACCCTGCTCGACGATGTGGCCGTCCTCCATCACCAGGATGATGTCGGCGCCCCGGATGGTCGAGAGTCGGTGCGCGATCACGAAGCTGGTCCGCTGTTGTCGCAACCGGTTCATGGCCTCCTGGATCAACACCTCGGTCCGGGTGTCGACCGAACTCGTGGCTTCGTCGAGGATGAGGATCGACGGGTCGGCGAGGAACGCCCGGGCGATGGTGAGCAACTGCTTCTCTCCGGCGCTGACGTTGTCGCCCTCTTCGTTGATGACGGTGTCGTAGCCGTCGGGAAGGTGGTGCACGAAGCGGTCGACGTAGGTCGCCTGAGCCGCTTCCAGGATCTCGGCGTCGGTCGCCGTCGGCCGTCCATAGGCGATGTTGTCGCGGATCGTCCCGCCGAACAGCCAGGTGTCCTGGAGCACCATTCCGAGCTTCGCGCGGAGGAGCGGCCGGGGGATCGTCGAGATGTCGCGCCCATCGAGAGTGATGCGCCCGCCGTCGAGTTCGTAGAACCGCATGATCAGGTTGACGAGGGTCGTCTTGCCGGCGCCTGTCGGGCCGACGATGGCGATGGTCTGGCCGGGCTCGGCGGTGAGCGACAGCCCTTCGATCAGCGGCGACTCGCTCAGATACGAGAAGTCGACGTTCTCGAACACGACGCGACCCTTGGTGGGCCGGCCATTGGCATCGTCGGCCGGCTCGGGGCTCTGCTCGTCGGCATCGAGGAACTCGAGCACCCGTTCGAGGCTGGCGATGCCCGACTGGAACACGTTGGCCATCGAAGCGAGGTGCGACAGCGGCTGTGAGAACTGACGGGCGTACTGGATGAACGCCTGGATGTCGCCGATGTTGATGGCGCCGCTGCTCACCTGGAGCCCTCCGACGACCGCGATGAGCACGTACTGCACATTGCCCATGAAGACCATCGCGGGCTGGATGAGCGACGACATGAACTGGGCACCGAAGCTCGACTCGAACAGCCGGTCGTTCTCCTGCCGGAAGGTGGCCTCGACCTCGCGCTGGCGACCGAAGCTCTTCACGATCGCATGTCCCGTGAAGGCTTCCTCGACCTGCGCGTTGACCTTGCCGGTCGAGTTCCACTGCGCGAGGAAGCGCGGGCGGGCCTTGGTCCCGATCGTCTTCATGAGCCAGACCGAGGTCGGCACGGTGGTCAGCGCAACCACCGCGAGCAGCGGCGAGATCGTGAACATCATCACCATCACGCCGATGATCGTCAGGGTCGACACGAGGATCTGACTCAGCGTCTGCTGCAGGCTCTGGGCGACGTTGTCGATGTCGTTGGTCACCCGGCTCAGCAGGTCGCCGCGTGCCTGCTTGTCGACGTAGCTGAGCGGGAGGTGGTTGAGCTTGCGTTCGATTGCCTCGCGCAGCGAGAACATCGTGCGCTGGACCACACCGGCGAGCATGTAGGCCTGGATGTACGACAGGGCCCACGAGCCGGTGTAGAGCGCCGCAACGAGCGCGAGGGTGCGGTGCAGATCGGCGAAATCGATGCCTTCGGGTGAGGTGACGCCGTTGACGATGATGTTGGTGGCGTCGCCGAGGATCTTGGGGCCGATCACGACCAGGACAACGCTGCCGACCGTCAGCGCGAGCACGACCCAGAGGCGCACCCGCTCGGGCCGGAGCAGGCCGCCGAGGCGCTTGACCGCTCCGCGGAAGTCGTTGCTCGACTCGGCCGGCATGCCCATCGAACTCATGCCGCCACGACGATTGACGCCGGGACCGGCCTTGTCCATCGCCTCGCGGACCTCGTCGGTACCGTGCTCGACCGGCTCGTCGCCGTTCGAGCCGTTCGAGCCGTTCGAGCCGGTGGTCGTGTCGTCGCTCATACCGCGACCTCCCGCTCACCGATCTGGCTCTGCACGATCTCGGCATAGGTGGGACAGCCGGCAACAAGTTCGTCGTGGGTCCCCCGGCCGACGATCCGTCCGTCCTCGAGGACCAGGATCTGCTCGGCGGCACTGATGGTCGACACCCGTTGCGCAACGATCACCTTGGCGGCGTCGGCTGCGTAGGGCTCGAGCGCGGCCCGGAGCCGGGCGTCGGTGGTCAGGTCGAGCGCCGAGAACGAGTCGTCGAACACGTAGACCTCGGGCTTCACGACAAGGGCGCGGGCGATGGCGAGTCGCTGGCGCTGGCCGCCCGACACGTTGCTGCCACCCTGAGCGATCTCGCTCTCGAGCCCGTGGGGCATGGCTCGCACGAAGTCGCTCGCCTGGGCCACGTCGAGTGCCTCCCACATCTGGGCCTCGCTCACGTCGGGGCGCCCGTAACGGAGGTTCGAGGCCACGGTGCCCGAGAACAGGAACGGCTTCTGCGGGCAGAACCCGATGCGGCCCCACAACAGCTCGGGGTCGAGTTCCTGCACGTCGACTCCTCCGACCAGGACTGCACCGCTGGTTGCGTCGAACAACCTCGGCACGAGGTTCACCAGCGTGGTCTTGCCCGAGCCGGTGCTGCCGATGATGGCCGTCGTCTCGCCGGGTCGCGTCGCGAACGAGACCTCGTGCAGCACCGGGTCGTCGGCACCGGGGTAATGGAACCCGACGTTGCGGAACTCGAGGGTCCCGGGGGTCACGAGTGCTCGCACCGGATCGGCCGGGACGGTGAGCGACGAGGGCGTGACCAGCACTTCCTGGATCCGTTCGGCGGCCACCCTGGCCCGCGGGATCATCGACATCATGAAGGTCGCCATGACCACCGACATCATGATCTGGATGAGGTAGCTCAGGTAGGCGATCAGTGCACCGATCTGCATCGAGCCGGCCGAGATCCGGTCGGCGCCGACCCACAGCACCCCGATGCTCGACATGTTGATGATGAGCATCACGGTCGGGAACATCGCGGCCATCAAGCGGCCGGTGCGCAGCGAAACGTCGGTGAGGTCGTCGTTGGCCTTCTCGAATCGCTTGCCCTCCTCGGGCTCACGGACGAAAGCTCGGACGACCCGGATCCCGGTGATCTGTTCGCGCATCACCCGGTTCACCTGATCGACCCGCTCCTGCATCAGCTGGAACGCCGGCACCATGCGAGAGACGAGGAATCCGAGGACGATGACCGCCAGCGGGATGTTGATCACCAGCACGATCGACAGCCCCAGGTCCTCGCGGACCGCCATGATCACTCCGATGACGGCCGTGATGGGCGCGGCGATCATCATCGTGCAACCCATGGCCACGAGGATCTGCACCTGCTGCACGTCGTTGGTGATCCTGGTGATCAGCGATGGAGCGCCGAAGCGGCCGACCTCGCGGGCAGAGAAGTCGAGAACCTGGTGGAACAGCCGGTCACGAACGTCACGACCGAAGCTCATGGCGACCTTGGCCCCGAAGTAGACAGCCGCGGTGGCGAACCCGATCTGGACGACGGTCATCGCCATCATCACGGCGCCGATCGAGGTGATCTCTGCGTTGTCGCCGGGGATCACGCCTTTGTCGATGATGTCGGCGTTCAGCGATGGCAGCGTCAACGCCGCGAAGGCCTGGATGGTCTGGAAGACCACGACCAGGACCAGCGGCTTCTTGTACGGCTCGAGCCGCTGCTTGAGGAGGTCGGTGAGCATCTAGCCGACCCCCCCGTCGAGGGTGCCGTGCAGGAAGTGGTCGACGATCTCGGTGGCCGTCATCGCGTCGTCCGCGAGCATCGGGTGCGTGACCGCAAGGGTGAGCGCCCGAAGCATCCTGGCGGCGCGTCGCGGCGCAACGGTGAGGTGGTCGCGATGGGGCTCGAAGAGCGCCGTGAGCGCCTCGCTGTCGGTGAGCGGGCGACTCGCCTGCTCACGCAACTTCGGCCCGAGATTGGACACCACGGCCCACACGTCGACGATCCGCTGTTGGATGATGCCCACTGCGGCGATCAACTGGCTCTCGAACGAGAGCGATGCGTCGATCGCGGCGTACGCGGCGTCGGACGGACCTTGGTCGAGCGCCGCGTCGAGGGTGGCGAGAAGGAGTTCGTCCTTGTCGGCGAAGACCCGGAAGATGGTTCCTTCGGCAACCCCTGCTGCCTCGGCGATCTGACGGGTCGTCACCGTCTCGCCGTGGGTTGCCAGCAGCGGCAACGTGGCTTGGATCACCGCTGCTCGGCGTTCGTCGGCCGGCATGGCCGTGGCACGACGAGAGGTCGCTGCAAGCCCTGGCACGGCGAGAACCTACCTGAGTGAGTACTCACTCACTCAGGTCGAGGGGTGAGACTTCTGTCACTCACGGAGCTTCCAGTAGCCGCGTACGGTCGCCGACGATCGGGTGAGGCCGACCACGTCGAAGAGGTGGCCCCGAATCCGGTGGACTGCGGCGGCCTCGCCCGCAGCCCACACGTGTCCATCGACGGCGATGCTCGCAGTCTCGACCGCAGCGACGAGCGTGTCACCCGGAGCGGCGGCGGGCAGCAGGTCGTGCCACTCGACGGTCACCTGCTCGGGCGCGCCGAGGTCGATGCGGGCGTCCGGCTCGGCCACCTCGACGTGTACCTCCACCGTTGCGCCCGCCGGGAGCACGGTGAGCAACTGACGTATCGCCGGAATCGCCGTCTCGTCGCCGAGGAGCAGGAACGACGGGCACGCCGGATCGACCGAGAAGCCGCGTCCCGGGCCGGAGAGCGCGACCTCGGCGCCGACCTCGGCGCGCTGGGCCCACGCCGACGCTGCGCCGCCATCGTGCAGCACGAGGTCGAGGTCGATCGAGCGTTCGCCAGCCGCCTTGAACGGCGGGGTGAACGTACGGATCGCGGGCCGCGACCCATCAGCCAGGAGGAACTCGTTGCCGTTCCACTCGGGCATCACGAGTTCGTCGGACGGCGGCGACGGCACGAGGAGTCGCACGCTGGCAGCGGGCTCGTCGATCACCAGGTCGTCGAGCTCGTCACCGATGAGCGTCACCCGCATCATCCGGGGGGTCAGCTCGACCTTCGACGCCAGGGTGGCGCGCCTGAACTGCGGTGGCTCGCGCCGCAGCTCTGCCAAGCGTTCCTTGCGTGACGGCGTGGCCATGGCCGCGCAGGCTAACGGCGAGATCGGACAGCCGAGCTGTGTCACTTCAGTCACTGCTCTGCCCATCGACCACTCGCCCTTCACTAGCGTCATCTCGTGGCAACCGACCGGGCACGACCGATGCGGTCGGTGGTGATCATGGGCGCCGGAGGGCGCGACTTCCACGACTTCAACGTGGTCTTTCGTGACGACCCCGACGTGCACGTCGTCGCGTTCACCGCAGCGCAGATCCCCGGGATCGACGACCGGCGCTATCCCCCGTCGCTCGCGGGGACCTTGTACCCGGACGGCATCCCGATCGTCGCCGAGGCCGATCTCGACGCCCTGATCGCCGACCACGGGGTCGACGAGGTCGTCTTCGCGTACAGCGACCTGCCGCACGTCGAGGTGATGCACAAGGCCTCGGCCGTGATGGCGGCCGGGGCGGACTTCACGCTCCTCGGGCCCGGACGAACGATGCTGGCGAGCAGCAAGCCCGTGATCGCGGTCGGCGCGACCCGAACCGGTTGCGGCAAGTCCCAGACCAGTCGTTGGATCGGCTCCCACCTCCTCGATGCCGGGCTCAGGGTCGCGCTCGTCCGCCATCCCATGCCCTACGGCGATCTCGAGGCCATGCGCGTACAGCGCTTCGCGACGATCGCCGACATCGACGCAGCGGACCCCACCATCGAGGAGCGTGAGGAGTACGAGGCACCGGTCCTCGCAGGGATGGTCATGTATGCGGGCGTCGACTACGAGTTGATCCTGCGCTCCGCCGAGCAGGAAGCCGACGTGATCATCTGGGACGGCGGCAACAACGACTTCCCGTTCTACGTCCCCGATGTGTTCATCACGGTCGCCGATCCCCTGCGGCCGGGGCACGAACTCACCCACCATCCCGGCGAGGTGAACCTGCGCATGGCCGATGTCGTGGTGGTGAACAAGGTCGACAGCGCAACCTCCGATCAGATCGAAACCGTCGTGACCAACATCGAGGCGACGAACCCGTCAGCCACCATCGTGCAGGCGGCATCGCCGGTGAGGTTGTCCGACGGTCCGTCGTTGGAGGGACGCCGGGTCCTCGTCGTCGAGGACGGCCCGACCACCACCCACGGCGGCATGGCATTCGGGGCCGGCGCCGTGGCGGCGAGGCAGTCCGGTGCGATCGAACTCGTCGACCCTCGGTCGGCCGCCGTGGGGTCGATCGTCGAGACCTTCGCACGGTACCCCCACCTCACCGACGTGCTGCCTGCCATGGGCTACGGCGACCGCCAGCTCGCCGACCTGGCCGCCACGATCGCAGCGGTCGAGTGTGATGTGGTCGTCACCGGCACCCCGATCGACCTGGGTCGCCTGATCGACATCGCCCAGCCCGTCCGGCACGCCAGCTATGAGTACGCCGACAGCGGTGAACCCACGCTTCGGAGTGTCCTCGCTCCGTCGGTCGAGACATGGCTCGCCAGCGCACCCGCCCGCTGATCGTCGCAGCAGTCGGCGGAAACGCGCTGCTCCGACGCGGCGAAGACCCCGACCTCGCCCACCAGGTCGCCAACGTGCGTGGAGCAGCAGCGTCACTCGCCGAGTTGGCGGTTGCAGCCGACCTCGTCGTCACCCATGGCAACGGACCGCAGGTCGGTCTCCTCGCAGCTCGCGTCGCGCTCGACGGACACGAGTCGCGGCTCGATGTCCTCGACGCCGAGACCCAGGGCCAGATCGGCTACCTCCTGACGATCGCGCTCTCGAACGCCATCGTCGACCGACCCGTGGTCACCTTGTTGACCCAGGTCGAGGTCGATCCGCTCGATCCGGCGTTCCACGCACCGACCAAACCGATCGGAATCGGCACCGACGAGCTGACAGCCAAGGACCTCGCGGCTCACCAGGGCTGGGTGGTCGGCCCGGACGGCGACCGGTGGCGGCGCCTGGTCTCATCACCCGAACCGCAGCGAGTCATCGAGCTCGAGTCGGTCGACCTCCTCGTCCGGGCGGGGACCATCGTGGTGTGCGCAGGTGGAGGCGGCATTCCGGTGAGCCGCGATGCCCATGGCACGCTCGACGGCGTCGAGGCGGTGGTCGACAAGGACCTCACCGCGGCGTTGCTCGCGACCCGACTCGGAGCCGACCAGCTGCTGCTGCTCACCGATGTCGACGCGATCTACGACGGCTGGGGCTCCGACGACGCCTCGCGGATCGC
>Ga0307380_10003992_pt1 | contig 20148 bp, 7 predicted proteins | sample UN3MG_FD_202239 | JGI IMG/M metagenome (GOLD analysis project Ga0307380, IMG submission 202239) | Soil microbial communities from Risofladan, Vaasa, Finland - UN-3 | ecosystem: Environmental > Terrestrial > Soil > Coastal area > Acid sulfate soil | place: Finland: Risofladan, Vaasa | collected... | reverse complement strand
ATGCTGAGAGAACCAAGTTATATGAAGGTGTAAGTAAATTAAAAGGAAATTTTGAAGTTGTAAAAAGAATTGGAGGAGCTGCTGGAAATACTTTTGAGGTAACTACTATACCCTTCAATACAGCCACAAGACAGGAAGCAGAAGAGTTTATAGCAGAACAATTCCGAATTTATGCTATGAATGGTGGTAAGTTTAAAGTTAAGTCTAATGATAAGACTACCTTATTAGGTAAACTCTTTGCTAGAATATGGAGAGCTTTAAAAAGGTTAATAGGTGGTGCCACTGATATAAATGTTTATTCTAATCCGGGATCTCAAGGATTCCTTACGGAGATGTTTAATACTTTGTATATAGCAAAGTCACCTAAGGATTTAAACCAGTTCTCACCATCATTAAATAATGCTGAGTTTGGAACACTTAATTCAGGAATTCTTGATGACAAAGGTGAGACTATCTTAACTCTATCTGAAGCTTTGTTATTGAGCAGAACTATAGATGGTATTATATCTGATAAAACAACAGCGCTTGTACAGGATGGTCAATACAGTGCTGTTAGTATGATCTTGAGTGATCCTAAAAAAATCATTAGCTTATATCGTCTAGCTCTTTCTAAACTTAATGCTAGAGCAAAAGAGCTAATACCTCAATCGCAAGCTTTAGGAGTTAAGATTGATGATCTGTTAGGTCAGGCGAAAGCTTTAACAAATGCCAAAGCTTCTGATACAGAGATTGCAAAACTATCAGAACAAATAGTTAAGTTACAAACCAAAAAAGTTTTACTTGATAACTCTATTAAGTTGCTTACTACAGCAACAAAAGCGGAGATATATGGTGATGAAGCATCTTTGGTAGAGGGTAAAGATACTGTAGGTAGTGTTATTAGTTTCCATAAGAATAATAGTGCCTTTGCTGATATTATAGCTAAGGTGAAGAAGGAGGATCTTACTGGAGATCCTATGGAGTGGGATGAGTCAGATGAGACAACTGAAGGAACCTTAGGTAGAATAAATGATACGCCGGCAAACGGTGTTGCCTCAGAAGAACTTGCTAATCATCTTGTCATATACTTGGTTAAGAGTTTGACTAAACAAAATAAAGAAACGGGTCAACCTGAATTAAATGAATTAGGTTTTGCAGAGCCTATTGATTTCAAACCTTTCTGGAGAGTTCTTATGGATAAGGCTTCTGGTGAAACTTCTATGATAGATTTATATCATAAGTTAGATGAAGCCGGAGAGAAAGTACATCCATTGTTTCATCAACTTCTTAATAAAATATCTAAAATAGATCCTTCTAAAGGCACAGCCTATTCTCAATTGGAAGGTATGTTTGCTGAAGGTAGTGTCATCAGTGATCTATGGTTAAAGCTTCTTCAAAGTTTAAATTTACATAGAACAGATCTAGTTACAACTCAAGTAGTTTTTAATGATAAGACACAGGAGTTTGAGGTTAAAGTTGGTAAAACTACATCAGAACATTTACCTATTATTAATAAAGACTGGCCTACCAAATTTCAATTAGAACCTGTCGGTGAGTACATAAAGAAAGATAATGATGGTGTTAACTATATTAATCTTAAGAATGTAGCTGCAAAGTTTATTGTTGAAGGAACAAACATAGCAGGTGAGACAACTTATACTGTCAAAAAAGAGGATTACATACCTTTCTTAAATAGCATTGGCTTATATCTTACCAACAATGGAGAAATAAGAGAGGCTTTACAAGAGTCGGATGTTAAGCATATCGTAACAGCTATAGGTAGAAAAGCAGCTAGCGAAGTTGGTGCTGTAAAACTTAAAACAGAAGGTATATCCAATATTGCAATGTTTTTAAACACATCTCATAATGTAATGGTAGATGGGGAGATGGTTAATATTAAAACTCTTAATACATCGCTTAATGAAATAGGTGCTTTGGAAGCAGCCCATTCTGATATTTATGCAACAGGTATGAGATTTACTGCAACTAGAGAGTTGAAGTCAACCCATTCCTTAAATAGTACAACTACCCAAATGATAAAAGCTCTTAATAAAGCTAAACAAAAGGGTGATCTATTTATAAATTATGAGAATTCAGATAGGTTAGATGTTGCTGATTTCATGCATATGAATAAGCTGAATCCGGCAAACAATCCTATGGGTGGCGCCTTAATTACCATGAACTCTTTGTTTGATAAGGTTGTTGGTACTAAGAAAGCTAAGAATGGAATAAATATTTATGATTTATCAGGTACCCAGTTCAAGGGTCCGGATGGTATGTCAAGAGGTGTAGCATATGCTAAGATGAGTCCTACAGATAAAGCCCTTACTAGTATTTTGGCAACACTTTCTGGAGGATTTATGGAGACTATAATTCCGGGAGATAAGTCAACATATATGTCTATGAAGCTTGATAGGATAGATACTTATGATCTTAAAGATCTTTCTTATTTGTATGTGGATACACATGCATTCCTTAAGAATACAGATGGTGAATACTTGAAGGGATATGATCCTATGCAAGAAGTTTTAAATATAATGTATCCTTATTTAGAAGCTGAGATCAAAAGGATTGCTATGATTAAAGCGGATCCTGAATACTACAATAAGATAAAAGGCTTCAAGAATGCTGACAAGTTCAACATCTTTGATGAGATCTTAGATTCAATAGAACATGGTAGTGCTATAAAGGATGAATTAGCTAGCAAGAGATTTAGTAATAAGTTGAATAAAGATGGTAGCTTACTTAAAGTATTAGCTAAGGATAAAGCTTTAAAGGCTAAGATAGATAGTGAGATTCTAGAATATTTTGATACTCTTCAGAAAGATAGATATGAGAAGAATATATTCCAGCCTGTTTTTGGAGATACTGATGTTCTTCCTGATGTGATAAAAAATATTGTGCTTAAGAATGTTACAGACAAATCTGAGTTAGGAGAAGTAGAATATACAAACAATGCTGGTGCAGTATTATCTAGTATGGATGCTAATATTAAGTATGCTGCAATGAGATCTTTTATGATTAATAACTTTATTCATAAGATCGAAACATCTACTATATTTCATAGTGATACTTTCCAGTTTAATCATGAGGTTGATGAATTAACTAAACGTATTCCGGGTAGTCAATCTGGTGGTAGAATATTTGCTACAGATTCTTTAGCTCAATTAATTATTAACAACAAAGTAAAGAGACCTTATGAAGAGGCTCTATTAAAGAAGTCAATAGCTGAAGGCGGTATAATAAGAAAAACAGGCTTACCATCAGCTATCAGATCCTACCGAGGTTTGTTTAATACAGCTGTTATTAAAGAAAGTAATGTTGATTCTGTGTACATAGAAATGTATGAGAAACTTTTCAGAAGAGACTTAGAGAAAAAAGGATATACCGATGAGGTAGAGATAGCAAAAGTGCTATATGGTGTTAGTGACGCTGGTGTTGTGGGTAACAACAAAACTAATAAAGAAGGTAAGTATATCAATCTTCATAAAGGTGGTAAGCTTAAACCTTTTACTGAGATTCAGGATGGAGATGGTCAAGGTTGGATAACCTTTGATAGTTATAGAATTCTTAAAAAATTAGAAGGTGAGTGGGGCGATCCTCAAGAAGATGCTTTCCAAGCAATCGTCAGAGGAGAAAGTTTATCAGCTTTTGAATTGGCTGAGATATTCCCTGTATACAAGCTTCAATATTATGGACCATTAGCTACAGAGACTGGTAGATATCCGGTAGAAGCTTTTCATAAGTTTAGTTTATTCCCACTTATTCCAAGTGTTATAAAAGATTTTCCGGCAGAACAAATGCATAAGGCAATGATAGCTCAAAATATTGATTATGCTACATTCCCATCAGGTTCTAAGAAATCATTCATCATAGCAAAAGCAGATCAATTTGGAGATGCTATTTTTGATGATCACTCAAGTGATATAATGGATCATACACAGATTGAACTTACATCTAATCCTATCTATGTAGCGTACCTTAAGAATCAAACAGATGTTAGTAGTAAGTTTAAGAATAGTTCTACTTTCTCATCACAGCTTCGTAAGTTAATTACTGGAGGTTTATATAAGTTTGGTGTACCTGTTGATTATCTTGATAAGCATAACTTTAAAAGTGATGAAGAAGCTATAGAAGCTTGGGAGAAGGTTGCCGATAAAAAAGCAGCTAGTAATTTTCATAGATTATCTGAGAAATTTACAGATTCTTTAAGTCGTCTTGTAGCTTATAAGAAGCAAGAATTACTTGATGAACTTGGTCATATTGAGAATGCTGATGGAAGTGTTACATCTGTAGATAAGATGAAAACAATGATCACATTCCTTGTAAAAGAACTTAAGAAACAAGGCTTTGCTGATCATGAATTATCCATATTCAATGCAGATAATCCTGAAAAGATTGATTTAAGTGTTAGTGCACTAGCTCCTCGTTTTGAGAAGCTTCTCATGTCTGTTGTTAATACCCGGTTAGTTAAAATAAAACTTAATGGTGAACCTCTTGTGCAGTTGTCTTCTGCTTTCATGCAGCGTTTTAGAAAACCTACCAAGAAAGAACTCAGAGAGAACGGAGCTTTTGGCACCAATGGCTTAAGATCTTATGTAACAGATCCTGACAAGAACACTTTAGGATTTATGTTCAAGAGAGCTCTTAATAGAATGGATGAAAGACTCTTTAAAACAAGTTACTTTGTTCTTGATGAGAAGAGCGGAGCCTATGTTAAGAAAGGTAATATTGCTGTATGGGAAGTAGTTAAAGATGATAAAGGTGTTGTAGTATTAGGTAAAGATGGTAAGCCAAAAAAGAAAATTAATTTTGACAAGAGCTTTACTAGATTAAATGCGATGCTTAGGCTAGATGTATGGAGAAATGATGATGAGAATTATAAGAAGATTAGGTTAACTGGTGTAAGGATTCCTGTACAGGGTGATAACTCAATGGAGTTTGGTGAAGTTGCCGAGTTCCTGAGACCGGAAGCAGGTACTGTTATTATCATACCAGCTGAGATTGTTACTAAATCCGGTGGTGACTTTGACGTGGATAAACTCACTACCTACTTACCATATATTACCAAGAGTGGTAAGCTATTAAAAGATGTACCGGAAGAAGAATTAGATGCAACTATCACTAGACTGCAGGCTAAGTTTGATAAACTAAAGGACTCACAAGAGGTAACAAAAGAACTTGATAATAAGAAGTCTGTTAAATGGCTTGGAATTAAAACCAGTCTGGACAGTTTCAGAAAAGCTGTTTCCGACAAAGCATCTTCTACACAAATAAATGCTAAGAACTTATCAAATTTTACAAATGAGAATGATGAGAAGCTTATTGAATTTTTAAAGGATCCAAAGCAAGAGGAATTTGCAAAGACACATTTCAAGAAAGCTTATAAGGTTTATGAGAAAGAAATTAAAGGTATTAACCTGGATGAATTCCGTGATGTAGAAGGCGCCTTAGAAAAGTTTTATGAAGAGCAAACAGAGTTTGGTAAAGTTAGTAAGGAATTAAATGATGCAAAAGAACATAAGAACAACTATGAGTCGGGTATAACTAATGAGCTGATAGAAAATATGATCAGCATTATGGAACTTCCTGAGAAAGCTGCTTCATTAATGTCACCCAATGATACCAATATTGTTAAGCCGCATGCTAGAAAATTAGAGAAGATTATTCAGAAAGCGGATAACCTAACAGATTTTACTAAGTCAGTTAAGACTGGTAATAAATTGCGTAATAAAGGTATTAGTTCTACAAACAGTTATACAGAAGATTACAATCTTAAAAAGCAACAAGAGAATATTTCAAGTAAGGGATCTTTGAGTATAGCGGCTGTGGATAACTATGTGAATGTTCTACTTAACTTAGCTGGTACTACAATGAACAAGAGTGCTAAGATCATGGCTAAGGTAAACACTGAACGCGGAGAAGAGCAGAAACAAAAGAAGGTAGATATAAGTTTGAAACTTCAACATAATACTCTTTATGGTAAGATATCTTTAGGACATCTTCTAGATAAAAAAGGAGAGCATTCTGTTGCTGAAATTATATCACAGCTTATGAACGGCTTTTTGGATGCCGGTAAAGATGCCTTTGTAGTATATTTACAAGGGAATGTTAATGTTATACCTAAGATATTATTCTTGCTTGAAGCAGGTGTTCCTTTTGTAGATGTAGCAAACTTTGTTTCAAATCCTATGACCAGAACATATATCAAGGATAAGAACAAAAGATCATCTATTCTATCTCCTATACTTTTTGGGTCAGAGCACAAAACAGATCCTGCACAGGTAACTAAGGATGCTAAAGAGGCTATACTAAGCGGTATTGAACTTCCTTTAGATGCTAAATCTAATATTGATAATCTGTATGGTTTATCCGTAGCCTTAGATCATTATGCTAAACCAAACTACTTTAGTTCAGAAGGTTTGAATGCTGTAGTACAGTCTAAATATAATACAGCTGATGATGCGCAAATAGCCGGATTCTTGCAGTACTTATATGTAGAGAAGCTTATTGAAGATTATGATGATGTTAAACGCGTATTAACACCCGATACTAAACCTAATACAGAACTTCATTCTGCAGAAGCCCGGATGAGGAATATAGCAAAAACTCAGGAGAGCAGAACTATTGATTCATCTTTAACTTACTATGCTAAAGAGAGAAGTATCATTGCTCCATTCTTTATACAACAGTTTGCTACAAATTTATTTAATAAATTATTTAAACTTCGTAGTGATAAGCATGTAACTAAATTCTTATTGGATAGGACTGATAAGATTAGAACAAAACCTGCAGCCAGACTTAACTTAAAGAAAACCGGATATGATGAAGAGACTTACATCATTAAGTTTAAAAACTTTATTGCCCAGTATATTTTTGCCAATGAGTTAAGTCAATGGGATGCTACCAATGGAGAAATAACAGACAGAACCCCGTTCACGGCACAGAGCAAATTTTATAAAGGAGAAGCTATAAGTCAAGACTTTTTTGATGATGTAAATGATGATTTTGATAACGGTTACTGGAAGATTGGTGATCTTCATTATCAATCTTATACTAAGCGTGATCACTATTTGGCTCCGGTTAATTCTGAAGCTTTCAAAACAAAGGGGGCAAACGATAGAGCTGCTTTCATAGAATTTGTTTTAGAGAGAGAATATTTAAGGAGACAGATTGGTACTAGACAAAATGATGTAGAAGGTACTAAAGAGTTTGAGCTAAGAAAGCGTAGACTTATTAATAAGGGATCTATCCTATATGTTAAGCATGAAGGTGAGGATAATGATACCTATAACAATAGAATAAATCCTAAAGTATATGAAGATTACTTAATGAATAAGGCTCTTACTAATACTTATAATATCTGGCAGCTATTCCGCTCGGGTGATAATACTGTTGCGCAAGAGTTAAAGGATATTGTTGATAATTATAAAGAGCTTTCTGATAAAGCGGAGTTTGAGTTACTTAAGAAGTTAAAACCGATACCCTTACTTAAAGATGATTCTTTTAAGGGATTATTAAATTTTGGTCTATCAAATTATACTGAGCTAGATCCTGGAATGGTAGGAGATTATAATAAGCAATGGAACCGTCTTATCAATAAGGATTTTGAATTAGTTGGGGAGAGCGATAAGGTGAATAAAGCTTCTGCTTATATTAGTGATTTCTTTACTAAATTACCGCTCTATGCTTTCTTACAATCTGGTATGAGCTCTGGTGAGTTTTCTTTATCTTCTATCATGCCTTATAATAATTATCTAAAGATATTGGAAAAGGCTTCTGAGAAATTCATTACGAAGTTGGATACTGAAGATCCAACCTTGATCTTAGAAGGATTAAAGAAATTGTTTGAAATAGAGAATAGAGTGATAGAAGAGTCACCTCTTGGTGATAAACTATCAAAGTACTATCTCTTAAGAAATAGAGGTGGCGTAAATATTAAACAGAACACTACTAATTTACCTATTTTATCAGATAGTATTTATGAGAAGCCTTACATCTCAGAAGTAGATGCGTATCCTGGAGTTCTTGTTTTGGATAGAACCTATTATGAAAATGGTGAAACCAAACTAGTTAATACTCTCGATATTGAAAGACTTATAGATGCTAATCCGGATGTTATATTCTTGACCCAGCCTAGAGATCTTATAAATTTCTCAAAGCCTGGTCCGACAAAACTTCTTTCACCACAGGAGGCTAAGGATGCTAAAACTAATATAGTAATAGCAATTAATGCTTTAAAAACTTATGGCAGACCTATTGTTTTTTATGCAGAAGGATTTACTCCTAATGGAAATCCTATTAGAATAGCTGAGAAATCAAAGAAGATTGTAGGTATTGAGATTGCTTCTGGCACAGCAGATTTAGGAGGAGCCTTAACTAACATGACAGTTTTAGCTAAGAAGAAGGGTAAGATTGTTAGTGATTACCCTATCGCATATGAAGGTGTTCCTTATGAGGATGTTGAGAAAGCTTATCAAACACACAAGAATCCGCGTGAAGCTGTTAACAAACCCTCAAGACAAGATAGTTATAATTATAAATTAATGGTTGAACTTATATCCATTAAATTAAGAACCTATCCGGATCTTCTAGATGGTATTACTGAAGAAGGCGGTTCTGAATGGATACTTAAATCAACTCACAATCCTAGTAAAAAAGGAGGAACACCAAAAGTATGGGAGACTGTTGGACAAAACTGGTTTATAGAAGCTTTAAATGATGCATATATTAGTATTATAAGTATGGCGCCTGAAGATACCGAAGAAGGCGAATTTACACCCCCTAAGATTGAAGGAACAATTGCGTTAAATCTTATAGAGAATCTTGTACAGTCTGGCAAAGCTACTACCACAGTTAGAACAGCTAAGATGGAATCAGGAGTTTGGATAAGCAAAAATGGTAATTATGTTAATCTAAAGAGGCTTGGACGGGTTAAAATAATGGGTAACCTAGTTAGAGGTGTTACAGAGGATACCGATATTGAATATACTCTAGATGAGTTTGGTGCAGCTGAAGGTTTTGATAACTGGGAGGGCTTTGCTGATGCTGCAAAATATGCAGGCATAGATCTTATGGAAGGTAAAACAGTTTGGTTATATGGGATAACTCCTTATAAAGCACCTAAAGCACCTATCAAGAAGAAAACTAGCACTGTAGGTTTTGACATAGCGGGGCTATCTGCACAGAAGGATGATTCAAAAGATCGTAAGAAAGCGGCTATTGCTACTCACATGATCGGGTTTGGTAGAGACAGTTCTACAAGACGCTCCTCTACTAAGAAGTACCAAGAAGCTGCTAAATTGCAGGGTATTCCTGTTAACTCAGGTAAGTATGATCAAAATACTGTAGCTTTTGTATCTGTTACTGGTAATAATGTAGCTACTGCTGCCGATATTAGAAATACAGTTGATCAAATTGTTAAGGTAGTAAATGCGGGTGGTAGTTTTGTTATGGATAACTATGACAATAGATATTCAACATGGAATAGATCTGGTGAGGGTACTGTGTTTGATGAGCTTATACAGATCATCTCTCAGGATGATATGGAGAACATCTCTAAAGATCCAGATTACGTACAGGTTAGATTAATTGGTAAACAACAAGCATCCCCTAGAACTACATCATCTGGCTTTATTCCTAATTCTGTATTGAAAGGATTTAAGAAGATTGAAGAGGTAACTGGTGCTGAGATTTATGATGGTAACGTATTTAACAAGACTGAGGCTGATGCTTTAGAGAAAAAGTTAGAAACAGAGTTCCCTAAAGAACTAGCCAAGCCTGAACAAGAAGCTGGTAATAAATGGGCTCTGAAGAGCATCTATTACGGACCTATTCCTTATAGCTATGCTAGTTTGGTAAGACCGGCTATACCTATGCCGTCTTGGTTAAATAAAACTGTAAGAGAATTAGAAAAGAGAATGGGTGTTGTACCAGGATACTTTGATACAGCTTTGATAAACAAATACACTGATAAGAATACTAAGCTTGGTATGCACACTGATGCTGAAGAGAACCTAGTAGGAAAAGATAAGAGAGTAAACCCTACAGTATTAACTTTATCAATTGGTGCTGAAAGAGTATTTGTACTACAAGGTATTAAAAACTATAAGGATAATAAAGCAAAGATTACAACTAAGCATGGTAATGTATTAGTAATGGGTAAAGATTCTCAGTTTAACTATCTTCACGGTATAGAAGCTAGTACAGGAGAAGATGGAACAAGATACAGTATAACATTGAGACATACTCCGGATGTTAATCCGTTGAGTGCTTCTAAAGAATATGAAGTAAGAGATACATCTACTCAATCTGTTGTGGATATCTTAAATCTTCCTGAGTTTACAGCTGATGAAAAGAAGCAAATTTTTGCTAACTTTATGATGGCCTATAAGGATAAGATTAAGACTGAAGAAGAGGGTATAGCTTACATTAACGAGGCTTTAACCAAGGATAGAGAAAAGATAATTGCAATAATTAAAGAATGTTATTTATAAATTATGGGATGTGTAAATAAAAGTGATCCTGACTTCAAGAGGATACTAGAGGTAGTAAGGAATCCTCTATTAGCAGAACTAAAATATAAGGAAGACTATCCTACCATTGATGATGGTGTAACTGATGAAATATACTTATATTTAGCAGATCAAATCCGTAAGAATTTTGGAGTAAGAATCCCTATAAATAATCCTGACATGTTCAGTGTTATAAGTACTAGAGATCCCATTAATCAAATAGAGGTTGACGAGAAAAAATTAGAATGTTAATATGAGTAAAGGATCATGCCCGATTAAAACTAATCTTCAATGGACACAGTCTGTAGAAGCATTAGGTGAAGATAACACATGGAAATTATGGATAGATTCTCCAACAGGAGATATATTGCCTCCGGTAAAAGGAGGTTTCTATTTCTACATAGAAGCAAAGCCTAGGCAAGCGGCCGATCTACTTAATAAATACATATCGCTTAGTAAGAAGGCAGCATTAACTCAAGACAATAAGAAATCCCTTACCGAGATTATCTCCGCAGCTAACCCTGATATGTTTCAAGACCTTGGATACCAATCCTGGTTAGAGAAACAAGAGTTTGGTGAGAAGCTTATGGAATTATCCGGTGAAGAAGAAGAAGAAGAGACACCACCTTTAACACCCCTTGAAGAAGCAGAAGCTGTTCCAGAGGGACATACTTTTGCTAAGCCTTTTAACTTCTGGGAGATCCAGAGTCAAATGCGTAGTGCTCAAATATTATATGCTTATGCTGATACTGCCTCAACAACAAGAGTACCGTTTGAAATAGTATCTGCTGAAGAAGCTAAGAAATTATTGCTAGGTAACAAGTATGTTAGTTATAGTGATCAAGCTGCTTTTTCTCTAGGTAATAGAACCTACTATGTTATTGATAACATTAATTTGAATACTGAGTTAGCTGATATAGCTGCTCCTTTTATAGCAAGAATAGCTGATGCGCAAGGATCAAATAAAGACAGTTCTTATTTTAGAAGTATCTACATGAAGATATGGCAATCTCCTATGGGGGCTTCTCTTATCAATGAAACCAAGCAGCTAAATCCGGATACTACCACCTTTGATAGTGATGAGTTTAGAGAATTAGTTATGATACAAGCTATCAAGAGACACTCTGATATTCTAAAATTAAATTCTCAAAAGCAACAGAATGTTGAAGCAGTACATCCTATATTTAAGGAAGCTATAGATGATATTCTTGCTGAAATGAAGAAAGTATTAAGAACTAAGTATAAAGGTATTGATAGAAAAGGTATCAATAGTAATACAACTTTAGCTGATCTTAATAAACTTTTAGAAGAGGCCGGTTATGATGTTACCGATAAGGAAATTACCAATAAAGATCTTGCTGAGCATACGGATGCTATCAAGCAGGGTGCTGATGATATATTAGCTGCAGTAGCTAATGATTCAACAAAGAGAGCCTTAGATGATATTATTCAAAGATTTATTACTGCAAACAATAGGCAGCTCCGCGAAACTAATGATCCTGTATACTTTGAAATTAAACAAAGCTTATCAGATGAGTCTGGCCGATTCCTTAGGGATATAGCTGACAGGTTAAAGTATCTTCGTAAGGAAAATGTTGATGTCTATGATAATCTAGATGATGCTTTTAAAGCAAAGGCTCTTATAAATTCATTATACACATTAGAGAAAACGCTAGATAAGATTAATGAGTTCTTACAAGATCTACAAAACAGAGAAGGTAAGACTGAGCAAGAATTAGCGGATACCTTAGAGAAGGTGGCCCACTATAATTATTTGCTACAAGGCTGGGATGCATTTATTACAACAACAAAAGATAATTTATCTAGATCCGGTTTAGATAAAACAAGTTCTGTATTTAACTTGCTTGCCCGACTAAGCAATGCTGTTAAGACTGGTAATGATACTTTTAAAGCTATTCAAAGAAAAGGTGCTGTAAAAAGTATCAGTTCCCTACTCACCTCTTTTAATGCTAAGATTCTTGCTGACTTTAATGATCAGATTGCCGTGCTTCAAAAGAAGCCTAAGTCGTTCCTTAGGGACAGTGCTATCAATAATCTTGAAAAAAAGAAAGAGAAGTATAATTTTACTGAAGAGAAGATTCAAAAGCTCTTCCGTGGAGAACTTGGTGATGCTAGCTTCTGGAGTAGTATGTTTGAGTCTTACTCAACTAATCCTGATCCGGTTATCGCAAGCTTTGCTTTATTCTTAAAGGGGCATACTCAAGAGATATTAAATACAGCTACTACAAAATCCACAGCTTATGTAAATAAAGCACGCCCTTACATGCAGAGCCTTGGTATGGATAATGTTAATCATAAGAAGGACTGGCAGGAGTTTTTAATGATAGATCAGAAGCCTGTACGTGGAGAAGATGGTAAAATAACCTATCAGAGTGTATTAGCTTTCCATGCACCCGTTAAGAATTATAGATATGCTTTAGCTGTGCTTGATGAAGCTATCAGAGATGCAGAAAAAAGTGGAGATAAAGAACTTTATAAGGTGAGGATTGTAGAGAAGGAAGAACACCTTAATAAATACTTTAACAGAAAGTATAAGAAAGCGTATTATGATGCTCTTGGTGAATTAATGAAAGAAAACAGAGATGCATATAATGCTTTAGAGGCTATTAAACTTGAGTTAGAAGAATTTAAGAATGCCAATCCTAATGAGGTAGATTTCTTCATGCATTATGATGATTATACCACAATTCTTAATAAAAAAAGACAATTAAGCAATATCTATCGTGAAGATGGAAGTCCTAAGCCTGCTAACGAAAAAGCTATAGCTGAAGCTATTCAGAAACACAATGCTAGAACTCGTAAGTTCTATTCATCAAAAGAAAAGCCCGGAGCTTTTCAAAGATCTTTTGAAAGCGCTGTTGAGATGTTGAGTAAACTTCCTCAGTATGATAATATGGTTAAGTATGATGCTCAAGGAGTTCCTACTCGTGAATTTAGAGAAGAAGTAATTAATAAATGGTTAGCTCAAAACACTCTTCAGAAATATTCTGAAGAATATTATATTAGAAGAGATAAAGCTTATGAATTATTAAATGAAGTAAATAAGAATATTCCGGAAGAGTATAAAACAGATGAGTTAATTGCTCAAAGAAGAAGTATCCTTCAAAGATTTCAGGATGAGAATGGCCAGATCGATCCCGATTTGATGGGTGATAAGAAGGATGAGTTAATGGCTAAAATAAAAAGTATCCAGGAAGAAATCAATGAGCGTAGAGAGAGATTGGATGATGATTTTTTCATGAAGAATCCTGATCTACAACTCCAGTATGATGAAGCTTTAACTGAACTTGGGAATCTTAACTTTAGAGATCCTAGTGATTACTATCTTAAGATATTCAATGACAAATTAATAGGTCTTGGTGAAAACAAAACTCTAGATTCTGAGAATGCTGATAGCTTTTTAACTACAAAGAATAACATATTAACTATTGATGCATTAAAGGAAAAAGATGAAGCCTTTGCAAAATGGTTTGATGCTAACCACATAAAGAAAATAAAGATTACATCAAAAGGTAAGAAGACTTATAAATATGAGAGATTAAGTGCCTGGAGTATCTCTAGGGCAAAGATGGGTCAGGATCCTGACTTCTATGTAACAACTACGGTTATGCTAGGGACTGAAGAAATAGCTTGGCCGGGAATTCCATCTGGTAAGTTTTTCTACACGAGTGTTAAGGATGAATTTAGAACTATTGAAACAGAAAAGAGACCTGGAGAATCGGAAGAAGAGCATAGAATAAGAGTAGCTTTAAATAAAGAAAAAGCAATAGGTATAATCATTGATAACAGGGGGCAGTATCTTCCATTATCTGATGAACAGTTTAAAGAACAAGGTAGACTAGATGAATACAACGATCCAAAAAATGATTTAAAAAAGTATAGAAACAATGATTACTATACCTTAATTCAGAATAGTGATAAGAAGGCACTTTTAGAACTTACTAAACAATACCACTTGGGTAACCAGCTGGGCATTGATAGAGATCAAAAGCTTTATCTTGATTTACCTAGATATCCTATCAGAACAATATTAGAAGGTGTTCAGAGTGGTCAGATTTATAGTAGATGGGTTGATAGAATTAAATCTATCACATCCGGTATAAGAGCTACTTTAAGTGGTAAATCTCAAGAGGAGGCTAACTTAGCTTCTCAACAAGATACTGATCTAGTTGATGAGTTCTCGAATCCTGATGTGGAAAAAGATTATGAGCAAATACAAATGCTACAGGAGGGTTTATTAAATCCGGCTTTAGATAAGATTGGAATTAAAGGTATCCAGAATTTGGATATGGAGAAAGTATCCTATGATGTTATTGCTGCTGTGAATGTTTACATGCTACAGACAGAGAAACAAAAAGTATACAATAAGATATCTCCGATCGCGCAAGCTATTGCTAACACACTTGAAGATACCGATGCCGGTATAGCTCAGTTAAACAATATTAAAGAAAAAGCTTTCTCCTTAGGTGATACTGCTAAACATCTTTTATTAGAAGATGGTAAGAGTATCCGGGCTTCAGCTTTTAGAGCTTTCATGCAGCGAGAGTTCAAAGGTCAGCAAACATCTGAAAGACACTTGGACTGGTTGAATAAACTAACAGCTGCGATCACAGGAGGGGCGGCCATGAACTACTTTGCACTCAATCTTCCTTCAGCTATCAAGAACTACTGGGGAATACTCTGGCAGATGAATATTGAAGCTATTGCTGGTGAGTATTTTGATTTTATATCAATGGGTAAAGGAAAAGTTGATAGTAAAATTGCAATGCATGAGTGGAGCACCCGGGTCTGGGGTGGAACATATAATACTCTCTTTACTCAGATGATCATGAGATTTGATCCTACTCAAGGTAAGGCTGAAGAAGCGCTAGGAAGTAACTTCTCAAGAACCTTTACTAAAGATTTGGCTAGCGTAAGTTGGGTATATAGTCCTAGAAAGTATATGGAGATGGAAGGTGGCTTACAATTATTCTTCTCTATGATGCATCATGTAAAAATACAGATGGCTGATGGTGGTAAAATAGATTATGCAGAAGCCTGGGAATTAGATAAACAGGGAAGAATGGTTCTTAAAGCAGGAGCAGATCCTAGTTATGGTATCACTTATGCTGAGGACGGTACTACAATACTTGGTGAAAACTTTAAAAAGTTTCAGAATAGAGTTCATGAGAAGTTTAAAGATCTTAATGGTACTTTTGCCAAGTATGAGCAACCTCAAGCTCAGCTGTTCTTTTCCTATAGACTATTTGCATTCATGAGAAGGTACTTTACTTCCATGTTTATGAACAGGTTTGGGATAGAGAGAGCTAATCACGCGCTTGAGACGGTAAGAACCGGTTATTATATAGAAGCAGTAAAATCTGTAGCTAAGATGCTTACCAGTTTTGGTCAGCACGCGGCTCAGCTAGCGCCTAGTGAGAGACGAGCATTGCTGAAAGCTAGTATTGATATAATTCAGATCTTTGCTATCTCTGCTATCGCAGCTCTTCTATTTGGATATGACGATGATGATGATGATAAGTTGCCAAAACTTAAAGCCAAGTCTGGTGCTTTAGGAGAAGATGACTTCAGGTTGGATGGATGGCTATCTAACCATGCATTACTCTTATTACTCAAGACTCAGCAAGAGAATCAAAGTTTTATTCCTCTACCTGGATTTGGTTTGAATAACTATCTAGATTTTACTAGCTCAACTTCAATAGCCTTTGGACCAACTATAACAAGTGGTGCTAAGTTGCTTAACCTGTTGGCGAAACATGCGCTTCCGGGAGATGATGAGGATCTTTATTACACAAGAGATATGGGCCCTTATCCGTGGCAGAAAGAAGGCGAAGCTAAAATTTGGACAACCTTAGGTAACATGGGCGGCTTCTCCGGTAGTCAAACTTCACCAGTGAAGGGCTTAGCTTTAAATGAAATGTATAACAGTAGACAATAAGTATGAAGATATTAATTCTAGTTCAGTCAACTGATAATCCTTTTTATGCACCCCTCATTGAAAGTCAACAAAAGACTTGGGATGCTGTAGAACATCCGGATATTACCGTATTATACTATAGACCCGAGAGACCTGAGGTCCTTTGGGCAATAGGTCAGCAATTTGAAGGTATAAAAGGAAGAGATCTTATCATAGATCACAATAAGAAAAGTGATAATACTTTCTTTGTGCTTATGAAAGCTCTGAGATACATGCTTAAGAAAGAGCAATGGGACTTTGTAGTAAAGACCGATAACTCAGTGTATGTAAACAAGGAATTACTATACGAGCTATTGCTAACCAAACCTAAAGAAAAGTATTTTGGCGGCTTTCCAATTACTCATGAAAACCTATCTGTAGAAAGTAAGAAGTTATATCCAACTGATATAAAATTTTTATGGGGAGAGTTTATGATCATGTCTCGCGATTGCGCGGTTCATCTTGTAACTCTTTTTAATAAAGCTCCTCTGAAGGGAGTAGGTGCCGAAGATATGATTCTATCATTCCTACTGGAAGAATATTGCCCGTGGGATGAATCAATAAGGATAGCTACTGATGAAAGCGACTCTTCAAACTATGCTTACAGGGTTAGAAGAATGCGCTTGATGTTTTCTCCTATCTTTGAGATTCCGGCTAACATGAAAGAAGTAATTGATAGTGATATAACTATAATGAATAAAATACATAATCTTATAACCAATGGCCAAACAGACAATCACAGCATCCTTCCGGAGCAAGTCCAAAATTAAAAGAAAAGGCATACATGCCAAGAGTAAAACCTCCTCTAACCCCGGTAGCAAGAACTATAAGAAGCCTAGAAATAGAGGTGGTCAGTAAAAAAAAATAGGGACACCCTTGCGGATATCCCTAATTTTTATTTGTAGACAATCTTTGCAATGTCTGGTTTAAAGTACCGATTACTCTTCATGATTTTACCATCCTCTCTAAAGATTGGTTCACCTTTAGCATCTAATTTACTCATATTACTAAGATGTATTTCATTAAATACTTCTTCAATTTTATGTTGTAAACCGTGCTTTAAGATAGTTCCACATAGTATGTAGAGCTGATCCCCTAAGGCATCTGCTATTTCTACTATATCATCATTCTGACAAGCTACTAAGTATTCTTCATTTTCTTCTTCCATTAGCCCGTGTCTAAGCAAGTAATCTTTCGAGTCCAGCAATGCTGGGCCAGTAGCGTTCTTCTGCTTAAATGCTTCATGGAAGATCTCCACTTTCTTGATTGTTTCCTTCATTTTTTTTGGGTTTGAATTTTAGTTCATGTAGATAACATGCACAAGCTGCGATTAGGTCTTTGTATAAACCTTCTTTACTAGCTTGTTCCTTGGTTATATATTCAAAAGGATTATCCCTTCTCAGGATTCTCAACTTGGCTATATAATAAGAATAGAGGAATTCTATTTGTGTTTCTTCTTGTTCCTCTGATGGGTCAAAATTAAACATTATTTCAACAAGATCGGTTTCTTTAGGTGTTTCTTTCATAACTCTTCTGGTATTAAGTCTTCTGGGATATGCTCCAGTATGCCGTTTTGTTTTGTGTCCTCTCCGTAGAAGCCTGAGCAAGAGTCAATTATTTGATCCTCTTTTCCCGGCTCTCTTTTGATTAGTTGGAATCCGTACACATCACCCATTACATACCTATTCAGTGTTGCTACCTCATTTTCTAGAATTACTCTAGCTTTCTCTACTGTATCTTCTGCAAGGTCCGGTTCTCCGTACTCATTTCTGAGCTTATCTTTTGTTACATAGATAAAACCTAGCTGCCCTGAGTCCCAAGGACAGAAGAAAGCTTCCGTCTGTATTGTGATTCCGCTGTGATCGTACATGTAGATAGGTATGCATACTGCTGCATCCAGTTCTTTGTTGATATATTCCTCCATCTCAGTCCAGTTCTCGAACTCTTCTGATTTGAAGTCTACATCATCCCCAAAATTATATCTTTTGTGGAATATTGCCATAGTTCCTAGATTATCCCAGGTTCTTGGGCTCTCTGCCCAAGTATCCTGAAATATCTGTAAGATGTGGCCATCTTTGAGCTTGTGCTCTTTATATATAGCCTGGTCATTCATTTTTTATAAGTGGTTTAAATTATTTTCACTGTTGTTTTCCGCCTCCTTGATAGCGTCTAATAAGTCAATTTGTTTTGTTTCTACTTTTGTTTCTATTTGTTTTATATCTGCTACTAAGTTTCTAGTTGGAGCAGCTACCGGTTCTTGTATCACCTCTTCTTTTACTTCAATTACAAGTTCTTGTACAGGTTGTTCTATTTCTAGAATTGGTTCTTGTACTGGTTGTGTGATTTGTATTACTTCCGGTATTTTCTCTGTTACCTCATTAGGTGCGTCTTCTTGGAGGACTAAAGGTTGGATTCCGTACTCTTGTGTGAAAAACCAATGTACGAGTCTTTGATGATCCAACCAGTCTTTAGGATGCGATTTATGTAAGCTTAGGGTTATGTGATTGTATAGAGCCCATAAGCTCTTTGCGTCAGCATTGTAATCATATTTAGGAGATTTCATTTGATGCTTGATCATTGTTAACTGCTCTGAGTTAAGTAGATCTTCTTCAAAATAAAGTCTTCCCACAAGCTGAGCTCTGACAGTAGGTGATACCATTATGTTTTTCATACACTCTTTATCGTATACCAGCTGCTTGTAGTAGTTCTTTGCTTTGCTTATCTGCTCCTGTATTGTTCCGATGGTCTCTTCATCTGCTGCTCCGGTATGCTTTCTGCCCCATGCTCCCATGTTGCCGTTTACCATTCCGTTCATACATACGAAGACATAACCTCCGATTGCACACTTGAATCTCATTGATTTATCATATGAATTAGACCAAGCAAACATCATCCCCATATCTGGATCATCTGCGTAGTCTAAGTGATATATGCCTTGTGCTATCTGTGCATTCATATTGCATCGATAAAGCTCTTGCTTTACTTTGAATCCTTGTGCTGCTAGGTTCTTTGCTGTTTCATTCATTACAAATTCATGCGGGATTACTGTATAAGTATCACCCTCATATGTAGGGAGTGGTGCCGCTTTTAAGAATTCTTTTGTTGCTGTGACTGCTCTTTTTGCCATCTTTCTTGATTTATTAATGTTTGTATTATTCCATAGAGAATAGGTAGAATTAAAAACTTTTTGTTGAACATCTTCTTTGTTTTTGGTGTGCACTTTAAAGCTTTCAATTTCTCTATCCATTCTTCTATACTTAGGTCTCCTTTATTCCGGTTACACTTTTTGCATGCAAACACCTTGTTATACTTGGTTAGTTTTCCACCCTTGGACTTAGGTATAACATGGTCCTTAGTTCTGTTAAGATCATTTAAGTAATCATTACAGTAGTAACACTGAAATTTTAGTGTATGAAATTCCATTTAAAATAGTGTTAGTTGTTTTTTCTCTGGAGGAATGATGTTGTTTATCTCCTTGTAGATCTTGTCTAGATAATAGCTCTCATCAATCGCGTAGTCTGCCCAGGGTTTCTCTTCGTAGAGATTGAATAGCTGTTGCATCCATTTCCCGGACTCTAGTTGAATCTCTCTCTTATCTGTCTTGTTTACTTTATAGATCTTACATCCCTTTGGTGAGATGTAATAGCGGAGGGTCTTCTGTAAACTCTCTCTACCGAT
>Ga0307380_10003991_pt1 | contig 20149 bp, 16 predicted proteins | sample UN3MG_FD_202239 | JGI IMG/M metagenome (GOLD analysis project Ga0307380, IMG submission 202239) | Soil microbial communities from Risofladan, Vaasa, Finland - UN-3 | ecosystem: Environmental > Terrestrial > Soil > Coastal area > Acid sulfate soil | place: Finland: Risofladan, Vaasa | collected... | reverse complement strand
ATTCGGTTCGCGGGCTGACGGCCGCGATTGTGGCATTCCTGCTGCTGGCAGCGATCATGTTCATCGGCAAGACACCGTGGCCCGCCGTGCTCGCCTTCTCGATGGGCGCGGCACTGGCGGCGAGTGTGGCGTCGGACATCTGGCATGTCGTCGCGGACCGATCCACGGGCCGAATCCGGTTAGCCGCCGGCCGCGCAGCTCACCTGGGGTTCGCCATTCTTGTGATCGGTGCCGTGGGAATCGGCGCGCTTGGCACGCGGGAGGCACAGCCCGCGAAGAGCGACATGCACATCTTCGCTGGCAACTACATGGTGCAGTTCAGGGGCATGAATCACCTCTTCACGGCTGAATTCGTGCTGAGCAACGACCAGAAGGGCTTCCGCGAGCCGTTCTCGCCGGCCGTTGGCGAAGTCGTTCACACGGATGCTGCCGTGCTGCAACTCGACGCAGTGGACTATGGGCAGAAGATTGCGCGGTTCTCGGTTGCGCAGACGACGAGGATCGACGGCGACGACATCGCGTACGGCCCCGCCGAGGAAATGGAGGTGTCGCAATCGCATCCGCTTACACTGAACGATGGGACGGTGCTGGAGTTTACCGGTATGACGCGCAACGCCGGACCGGACGTGGTCAACCTCATCGGTGCCCAGCTCGACGTCTACCGCACTGACCGCCGCGTGTTCGAGAAGATCGCCACGCTACGGCCGGAGGTGGTGGTCTACGCCGGAAGCGATCGGCCGCAATCGCGGGCCGCCATCCGCAGCACGTTGACGCACGACCTCTGCACCGGCCTGACGATGCATCCGCAGCTCGGGCCGGTCATCACCGTGGCGCTCCGGCCGTTCGCCATCTGGGCGTGGATCGGCGGAATCATTGCCCTCGGCGGCGGGACCGTTGCGCTTCTCATGCGGCGTCGGGAAAGCCAGAATTCCGACTCCTGATTTCCGACTTCCGAACTCACACCTCCCGATTATCGTTGATTTCATGGCCCGTTCCGTCTAAACTGCGCTTACAATTAAATACAGCGAGAACCAAGGCAAGAGGCTTGACAGTCGAAACATCCGATATTAAGATAGACCAGGTGAAACGTCTTTACTGGAGGAGACGACCCGTGCCCGAGCCGAACAACAAGGAGCGTTTGCAGAAAATCCTGGCGGACGCCGGCATCGGCTCGCGCCGCCAGTGCGAACGGCTCATCGCCGAAGGCCACGTGACCATCGACGGCCGGATCGTCATCGAGATGGGGATCCAGGTCGATCCCGCACAGCACGAGATCCTGTTCGACGGCAAGCCTGTTCGGGTCGCGAGGAAAGACTACTTCCTGCTGAACAAGCCGAAGCATTTCGTTTCGACGCTCGCCCAGGAAGATGCCGGCCGCCGCGTGATCGACCTGATGAAGGGCGCCGGCCGAAACCTCCGGATGGCCGGGAGGCTCGACCGCGACACCGAAGGCCTCATCATCCTGACCAACGACGGGGAGCTGATCAACCTCCTCACGCATCCGCGGCACCAGGTGCCGAAAACATACTGGGTGAAGGTGGAGGGCCGGCTGGACTCCGAAGACATGGACGCGTTGCGGCGGGGCGTCTTCCTGGCCGAGGGCCGAGCTCGGGCCGTCAAGGTCAATGTCGTGTTTGCCAGCTCGAAGACCACCGTGCTCTCCGTCGTGTTGAAGCGGGGAATGAACCGCCAGATCCGGCGGATGTTTGCCAAGCTCGATCATCCCGTGCAGGAGTTGAGACGCACCGCAATTGACGGCATCAGCGATCAGCACCTGAAGGCCGGGCGATTCCGCCGGCTCACGAGTACCGAAGTGGACCAGCTCTATCGGGCGGCCCGGCAGCCTGAAGAGAAACGGCGCGTGCCGGCGCCGGCAAAGGAAAGGCGAAGATGAAAACAACCGTGATCGCCGTGTGGGCTTTGATCGCATGCTTGTGCACGTGGTGCGCGGCGGGCGAGTTTATCCCCCCAATGGCGCCCGCTGGCCTTCCTCCCATGCCCGGCGGGCCGGGAAACGAAGGGCCCATGGGCCTTCCCGGCGAAGGCGACGCTCCCGAACAGGAGGAATCCACCGTGAGGGTGTTCCTCGACTCCGACACGATCTACCTGCGCGATGGCACCGAGCTCAACGGCACCGTGATCCTCATGGCACAGAAAGCCGCCGTGATCCTCACCGAGAAGGGCGAGGAAATGGTGCCCCGCGATACCATCGAGAAGGTGGTGCTTGCCAAGGACAAGGACAAGACGACGACGCTGCCCGTTCGCTCGAAGGACGGATTCAAGTTCATCGTGATGGAGCCGATCGAGGACCAGCCGATCGAGGGCGGAGATGCCGGCGGTGCCGATGCCGGAGCGCCGGCGGCGGCGCCCGCTCCACCGACTGCCGCTCCGAAGCAGGCCGCTCCGCGCAAGGCCACGCCCGTGGCGCCCAGGCAGCGCGGCGGCAGCAGAAGCCCCGTGGCTCCGTCCGCTCCCAGGGGAGACGGCAAGTCCGGCGGCGGACTCAAGCGAATCTCGCCTGACGATGACGACGTCAAGCGTCTGCTCGACAAGAACGACAGGATCCAGGACCTCATCGAGAAGGCAAAGCAGGACCCGGAGATGCTCAAGAGGATCCAGGAGCGGATCAAGAAGCAGGTCGGGCACGACATCCAGATTCCGTAGTAAAGGACCATTTTCAGTGTCGGACACACAACTCACGCTTGCCCGCCAGGGCAAGATAACGGCGGCCATGCAGGACGTGGCCCGGCAGGAGCACACCAGTGCAGAGGAAATCCGAACGCGCATCGCCGACGGCAAGCTGGTGATCGCCCACAATCCAGCCCGGCCCCACGGCAAACCGTCGGGGATCGGCCTCGGCCTGCGAACCAAGGTGAACGCCAACATCGGCACATCGATGGACTACGCCGATCTCGACCGGGAGATCCGCAAGCTGAAGGCAGCGGAAAGCGCCGGCGCCGATGCCGTGATGGACCTCAGCACGGGGGGCGACCTGCGTGAAATCCGCCGCGTGCTGCTCGCCGAAACCGCCCTGCCCCTGGGCACGGTGCCCATCTATGATGCGGCGGTCCAGGCCGCACGCGACACCGGCTCCATCCGCGGCATGACGCCCACGTCGATGCTGAAGGCCATCGAAGACCACGCTATCGCGGGCGTCGACTTCATGACGATCCACTGCGGGGTGACGCGGGCCGTGGTGCAGACGCTCGCAGCCTGCAGCCGCGTTACCGGCATCGTCAGCCGCGGCGGCGAGTTCATCGCGGCATGGATGCGAGCCAACGGCAGGGAGAACCCCCTCTACGAGAACTTCGACGAGGTGCTGGCAATCGCCAAGGAATACGACTGCGTGCTGAGCCTGGGCGACGGCCTCCGGCCCGGCTGCCTCGCCGACGCGATGGACGGCCCGCAGGTCCATGAGCTGATGGTGCTCGGCGAGCTTGCCGAGCGCGCCCGCCAGGAAGGCGTGCAGGTGATCATTGAAGGCCCCGGCCACGTGCCCATCGACCAGATTGTGGCGCAGGTGAAGCTCCAGAAGGAGCTGTGCAAGGGTGCACCATTCTACGTGCTCGGGCCGCTGGTGACTGACATCGCTCCCGGCTACGACCACATCACCTCGGCCATCGGGGGCGCAATCGCGGCGGCCGCGGGGGCCGATTTCCTCTGCTACGTGACCCCGGCGGAGCACCTCAGCCTTCCCGCCGAGGAGCACGTACACCAGGGCGTGATCGCCGCGCGCATCGCCGCTCATGCGGCCGACATCGCCAAGGGCGTGCACGGCGCACGCGAACGCGACAAGCAGTTCTCCGTCTTGAGGAAGAACCGCGACTGGGACGGCCAGCTCTCCCGGTGCATCGATCCTCTGACGGCTCGCAGATACCGGGAGGAGGGGAAACCTCACAACAGCGACGTCTGCTCAATGTGCGGGGAGTTCTGCGTTTTCAAGATCGCTGACGCCGAGATGCCGGCTGACGCCGAGACGCCGGCTGACGCCGAGACGCCGGCTGACGCCTGCCAGCCGGAATGCCGCTCAAGCGGCCATTGACGTAGCGGCTTCCATCGGATCGGAAGCGCTGTTCGGCCCGAACTCGCCGTTATCCTGGTTAGAATGCCTTACACGAGTATCCAATCGCCCCCGAAGCAACGGGCTTCCGCCCTTGCCGCTGCGTTGGGAGCGCTTCTATTCGCTGGCGCCTGCAAGTCGTATCCCGAACGGGTCGACGCCTGGCCGTTCTATTATCATGAGAACATCGGCAGCACGAAGCAGACCGATATCGTCTGGCCGATCGGCGGTTCTCGCGAAAGCCCCGCGGGCAAGGAATCAGGGGCCTGGCCGTTCGTCGCTTTCTATACCGACACGGAGCCGGACCGCGTCCGCAACACGACCAACGCCCTGTATCCCATCTACCTCCACCGCGACAGCGTATTAGGCACGAAAACATGGATACTGCCGCTGTACTATCGACATCGGAATACTGCCGGTGGTCAAGACGAGGTCGACTCCAGGATCTTCCCCATCCTGTGGTGGGGCCGGGTGGACGGGGAGAAGTATTTCGCATTCGTCCCCTTCTACGGCACGATCAGGAAGCGCTTGGCCCGCGACGAGATATTCCTGGTGATGTTTCCGCTGTACTCGCGATCGAAGCTCGAGGGCCACACGGCCAACAATGTGCTGTTTCCCCTGATCGCGTGGACCTACGGCGGGAACCGCAAGTCGTCGCGCGTCATCCCGTTTTACTCCTTCTACCAGCGGCGCGACGAGCCTGAAATCTGGTCGATCCTTTGGCCCTTCATCCATTTCACCAACAGCAAGGGCACCGAGACCAAGCCGCGAAGCATGTTCTATCTCTTCCCGCTGTTCGGGTGGGACAACACTCCCAGGCGCCGCTCGTGGACCGCCCTCTGGCCGGTATTTAGCTTTGCAAAAGACCCCGAAAGCGGCTATTATTCATGGATAGGGCCGTGGCCGATCCTCCGGCTGCAGAAGGACAAGGATCTGTTGCGCACGCAGGTGTGGCCGTTTTACGGCCATCTGCGCCAGAAAGGCATGACCTTCCGCTACTACATGTGGCCGGTGTACCGCCAGCGCGACAAGGAGGCCGAGCGCGTCGCACAGCACGAATGGTCCGTTCTTCTGATCATGGGGACGAGAGTGTTCATCGACAAGGTGGAGAACACGCGCGACGTCCGAGCCAGGTTCTGGCCGCTGTATCGATACTTCAGGAAGAAGGATGGCTCGAAGCACTTTTACATCTTCAACCCCCTCTTCTGGCACGACGAGCTCGGCTTCGAGAGAAACTACTCCCGCTTCTGGCGGATATTCGAGTATGTGGACGACAAGCAGTACGACGAGACGTCCTGCAGGTTTGTATGGCGGTTGATCCGATACGACAGGTACAAGAAATACCGCACGTTCAATTTCATCGGGCCGTTGTTCCGATACGAATATGAACCCGGCATGGTGCGGCAATACAGCCTGCTCAGCGGCCTGCTGACCGTCGGGAGCCGCGGCGGGAGCCCCGTTTTCAAGTTCCTCTATATCCCGTTTGCCGGCGGCAGAGAACCCGAGAGGCCCCAGGACAAGGTCATCGATCTGGGAGATTCACCTTGATCATCCGTCCGGAAGAACAGGTCGGCACGATCGGCCGCAGGATACTGCTGCTCATCCATGGGGCCGGCTACAACCTGATCCTGCTGTTCCGGACGCTGTCGTACATCGGGGGGATTTTCCGGCGCAGCCGCGAAGTGCTGCGCCAGATGTACATCACGGGCGTGCTCAGCCTGCCGCTCACGATGCTGGTGGCGCTGTTCACCGGGATGGTGCTTGCTCTGCAGACGGGCATCGAGCTGCTGCGGTGGGGGATCCAGGCCGAAATCGGCACGATCGTCGCCGCGTCGATGAGCCGCGAAATGGGCCCGATCTGGACCGGCATCGTCCTCGCCGCACGCGTCGGGTCCGGCATGGCCGCCGAGCTGGGCACTATGAAGGTCTCCGAGGAGATCGATGCATTGGAGGTGATGTCGATCGACCCCGCCCGCTACCTCGTGCTGCCGAGGCTGGTGGCACTGGTCCTGGTAGCACCGATCCTGACGATCTACAGCGACCTCATCGGCGTCCTCGGCGGAGCTATCGTCGGCCAGTACCAGCTCGGCGTGTCGTTCGACCAGTACTTCCGGAAGGGCATGGACGCGCTGCGCGTGATGGACATCTACAGCGGCCTGGTGAAGTCGATGGTCTTCGCCACCATCATCGCCATCGTCGGATGCAGCCAGGGGCTGCGCACGACCGGCGGGGCGGAGGGCGTTGGCAATGCCACACGCAACACCGTGGTGATCTCGCTGATCCTGATCATCATTTTCAACTACTTCATCACGAGCATGACACGATGGATACAGTGATCGAGTTCACCAACGTCCGCAAGCGCCTGGGGCAGCGCCAGGTGCTCGACGGCGTGGATCTGCGCGTTCGCCGCGGCGAGACCATGGTGATCATCGGCCGTAGCGGAATCGGCAAGAGTGTCAGCCTCAAACACATCGTCGGCCTGCTCCGGCCCGACAGCGGCCGGGTGGTCGTCGACGGCATCGACGTGGGGGAGGCCGACCACAGCACGCTTCTGCGCCTGCGCTCGAAGATGGGCGTGCTGTTCCAGTCGGGGGCGCTCATCCATTGGCTCACCGTTGCCGACAACGTGGCCCTCCCCCTGCGCGAGCTGGGCGGCTACACCGAGAAGCAGATCGAGGCGATCGTCCAGGAGAAGCTCGACCTCGTCGACATGCGGGAATCCAGCCTGCTCACGCCCGACAAGATCAGCGGCGGGATGCAGAAGCGGGCAGCGCTCGCACGGGCAATCGTCCGCGATCCGGAGATCATCCTCTATGACGAGCCGACCGCCGGGCTCGATCCGGTTCTGGCGAACATCACCACCGAGCTGATCACCGGGATCCAGAAGCGCCTGGGCGTCACGTCCCTTGTTGTGACGCACGACATGCAGAGCGCCTACGTGATCGCCGATCGCATCGCCATGCTGCACGCGGGCAGGGTCATCCAGGTGGGCACCCCCGACGAGATCAAGAACTCCACCGATATCGCCGTGAGGCAGTTCATCGAAGGCAGAACTGTCGGGCCGCTCACCGACGAGATGGAGGCGGTGTGGAGGAAATAACGATGAATAAGAGGCCCGTCCGGATCATTGGCCGGCCCGTCCGTCATCCATCTGGAGTATGGCAATGAGTGCAAGCAAGGAATTCCTGGTTGGGGCGATCTTCCTGATTGCCGTGACCATCCTGGGCGTGTTCACGATCATCGTGTCCGACTACATCCCTTTCCGGCCGCAGATCGGCTGGCGCGTGAAATTCGACAACGTGCGCGGGCTGAAGGAAGGCGATGAAGTGCGGGCATCCGGCGTCAAGATCGGCAAGGTCAAGACGCTCGAGCTCGTCGACGGGAAGGTGCTGGTCACGTTGCTGCTTCGCCGCAAGATTCCCTACTACGAAGACGGCCGCATCATGATCGAGAACGTGACGCCGTTGGGCGGAAAGTTCGTGAATATCGAGCCCGGCAACCCGCCGAAGAGGGTCGACACGAAGCAGATTCTTCGCGGCGAGACGCCGCCCGAGGACGTGGCCACGGCCCTCAACAAGCTCGTGAAGGACATCCGCGAGGGGCCGGGTACGATCCCGCGGCTGATCCGCGACGGCGCGATCTACGACGACATCAAGGGCATAACCGGCGACATCAGGGGCCTCGCCGGCGACATCAAGGCCGGGAAGGGCCTGGTGGGCAAGCTCGCCGGGCCCGACAGCGAGAAGGTCTACGCCGACCTCGAGAGCATCGTCGGGTCCATCCGCGATGCCACCGATCAGCTCGCCGCCAAGAAAGGCACGCTGGGCAGGATCATCTACGACGATGCCCTCTACGCCCAGATCGACGCCACCACGAAGTCGATCCAGGGAATCGCCGAAGATATCCGCGCCGGCAAGGGCACGCTCGGTAAGCTCGTCACCAACGAGCAGCTCTACAACAACGTGGCGGGTATCGCCGAGTCCATCAAGTCCGGCGAAGGCGTGCTGGGCAAGCTGGTCGCCGACAAGAAACTGGCCAAGGACGTCGAGCAGATCGTCGAGAACGTCGGCACCATCACCACGTCCATCAGCAAGGGCGAGGGCACGCTGGGCGCTCTGGTGAACGACAAGCAGTTCTATGCCGATGCCGTGAAGACGATGGCCGCATTGCGGGCCACCACCGAGAAGATATCGTCGGGCGAAGGCACCGTCGGAAAGCTCATCTACGACCAGACGCTCTACACCAAGATCGACCGGCTCGTGATGGAGCTGACGGAAGCAGCGGAAGACGTCCGCGAGGCCGCACCGATCACGGCGTTTGCAACGCTGCTGTTGGCGGGATTCAGGTGAGATGGGAAGGCGGAAGTCGGAAGTCGATCTCCGTCGCCTGTCTCCGAATTGCTCCCCAATTGCTCTCCGAATTGCATCTTGATCCTCTGAGACTGTTCGGCTATAATGCGTCTCTAAGACGGACCGGTTCCGGTCTGCGCATCGCAATCTCGGAAGCGGGACGAGCATCAGGAGGCCCTGTAATGCTCTGCAAATCAGAAGCGCCTGTGCGACGAAGGCGAGCCGCAGCCGGTGCGGGTTCTCTGCCGTTTGTCTTGGGCATGTGTGTCGGTGTGGCGTTCATAGCCTTCATCTACATGGCCACGAAGCAAAAGCAGGAGATCGCCGCGGCTGGGCCTGTCAGCATCGACATCGATTTCAGCAAGAAGCCGGAGAACCCGGCGCCGGCGGCGTACGAGGACCCGGTTCTCGGCCAGTCGGATGGATCGGGGAGGGGAGTGCCGGTCATTCTCGAAACGGAAAACACGCTGCTCGACATGCAGGATACCACGCTGGGCGTTCGGAGGCCGAAGCCAGCGCAGCCGGTGCCCGCGTCGGCCGCCCCCGCTGCTCCTGTGACTGAGGACGACGCTGAGCCTGATGCCACCCCGCCGGCTGATGGGAAAAAGACGGATCACGTCGTCAGCGTCACCAAGTATGAATACTATTGGGCGGTGCCATACGGCAGATCGTTTACGGACGTGGGCGGGTCATTCTATGCGGAAGTGGTCTTCAAGAGCTTCGACAATCCGAAATGGGTGCTGGGGAGAGATGGCTGGCCGGAGATGAAGAAGAAGGTCCGTGCGGTCACGTCGCGCGGCAGTATTCCCTGCTATCAGATGTGGCCGGAAGACGACGGAAACGATCACAGCACGCTGATCAAGATGCTGTTCGTCTGCCCGAATGGGACGGTACTGAAGGAAGTGATCCTCGACAAGGAGCGCTGGCCGACGCCGAAGATGACCGATTCGGGGAAATGACCGGGAAGCGCGCTCCCAGCTCTCAATTCCCAACTACGAAAAAAGCCGGACCGAGATTTCTCTCGATCCGGCTTTTGCGTTTGCATCGAGTCAGGTTGGTCCGCCAGGGGCGGTGCCGCCTGACTGCGTTGTCATTCAGCTCACTTCGTGTCCGTGAGCCGCGAGGGCTTCTTCCTTGATGGCGTCGAACATCAGGTGCCCGTCCTTCAGGGTCACGTGGATGTGGTCGCCGTGCTTGAATCGGCCGCGAAGGATTTCCTCCGAGAGCGGATCTTCGATGAACCGCTCGATGGCCCGGCGGATCGGCCGCGCACCCTGGTCGGGATCGAAGCCGCGGTCCACCATGAAGTCCTTGGCGTCGTCGGCGATGGTCACTTCGATATTGCGTTCCTTCAGCCGCTCGAGCACCTGCCTCATCTCGATCAGCACGATTTCCTTCATGTTGTCCCTGGTGAGCTGCCTGAAGACGATCACGTCGTCCAGGCGGTTGAGGAACTCCGGCCTGAAGTGGCGCTCGACTTCCTTCATGAGCATTTCGCGCATCTGGGCGTAGGTGCGTTGTTCGGAAGTCGGCACGAAGCCCAAGCCCGTCTGGCTCTTGATCATCGCGGCTCCGATGTTGGAGGTCATCAGCAGCACGCAGTTGCGGAAGTCGACGTGCCGCCCGAAGCTGTCGGTCAGCCGGCCTTCTTCCATGATCTGGAGCAGCATGTTGAACACGTCGGGGTGCGCCTTCTCGATCTCGTCGAGCAGCACCACGGCATAGGGCCGGCGGCGGACCTTCTCGGTGAGCTGGCCGCCTTCTTCGTAGCCCACGTAGCCGGGCGGTGCGCCGATCAGGCGCGACACGTTGTGCTTCTCCATGTACTCGGACATGTCGATCTGCAGCAGGGCGTCTTCCTCACCGAACATGAATTCGGCGAGCGCCCGGGCCAGCAGCGTCTTGCCCACGCCCGACGGGCCAAGGAACAGCAGCGACGCCACCGGCCGGCGCGGGTCCTTCAAACCGGACCTCGACCGCCGGATCGCCCGGGAGATCGTGCTGATCGCTTCGTCCTGGCTGACCACTCGCTTGTGCAGTTCCTGCTCCATGTTCATCAGGCGCTGCGCCTCGGCGGTCTCGATCCTCGTGAGCGGCACGCCGGTCATCTTGGAGACGACCTCGGCGATCACTTCTTCGTCGACGACGCCTTCGCGCTCGCGGGCTTCATCGCGCCACGCCTTCTGCGTGGAGTCCATCCGGGCGCGGAGCTTTTCGGCCTTGTCGCGGATGATCGCGGCCCGCTCGAAGTCCTGGCTCACCACGGCCGCTTCCTTCTCCTCGTTGAGCCTCTGCAGCTCGTCTTCGAGTTCTTTCAGGTTCGGCGGCTTGGTGGTGGCGGCCATTCTCACGCGTGCGCCCGCTTCGTCCAGCACGTCGATCGCCTTGTCGGGCAGAAAGCGGCCGGTGATGTAGCGGGTGGAATACTCCACGCACGAATTGAGGGCTTCGTCGGTGTACTGCACGCGGTGGTGCGATTCGTACTTGTCGCGCAGGCCCTTGAGGATTTCGAGCGTCTCCTCGGGGTTGGGCGGGCTGACGATGATGGTCTGGAAGCGGCGCTCCAGGGCGCTGTCCTTCTCGATGTACTTGCGGTACTCGTCGAGGGTGGTGGCGCCGATGCACTGGATCTCGCCGCGCGAGAGCGCGGGCTTCAGCACGTTGGATGCGTCGATGGCGCCTTCGGCTCCGCCGGCGCCGACCAGCGTGTGCAGCTCGTCGATGAACAGGATGACGTTGCGTGCTCGCCGCACTTCGTTCATGACGGCCTTGATGCGCTCCTCGAACTGGCCGCGGTACTTCGTGCCTGCCACCATCATGGCGAGGTCGAGCACCACGATGCGCTTGTCGAGCAGGAGCTCGGGCACGTTGTTCTCAATGACCGCCTGTGCGAAGCCTTCGACGATGGCGGTCTTGCCGACGCCCGCCTCGCCCAGCAGCACGGGGTTGTTCTTCGTGCGGCGGCTGAGCACCTGGGTAAGCCGCTCGATTTCGGCGGCCCGGCCGATCACGGGATCGAGCTTGTTCTCCCGGGCGAGCTCGGTGAGGTCGCGGCCGAAGCTGTCGAGGGCGGGCGTGTCCGACTTCGCCTTCTTGGCGGCGGCCGCCTTGGGGGCGTTGCCGGGGTACTCGGTGCCGAGGAACTCGAGCACTTCCTCGCGAACGGATTCGAGCTTGAGGCCCATGTTCAGCAGCACCTGAGCTGCAAGGCCGTCGTTCTCGCGAAGCAGGCCGAGCAGGAGGTGTTCGGTGCCCACGTAGTTGTGGCCGATGTTGCGCGCTTCTTCCACGGAAAGCTCAAGCACTTTCTTGGCTCGCGGTGTGAAGGGAGGCTGCTGCTGGCTCGACGGCGATCCCGAGCCGGTCGTCTGGACCAGCTTCTCGACCTCGATGCGGATCTTCTTGAGGTCCACGCCGAGGCTCTTGAGCACGTGCGCCGCCACGCCCGTTCCCTCTTTCACGAGGCCGAGGAGAATGTGCTCCGTGCCGATGTAGTCGTGCCCGAAGCGACGCGCTTCCTCCCTGGCGTGGACGATCACTTTTCTGGCTCGTTCTGTGAATTTGTCATACATTCTTGGCACTCCCTATCACCCGTTCAACGCCAGCGGCTCGCCGGGAGCGCCGTGCAACTGAAAGGTGCTGTGTTCATGGCTTTCTTCGATTGTCTCTCCCTGTCAGATTTCACCTAAGCTTCTCCGAATAAATGCAGCCCTGACGGCATCTCTCTCATCAGCTTCCAGCTCCTTCCCCTCCATCTTCTGAAGGTGGGCAGGCAATGCCCGGATGAACAACTGGTTCACCTTCCCTATCTCCATCTCGATGAGGCCCAGGTTGATGCCCAACCTGAGATGCGAAAGCAGCGTGATTGTTTCGGATGAGGAAATGGTGCGAGCCGACTTGAGCATGCCCAACGATCTGTACACCCTGTCTTCCAACCTGGCCCGGTTTTGCGAGAGCAGCATCTCCCGGGCCCGGCGCTCGTAACGAACAATCTGTGGAACTGTGCTCACTATAGTATCGAGAATTTCCTCTTCGGATTTACCCAAAGTTACCTGGTTCGAGACCTGATAAAGGCTGCCCGCATATTGCGTCCCCTCCCCGTACAGGCCCCGTACCACGAGGTTCATCTTGCCCACCGCGGTGATCACCTTGTCGATCTGCCGCGTAAACAGCAGTGCGGGCAGATGAAGCATCACCGACGCCCGCATCCCGGTGCCCACGTTGGTGGGGCAGGCGGTGAGGTAGCCCAGCTCGAGCGAGAACGCGTAGTTTACCGAGCGGTCGACCACGTCGTCAAGCTCGTCGATGATCTCCCACGTTTCGCCGAGCTGGAAGCCCGACTTCAGCACCTGGATGCGGAGGTGGTCTTCCTCGTTGACCATGATGCTCACGGTCTCCTCATCGTTGATGTGGATTCCGCGTGCACCTTCGGCCTGGGCGAGCTCCTTGCTGATGAGGTGCCGCTCGACCAGGAACTGGAGGTCGAGCTTGTTCAGCGAGGCAAGGTCGAAGTATGAAAGCTTCGAGCCGCGCACATCGACGTTGGCAAGGCGCTCGCGCATTAGCTCGGCGATCTCGGCCTTCTGCTCCACGGTGGCCCGGTTGGTGAAGGGGAAGTCGGCCAAGTTGCGTGCCAGCCTGATCCGGCTGCTGATGATGATGTCGGATTCCGGCCCTTCACCCTTGAGCCATTCGCCTGCCTGGCCTGAGAGGTCGTCAAGATGCATGGGAGTCCTCCCCCTTCTTCAGGTCGTAGATCTGGTCGCGCAGCTTGGCGGCCTTCTCGTATTCTTCGGCCTCGATGGCCTTGTTCAGCTCGCGGCGGAGCTGGATGAGCCGGCGGGCGTTGGCCATATCGTTGCCGGCGTTGATCGGCACCTTGCCCTTGTGCTTGGTGCTGCCGTGGATGCGCTCGAGGAAGGGCAGCAGGGCCTTCTTGAAGATGGCATAGTCGCGGCTGCAGCCCAGGCCTCCGCCCTGGCGGAATTCGGCGTAGGTGATCCCGCACATGGGGCAGGCGATGCCGGCAAGCTCGGGTACTTCCTTCTCGTTATGCGCTTCGAACAGGCCCGAGATGAAATCGGTCAGCGATCCTGTGGGGAGCGCGATATTCTTCTCGCGGGCGCAGTCCTCGCACAGGTGAACTTCCTTCTTCTCGTTGTCGATGATCTCGGTCACGTGGAACGTGGCCGCTTTCTTGTTGCAACATTGACAAAGCAGCATCGGATGGTCCTCCAGCTAGCCGGATTGATGGTCTTCGCTGGCGCTCAGGCGGCCTTCGCGCTCCGCCGTGATATAGTCCATGCAGAATTCATCTTGTGCCAGCAGCACTCGCGACGCCAGCAGCGTGGCCATCATGTGTTTTTCGGTCGGATCGATAATCACTGCATCGAGCCCCTGCGCCATCAACATTGCCAGGTACGTGCGGTTGAGCACGTTGCGCTGGGGCAGGCCGAACGAGATGTTGCTCAGCCCGCAGATGACGTGTGCGGCAGGATACTCCTTCTTCAACTCGTGTACGGTGGCGGCCACGTCGAGGGCGGCCTTCTGGTCCGCGCTCACCGCGCTCACCGCGGGATCGAAGTAGAGGTTCTCCAGCGGCACGCCCGCCTTCGCGGCCATCTCCACGATCCGGGCGGCGGCCTGCATCCGCTCTTCGGTGCTCGTGGGCATTCCGCCGGATCCCATCGTCAGGCCCACGACCTTTGCGTTGCACTGCTTCACGAGGGGCAGGATCGACTCGGCCCTGTCGCTCTCGGCGGTGATCGAGTTGACCAGCGGCTGGCCCCGGTGGAGCTTGAGTGCGGCGGCTTGGGCTTCGGCGCTCGGGCTGTCGATGCACAGCGGCGCATCGACCGCGCCCTGCACCACCTCTACCAGCCACGTCAGATCGCCGACTTCACGGGACACGCTGGTCCCGGCGTTGACGTCGATATGGGTGGCTCCGGCCTGAAACTGGTTCCTGGCTTCTTTCTGAATGAAAGCTGCGTCTCGTTTCTCGAGTGCCTGGCGTATGCGTTTCCTGCTGCTGTTGATGCGCTCGCCGACGATCAGCATGATGATGGTGTCCTTTACCTGTTTTTCTCCCAGCGTAGCAGTTCTTGAACTTTTCCGAGCGTGGATTTTCCGGAGATGATTTCCTGCTTGATCCGATTTTCGGTCTCAAGGCAGTCCATTCCGCGGTTTGCCATTTCCGCAGCTTTTGCGGCAGGCAGGACGAGGACACCATCGTCGTCGGCGACGATCCAGTCACCCTGCATAATTAAAACACCGGAAATACGCAGGGGAGCGCCAATTTCGCCGAGCCCTTTCGGCTCTCCCGCGCGGGGGCAGATGCCCCGGTGGAAGATTGGCAGCCCGAGGCCCTTGATGTCCGCGGTGTCGCGAATGGTTCCGTTAACCACCACGCCGGCGATTTTCTTCTGAATGGCGCTCAAGGTAGCGCATTCGCCCCAGACGGACGGCGGCACGCCGCCCGCGTCGATGACGATCACGTCGCCGGGCTTCGCCTCGTCGATGGCCAGCACGGGCTTGGACCAGTCTCCGGGGGCGGTTCGCACGGTCACGGCCGGGCCGGCCATTTTGAGGCCGCCGGCCAGCGGCACCAGCCCCTCGAGGCTGGGCAGCCGGTGGTTTCCGTCTGAAATATTGGCCGCCGATGCGGCCAGGAGGGCTTCCCTGATGCTGTCGTCCTTGACTCTCCGGTAAAGCTCGGTGGTCTTCCTGACGCGGCTGACGGCAGCCTGCTTGATGTCGGCGGTCGCGGCCGCGGCGTCCTTTGCCTTGATGATCGCGCCGCCCACGATGAGTATCTGCGCCCCGGCTTCGACGGCGTCGACGACCGTCTCGGAGTTGATCCCGCCGGCTACGGCGATGGGCACGCGCACGGCGCTCGCAAGCTTGCGGAGCTTGTCGAACGGATCCAGCCCTTTCATCTGGTCGTCGATGGGGCAGTGCAGGTAAACGATATCGGCGCCCCAGGCTTCGACCTGCCTGGCCCGCTCGATATAGTTTTCGACACCCAGGAGGTCTACGGCCACCTTCACGCCGTAGTTGCGGCCGACTTCAATGGCCTCCCTGATGGTGCTCTCGGAAGCGGCGGCCATCACCACGGCCACGCCCGCCCCGGCCTTGGCGGCCGCCTCGAACTCGATCCGGCCGGCGTCCATCGTCTTCGTGTCGGCAACGACGGTATGGCCGGGAAATTCCTTCTTGAGGGCTCTCACGGCGTGCAGGCCCTCCGACTTCAGCAGCGGAGTGCCCACTTCAAGCCAATCGATGCCGCCTGCTACGGCTTCACGCGCCAGTTTCATGGCGCGGTCGAGGTTCAGGAAGTCGAGAGCAACCTGGAGAGTCAACACGTCTGTTCCCCGGCCGCGCGGGGGTGCTGCTGGTTTCATCGCCCGCGGGGCATCGACCCCCAAGGGCAATGTGCAACGGACCCGGGCAGCTTATTCGCTCACGTAGGCGGCGCCGCAGTTCTCGGACTCCCACGTCGTTACCTTGTGGATCCTGATGTGGGCCGGCAGCAGCTTGCCCAGCTCATCGAATATCCATTTCGAAACGTTCTCGGTGGTGGGATTCGCCTCGTGAAACGGATCCAGTTCGTTCAGATACCGATGATCGAGGCTGTCGAGAAGGCCCTTGGTGGCAGACTTGATGTCCCTGAAGTCGATGACCATCCCAAGCTGGTCAAGCTTGTCGGCCCGGAGCACGACGTCAACTTTCCAGTTGTGGCCGTGCAGCCGTTCGCAGCTTCCCTGGTATCCGCGAAGATTGTGAGCCGCGGCAAAATGTGTCTGGAAAACCAGTTCGTACATGGCTGATCCCACGATCGGCCCGCCGAAGAACCGGCGAACCGACAGGCTCCGCGGCACCGGGTACCAGGCTTCCGGCAGCCAGTGTCCCTACTATCCTAGTGTATCACCATGGTGGGGGCGTTTCAAGATTTTTCCAATGGAAATGCACCATTTGGGCTGCGGAACAACAGGCTCGTTGCTGTGCGACCACTGAGACCACTGCGTCAACTGCGTCTTCCCCTTGCATCGGAAAATACTGCTTTCGGCGCATTTTTCACTGAACCGCGCCGAATTTCTTTCTATACTCAATCCGAGTGCAGGACACCTCCCCCGCGACTCAGCGGGGGCCGGGATATCCGCTCCGGATGACTTTCGCCACATCTCGCACCTGCGTTCCTGGTGCCTTCGCGCATCCCTTCTGAGAATCTCAGCCGAGCACTGGTTGTTCATCCAGTGAGCCTGTAAGTGATGCTGCGTTCCCGCGATGGGAGCACGGCTGCATGAAACGACTGCGTACGGACGATCAGGTCGCCCCGAGGAAGATGAGCCGGGCGACAAAGTTTCACGAGAGGAGTGAGAAATGAGAAAGGTATGGATGTTGGTGGTCTTGATGGCCGCAATGGGCCTAGTCGCGGGTTGCCAGAAAAACCAGGGCCAGGCGCAGCGGCCCCCCGATCAGAAGCAGCCTGAAGAGACGGCCAAGGCACCGTCCGACTCCATGAAGCCCGAGGAGAAGGAAGGGGCCGCCCCCCAGGAAGGCGAGAAGCCGTCGGATCAGATGAAGCCTGAGGATGAGGGCAGGAAACCGTCCGAGGCCGCCCCCAAGGAAGGCCAGGCCGACAGCCCCACACCGCCCGAACGCACCGCCCAGGAGGGGCAGCCAAAGGAAGCCATCGGACCGGAAAACATGCGCCGGATGGACAACCAGTTCGAGCGCGAATTCACGAGGAAGGTCAGAGCCGACAGCCAGCTCAGCGAGTACGAAGTGAAGGCCGACGTCAAGAACGGCGAGCTTACCATCACCGGAGCCGTCCCCAATGAGGAGCTCAAGACCAAGGCCGGCGAGCTCGCCAAGACCGTTACCGGCCTCAAGGGCGTCAGCAACGACCTTGCCACCACAGCCCAAATGAAGGAAATGGGCAAGATCACCGACGACGACCTCAAGAACGAGCTGAAGGACAAGATCGACGCCGACCAGGAACTGAGGGAGAGCTCGGTTGAGGTGACCGTGAAAGATGCCAAGGCCACCGTCACGGGGACGGTGCCCTCCGAAGAGCTCAAGAAGAAGATCGCGACGCTCGCCCAGACCGTGCATGGCTTGGCCGGAGTTGACAACCAAGTGAAGGTGCAGGAAGCCCGCGGTGCAGCGGCCCCCGGCCAGTCCCAGCCCAAGGTGGCCGCCGAGCCCGCCCCCAACGAGCCGAAGGGCGCGGAGCAGCAGCCAATGGAGCGTCGTGAAGGCCAGCCCGAAGAACCCCGCAGCGACAGGGGCATGGCAATGGAACTGCGAACCAAGATACTCTCCGACAGCCAGCTCAACGACTACGACATCGACGTGGACGTGACGAACGGCCTGGCGATGTTGACCGGAGCCGTCCCCAACGAGGAGATGAAGCGCAAGGCAGAACGCCTGGCCAAGACCGTGGCCGGGCTCCGCGAGATCCGTAACGACATCAAGGTAGTTGAAGGCCCCGTGCCCCCGGCCGAAAAGCGCAGCGATACCGGCATCAAGGCCGAACTGAAGGCCAAGCTGCTGGCCGACAGCGAGCTCAGCGGCTGGAAGACCAAGCTCGACGTCAACAACGGCATCGTCACGATGAGCGGGAACGTCGACAAAGAACAACTGAAGAAGAAGGCGAGCACATTGGCGGAGACCGTCGCGGGGGTGGAGGAAATCCGCAATGACATCCAGGTGCAGCCAGGCACCCGCGAGCAGACGTCAGCCGACGACACCGGTAGCGTGGAAATGGACACGATCGCGAAGGCAAAGAAGCCTGAGACCGACCGGGAATCGATGGAGCCAGGGGCCGAGACGTCCGACTCCGCCATCGCCAAGCAGATTGAAGGCAAATACATCACCGAGCCGCAACTGAAAGGCTCCGACATCCAGGTGCAGATGAAGAAGGGAACTGCCACGCTGACCGGCACCGTGTGGTCGGAGGAGCAGCGCCAGATGGCCGAGCGCATCGCCCGCCAGACGGAGGGCGTTCGGGAGGTGAAGAACAAGCTGGAAGTGAAACCGGAGACCAAGTAGCGGAGGAAGCTCACAGGATGAACAGGTTCCTCAGGATGTGATCTCCTGCCCCTGTGCATCCGGCTGCGAGCCCGGGAGGGCACGGAAGGAATTCACTCGGAAGGGGGGAGGGAGGCCCGCAGGACGGCGAATCGCAGCGATTCGCAGATGTCCGTGAATTGGAGGGGGAACAGGCCGGCAAGGACGTCGTCCGAAACCGAAGGGTTTGGATGTCATTCATCTCCGCCTGCCGGATAGCCGATGCGGGGGCCGGGACAGGTCCCCGCGACGTACGGTGTCCGGTGCTGGGAGGAAGACGGAAGATGTGGCCGGCTTCTGATATCGCCGCCAGTGTGAAAACGCTGGCGGCGATTTCTATTTCAAGGGATGAAGGGATGATGAGATGATGAGAGGAAGGGAAAGCGAACATTGAACACCAAACACTGAACATCGAAGGAAGAGAAAGGCGGGCGGGCGTGTGCCCCTTGTTCTCTGTTCGCTCTTTCCTGTTCCGGCCTCACAGCCGGGCGGGGCATTCAGCCTGAGGACGGTTCCGTCCGCGCGCCTACCAGACCCGCCCGGCCTTACGGCGCAGGTTCGGCCTGCGGCCTTGCGGCCACAGGCACAGGAGCGGAACAGTGATGCCTATGGTAAATTTATACCATCGGCGCGAGGGAGAAATCAAGCGAAATCAACAGGGATGGATGCGGTGGCGGCGGAAAGCCTGAAGGGGCTGCAGGATGCAGGCATGCCTGTGACCGCTGCCGCGCCAACCCTGCCGGCTGCAGCCTGTGCGCCTGCAGCCCTTCCTTCTTCGGAATTTAGTTGAAAATGCGCACGCCGCCTCCTATGATTAAGCGGCGACACCCCCCGACAACACGGGATCGTTTGCGGGAAAGGCGTTTGAAATGAAAATCGAACGCTCTGTTAAACTTGATATTCGGTTTTTCCGGTGTATAATTGGGTAGTGAGACTGCGGTGTTTCTGAGCGGGGACGTGCCGGGGGCACGTCTCGAAGACGCCCCTGAAGGGCGCCTCTACTCGACGGGGCCAACACCATGATCCGACCAGACCGTTTCCCCAGGGACTCCAGTGGGCTTGCCAAGGCCTTTTGGCACCGGGAATCCCTGTCACGCAAGCAGGGCAACCGCCGCGAGCTCGAGCAATTCTTCTCCGATTGCATACGGTACCTTGAGCGCAGGGCGTGCGAGCGGGGGGCGAACGATTCGCTGAGCGACACGGTGGCGGCGTTTGCGTTCGACAAGTTCGGCACGCTGGCGTCGTGCGTGTTGCGCCATTGGGGCATCGACTCGCCCGAAGAACTGGAGCAGAGCTTCTGCGAATTCCTGCAGGCTTGCGGATCCCGTGGCTCCCGGCGAACCGCGGGATTCTCCCAGAGCGAAGCGCTCAAGGCGCTCTTCCGCGGAGATTACTGGCCCAGACGGTAGACGGTGGCAGCGCAAGCTGCAGGGCAGGTCGCCACAAAGAGCGCGAGGGCCGCAAAGAAGAAGGATAAGAGATGAAGGGATGATGAGATGATGGGAAAGAGGCTTTTCCGCCTGTCCTCATCTCTTCCCCGCACGTTCCCTTCTTTGTACTACTATCCTGGAAATCCTGTGTTTTTTGCGCAAGATTCCCGGGCACAGTGGACCAAGTGGACCAAGTGGACTCAGTGGACCAAGTGGACTTGTGGCACGCCGCCTTCTGC
>Ga0307380_10003987_pt1 | contig 20154 bp, 10 predicted proteins | sample UN3MG_FD_202239 | JGI IMG/M metagenome (GOLD analysis project Ga0307380, IMG submission 202239) | Soil microbial communities from Risofladan, Vaasa, Finland - UN-3 | ecosystem: Environmental > Terrestrial > Soil > Coastal area > Acid sulfate soil | place: Finland: Risofladan, Vaasa | collected... | reverse complement strand
GCCGGCGGCGACGGCGTATCGGCGGTTGTCCTGCTCGTTCTGGCTGGAGGCCATGCCCGGGTCGTCGCATGAGACAACCACCAGCGCCCCCGTGACGCCGGTGTAGGCGGCGGTGAAAAGCGGATCGGCCGCCACGTTCAGGCCCACGTGCTTCATGGCAACAAGGGCCCGGGCGCCGGCGAAAGCGGCCCCGAGGGCAACTTCCAGGGCCACCTTTTCATTGGGCGACCACTGGGCCTTGCCGCCCAGGCGGGAAAAGTGCTCCAGGATTTCGGTGGATGGCGTGCCGGGATAGCCACTGCCCAGCGCCACGCCAGCGTCCATCGCCGCCTGCGCCACCGCCTCGTTGCCGCTTGAAAGTATGCGTGCCATGTTCACCTTTTCAGGATGCCGATTGATGACAGGTAATAAACAGGCATCAGCAGCCGTCAGTCCTCTTCGAGAACCCGGCGGCAGACATTCGCGATGTTTAGGGCAGCCGAGCCGTTCTGGACCGGCGTCAGCCGACGCATCTCGTCCATGTTGAAGTCGGAGTACGTCTCCTTGCCGAGCGCAAGGCCGACGAAGGCAGTCGACGAGAATCGACTGATCAGAACATCGCAGTTCGCGATCATCTCTTCCGCGCTGCCCGTGGCGAAGACCATCGCTCCAGGCGCGTGCCGGTTGATCTCCCGGGTTGCGCGCTCCACTTTCTCGTTCGGGTGAAGCTTGAAGATGAGGGTGCGCCCGCCCGCGATCTCGACCGCTTTTCGGATGAACGCCTTTCGGTCTTCGCCCCGGAATATCTCCCTCAGCGGCGACGTGCAGACCAGCACGTAGTGCCTGTGGGGGAAGTCGTTGTCGCGATACTGCTCGCAGTTATCGAAATTCGGTATTCCCGTAACCACGATCTTCTCGGGGCGCGCGCCTTTTCGGATGAAGAAATCGCGATATCCCTCACTTGCGACGCAAAACGCACGGTACGCATCGCTCAGACCCGTTGCCGACGTGCCCGCAAACCACCGGGGAAGGGACCGGAAACGCTTGACGAGATGGAACGCCGCAGTCTCCGGGTCCGTAATCCCCTCCTGAACCAGAACGATCTTGTTGTCCCGAATGTTGCTCTGAATGTACACGTCCGAGCAGGTAACCACCAGATCGTAGGGCCCATTCCTTCCCTGGTAGTCGATCGAAAGGCCGTGATCCTGAAGATACTTGCGACAGCGACTCGCCAGCTTGTCGCCTATGATCGTGAACTCCATCAATCCGAGCCTTCGGAGAATCTCGTCAAAGCCGTGGCAGTAGTAGGGCGAGAAGGATTGCTCGTACTCGCGAAGGTGCTTGGAGACCTGGTGCATCTGGGTCGTCTGATTCATCGAGCCGCATATAAAGAATACTCGTTTTCTCACCGCATGCCTCCCGCCGTGGCCTGAAAGCCCGCACGGCTCTCACACACCTGGTCGCACGGCTGTCCTTTTCCCGGGGCAGATGATCGTGTCTTCCCGCGATGATCGCATTCGCCTACCGCCTGCGGACCCAGTCGCAGCAGAGACAGGCCGGGAATCCGGTATAGTCCAACCTCCCAAAGCTCCTTCTGATCGCCGACAACACCGGCCCATTCCATATTTCCATAACACTCTGGCGGTTCAGATCTCCTACCCCCTGAACACCATTGTAATCCATGCAACAGGTAACAGCCCTGCCGTCCCAGAGCACCGACAGGGCTGTCCAGGGGTAGAAGCACACAGACACTATCCGTTCTCCCACACGGTTGTACGCCCTCCCGCCTCCGTAGTTGTGCAAGGAGCTGCAATTCAGGCGGTCGCCGGCCCTCTTGTCCAAGACACCGCGCCACAAAGAGTGAAAGTCCTTCACCTTTGCGTGATTGGCCTCCTGGGGCAGGTATTGAAGGATAAGCTTGGGCGTTGTCTTCTTCATGTCTTTGCGTATCTTGACGAACTCCTTGATGTTGTGAACGGCGGTTCCGAAGTCGAGCCGTCTCATAACGGCGTGATACGATTCCTCGTCAGTCCCGTAGAAACTGACTTTCATCCTGTCCAATCCCGCACTGACAATCCTTCTCGATGTCTCGGGGAACAGCAGCGAGGCATTGGTAACAAGGTACGTTCGGCCGATCCCGCAGGTTTTCGCGAGCCTGATCCTTTCCGGTAAAGATTCATCCAGCAGGGGCTCTCCAAACCCGTGCAAATGCACGACGGGTGTTCGCCGTGCGCCGGCGACTTCCCGTATGATTTTCTCGAACAATTCGAACGCCATGAAGCCGGGTTTGCGAGTGAGCGTCTCGCGAGGGCACATGACGCACTGCGCGTTGCAGACGTTTGTATTTTCGATCAAGAGCTGGGAGGGCCAGGGAAGATGGTATCGGTAATAGGGATAGAAGAACAAAGGGGTCCTGGCCAAAGACAACAGGCGCCTGATTATCTTGTCTCGCGCATTGAGAATCATGTTGCTTCTTCGCTTAATGTGGTTGTCATTATGCCAAATGCGAAGACCACAACGGCAAAGGCCCCGATGACCGCGGCGTATCTCAGTGCCGCCATGTTGTCCCCAGATACCATGGATGCCCGGAGCCCTTCGTTCACATAGTAGAGAGGCAGTACTCCGGCGAACTTCTGAAGAAACCCCGGCATCATCTCGACGGGGAAGAACGTTCCCGACAGGAACATCATCGGGAACATGAACGCGTTCGCCGCCGCCGCGGCGCTTTCCGCGTCTTTGGCGACGCGGGTGAGCATCATCCCGAGCCCGACGAAGGCGAAGACGTCAAGCACAACGAACACGGGGAGCCAGGCATTGATCCGGAGGCTGACGTTGAACACGGCGTAGCTCACGATGAGTATCACAATCGTGGACAGGACCGCGAGAATGAACTGGTACAGGATGTTCGACAGGATCCAGTCGGTTCGGGTGATGGGCGTGGTGGATAACTTCCTGAGGACGCCCTTCTGCCTGAGCTCGGCATTCACGTTCACCGCACCGAACAGGCTCGACGTCATCACCGTCATCGCGATGATGCCAGGGACGAAGAACTCGATGAACCGGTACTTCTTTGCGAGTATCGATGTCTTGGCCAACCTGATGAACGGCGGCCTCCCGGACATCTCCTGGTTGATCCCGGCAAGCACCGAGTCTAGGGCCTGCATCTTGGTGGACGACGCACTGGAGCTGGGGTCGTGTACCACCGCGACAGTAACGGATGCGTCAGGCCCGCCGAGCGCCATCCTCTGCATCAGGGTCGCTTCAAGCCCTTCGGGAATACTGAGGACAAGGTTCAGCTTGTGGTCCTTGGCGTACTGAGTGGCGTTGACGGCGGGGGCGACCGTGGTTATCGTGAATCTCCCGCTGAGTTCGATGGCCTTGACGAGTTGCGCGGATGACCTCGTCTGGTCGAGATCCTGCACGTACAGATCGAAGCTCAGGTTGTCCTTGTCCATGAAGATGGTGCCGAACACGAGTATCAGGATCACCGGGAAGGCGATTCTGAAGAACACCGCCGTCTTCTCGCGGTAGAAGCTCTTGATGCTCACGACGAGATTGGCGCCGACAACGCGCAGGTTCATTCCGTCGCCTTTCCTTCGGCGGGGTCTTCGTGGAGAGCCTCACGGGTGAGCCCTAGGAAGACCTCTTCCAGGTTGGGCTTGCGAACGTCCAAGCCGCGGAACGTCGCCCCGCCCGCCTGGATTGCGTTCAGTATCTTCTGAACGTCGTCCGCGTGCTCCAAGCGGACCTTGATGTTCCGATGGTTGTCATGGACCGGATCGAGGCCAATCTTCCGGATGATTCCAAAGGCTCTTTCATCGATCGACTGCAGCGTGAGCACCATGTAAGTCGCGCTGCTATCTGTGAGATTGCCGGGAGAGTCTAGCGCGACGATCTTCCCCCTCGATATGATGGCGACCCTGTCTGCAAGAGACTCCGCCTCCTCCATGTAGTGTGTGGTGAGGAATATCGTCTTCCCCTTGTCCTTCAGGCCCAGCAGCACTTTCCACACCTCTCGCCTTGCGCGGGGGTCGAGCCCTGTCGTCGGCTCGTCCAGGAACACGACCTCGGGGTCGTTCACGAGCGCTACGGCGATTCCGAGGCGCTGCTTCAGGCCCCCGGAGAGGTCCTTGAACTGCTCCCGGGCCTTGTCCTTGAGGTTCGCAAGCTCTATCAGCCCATCGACATCGGGGTCCCTGCAGCAGAAGAGCCGCGAGTAGTACTGGAGGGTCTCCCTGACCGTTATCCTGTCGAACGAGGTGAACCCCTGCGGCAGGACGCCGATGCGGTGGACAAGATCGCGCTTCTTCTTCGTGACGTCCATGCCGAGAAGGCGTACCTTTCCCGACGTGGGCGTGCGGATGGTCTCGATGATCTCGACGGTAGTGGTCTTCCCGGCGCCGTTCACGCCCAGGAACGCGAACACCTCGCCCTTCCTGACAGCGAACGAGACGTCGTTGACGGCCAGCAACTCCCCGTAACGTTTCGTCAGGTTCTCGACTTCGATTACGTGTTCGGCTTCTCTTGTCATGTCCGCATTGCGCCTCTATGGGCGATGGAATCACGATGCCGCCGCCCATCGTCCCAGCGGCATCGCCAATCCACGAGGGCGATGGACAGCCACATCTTCATCTGCGGGCGCGATCGAACCCATATCGATCGGCCCGCGCCCATGGGAAACCGCTCAAGGGCCTTTCTTGACAGGCACACTGGAAAGGTGTACTCGCCGCTTCCCTCCGTCGCTGGGCGGACGCAGATGTCCCGGGGCTCCACAAGATGGAACCCGCATCCCAGGGCCTTGACAACGGCTTCCTTGATGGACCACAGCAGGGCGGATGCCTTCTCCAGTTCTCCCCCGGCCAACCTCATGACATGTTGAAGCTCCTGTGGATCGAAGACTCGGTGAAGAGGGTAGTCGCCCTGGAAGTCGTCGGTCTCCGCCACGTCGATTCCGATATCGGACTCATCCTCACAGAGGGCGGCCCAGACTGCCCCCCCGGCTTGACTAAAGGAGATCGCCGGCCCCGGATATTCCCCTAACAGGAGATGGGGCTTTCCCAGCGGGTCGCGGACCACATGAATCGGTAAAGCCGCTCCGTTGGACGAAAGGGAGCATGTGCAGCGACGGCTGTCCTTCGCCAGAAGGTGCTCCCACAGGATGGAGACCAGGCGATGCCTGGTTCCTCCTGCGTCCATCCCGTGTCCCTTGGGGGGCTCGGTCTCACGCGGCAGGGATGCATAGAAGACCGGTCCCCTTCGATGAACGGGACTCATGGTATGGACGGCTGTTCCGCGGTGATCCTGTGCCACATCAACTCCTATTTGCCTGGGCTGCCGGTCACTCCGCAACCCACTGCATGCGCATCGCGCGAACCTGCATTATGGTGCGGCCCTGATCGTCGAGTGCTCGGGCGTCCCAGGCGACGGAGGCCTCGTCCCGCGCCCGCAGACGGGCCTCCAGAACTATCCGTTCCCCCACCCAGCACTTGCGCACAAACCGCATTTCGCCGATCTCTATAGGAAGCACGGGGCGTCGCTCCGATGGGTCAGTCGTTACCATGTAGAAGCCGACCAACTGCATGAGGGCCTCGAAGAGATAGGGAGAGTACTGATACCGCGTGCTCGACAGATGTGCAAAATCGCTTGTCTCCCGGTAGGTGGTGCGACCCCGCACCACCCCTGAACCTGTGCCGTCAATGACCTCCAGCACACGATACCTGCCGTCGAGTCCTGTGCGGTTCTTGTACCATTTCAGCACCTTCTTGTGATCGATGGACCGAGTCCGCAGCTCGTCCGGCCGGACAGGAAAATCCTGGAACCCTTCCCCGAGATCCCCTCCCCCACCATCGAGGAGCACCTGACCCGTGCAGTGCGGGGTGAAGCGGTCCGTCGCTCTTCCCGTAGGGGAGATGTCCTGTATGGATAGAGAGACTTCGCATAGTACCTCCCGAAGGCCGGCGCCGGCTCGGCGGCAGGATGTCCTGGAAGACCGCGGGACCTCAGGAGGACACGGGATCATATCCCTGAATCGCACCTGGCGCACTGCACGCACCCGCAGATGGGGATACAGGATCCGGGCAGCTTCCATGAAGGTCTCCAGCATCATGGCGGCTGAGACCAGAGGATGCGCCAGGGACTTCAGGGGCCTGTGATCGGCGATCCAAAGATCGTTCCGCCTGGAGAAGGCTCTTGACGCCTCCAGGTGCTCCCGGCGGAGGTCCAAGCAGGAGATACCCCCTATCATGGGGAAGTCCTCGGGGCGGAAGGCCACGGCGCCCCCATCCAATGCTCCGTTGAGCGAAGGACGGACGATATCGCTGAGCCGTGCCGTCCTCACGGAGGGCAGTGTCCTCATGAACATCACCCAATCGTCGTCGGCCGGGGCTATAAAGAGTTCCCGGCAGAAGAGTCCTGCAAGCTCATCTGCATGGATGTATGCCACGCCCTTGCGTTTCATCAGATCCCGGATCTCCGGGTTCTCGGCCATGCCCGCCCCCTCGACAGGGGGAAGCATCAGCGCCTTGAAACAGATGGCGCCGTTCTTGCGGCCGAGGTATCTGAGTAGCGCCGACATCATCCGGTTGGCGGCAGTGTAGTTGGCCTGGCCGGGGTTCCCCTGGATCGCCGCCACCGAAGAGAGGCCCACAAAGAACCTCAGACCCGCCCCTTCCGCCGCGGAGAACAGATTCCAGGCTCCCAGAAACTTGACGTCCGCGACCAGCGAGAGGGCCTCCGGGCTCATTTGGCCGAGCAAACCGTCCCTGAGGACTCCGGCGCCGTGAATGATTCCGTCTATCCTGCCATAACGGCTGGCCACCTCGCCCATGACGGCACGGACGGCCTCGGGGTCAGTTACATCGCAGGTATGGTACGTTGCCTCGATCCCCAAGGCGTGCAAGTCCGCCAGGGTCCCGGCGATCTCCCGGGCCCTGGATTCCTCAGGGCAAGACTCAGAAGACGAAGGCTCGGGGTTCGGCTCTGCCAGATCGACGCCTGAATCCAGAGACGTTCTCCCCAAGAAGACCAGTCGGGGCGAGAAGGGTGCAAGGCTGCGGGCCAGGTGGGCGCTGATCCCCGTGGCGCCCCCGGGCATGACCACAACGTCTCCGGGGGCCAGATTCAGGCTTGGCGGATCCTTGAAGACCGAAGGAGTTACGTGCCCCTGCGAGGTGAAGACCATTCCTTCACGATGTACGAGCTCCACCACGGTGCATCCTCTGTCCAACGCTCTACGCAAAGCAACACGCAGGTCGGTGTCCCGGTCGATCTCCAATGTGCGGAACAGGATCGCCGGGTATTCCTGTGCCGCACTCAAGAAGAGCCCGAGCAGCCCCTCCGTCAGCAGGCGACTTAGGGTGTCGGCGTCATTCCGGGAATGAATCAGCACGACGAATTTCCTGGTGGGCGATTGGAGAAAGGCTTGCAGGAGTGGAAAGAGTCCCTTGAGGAGCCGCGAAACATCGGCCATAGACCGCAACCTTCCCGACCGATCTTCAGGCGAGGTGATGACCATTCCAACGAGGGAAGCGAGCCCTGAGATTCTCTCTGAAGCCCTGGCGGCTCCTTGGGCAGTCAGAATGTCGTAGCCCTCTTCGTCCGGCCTTACGCCCTCTGGCATGAAGGGCAGGGAAAACGTGTCAACGCCGTAATCCCGCCGGAGCAGGTCTCCCGCACTCTCGGCAATTCCGTCATCCCCGTCAGGCGAGAGAAGGAGGACCGACTCGCCTGGGCCCAACTCCATGGCGCCTGAGGCCGATGGCTCCACGGGGGCGAGGTCGAAGATGAGCCGCTTCAGGCTCGCCTCGTCTTGCGGGGGCTGCGGCGTTCCAGCCCGCGCCGCCCCGGGGTCGTCCGCCTGTGTGGCCGTCCGCATGCCGGCGCCTTCCTGTCTGGCGACTAGTGCGGAGATCCGCTGCGCGATATCCTTCACGGTGCGGACCTGCAGAAAATCCTCCAATTCGATGGTGATCCCGAAGTGGCGTTCCGCGGCATCCATGATGATCGGGAGACGGCTGGAGCGGATAGACAGGTCCCTCCGAAGATCCATGTCGGGTTGGATCTCGTCCCTGTTGAATCCGGTGGCATCCATGATGATGCGAATAAGCGCCTCCATGTGATCCTGGCGCTCTGGCGCTTCGGTGAGGGCCGCAGAGGCCTGTCCGCCCGGAATGGCCGGGAGGCGTTCGATGGGTCGGGATGACCGCTGCCCGGCTGGGGCGTCGCGATGAGATGCGGGCGCCTTCCTGGGCCCGGCGAGGGAAACGAACCGCGGTTCTCCCCGAACCTTCAGGCGCCCTTGAACGAAAAGCTGGGCAATGGCGGCCCTGTGAACGAGGTCCTCCGCGGGGGGAAGGCAGGTCTGGATGCATGCCGATTCAGGGAGCGTGTCGGCGATGAGATTGCTCAATATGTCGCCGGGGCCCACCTCCACAAAGAGCCGGATTCCGTAATCATTCCAAAGGGTCTGGACATTATTCATCCAGTGGACGGTGGATTCCAGGTGGGCCATCAGGATTCGCCTGATCTCACCGGGATCTGACGGATACGGCGCCATGGTCGTGTTGGAGATGACGGGGATCCGCGGGGCGTGAAATGGGAGGGAGGCAACGTACGCCTCGAGTTCGTCACGAATGGCCCTCATGGCCGGAGAGTGGAAGGACATGCTGACTCGCAAGAGGGTGAACCGGTATCCCATCTCCTTCAGTGTTTCGCCAACACGTTTGACCGCCTCGGCGTTGCCGCTGAGGACGACTTGGTTCGGTGCGTTTATGTTGCCAATATAAACACCCGCCCGTTCATGGATCATCTCCGTAAGCAGATCCAATGGGGCGTCCACGGCCGCCATGACGCCGGGGTCCGAGTGCCCGGCGGCGGCCTTGTCCATGCAGCGGGCCCTCATGTTCACGATCCGGAACCCGTCCGCCAGCGAGTAGACGCCGGCCAGGCACAGGGCGCTCAGTTCACCCAGACTGTGGCCCGCCATGGCCCTGGGGTTGACGCCAAGATTGATGAGGTGCCGAGCCATGGCGTGTTCCAGGGCGAACAGGGCAGGTTGCTGCCAACGGGTCTTCTGAAGGTTCTCCTCTCGATCATGGAACAGCAAGCGCAGGAGGTCGAAGTCCGCCGCCGCTGCCGCCTGATCCATCCACTCCTTGATGACAGGGGAGGATTCGTAGAGGCCCCGCCCCATTCCTGCATAGTGCGCCCCCTGTCCGGGAAATACAAAAGCAAGCGGCGGCGCCGGCAAGTCCTCGGGGCTTATGAAGATTCCCTGCTGCGCCAGGGACCGCACCACCTTGGGGGAGACGGTTCCGGCTTCGGCAAAGGCGGGCGACCTCTCGATGACCGAGAGCGCCTCTTCCTCGGATTGTGCCACAACGGCCATCCGGCAATTGCGGCCGTCCATCTCAGTCCGGAAGACAGAGACGCCCTGGAGTGTCGCAGTCCCATCCTCCGTCTGGCCAGTCACGCGGGCCTCCCTGTCCGGGGAGGCCAGGATCGTATCCACTTCGTCCAGGGCCTGCTCGACCTGTACAACGTAGTTGGAGCCTCCAAACCCGAAGGCGTTGACCTGAAACCTTCTTGGCTGGCCGGTCCGGCACTTCCAGTCAAGCGGCTCAGGGGCAATGAGGAATCCCGATCCTTCCAGACCCATTTCCGGGTCGGGATGCTCATAGTTGAGGGTGGCGGGGAAAACCCCCGTCTGCATGGCCATGACTCCTCGGATGAGGCTGTTGATGCCCGAGGCGCCCAGCGTGTGTCCGATCTGCGACTTGAATGACGTGAGCACGGTGCGCTTGGAGGAGTTGAAGAGCGTCTTCAGGGCCCGAACTTCCTCCACGTCCCCTTGCCGAGTGCTCGTGGCATGGCATTCCACCAGGTCCACGGCGTCGGGCCCGTAGGGCAACCCGCGGAAGGAGGCGCGGATGGCGATCTCCTGGGTGACACTGGAGGACTCCACCATGCCCAAATGGTTGTTGCTCGCGCCCATCCCGGTGATTACGGCGTGGACACGCGCCCCTCTTGCGCGGGCCAGGTTCTCCCGCTCGATGACGATCATTCCCCCGCCTTCGCCGAGGACCATCCCATCTCTCTCGGCATCGAACGGGCGGGAGGTCTCGTGAGCGGGTCTCTCCCGTCCCGACAGCCCGTAAAGGGCGCCCAGGGCGGAGAATTCCAGAAAATGAAGGTGCGTGAGATTATCCTCTCCCCCTCCGACGACGGCGGCGTCGATGATGCCGTTTCGGATCATCTGCACGGCGCTGTGGAGTGCGACCAGCGAGGTCGCGCAGGCCGCGGAGACCGAATGGCTGGGCCCCATGAACCCATACCGGTTGCAGACGAAGCCGGCCGCGGCGCAGTTGAGTCTGCCCAGGAGTGTGGTGTCGTCGGGGGCCATGCGCCCGGCCTTCACCTCCCGTTCGATGGCGCTCGCCTGGTCCGGCGTGAGGGGAACGGCCCGCTTGATGGCGGCGAGGATGTCGTAAACGTATGCCCGGATGATGATATTGGTGAGGGTCCCCGCCGCCTCTCCCGAGTTCTGGGAGATGAGGACTCCGATTCGCTCGCGCGGGATGTCTGACTCCAAGATGCCGGAGCCCCGGATGGCCCGGTCCGCCAGCCACATGGTGATCCGAGTGGCCTCGGTCATGGTCCGGAAGTCCTGGGGCGGGATCTCGAGTTCACTGCGGGAGATAGGAAAGTCCAGGAAGGCGCCGACCTTGCAGTAGGTCTTGTCCGGAACGTGCGGCCGGGGATCATAATAGCACGCGTGATCCCACCGGGAAGGCGGAACCAATGTAATCCCGCTCTTCATGGCCACGCTCGCAGCCCAGACCTCCTCCGGACTCTTGCCCAGGGCATTGAGGATGCTCATCCCGGTGATGGCAATCCGTTCGTGGCCGTTCGCCTGGGGGGCAACCTGCCTGGGGCCATGGCCGGCCCTGGAGGATGGGGTTTCCATGTGTGACGGCTCGCCTGGCAACGGTTCGGGAACCTCCCCGGCCGACTCATCGAAGGGCTGATGCAGCAAGAGAGCGCCTTCGGCCAGGTCGCGGTGAAAAGACTCCAGATTCTGGACTTTGCTGATAAGGCCGGCGCAGGCGCCGCTCATAAACTGCCCGCGTTCCAGACAGGTCTGCTCATCGAGTGGCGTTCCGTTAGACCTGTCCGCACCGCGGGCCGCAGCGAAGAGGCTCCCCGCGGCCATCTCTTCCATCCTCGTCCGGAAAGATCGCTCGTCCTGATGGCCCGCTGCGAACTGTCTCTCCAGGCATAGGACGGCGGCCACTCTCGGAGTCTTCAGGGATCGCACCCGAAGACCAGTGCTTTGGCCCGAAACGACGGTTCCCCCCGGCCGCGACTCCACGATCATCCGCCGGTAGAGCGCCGTCAGGGCGCCCGTTTCAACGATCTCCTGCGTGGCCAGATAGGCCGTCCCCATCTGGATGGCGTCCGCGCCGAGCAGGGCGGCCATGAACGCGGTTTCCCGATTGAAGATGCCGCCGGCGAGGATCACGCGACAGTCCTGGAACAGGGATGGCTTGCGCCGTTTGAGGTCCAGCACCATTTGGGCCAGGGCGAGTGTGCTATGTTGCCCCACGTGGCCGCCTGCCTCGTACCCCTCGCAGACCACATACCGGATGCCCGCTTTCAGCGCGAGCTCGAGCAGGGCGCCGTCGGGGGCGATGTACGCGACCCCGATGCCGCATTCCAGCAATTCTCTGACGGGGGAAAGGTCTCCTCCGGCAATCCAGACGAAACGGGGCCTGTGCCCCTTGATCCAGGCCAGGTGCGTCTGGCGGAACGGGTTCTCCGCCAGAGACACGACATTCACCGCATACGGGCGCCCGCCCATGACCGCCGGCAAGCGTCCCAGCCTCCGGTCACGGGTCTCCTCGTCCATCAGGCCCAGGGCGATGGTGGGCAATCCGCCGGCATCGGCGACCTTCAGGGCAAACTCCGGAACATCGGTGATGCAGGACATGGCCCCCTGGATGAACGGGTACTTGATCCCCATCTCCCTCGCGACAGGGCTGTCCAGGAAGCAGTCCGTCTTCGCCTCAGCCGAGCGGCATAGGTTCCGGATCTCCTCCATGAAGGCTTCCACGGCCGTCTCGGTTCCGGTCCCGAAACGCTCCGTGAACGACGCCGCAAAGGCCGCCTCCACACCCAGAGGGATGACCTCGTCCTGCGTGAAGTGGCTCTCCAGAGGCTGAACGGCCCTGGTCTGCACCTGGCCGACGAAGGAACGACGGCTCTCGTCGGTGATCTCTGCCGCGCACAGCGAGTCCTCGAGCGTCTTGACCTCCTTAAACGCCAGCGAGTTGCCCTTGTTGAAAAGGCGACAGGGAGCTTCGAGGTCCAGGCCGACCAGAGCGGTGGAATCCATGCGGAGTCTGGCGATCTGCTGGCGTTGGAGATCATCCAAGGCCACCAGGTCCGTCAGCCAGTGGACGCTCTCGAAGACGATCCCGGCGGCCCCCGTGGACAGGAATGCCGCTGCCGCCTCAGGGGTCCAGATCCCGCCCCAGATGAGGATGTCCAGAGGCTTCGCGGGCGGGCGGAGCATTTCCCTGGCCGCCGAGTAGAGAACCAAGGTTGTCTCGCTGCTCACAAATCCGGAGGCCTCGCATCCCTTCAAGACGACGCGCCCGATTTCCGGGCTATCCTTCACCATCGCGGCCAGGAGATCCACGTCCCCGATGATCGGAAAGCATCGGCACTGGTCCGACAAGGCCCGCAGTTGCTGGAGGACGGGGGACGGATTCCCCCTGAGAAACTGGGAATGGCAGTCTACCCAAAGGTTCTGGACTCCAGATTCCTTCAGGAGTCGTCCGACAGATGGGTACATCAGGGCGGGGACGGATATCTTGATATCGCTGGCTTGGCCGGCACGGTCAGCCCGTTGCAGGAAAGAACGCAGGTCTTCCCCCGCCACCCCGCAAAAATCGAAAACGGCTCTGCTTCCCGTGCGTTGGGCCATCCGGGCCACGGGCAGGCCTATCTCCGCAGGTCTCCAGACAAAGGCAATCATGGGTATCGATTCCGCAATCAACAAGCAGAACTCCACTTCAACGCCATGCGTTCATCTGATTCGCGCTTCGTGATCGTACGTCAGCATTCAGGTTCTTTCCCGCCGGGCGGATCACGGGTGGATCGTCACCGCTTCGCAGCCAGGTACGACTGGGTGGCGTCGCTCCCGATCCCGAACTGGGCAAGCTGGCGCAAGTCCGCCTCCAGCACGTCGGGCGTGCTGAACTCCACGATGCGGTACTTGGGGTCCGTCCAAATGCGCAGCATCCGGCCTTGGTACTTGAGTTCCTGCGGCGAGGTCAGACGAATGCGGTGGGCCAGGTGGATGCCCGCCAGCGCCCCTGCCTCGACCACCAGGTCCGTGCAGTTGTCGGACCTGATGCCGAACTTGTCCCATTTCCTCTGCATCAGGAACTCGTGAATTACTTGATGCCGCCGCCTGGTGATCGGCATTCGCCAGACGAACGACGGGATGCGACCGGTCCTGCCGATCTCGCGCTGGCCATCGGACATCGTCTCCCACAAGTAGCTGATGGGATTGGGATCGCCAGCGCGAGACCTCTGGATCACGCCCTCATGATACCGCGGTCTCATTCGACCGAAGTTGCCGCTCAGGCTGTATTCCAGACGATCCTGGGGACTTTCCAGGACTAGCCAGCTATGCCCCCACGGACGCTGCGTGAAAGACGATAGAAACGCCGTTGTGTCGCCATAGTCCCACCGGGCGGCCACGGTCAGGATGTAGAGCGAATATCCCTCGTCGCCTACGGGGGTCTTGACGGCGGGGTCCAAGTCGGCATCGGGGGCGAAACGGGACACGATCGCGATGGGCTGGGCACTCCATCCGTCGGGTTGCATCGGAGCGTACAGTCTGGGCGTCTGGGGGGCGCAACCGGTCGCAGCCCCCGTCAGCAGCAGCATGACCAGGAGAAGCGATTGACACAGTCGTTCGGTTATCTTCCCGGTCATTCGGCATTCTCCGCGTGCCACGTGGTCGCCATCACAAGGGCTTCCTGAAAATGCGGTATTTCTTGTATGGTTTCGCGCCGGCTTCCTCGAGTAGCGAGTTGACGGCCTCGTTGTCTTCCAAGGTCCAGCCCAACTCGAGAGAATGGTATTTCGTTTTTTGCCTCACAAGGTCATAGATGTGGCGGATGGCCAATAGGGGAAGTCCCATCTGCCGGTAGATGTCCTTGACCCCGAAGATCAAACACCGCAACCCCGTGATTTCCCGCCGATACAGGATCATCTTCAGCAAGCCCAGCAGGCCGATTCGCCCGTTCACGCGCTTTAGCAGCGGATTGACGTCGGGGAAAATCACGCAGACCGCCGCGGGGTCGCGTTCATAGTAGATGAAGAAAGCCAGGTCCGGATCGGCGAAGGTCATCACGCTCTTCTGGATGTCCCGCATTTCGTCATCGCTCAGCGGAACGAAGCCCCAGTTGCCAGACCAGGAAGCATTGTAGATCTCCTGGATCAGGGCGAACTCGGCGTTCTGCTCCTCGGGACGAAACGGACGGATGCAGACGCCCTTCTTTCGGGCTACCCGTTCAGCCAGGCGATCCATCCACTCGGGAAGCCGGTAATCGCCATCGATCAGGAAGGCCAGCAGGTCCTTCTCTTTCGTGAAACTGCACGATTCGACTAACCTTGGGTAGTACGGCGGGTTGTAGGTCATCATCAACGCCGGCGGATAGTCGAAGCCCTCGATGAGCAGCCCCACCTCGTAGTTGGTGGACGGGTTGAGCGGCCCCCGAAGGAAGGTCATCCCCTTCTGGTGAACCCACGTTTCCACGGCAGAGAACAGGGCCGCCGCAGCCGCCGAATCATCCATGCACTCGAAGAAGCCCCAGATACCCATCTTCTCGTCATGGAGTTCGTTGTATCGACGGTCGATGATGCCCGCGATCCTTCCCACCGTCTCCCGACCACGCCGGGCCAGAAAGAGCTTGCGCTCGGCAGACGCCCAGAAAGGGTGCCTGCGGGGGTCGAGCATCCGCCGAATCTCCTTCTTCAGGGGCGGAGCCCATTGGGGGTGATTCGCATATATCCGCCAGGGGAGGCCGATGAAGGCATCGAGTTCCGATTTCCCTTCCACAGGAACGATTTCGACGTCAGGCATAAGCACGCCCTCCCAGTCCAAATCGATCCTGCAAGACCGTCCCCCTAATCGCTGGGCCAGAACCGCCCGCCTGTACGTGTTGGTTCTGGCTGGGGATTCGCCTATAATCCCCGCAAGAAGAGTGGTTGGCGATCCAGGGCCGCCCGGCGGCGATACGAGGATGAAAGCCATGGCTCCACAACCTGTGCTGGTCACCGGAGCCAGTGGTTTCATCGGACGGCACCTGGTGCGCCGGCTGATCCAACTCGGTTGTCCCGTGGCATGCCTGGTACGAACCACCTCGCGCATCGACGACCTGCGTTCGGCCGGCGCCCAACTGATCACCGGCGACGTGACCTGTCGAACTGACATGGGATTGGCTCTGGAGGCGTCCCAGGCCCGAGTCGTGTTCCATCTGGCCGGGCTGGTCAAGGCGCTGCGTGCGGAGGATTTCGCCCGCGTGAACGCCGGCGGGGTCGAATCGGTCGCCTCCGCCTGCGCCGGTTGCGCCAGCCCGCCGGTGCTCGTCGTGGTCTCGTCGCTGGCCGCCGCGGGGCCGTGCGATATAGACCGGCCTCGCGTGGAAAACGATTCCCCGGCGCCCGTTTCCGCCTATGGACACAGCAAATTGGCCGGAGAACACGCCGCAGAGCGGCATGCCGCACGGGTGCCGACGAGCATCGTGCGCCCGCCGATCGTCTTTGGCCCTGACGATCGAGGCGTGCTGGAGATGTTCCAGCCGATCGCACACAAGGGCATCCATGTCGTGCCCGGCCGGGCCGAGCGACGCATCTCGCTGATCCACGTGGCCGACCTGGTCGAAGGCCTGCTCCTGACAGCCGACAAAGGCGAGCGCCTGCAGCCTGGCGGATCGCCCGGCCAAGGCGTCTACTTCATGAGCACCGAGGACGACCCGACGTATGCCCAACTCGGACAGGCGCTGGCCTTCGCATTGGGAAGGACGCGTGTGACCGTGGTGCGCCTGCCTGGGTCTCTCGTGCGCCTGGCTGGACTCTGTGGTGACGCATGGGGACGGATGCGGCGGCGCCCCGGGTGGGTCAACAGCGACAAAATCTCCGAAGCCCTGGCCGGGTCGTGGAGGTGCTCCGCCCTCAAGGCCCGCACGCGACTGGGTTGGGCTCCAACGGCCGCCTTGGCCGAACGGCTGCGCGAAACCGCCCAGTGGTATCGCCAAGCCGGATGGCTCTGACCAAGGTTTCCCCGATAGCGCGGGTTTCGCCCCGTCCGGTCCTTGTCGAGTGCAGCAGGTCGGGCTCATGGATTTTCCCTGTCTTGCGGGTCACCCGCCCACCAAGCCGTTGCCGGCTTATCGCGACCTCACGCACCGATGCGCGATCGGGGCGTGTGGCGACGCTACAGCTTGGCCAGTTCGTCGGCCATGGCCAGGACCGCGGCGCGGATCTGTTCCTGGCTGTGATTGATGGTGATGAAGAAGCGCAGTCGGGCGGAATGCTCGGCCACGACGGGGGGCAGAATCGGGTGGACGTTAATGCCGCGCTCGAACAGGGCTCGCGCCAGGCGCAGGCTCTTGACCGAACTGCCGACGATCACCGGGACCACGGGCGTGCCGCCGGCGGAGCCGGTGTTCAGGCCGTGCTCCCGGGCCAACTCCAGGAACAACGCCGCCAGCCCACGCAGCCGGGCCACGCGCTGCGGCTCACGCCGCAGGACCGTGAGGGCCGCCAAGGCCGCCGCCGCGTTGGGCGGGGACATGCCGACGCTGTAGACGAACCCAGGGGTGGTGTACTTGAGGTACTCGACCAGCTCGGCCGAGCCGGCGATGTACCCGCCGCAACTGGCCAGTGACTTGGAGAGCGTGCCCATCCACAGATCGACGTCCGCAGGCTCCACCCCCCAGTGTTCGCCGATGCCCCGGCCGGTGGCCCCCATGGTTCCCAGCGAGTGCGCTTCATCGACCAGCAGCAGTGTCTTGTGCTTCTTCTTGAGTTCCACGAAACGTGGAAGTTCGGGAAAGTCGCCATCCATGCTGTACACGCCCTCGATAGCGATCAGCACGCGGCGATACCTGTGGCGCACGTCTGATAACAGCGCGTCCAGCGCCTGCCCGTCGTTGTGGACAAAGGGGCGACGGGTGGCGCCGGAAAGTGCGGCGCCCTCGATGATCGAGTTGTGTGCCAAGGCGTCGTGGAGGATCAGATCGCTCGGTCCCAGCAGGTGGCCGATGGTGGTCACGTTGGTGGCGTGTCCGGAGACGAAGGCGATCGCGGCCGGGGTGCCCAGGAACGCGGCCAGGGCCTGCTCCAGATCGCGATGCACCTGCTTCTCGCCGGACACCAATCGGCTGGCGCCAGCGCTGACGCCATAGCGGTCAATCGCGGCCTTGGCGGCGGAGGCGACCTCCGGAGCGTGGGCCAGGCCGACATAGTCGTAGACGCTGAAGTTGACGATCTGGCGCCTCTCGATGCATGCAGCGCTTCCGGCGCCGCCTTGGTCGACGCGGAAATACGGGTTGTCGCCGGCCACCACCCGCAGCATGCGTTCCTGGCGCTTCAACTCGCCGTACTCGGGGAACTGGGCAACATCGTAATGTTCGGGTGGGATCTGGTCGGTTGGGACGTGGGGCTTGGGACAATCGATCAAATGCTCCTGCACAGCCTGGGCCAGATCCCCAAGCGTCTCTGCCTGGCTGAACACCGTGTCGGGCAGGTGGCCGGCAAAGGTCTTCTCCAGCACGGCCGCGAGTTCCAGGCGCTGTAGCGAATCCAGGCCCAGGGCGGTTAGGGGCATCTCCGGCGTGAGCTCGGGCAAAGCCGCGCCGGCCAAGGCGCAGGCATGCTGGCGGACGGCGGCAAGGGCGGCGGCATGCGAGGTGTGCGGCGCGGGATGTCCAGGGGAGGGACCCGCGTCTTTGGCGCCGGGGCTGGCGACGGTGCCGGGGTCGGCTCCTTCGACCAGCGGGCCGCGGCATTCGGCAAGGGCCTTGATCTCGCCGGCCAGGAACGCCTCCCGGCAGGCATGGCGCTGGATCTTGCCGCTGGAGGTCTTGGGAATCGTACCGCACCGCACCAGCACGACCACGTCCAGTGCCAAGCCATGCTCATCGAGCACCGCCCCGCGAACCGCATCCAGCACCGGCGCGAGATCGGCCTCTCCTTTACGCATGGCTTCGTGCACCAGGACGAGGCGCCGCTGGCCGTGGTCGTCCGCGGCGAAAACGGCCCCGTAACCGGCTTCCAGCAGCGGGTGGCTGCTGCTGGCCGTGGCCTCGATGTCCTGCGGATAGCGGTTCTGGCCGCGGACGATGATCAGGTCGTCCCGTCGGCCGGTGATGTAGAGTTGGCCCTTGCGCATGAACCCCAGGTCGCCGGTCCGCAGGAACGGACCTTCCCCCGTGTCGCTCAGGTGGGCCTTGAAGGAACTCCGGGTGTCGTCGAGCTTGTGCCAGTACCCCTGACCGACCGACGCTCCAGCAACCCAGATTTCCCCGACGCTGCCAGGGGCGGCCTCCGCGTGGGTGCGCGAGTCGACAATCACCACGCGCAGGTCGCCGACGGGCGATCCACACGCCACAAGGCGACGAGCCTGTCGCGTATCGTCGGGCACGGGCTCGACACGGTTCTCGGCCAGCGCCGTGTTGTGGAAGGCGCCGACGGTCGCGCCGCTGCCGCGCCTCGGGCCGCTGACCATAAGCGTCGCCTCCGACAAACCGTAGCTGGGATAGAAGGCGCTGCGGTTGAAGCCGCAGGGGGCAAACGCGGCGGCAAACCGTTCAAGCGTTCCGGGGTCAACGGGTTCGGCGCCGACGAAGGCCAGGGCCCAGGAAGACAAGTCGAGGGTGGCACGCTGCTCATCGGTGATCTTGCGGACACAAAGGTCGTAGGCGAAGTTGGGCCCGCCGGAGATGGTTGCCCGGTACTTGGTGATGGCGGCCAGCCAGGCGAAGGGGTCCTGGAGGGCTGTGGCCGGTGAGAGAGAAACGACTGTCACACCAGCAAACACCGGGACCAGGACGCCGCCCACCAGCCCCATGTCGTGGAACATGGGCAGCCAGAACACGCTCCTATCCTCACCACCCCGCAGTTCGAAAGCCTGATGGATGGCACGGATGTTAGCCAGGAGGTTCGCGTGGCCGAGCATGGCGCCTTTGGGCTGGCTGGTCGAGCCGGAGGTGTACTGGAGCATCGCCAGCGCGTCGGCGGCGATGACGGGTTCGTTCCAGCGATCGGCCCAGGCGTCGGGGATATCGTCAGTGGCGAGCCACAGGATCCGGGAAGAAGCGGCTGCTTGACCGCCCTTCTCCACCTCGGCTATGGCCTGAAGCTGAGCCGCCGAAGAGGATGTGCTCAGGGCAACGCGGGCCTCGGTATCGGCGACGATGGCCTGGAAGCGATCGCCCGTGCGGTGGCGATGCGGCATGGACGTCGGCACTGCTATGCAACCGGCGTACAGGCAGCCTAGGAAAGCCGTGATGAAGTCGAGACCGTGCGGATAGACCAGCAGTACGGGCTGGCCGACAAGGCCCATCTCCTGCAAGCGACTCGCGATGGCTCTGGCACGCCGGTCCAGTTGGACGTAGGTCAGGCTGGAGGGATCAGACGGGCCGTCGACGAGACGCACGAATGCAGGCTGATCCGGGCGCTCCTCCGCGTGGCGTCGCAGCGCGCGGACGAGACCGCTGGGAACCTGGTGCGGACTAACGCGAGTTGGGACGCGAATCGGCATCACCTTGCATTCCCTACGGGACTCCAGCCCGCCACGGGCGTGGGGCTCTGATTTCTGATTATCTTCCGACTCCGTTGCCCTTTCAAGCCGCTTCTTCGTCTCCCAATTGATGACGGTCCGCCTCGCCGCAGAGAAACTCGATTCGGGCGGAAACGCCCACTTGGTGGACGAAGTGATGGAGCAGTGGTGCCTCCGAGGCCGCGTAGGCCGGCACGTTGACTTCCCGGCCCTCGCCCACGCGCCACCCGGCGCGGACGACGTTTCGGCGCACACGCGACTCAGAGGTGACCTCACCCAGCCGCGTCGAGTTCAGCAGGCCCGCCAGCTTGCCGGGC
>Ga0307380_10003985_pt1 | contig 20161 bp, 12 predicted proteins | sample UN3MG_FD_202239 | JGI IMG/M metagenome (GOLD analysis project Ga0307380, IMG submission 202239) | Soil microbial communities from Risofladan, Vaasa, Finland - UN-3 | ecosystem: Environmental > Terrestrial > Soil > Coastal area > Acid sulfate soil | place: Finland: Risofladan, Vaasa | collected... | reverse complement strand
GCGAAACACCTGCACTGTCAAATACTACCCACTTATCATATGGATAAGGGAAGTTATTAAAAGATGTTTCCCAGAATGTTTCTGTTACACCACCTTCATCATCATCAACATAAAGAATGTTTTCTGGTGGTGCTGGCGGTGGGTCACCGATGTCTATTTTAAATACCCAGGTACCGTAGAATCCTACGGTCCAGAGATACTGTCCATCATATGTAATACCCTCAGGACCATTTCCAGCGTCGGGATGCGCAAATTCACTGACAAGAACCGCTGCTGCACCTGAAAGGTCAAGTTCATTTATGTCGTTTGCGGTACTGTTATCGTTGACAAAGAAGGTTCCCCTTTGATTGTCATATGAAGCACCCATAGGCCACTGTATTACATTACCGATGGTGCAGGTGTGAATTGTACTTCCCGTTGTTGAAACCTGATAAGCTGTTCCACTGTTTGTTGAACCACCTGTTCCAAATATCCAGAGGTCGGTTCCGTCATTGGTTAGACCTCTTGAGCCGGTTCCAGCAGGTGATATAAATGAACTTATGGTACTTCCTGTGTTGGGGTCGACCTCGTAGGTGGTTCCCGAGGTGGACCATTCCTGAATCCAGAGACTGCCATTCAGGTATGTACAGCCAAGTACATATGTGCCGATTGAGGTTGTAATCTGACTAATAAGCGTTCCTGATATTGTATCAAACTGGAATGCATTTATTGGAACATTGTTGGTGACATGCCATAGGTATGTTCCATCCCAGCCAAGTCCCATATGGCTTGAACCGCCTGGAGCCGGGACAGAGTCTACCACTGTTTGTCTACTTCCGAGCGTTAAACCATTTCTCTCCATTTCTGTGAGACCGTGATGTCCTGATGAGCCATCTGCTGAGGAATTGTTGGGTGAGTTCAAATCTGCTGTTCCTGCAAGCAAAGAGATGGAAAAGGCAAGAACAAAAATAAATGAAAGAAATAAATATTTCTTCATTTTAACTCCTTCTTATAAAAGGTTAAATTTATTCTTTTCACCTCCTTTCTTTCTTAGATTGTAAAATTTGTTTTTCCAAATTTCATAGTTCAAATAGTATCATAAGCGATTAAGAATGTCAAGTTTTTTTTACAAAAATGTGGAAGGAAAGGTAAAGACCACAGACCGGAGATCATGAAAGGTGAAATTACGAAAATGAGATTGCTTCACAAGAAATACGAAAGGAATATTCGCAATGACATACAGCAATATGAACGTTCTAAACGATCTAACGATGGTGTGATTGGTTTAATTGGTTTGAACCTTGAAACAAATGTTTTCTCTGCGTACTCTGTGGTTCCCCTGTGAAATACAATTAAGTTCTGCCCATTCTCCTATTTCACAGGGGAAATCTGTGGTTAGGTTTTTCCCGGAAACTTTGTGGACATTGAGAGGGTATATGATTTGCTTTGTTTAATCTTTGTGTAGTTTCCAAATATATCTATTAGATTTCTCTTTATGAATGCTTTTAGACCGGAAATTGTAACGATGTAAATTCTGCCACCAACTGCAAGATGTTTCTTTGCATCGGATAGAAGGATATAGAGAAGTTCTTTTCCCACTTTTGCAGGGATGTTTGAGGCAATGATATCGAAGTTTTTTTTCTTGACTTCCGTGAATCCATTGCTGAGGAATACATTGCAGTTTTTTATGCCGTTTATTTTCGCATTTTTCTCGGCAAACCTCACAGCGATGTAATCCTTATCCACGAAATGGGTTTCTCCGTCTGGAGCCAACTTCGCCATAACAAGCCCGATTGGACCGTATCCACACCCAAGGTCTAAGCAATCATTATCACTATCAATTTCTAAGTGATTGATGAGTAGTTTTGTGCCTTCGTCGATTTTTCGAGGTGAGAAAAGTCCCCAGGTTGAATGAAATGTGAATTCGTAATCACGCAGGTTGTCGGTGAATAGAATATCCTTTTTTAGTTGTTTTACATTCATTGTATTTATTTAAGGTATAATTTGTCCATTTGTCAAGTTAAATTTGAATGACATAGGACAAAGAATAAAAAAGTCTTGACAACAGTGTTGCAGCAAGTTTATAATGTAAAAGAAATTATTAAGTGAAAGGAGTTGGTCAGAAATGCTGAAAAGGAGTTTTTTATTGATTAATTTATTTTTGCTCGTTGTTTGCATCGTTTCAGTTTCTGCGAAAGACAAAAGGGATTTCATCGTCCGCATTGAAATCGGCAACCACAGTGAAGTGTATAATCTTTCAAGAAGATACACAGTAATTGATGCAAGACAAAGCTATGTTGACCTTCTTACTACGAAGGAAGAAATTTCGGAGCTAAAAAACAAGGGTTACAAAGTTAAAGTCCTGGGAACGGTTTCAGAACAGTTCGAGAAAATCAACAAACTTCCTGGTCGAGGGCAATATCATACGTATGATGAGATGGTAACTATCCTGAACAACCTTGCAAGCACATATCCAAATATCACAAAGCTTGATACGATAGGAACAAGCGTTCAGGGAAGGTTAATACTCGTTCTCGAAGTAACTGATAATCCTGGAACGGCTGAGGCTGAACCCGAGTTCAGGGTTGTTGGCTGCCATCATGGTAACGAATGGCCGTCATCCGAGATTCCCATTGACCTTGCACAGTATCTTTGCCAGAATTACGGTTCGATCGATTCGGTTACGAATCTTGTTAACAATAGAGAAATCTGGATTATGCCTATGTTTAATCCTGATGGTCATGAAGCACAGTCGAGATACAATGCAAATGGAATCGATTTAAACAGAAACTACGGATATATGTGGATAGGTGAGGGGGGAGATGTAGTTCAGTATGGCCAGCCTGAAACACAGGCAATGTTTGGATTTAATCAGTTACATAATTTCGTTCTTGGTTTAAGTTATCATACATATGGAGAGGTTGTAAATTATATCTGGAACTGGACTCCAACAAGGTCACAGGATGATGGAATTACCGTAATACTATCAAACGAATATGCTTCATATAATGGTTACTGGGTTAGCGAAGGTTATGACTGGTATAGAACCAATGGTGATTTGAATGATTACAGTTACGGAATCGATGGAACCATCGACTGGACAATAGAGCTTGCAACATCCTTTGTTCCGCCTGCATCGGCGCTTGATTCTATATGGGATGAGAATAGACCTGCAATTCTTTCTCTTGTAAGGAAATGTATCCAGGGTATTTCGGGTGTGGTAAGGGATGCAAGCACCGGAGATACTTTGACACAGGCAGTAGTCAATGTAGAACAGATTGACTGGCCAGTTTTCTGTGACCCTGTGTCAGGGCATTTTCATAGAATACTTGAACCCGGGACATACACTATCCGAGCCTCTGCAAACGGTTATTATCCAAAAACCATAAGTAATGTCACAGTGAATGCTGATACTGCTACTAATACTGTAATAGACCTCGATTCAGGTGGTGGAAACTATGCATACAAATATGCTGTGGCAAATATTCCTGATAATACTTTCAATCCCACGCATAATATAACACTTACTCCCTGGGCACTTGGTCCACCTGACGGAAAATTTGCATCCATCGGAAAAGCAGGGGAAGTAATCCTGGATATGGGTTCTCTAACACCGATATTAAACGGTGCAGGAGATGATTTTACAGTTTATGAGGGTGACGATGGAATTCCCAATGAAGGTTACGCAAGCTATGTTTCCAATAGTTATAAAGGAGCGTGGACTTTTCTTGCAAATGGGACCGGGACACAATCATTTGATATAGCAAGTTTCGGAAGCAGTGCAAGGTATGTGAGAATAGTGGACGATGGTGATGGCAATCTAACAGACCCGACAGCAGGTTTTGACCTTGAATCGATCGAGGGACAGTCTGTTCAGGGTGTTTTTCTTGTGCTTGAAGGTTATTATGTCGATGATTCATTAATTGGCAACAATAATGGGGTCTTTGACCCTGGTGAATCGGTTTATCTGATTACGACACTTCATAATAGTGGCTCGTTGGATGCCATAAATGTAATTGGGAATTTAAGCGAATCAGACCCGTATGTGAGCGTAGATTCCTCGACAAGCAATTTTGGAAATATTAATGCAGGAAGCAGTAAGGATAATACGTCAAATCCATTCGTTATCTCGTCTCTTTCGTCAACGCCTTCCGGGCATATAGCAACGTTTACCTTAGCAGTTAGTGAAGATAGTGGTTATGTTGATACATTCTATATTAACATAAAGATTGGAGCAGGGGGGGATTTTCTTATTTGGGACCCCGACCCCAATCATTCAAGTGCATCCGAAATTGAAACTGCGCTTGAGGCGGTAGGATACAATGGTGTTTACACAACAGATCTTTCTGTATATTATGGTGAATTGCAATACTATCAAGCAGTTTTTGTTTGTGTCGGTATCTATTCCACTAACTATACAATTCCGGACGGAAGTGCAGATGCCACTGCGCTTGTTAATTATGTGAATGGTGGAGGCAGGATGTATTTAGAGGGTGGAGATGTGTGGTATTTCGACCCTCAGTATAACAGTGGATATGATTTTGGTCCGCTCTTTGGGATCAATCCGACGAGTGATGGTAGTAGTGATCTTGCGACGGTACAGGGGCAGAGTAGCACATTCACGACAGGGATGAATTTTTCATATTCAGGGGAGAACAACTGGATAGACCACATAAGTTCTACAGGTACTGGATTTCTCATATTTGAGAATTCATCACCTGCATATGATTGTGGAGTAGCGAATGATGCAGGTAGTTACAGGACGGTGGGAGTATCGTGGGAGTTTGGAGGGCTTGTAGATGGCAGTCCACCGAGCACGAAAGAGGCTTTAGCGGATTCGATAATGCATTTCTTTGGTATACTTGTGGGGCAGGAAGAGAAACCCGCAAATATTTCCAATATGCCTCGTATTTATGGATTAAGCCAGAGTTATCCTAATCCGAGTAAACAGTCAACGGTTATCAGTTATCAGTTACCAGTGAAGGGGAAAGTGAATCTCAGAGTATATGACGTGAGTGGGAGGTTAGTGGAAGTAATGATAGACAGGGTAGAAGAAGTGGGATATCACAACGAGAGATTAGATACGAAGGGATATGCGAGTGGAGTATATTTTTACCGACTCTCGGCAGGAGGCAAGACATTTACGCGGAAAATGCTGGTGGTGAGGTAGAACAGAATAGTGAAACGGAGAAACGGAGAAACGGAGAAAAGCAGACCAAAGACCAGAGACATGAGACCGAAGACATGAGACCATAAAAGGCAGATGAAAGAAGAGGAAAGGTAGGCGCAGGCTTAAGCCTGCGAAGAGTATCGGTGTGTCGGGGAAACGGTCAAAGACAGACCATAGACATAAGACATGAGACATCAGACATGAGACCAGAGACCAAAGACAATGAAAGGCAGATGAGTGAAGAGTGAAACGGAGAAACGGAGAAACGGTCAAAGACAGACCATAGACATAAGACATGAGACATCAGACATAAGACCGAAAACCTGAGACCAAGAGACCATAAAAGGCGAAAAACAAGATGTTTAATTAGTTTAATTGGTTTGAACCTTGAAACAAATGTTTTTTCTGTGCACTCTGCGGTTCCCCTGTGAAATACAATTAAGTTCTGCCCATTCTCCTATTTCACGGGGTAAATCTGTGGTGGAATGTATATGGAAATTGGGAAAATGAGATTGCTTCAGAAGTTAATAAGAAAGGCATACTCGCAATGACACTCTTCTTTCGTCATTGCGAACCCGAAGGGTGTGGCAATCTCATACTGACGAAAATAATCTCACTTCGTGAAAGTTCATAAAAATGTTGACTTTTTCTATTTTCAGGTTTATATTGGTAATGTTATGAAAAAGATAGTGTTAGTTTTTTCGTTACTGTTGCTTTTTTCTTCTAATGCACGAGCCAACAAAGTATTTGTTGCAAAGTTTCATGGTATTATCGGACCTATATCATCAAGATACATAGTCAAGGCAATCAGGAGAGCAGAAAAAGAAAAGGCAGAATGTCTTATTATTGAGCTTGATACACCAGGAGGGCTCGATACTGCTATGAGAGATATTGTCAAAGAAGAACTTAATGCGAGCATTCCTATCGTTGTTTTCGTTTATCCTAAGGGTGCAAGAGCAGCATCAGCAGGCGTTTTCATAACCCTTGCTGCACACATTGCTGCGATGTCTCCGGGAACTAATATAGGAGCAGCACACCCCGTATCTGTAGGAAAGAAGATGGACAGGGAGATGACGGAAAAGGTTACCAATGATGCTGTTGCCTATATTGAATCTATTGCTCGGGATAGAGGAAGGAACGCTGAGTGGGCAAAGAGAGCGGTTAGAAAGAGCGTTTCAGTTTCTTCTAATGAAGCTATGGAACTTGGAATCATTGATTTCATCGCCGAAAATTTAGATGAATTGCTTGAAAATATCGATGGTGTAAACCTTGAAATAGAAAGAGAAACGAAAACCTTGCACACAAAAGATGCGCAGGTGGAAGAAATCAGTCTTACTTTTAGAGAAGATTTCCTTAACAAGATTACAAATCCTAATATTGCTTATATTCTTTTCACTCTGGGAATTTATGGTTTAATATATGAGTTTACACATCCCGGGGCGATTTTCCCTGGTATTGCTGGAGGAGTTTGTATGATACTTGCTTTTCTTTCATTCCAGACACTTCCGGTAAATTATGCAGGTATCGCTCTGATTGTTATGGGGATAATTATGCTCTTCCTTGAATTGAAAACACCAACAAATGGACCTTTATCCATAGGAGGTATTGCTTCAATGTTACTTGGTTCTGCGATGCTTTTCGAAACAGATGCACCGTTTTTGCGGGTTTCCTGGAGTGTCATACTCCCGGTTGTGGTTTTCTCAGCTGCTTTCTTTTTGTTTGTGGTTAGCATGACAATAAGGGCTATGAGAAAAAAACCAACGACCGGAAAGACGGGATTGATAGGGGAGACTGCAGTTGCAAAAACACATTTCGTTCCAGGAAAGATAGGGAGTGTTTATGTTCATGGTGAATTCTGGGATGCAGTTTCTGGCGATGTGATCAAGAATGGTGAAGAAGTAGAAATTGTATCCGTCGATGGACTGAGACTCAAGGTGAAGAAAAAACAACAATCGGCATAAAATCAGTTCAAACTCCCAAACCTGGCTCTTCTACATAATGTGAGGTTGAAAGCCTCGCGCTGTTCGGATTTAACTTTTGACTTGCCTTTCGGCTTTATCCTTGCAGTTTCTCCGTCACTCCGATTCCCTCATTTCTCTTCTGCGTATGTATGTATCGCCTAAAGAGAGTTTATCTGTTTTTAAAAAAGTAATATCCCAAAAACCAGCCAAAGACCATTAACGGTAATGCAGCACCACGGAATACTACACCTATGGAGAGTCCTACGGCTGCTCCAATAAAACCTCTTCTTATTCTTGAGAGGAAAATACCAACTTTTTGCTCTGCCTTGCTTAAGTGTTTTTCATATATTTCCTGAAACCATCGAGACAGGTCTTCCCATTCCTTTTCATATGAATCTTCTCTTGAATGTGAGTGAGAGAAGTTTCTATATAGGTCATACTTTTTTCTTTTTGGCGGGTCGCTGAGTATTTCGTATGCTGTGGATATTTGAGCAAACTTTTTTGTTGACTCTTCGGTTGAATGTTTTTTTGCATCAGGATGCCATTCCTTTGCAAGGTTTCTAAAAGCCTTTTTGATATCCTCATCTGAAGCATCTTTCCCTAAACCAAGGATAGTGTAATAATTCATGAACGTGTTCATAACGAAAATATACTCATATTATTTTTTTTGTCAACTACTTTTTACCAAATGATACAAATACAAGCGGATTGATACAATCATTTTAAGAATGTAAAATTCTTAAGTAAATTTGCAATATTTTTCAAATTAATGAAAAATACTCTTGACAAAAGTAATATTTCTTGTTATATTATCAATGTTGTAGTTTAAAGCTGTTCTTTGAAATTTGAATTAAATATGGAGTCTGTAAGGAGCATCCTTAGGTTAAAGTCTAAGTTACTAAGAGCGTATGGTGGATGCCTTGGCACATACAGGCGATGAAGGACGTGGTTGGCTGCGATAAGCCTCGGTTAGCCGTCAAGCTGGCATAGATCCGAGGATTTCCGAATCCGTGAACGGATTCCGAGTCATGTCGGAATACTCTGTGCTTTATGTGCAGAGAGTGAACCCGGGGAATTGAACCATCTTAGTACCCGGAGGAAGAGAAAACGAAGTGATTTCCTGAGTAGCGGCGAGCGAAATGGAAACAGCCTAAACCAAATAGTGTGTTAAAGTCTGTGCACGTTGCACTATTGGGGTAGTGGGGCATTATCTGGCTTTAGTACAGATAGAGCCGGAAAGTTACAAAATCTTATTTCAGTCGAATGATCCTGGAAAGGTTGACCATAGAAGGTGACAGTCCTGTAGACGAAGGAGTAAGATCTTTCTCGATAATGTTCCCGAGTACCTCGGGACACGTGAAATCTTGAGGGAATTTGTCCCGACCACGGGATAAGGCTAAATACTCGTATGTGACCGATAGTGAACTAGTACCGTAAGGGAAAGGTGAAAAGAACCCCTGGCGGGGAGTGAAATAGAACCTGAAACCGTATGCTTACAAGCGGTAGGAGTCCCAGAATTTTTACCTTCGGGTTTAGATTCGGGATGACTGCGTGCCTTTTGCATAATGAGCCGGCGAGTTATTGTATATTGCCAGGTTAATCTCAGCAAGAGAGTAGCCGTAGCGAAAGCGAGTCTTAATAGGGCGATTCCTCAATTCGTTGAGGAAGGTTGTATGTAGTAGACCCGAAGCCGAGTGAGCTACTCATGGTCAGGCTGAAGTTTCGATAATCTCGAAATGAAGGGCCGAACCAGTTAGCGTTGAAAAGCTATTGGATGAACTGTGGGTAGGGGTGAAAGGCCAATCAAACTCGGCGATAGCTGGTTCTCCTCGAAATAGTTTTAGGACTAGCCTTGAATAGTTAGTAATGGTGGTAGAGCACTGGATGGGTTAGGAACTTCGGTTCTGAATTCAACCAAACTCCGAATGCCATTACTCAAAGTTCAGGAGTCAAGCAGTGGGGGATAAGCCTCATTGCTGAGAGGGAAACAACCCAGACCACCAGCTAAGGTCCCAAAATATAGGTTAAGTGTCAAAGGATGTTAAATTGCTCAGACAGCCAGGAGGTTGGCTTAGAAGCAGCCATCCTTTAAAGAAAGCGTAACAGCTCACTGGTCGAGTGATTTTGCACCGAAAATGTAGCGGGGCTCAAACCTATTACCGAAGCTGTGGCCCTATACCTTTTTGGTATAGAGCGTAGAGGAGCGTTCCATTTTGAGTGAAGTCTTAGACGCGAGTCAGGATGGACAGAATGGAAGTGAATATGCCGGCATAAGTAACGATAATTCCGATAAGAAATCGGAACACCGAAAACCTGAGGTTTCCTGGGGAAGGTTAATCCGCCCAGGGTTAGTCGGTCCCTAAGGCGTAGCCGAAGGGCGAAGCTGATGGGAAATTCGTTAATATTCGAATACCACTTAGAAGGTGTTTTACCGAAGGGGGGACGCAGAAGGGTAGACCAGTCTCGTGACGGAATACGAGATTCAAGCTTGTAGGGGGTTTCAGCAGGTAAATCCACTGAAACATTACCCTGAGAAGTTATGAGGAAGCAGAAATGCTACAAACTGGTTGATCCCACACTGACTGGAAAATCCTCGTAGGGAATCTTCTGGGTGACCGTACCGTAAACCGACACAGGTAGGTAGGGTGAGAATCCTAAGGTGCTCGAGATAACCCTCGTTAAGGAACTCGGCAAATTGACCCCGTAACTTCGGGAGAAGGGGTGCCAGGTCTGGTGATATTTCTTGCAAATGGAGCTTGACTTGGCCACAGTGAAATGGCTTAAGCGACTGTTTAACAAAAACACAGGTCTCTGCCAAATCGAAAGATGAAGTATAGGGACTGACACCTGCCCGGTGCCGGAAGGTTAAGGGAAGGGGTTACCCTGTACCATTTGGTACAGGGGAAGCTCTGAACCGAAGCCCTGGTAAACGGCGGCCGTAACTATAACGGTCCTAAGGTAGCGAAATTCCTTGTCGGGTAAGTTCCGACCTGCACGAATGGTGTAACGACTTAAGCACTGTCTCAACGAGGGACTCGGTGAAATTGGAGTGGCGGTGAAGATACCGTCTTCCTGCGACTGGACAAAAAGACCCCGTGAACCTTTACTGTAGCTTGACACTGGATTCTGTCACTGCATGTGTAGTATAGGTGGGAGGCTTTGAAGTCCCGACGCCAGTCGGGATGGAGCCATCAGTGAAATACCACCCTTGTTTTGTTGGGATTCTAACTTTGCGAAAGCGAAGGAAAATGTCTGGTGGGCAGTTTGACTGGGGCGGTCGCCTCCCAAAATGTAACGGAGGCGCCCAAAGGTTCCCTCAGCACGGACGGTAACCGTGTGTTGAGTGTAAAGGCATAAGGGAGCCTGACTGTTAGGCCGACAGGCCGAACAGAGCGGAAACGCGGGCTTAGTGATCCGGTGGTTCTGTGTGGAAGGGCCATCGCTCAACGGATAAAAGGTACTCCGGGGATAACAGGCTGATCGGTTCCGAGAGTTCATATCGACGAACCGGTTTGGCACCTCGATGTCGGCTCATCGCATCCTGGGGCTGAAAGTGGTCCCAAGGGTTGGTCTGTTCGCCCATTAAAGCGGTACGTGAGCTGGGTTCAGAACGTCGTGAGACAGTTCGGTCTCTATCCATCGCAGGCGTAGGAGACTTGAAGAGAGCTGTCCCCAGTACGAGAGGACCGGGATGGACAAACCTCTAGTGTACCAGTTGTTCTGCCAAGGGCATCGCTGGGTAGCTACGTTTGGAAAGGATAACCGCTGAAAGCATCTAAGTGGGAAGCCAACTTTAAGATAAGGTCTCCCTCCTGTACCTTCGGGTACAGGACTAAAGGTCACTTCGAGATTAGGAGATTGATAGGCTGCAGGTGTAAGTTCTGTAAAGAATTCAGCCGAGCAGTACTAATAGACCGTGAGACTTAGATTCTAAGGATTCCTGACAGGCTCCTTATTTTAATAAATATTAGACCAGAGACTACAGACCTGAGATAATAGACCAAAATCAAGAATGAGAGAAATCAAACAGGTCTTATGTCTTAAGTCTCATGTCTTAGGTCTTGATTGTAATTTCCGGTGGCCATAACGGAGGGGTCACACCTGTTACCATTCCGAACACAGAAGTTAAGCCCTCCAGTGCCGATGATACTACTTGGGTAACCTTGCGGGAAAGTAGGTCGCTACCGGATTTTTTTATTTTAAATATGCACTGTGTTATATGAAGTTCGGCAACATTCTTGTCTTTTTCTGTATTTTTTCCCGTTATCGTATCACTACTACCTTCTCTGTCCTACTGAATTTACCAGATTCTAACCTCACAAAGTAATGACCAGACTGAACCTTCTCTCCATCCTGATTTGTCCCATCCCATCTAATAGTCCAATTGCCAGGCTCTATATTTCTATTCAGGAGTTCTTTGACCAATTTCCCAGCGATGTCGTATATTCTTAAGGAGACCATCCCTTCTCTTTTAATGTTATAGTTACAGACAACCAAAGATGAAAGGGTTATGGTCGGTTTAACCGAGAGACTAAAGAGTTGAGGAATAGAAGATTGCGTCTCCTCAATACCCAGAAATGAAGAAACTTTGTAAATCTGCCAGTAGCCTGTCATATCCTCCTTCTGATACACAATCCAGTTTCCATCCGGCGACCACTGGGGATACTCATGGTCACAACTATCGCTGGTCAGTGCTGTCTCTGTTCCTCCAGAGGATGAAACCTTGTAAACCTGCCAGTTGCCTGTCGCATCGTACTTGTGATACACAATCCAGCTCCCATCAGGCGACCACTGGGGATGCCCATGGTAACAACTATCGCTTGTCAGGGCTGTCTCTGTTCCACCTGCTGATGAAACCATGTAAATCTGCTGGTAGCTTGTCGCATCGTACTTCTCATACACAATCCAGTTCCCATCCTGAGACCACTGGGGCTCCCAATGGTTATAACTATCGCTGGTCAGGGCTGTCTCTGTTCCACCTGTTGATGAAACCTTGTAAATCTGGTTGTAGCCTGCCACATCCCACTTTTCATACACAATCCAGTTTCCATCCTGAGACCACTGGGGCCCCCAATGGACATAATTATCGCTGGTCAGGAGGGTCTCTATCCCACCTGCTGATGGAACCTTGTAAATCTGCCAGTTGGTCGCATTTATCCTGCAATACACAATCCAGTTCCCATCCGGCGACCACTGGGGCTTGTAATGGTCATAACTATTACTGGTCAGGGCTGTCTCTGTTCCACCTGCTGATGAAACCTTGTAAATCTGCTGGTAGCTTGCCGCATCCTCCTTCTCATACACAATCCAGTTTCCATCCTGCGACCACTGGGGATACTCATGCTCATAACTATCGCTCGTCAGGGCTGTCTCTGTCCCTCCTGCTGATGGAACCTTGTAAATCTGTCTGTGGCCTGTCGCATCGTACTTCTCATACACAATCCAGTTTCCATCCTGCGACCACTGGGCATACTCATGCGCATAACTATCGCTGGTCAGGGCTATTTCCTGTGCCCACAGGGGCAGGGCAAGCAGAATTATACCAGCGAAAAGAGAACAAAAAATTCTCCTTTGTTTAATCATACTACACCTCCTTCTCAAGATAAATTTTGAACATTTCACCATTCCTCCTTTCTCTCTTTCTAACTCATTCCAAAGAGAGTAGCTTCCTCCAAAATCCTAAAAACTTCCATAATATCACCTCCTGTTTTTGTTACTGAATTTCACATAACGGTTAAGGCTGTGTGCCGTTTTAATGGCATATAGCCTGTGTTATCGGTTGCATTTTGGAGTTTCTTGTGAATGGTGTCAGGCTAAGAAATAAGATTTACGTCACCATCCTACTTTCTTTAGCAATCTATTGAATTCATCCGGAGCTAGATTCCTTTCTACCCGAGCTAAAGAACCTGGCTCCCGTTTTAGAAATCGAGCAATCTCTCTACGCCTTTCTCGGACATATAAATCGCACAACCGGACGAATAAGCCGCGCGCTTTACCAATCTTCTTTCCACGCTTATGACTCTGCAAATCACTTAAGCTTACCCGCATCACCCTACCTACTGCTTTCGCCACACTATCCAAGGTCTTGCTCTTCACGATGGTATCTTCGCTCCGTAGCTCCTCACCAATCCTACTCTTAACCTTTATCACAAAATCATCCTCTCCCAAAATCCGCTGATCTACTACCTGATAGAAAACAGCAAGATTCCCTACATCCTTCCACTCCAGGACAAAATCCCGATAAAGTTTAACAGCCCGCTCCCTGTTCTTAGCAAATTGACTTAATACGAAATCCGTATTAACCAAATCACTATCATCTAACCCAAGATATGCACGGTGGCTACTCCATTTGTAATTTAATGGATTCGATACTATTCCTGCCCTCACACAGTTGAGATGAAGGTATCGCACAAGTGCCAATAAATACGCATCCCTATCACAGAGTATTGCCTTATATCGCGCCTGGAAAAGATGACCAACTACCCGGTATTTTCTATTGTACCACAGCGTATAAGACTGCAATAATACTTGCATGATCCGTGAAAGTGCTATCTCCCCTGTCTCAAGAAGCAGATGAAAATGATTATGCATTAAGGTATAGGCGTAAAGTGAAAACCTATATCGCTCCTTATATTCTCCAAGTTTCTGAAGGAACCGCTTCCTGTCTCCATCATCCTTGAATATGGATAACCTTCGATTCCCACGCGCATAGGCATGGTAAAATGCCCCAGGATACTCTATTCTTGGTTTCCTACCCATATCACCTTTCTACCATAATTGCTTACAACTGTCAAATCTTATTTCTTAGCCTGACACCAATTCCACTCCATATTGCAGGCAATTTCATATAACGGTTAAGGCTGTGTGCCGTTTTAACGGCATATAGCCTGTGTTATCGGTTGGATTTTGGAGTTTCTTCATCGTTCTACCTTTTATTTAACGTTTAAGCTCACCTGCCGAAAACACGCAGCGTTTTTCGTCAGGTGGAACGATTTGTTATACATTATTTATCCTCATTCAATATTTTTTCATCCATTAAATATTGTTTACAAGTAGGTATTACAAAGTCTGGTACTAAATCAAATTTCGTTAGGTTGAGGTAGTAAATACTATCATTTTCGACATGAAATTGTTCGTCAATATATTTTATTAGTGGGTCATTCTGAACTTTTGACCTTAAGTTATAAACCGCCAAAATAACTCGAAATATTTGCAGCTTGAAATAGCTGTTACTTTCAGTAGAAAACTGACTTATTAACTTGTCTTTTGTAAAATTGTCATTATGGTATTTTTTATATGAGAAATCCGGTATAAACTCTTTAATGTATGCTTCACCTTTACTAATTTCACTTGCTTCTATTTTAGAGTCATCTTGATATGTAGGTTCGTCTTTTCCGTGTAGAAGAGAAGAAATAATATTATAAGATGATTCATCATTAAAATTTCTATTGGTATGCTCAAGTAATTTTCTTATGCATGTGATTCTATGTATAGAATTTAAGGAATTATTTTTTGCGTTTTCAGAAAGAAGAATTGGTAAAGAAATAATATCAGATTCTTTAATTTCATTTATATCAATATTTCCATTATTATTTCTCATGTACTTAGCAGAAACGGCTTGCTCATTTGGTTTTCCAATAGAAATAAAATCGATAACTGGTTGAAAATCGTGGGTGAGCATTAATGCTGTTTTTCTAAAAAAACTATTTTTGCTTGATATATTCGCAAATAATCGATTTATAATTGCATATTTTTTATTCGTGTCAAAAGAAGAAATAGGGTCGTCCAGTATTATTAAACTGGGGTTCCGACTTAAAGCGTAGTGCATGAAAAGAACAAGTGCAAAAGCGTTTCGTTCTCCCCAACTAAGATGTTTGTTAATATCAGAAACAAGAACTCCATCAATTTCTTTGTCCGCTCGGTATTTTAAAATAGTCTGAGTTTGAGTCTCGCTTAAATGTTTAATATCTATCTCATAAGTAATGCCTGCCATGAATAAAAAATTATTTATATCCTTAACTGCTTTTTTTGTGGCATTACCTATATATCTGGTTAATTCACCTATGTTTTTTTTCAAAACCTCTGTTTCTTTTAATAGCGAGTTTACTTCTGAGTTAATTGATTGCACCAGAGACTTGACCTTATCACTATTAAAGATCTCAAGAGCTGAATCATCTATTTTTAGCTTTGTTAGTTGTTCTTCAAGTTTTGATATATCGTCTTTTTGAGCAACAAAGGAATTAAACTTTATAACATTATTTACTTTGTCTATTAGAAAATCTAATTCGCCGTAAAATTTTTTAATCCACAATGATATTACAGCTTCATCTTGTAGTTCCCTTATGCATTTATAGAGAATTTCAATTTTAGCAGAATTCATATATTCTTTTACAGAATCGAAAAATCCCATCATTTCAATGATACTTTTTACACCAGATTTGGAATATGAATCAGAAAAAACCTTTTTTTCAGCCTGATAATCCGTTTCTAATTCGTTTGCACAAAATGGACATATATCATTGTCATCATACTTTCCACCATCGTTTTTCCAACCGACCCAATCAATGTTGTATTCTTTTGACATTAGTGGTTGGAATTTCTTGATTTTTTCTGGTAATTTAAAAATGCTTTTAGAATTGGTTAGATTTTTCATTAAACCAACTTTTTTTAAATCTCCTTTGTTTGTTAAAGAAAATTTCTTCAATACTGATTCACCAACTCGAAATAAGTTACCCAAATTTTCATTAGTTTCAGGGTCGAAATGGATCTTTGATAATTTTTCGTTAATAGAAGCCTGCAATTCATCATATTTTGGTGATTTGATGAAAATATTGAATGCATTATCTATCACTTCACTTTTGTTAAAAACGATAGTATTTACAAATTCTTCATTAAACAATAATACGTTTTCGAGTTCTTCGCTTAAAGTACCGGACGGTGTAACATCACCGTTAAAAGGTTTAAGAGAGTCTAATGTTTCTCCTTTTGCTAATAGTTCTATAGCTTTAACAATAGTTGATTTCCCAGTTCCATTCATTGCATAATAAATATTAAGAGAATCCTTTTTTAAAGAAATATCACATTTGGAAATGTTGTTACAATTTTCTATCTTTATTTTAATCATAATCACCTCATTTCTTTACCATATATGTTCTATTATATTACTTACAACATCATACTTTCCATGTGTTCAAGTATTGTTGGTTTTCATTGTATAAGGCTTGAACTCACTGGTTTTTACGAAGCGCAGCGGAGTAAAAATCCAGTGAAGCGATTTGTTATGTGTTCTCTCCATTTATCTTGTTTTCAACCGCATCATCCTCATCGTCTATAATTAATGCAGTATCAGTAATTTCTGGTAGAATATTTTTCGCCTCTGCTTCACTTAATATCTCCACACTTTTCAACTTTCTTTGGATTGCCCGAGTTCTTTTACCCATTACGTCATCCAATTGATCTAAACCAGTTCGAATATTCTTCTGAGCTTTCCCCATCATTCCACCAAAGTTTTCAAACTCCTTTTTAACAGCTCCTAAGACTTGCCAAACTTCACTACTTCTTTTTTGTATAGCTAAAGTTTTAAAGCCCATTTGAAGACTGTTTAATAAAGCAGCAAGTGTTGTTGGCCCTGTCACAATTATTTTATAATTTCTCTGAAGGTCTTCTAATAATGATGCTTTTCGTACAACTTCTGCATAGATGCCTTCAAAAGGCAAAAACATAATTCCAAAATCAGTTGTGCTTGGCGGGTCGATATACTTATGGTTAATATCCTTTGCCATTTTCTTTATTGTATTATCAAGATTCTTTTGAGCAATGAGTATTTTACTTTGGTCTCCTTTGTCATAAGCTTCCTGTAATTGCTCGTAAATATCTTTTGGAAATTTGGCGTCTATGGGTAGCCACACATTCGTTCCAGAATCGTCTCTTCCTGGAAGTTTAATTGCAAACTCAACTGAATCCGAACTACTTGCTTTTGTTTTAACGTTCGCTTCGTACTGGTCTGGTGCAAGAATTTGTTCTAGCAACATCGAAAGCTGAATTTCTCCAATTCCTCCTCTCAATTTTACGTTACTGAGTACTTTTTTTAGTCCCCCTACATCCGTGGCAAGACTTTTCATTTCACCTAGTCCCTCTTGAACAGCTTGGAGTTGTTTGCCAACTGTCTCAAAAGATTGGCTTAGTCTTTCATTTAAAGTCTTTTGGAGTTTTTCATTCACTGTTTTGCGCATTTCATCGAGTTGCTTAGTGCTATCTTCACGTATCGATTTCAATTGTTTTTCAACAGACTCCTTTACCCCCTTGGTATTTTCAGTTGTTTGCTTATTTATTTCCGTCTGCTGCGTTGAAAAGTCACTAAACTTTTGCCTCAACAATTCATTCAGATCCTTAATGTTTTCCGTAAACTTGGTCTCAAATGATTTCAATGTATTGGTAAGTTCTTCTCTGTTTGTCTTATTTCCATCTGTGATTTGCTTGTTGAATTCTGTTTGTTGAGTACGCATTTCGTCATACTTGTTCTTCAAAAGTTCACTGAGTTGCTTTACATTTTTAGCGATTTTGTCAATTCCTCTCTATTCGTTTTCGAAATATCATTTGTTTCTGTTCTATTCCTTTGAAACTCGTCCTTGATTGATTTTTCAGTACGCTCAAGCGTAGAATCAAACTTTATCATTGAAGATTCAATCTCTTTAAGCTGAGATTTAATTTCAATTTTGGATTTCTTGAAAAGTCCAATCGCAATATTTACTATGGCGAGTACTATTAGTGTTATTAAAAGTGTTTCTAGCATTGTTTTGTCCTTATTTAATATTGGTTGTAACGTTTACATATAATCATTATTTTTATACCGCTAAATTGATGGGATAAACACAATTGTTTATATTTCTCTTTTACCATTCAGGCACTCCTGCTCAAAATAAATTCGTTGAGATTCTTTTTTACACATAACGCGGCTAATCAGCCGCGCGGCTTTTTGCGTCGACTGCATTAGCCTTGTTAGGTGAATCAGGAGTTAATCTGATAACATTTCAATAAATTTTTCCATAATTGGTCTTCGGAAGTGCCAAATAAAGCTTTCTGCTTTTGCCTCTATACTCAATTTTTCTTCATCTAAAATTCCATAGTTATTAATCGCCAGCTCAATTGATATCGAGTCTTTCTCATTGCAATTTAAGATTTCAGTCTCAAAACTTGGCCATTTCGAATCTGTTTCTATTTGCTTCAAGTCTCTTTCAAAGTCATATAACGCAGAAGAAATAATCTTATTTTCTTCAAATGAAAATTGGATATGATAGCCAATCCAAACACCTTTTTTATCCCTAGGATGCTTTTTCCAAAATTGTACAAGACCGTTTTTGCATTTAGATTTAATATCCTTATTAATTTCATTGTAGAGAGGAAATGCATTTTTGTTTATTAGGAGTTCTTTTTTTTCTTGATACTCTTTAAGAGCTGTATAGAAGTCATCTTGACCATGCAAGTCTTTAGGGCTAAATACAATTTGCCCATAACCGTTAATATGGCTTTCAAGATCCTCGCAGTACTCGATAATTTTGAGAGGATTTTTTTCTTCTAGAATATCCTTCAAAATTTCAACTACATCATCGATATCATATAAAATACCCTGAGCTGCCTTCTTAAGATCGAAAACATAATCCTTAATATCACAATAAAAATTGTCTATATCATCAGTAAAATATTCATCGATTTCGTCAATTTCAATTTTTTTATATCCTACATTTGCGATATATTTCCGCGTAGTATTGTAAGGGAAAAGTTCAAAATCAATCTCAGCATTTGGCATTAACTTCAGTGCTTTTTCCTGATCGCTACGTTCAGGCATAATGAGCTTAATAAGTTTAGATATGTTATTCAGCAAAAAATTTCTTTGATTTATCAGCGATTTTTTTTCATCTATAAATTCGGACCAAAATTCATTGTAAAATTCATCAATCAAACTGATAAGCTTGTCGATATCGATTGCGTCACGGATTATTTTATCGATGCGTTCACTTTTTAAGGTGCCGAAAATGCTATCAAGTGATGTTGCTAAGAACCTTCCACTTGCAACAAGGAGGCATTGATCAATATATACTTCTTTGAGTTCATAAATATCTTTATATGGTTCGTTGATAGCCTGCTTTACCTGATTAATAACATTAAAATAGCCGTCAGAGCTTGAAGACGAACCTGTTATATTACCTTTTTTTACAATAACCGCTAAATATTTAGTTTTTTTGAAAACATCATCATATTCTTTGCATATAATATCCTTGCCTTTTTCACCTCCGTGATGATGATGAATTGGATCAATGAAACCCATTTTAGATAGCAACGGTATTAATACTTTTTGTCTAAGTTCATCTTCATTTAGATTTTGAACCAATTGCTTTTTTTCTGTTATATTCATAGCGGAAACCTTATGGTAACGTTTCACCTAACATAAGATTAGCTGTACTAATGGAAAAAGCAATTGTTGCTTTCCGTGACTACCTAATCTCAGTTGGTTATTATTAGTTAATTGTTTACTATTACTTAAGTTATACATTCTTTCTCCTTCTTTTATTTATTTGTATATGTTGCTTTTTAAGCAACATATACTAAAAATCAGCAGGGCTTCTTACGCCTTTGCCATCCTGGTTAATCACATGTGTATACATCATAGTTGTCTCCACATTTTTATGACCTAATAATTCTTGTATTGTCCTGATATCATATCCTGATTCAAGGAGATGAGTTGCGAAACTATGCCTGAGACTATGGATTCCCACTTGTTTCCTGAATATCTGCTTTACCGCAGGCATTTTCAAATATCCTTTGAGCAGTTCTTATCGTGATATGACTTTCTTTTCTCTGTCTTAAAGATGGGTCTATCCAGACATCTTCATCTTTAAAGATATCAAGGAGCTTCTTTACTACATCATCAGAATGAGGAAACACCCAACATTTTTGCTCTGGATTCCAACTATGACTTGTTACATATTTGAGTTTTTTAATATAAATTGGATTATAAGTGACAGTAACTTTTATCTTTCCACTCTGTCCTTTG
>Ga0307380_10003983_pt1 | contig 20166 bp, 15 predicted proteins | sample UN3MG_FD_202239 | JGI IMG/M metagenome (GOLD analysis project Ga0307380, IMG submission 202239) | Soil microbial communities from Risofladan, Vaasa, Finland - UN-3 | ecosystem: Environmental > Terrestrial > Soil > Coastal area > Acid sulfate soil | place: Finland: Risofladan, Vaasa | collected... | reverse complement strand
TCTGCCGGAGGATCGGGTCCTCGCGGTCTGCCAGGCTGATGACCTGCCGGGCGTGCCCGATCTGCGGGCCGAGATCGAGGCCGCTCTCGCAAACCCCATAGGCACGTTCCCTCTGAAATCACTTGCCGTCGGGAAGCAGACTGCGGCCGTGGTGGTTGACGATATCTCGCGGCCGGTCCCCTACCCCGACGTGCTGACTCCCGTCCTGGATGCGCTCGTCAAGGCAGGCATCCCGGAGGATGGAATAACGGTCATCGTCGCCACGGGCATTCACCGAGCGATGACTCCGGAGGAACTCGACAAATGGATCGGGCCTCATAAGAGACGAGTGCGGATAATCAACCATCAGCCGGACAATCGGGGGCAGTTGGTGGACATCGGGTTTACGAGCCTTGGCACACACCTCAAGATCAATCGCACCTTTGCCGAGGCGGAGCTCAAGATTCTCACCGGCGACGTGGATTATCACCAGTTCTGCGGATGCGGCGGCGGAGCGAAAAGCGTCTACCCCGGCCTGGCCGACCATGCGGCCATCGAGACCAATCACTCACGCATGGAAATCCCCGGCACGGGTATGGGCCGAATCGAGGGGAATCCGGTCAGGTTGGAGATCGATGAGGCCGGTCGGATGGCCGGCGTGGACTTCATCCTGAATGTGGTCCAGAACTCCCGCAAGGAGGTCGTAGGCGCCTTCGCGGGGGATATGATAGAGGCTCATCGGGCGGGGGCGAAGTTGGTTGACCGCATGTATAAGGTCTGCGTCCCGGAGCGGGCCGACGTCGTTATCGCCTCGCCGGGCGGATATCCCAAGGACATTGACCTCTATCAATCGCAAAAAGCTCTTTCGGCGGCGAGACGGATAGTAAAGGACGGCGGGAAGATCTTCATCCTGGCGGAATGCCGCGAAGGGCATGGAAGCAACTTATTTGACCGCTGGATGAGGGAAGCGCAGTCGCCCGAGGACATCTTCAACCGAATCCGCGAGCGGTTCGTCATGGGCGGGCACAAGGCCTATCAGTACGTGAGGGATATGGAGGGGGTCGAAGTCTATCTCCATAGCTCATTGCCCGCCGACCAGATCGAGCATTACTGGCTGAAACCGCTCGATTCGCCCGAGGAAATCCTCAGCAAGATCCGCCCCGATGAAACCATCATCTGCCTCCCGGACGCGGCGCTGACTTGCGTGGACTTAACGAGTAAGGAGTAATCCGTAAGGGGAATTCAGACGGCTTTCCCTTCTGAGCCGAGGGCTCGGATGATCGCCTTCATATCCTCTTTCAGACGGTCCTTGACCGCCTCCATGATCTTCCAGACATGGTCCTTGTGATCGAGGGTGTCGGCGAATTCCTTGAAATACTCAATGTAGTTCGCCCTGAACGGCTCACCGAAGTTGATCTTCGCCATCCCCGCCTTCACGAGGTCGGTCACCAGGCCCAGGGGAATCCCGCAAGTCCCGTGCTGAACCAGCGGCACTGAGACCTTCTGTCGAAGCTCTCTGACCAAAGGGAGGTCTATCTGATCCTGAAGGTCGAAGACCCCATGCTCAGTTCCATTTGCCACCGCGAGCATATCAACCCCGGTCGCCTCGACGAATCGGACGGCCTCCGCGGGATCGGTTGTGTTTCCCTGCCCATGAGAATGAGCGCCTCCCGCTACGTGGCCGACCTCAGCCTCGACGGTCACTCCCAGAGGGCGAACCGCCGCGATGACCTCGCGAGTCGCCCGGATGTTCTCCTCGATCGGCAGGTGTGAGGCGTCAATCATGACCGAGGTATATCCGGCCTTGACGGCCCTCATGACCGATTCCAGGCTCATGCCATGATCGAGATGGAGGGCGATGGGGATTTTGGCATCCTTCGCAAGATGGGCCGCCTGCAACGCACAGTATTCGAACCCCCGATAGGCGCAGTTCGGCTCGTAGGTCTGGAGGATCATCGGCGAGCGAAGCTCCTCCGCGGCCTCGATAATCGCCCGGGTGATATCGTAGGTACCACCGTTGGAATTGAAGGCCGGCACTGCGTAACCTTGGACGCGAGCCTTATCTGCCAATTCCTTCGAGCTGCAGAACTTCATTCTTCTTCTCCTGTATCGAGCGTTATATTCACGAGCGGCGGCTCGGCAGCCAATTCGGTGAGGATGATCTCCACGTTCGAATGCTCCTGAACCAGCGACGCAGGACAGTCCTTGGCGACCGGCCCGAAGAGCGCCCGGCGCATCGTCCCCGAATGCCACGTCCGCATGAACGTGAGGATGATTTTCTTCGAGGCCATGATCTCCTTCATCCCGACCGTGACGGCCATCGCCGGGATGATTGCCCAGTTGCCGTGAGTCCCGCCCATCGCCATCTGAGTACAGCTCTCCCTCGAAATCCGGTGAATCCGCGCCTGGCAATTGCGCACCCAGTTCAAGTCCTTCTCGGTCTCCTCGGGCTCTGGAGGGTCATTGAACGCCAAATGTCCCGAGATTCCTACTCCGCCGAAGCAGATGTCAACCCCGCCGATCGCCATTATACGCTCAGTGTACTCTTTGAGCATGTGCGGTAATGGGAAGATTATCTTGTCCATCGAAAACCCCAGCGATGGATCGAGCCGCTCGACCAGGGACTTCCGCATGAACGCCTTGAAGCTGAGCGGATGTGACTCAGGAATGGGCGTCAGGTCTGGCTGCAGGTACTCATCCATCATGAAGCAAGTCAGACGACCGAGCGGCAGCTTTTCCTGATTGCACAAATCGGCGAGCGGCTCATATAATAGGGGACCGACCGGGAGAATGAGGCTCGTGTCTCTGCCGAGTTCGTTGTTGCGGCGGATGGTGTCCACTATCCTGCGCGCCGCCTCGACATTCAGGGCGGCATGGTCACTAACGATCTTATAGGGAAAAGGGCAGCGTTCCTCGAATTGCTTCCTAGTAATGCTGTAGCAGTCCATACAACTCTCCTTTCAGGGATGGAGTACTGGAGTGTTGGAGTACTGGATCACCCCCAGGAGCCCGATTCAGGGCTTGACATCCAAAACAAATACTGTATAACATAAGACAGTTTTTCCTGTCAAGCTCTGAGGTACTGAGATGGCGACGGTTGACATAGTCCTGGTTGCCGGGTTTCTGTTCACCATGTTCCTTGCGGGGGTGTATTTCTCCCGCTGGATCAAGGAAGCGGACGACTTCATGGTCGCGGGCCGGCAGCTAACCCCATTCATCCTCGCCGCAACCATCACCGCCACGAACGTCAACATGTATAGCTTCATCGGCCAGGCAGGTGGGGCCTACAAGAGCGGTCTCGGAATCATCTGGCATACCTGGGTGGGGAATATGGCCCTGGTCTTTTCGGGGATTTTCGTCATCCCGATCATGCGCCGCCTCATGATCCGAACCGTCCCCGAGTTCCTGGAGATGCGCTACAATCGCCATATCCGCCTGTTCATCGGCCTCATCTGGGCGCTGAAACTGTGTTTTTGGCTTGCGGTGATCCTCATGGCGGCGACAAGGGCGGCACAGGGAATCACCGGCTTCCAGGATGTATGGGTCTGGTTCATCGCCTTTGCAGTGATTGCTATCATCTACAGCACCATCGGAGGCGCATGGGCGGTGTCCATGACCGATACCATCCAGTTTGCCGTAATGATGGCCGGCGCGCTGGTAGTCCTGCCAATCGCAATGCACGCCGTCGGGTGGATGCCCAAGCTGCTGGCCACACTGCGAGCAAACGGCATGTCGGAGCACCTCAAGTTCATCACCCAGGGCCAGGAGTTCAACTGGCTGTTCATTATCTCCATGATCCTCCTCTCCACGAAGTGGGCGTGCATTGACCAGGCGATCCTCCAGCGGGCGTTCGGCGCGCGTGACCCCCGAACGGTAGCCAAGGGGATGGTCCTCTCCGGGATTATTACCACGCCGTTCGCCTTTCTGTGGATACTACCCGCGCTGGCGAACACTGTGCTCCTGCCGGGCATTGACAAAGCAGACCTGGTTATGCCGATGTTCTTCGCGCAGTTTCTGGGCGTGGGAGTCCTCGGCCTGGTGATGTGCGGACTCCTGGCATCTCAGATGTCCACGATCAGCGCGGATATCAACTCAGTGGCGACCCTTTTTACCAATGATATCTACCATAATCTGTTCCGGAAGGCGTCGCCCAAACACCTGTTGAGGGTCGTGCGACTCTCCACCCTGGCCGCAGGGCTGTTGATGATACTCTTCGCATACTATGTCGTCAGCCGGTTCCAGACGGTCGTGGAGGCGAACCTGACGGTAGTGGGGATCATTGACATGCCTGTGTTCGTGATCGCCATTGTCTACGGTTTGTTCAGCAAGCGGACGAACTGGCAGGGGGCGGTCGGCGGGTACATCATCGGGGCTTCGGCAGGCGCATTCTGCTACAAGTACTTCAGCGGCAACCCTGATCTCTCGGCCTATGCGATCGTCCACACCCTCTTCGGTGCGGACGTCATTTGGGCGCAATGGGCGAAGAGTCTGGCGGCGCTGGCAAGTACGGCGGCCGCACTGATTGGAGTGCCCCTGGTGAGCGCGTTCTTCCCGAAGCAGAAGATGACCAAGGACTGTGAGCGGGTGTTCGGCGCATACAAGAGCGCCCTGCATTCGACCTCCGAGGAGGAGATCCACATGATGCCAACCTCCGCCAAGGGGAAGCTAGGCGTGGGGCTGATGATCGTGGGATTCCTCTCTTTCCTGTTCGGCGTGCTCTCGGGAAGCGTGCAATTCCAGTTTGCATCCCAGATGGCGGTCGGGGGGATGCTGGTGTTCTTCGTCGGGGGATTGACCAGAGTGTACAGCGATTGAAAGACAAGAGACCGCAGACAACAGACGACAGACTCAGAACACTCCTTCCGGGTCTTCGGTCTGTAGTCTACTGTCTGCTGTCTAGCTTTTGGAGAGTGGCATGTTTGACTGGATGACTTGGGGTATATTCGGGATCGGATTCGGGATACTGGTCGTGTGGATAGCCGTGCCCATCCGCGAGTTCCAGGGCATGCTCAAGAAGCGCCGTGAAAAGGAACGCCAGCCCTAGCCGTCACTTCTCCCACGCGATGGAGTAGTCCCGCTGGGCGGGCGGGGGATGCCCTCCCGGGCCGTAGCCCTTCGCGGTCGAGACCTTCTCGAGCGGGATGAATGAACACTCGATCCCCTGCTCGCTCACATCGTACTTCAGGAATCCCAGGGTCGGGTCGCCATCCGGCCAGCGATCAGCCCACTGGTGAAATGCGGTTGCAGGCGCATAATCGAACCTGATGCCGTCAACATGCGTCGTTCGTCGGCAGTGGATATGCCCACTAATGACAATATCGGACGCTGTGTCCTTGAAGATGTGCATGATCCGGCTGCGAGATGGCTCATCCACGCCGAAGTACCAGTCGAGATACCGCTCGCGGATGTCGAAGTTCGGCTCATTGGGCTCGTCTATGAAGAGCGGATAGTGCATAATCCAGACGTGATGCCTCGCATGAGGCTCATTCCGCTGAGTCTCCATCCAATCCCAGAGATCATTCTCCTCAGGAAGCCCCGAGCCGGCGATCATATCGCAGAAGCCCGAGAAGCGGACCTCCTTGTGAACGAAGCCCCACCAAAGCGGGCCGAAGACCGATGAGAACTGCCTCAACTGCTCTGAGGTCAAGTTGAGGCTGGTATCATCCGCACCCTGAACTGTACCGGAAACGTTCGTATGCTTGTTACCCGTGTCCATGTTGCCGGGGATGACGTGGCAGGGGAACGGCAGGGAGTCCAGGTCGGTCTTGATCGCCTCGAGCTCATACCGGTGGATGCTCCCGTCGCGGGTTAGATCGCCGCCGATGAGGAGAAGGTCAGGATTGATCTCGACGATCTGCTTGCGGGCGGTCTGCCAGTTCTCATTCCATGCCGGGGCGAATCGGAACGACCTCGGCGACCCGACCTGGATGTCCGCCGCATGCACGAACGTCCAGGGCTTCATTGAGCCTTCACCAGTTTGGCGACGTTGGCGGCAAACCGGCTGTCATAGGCTGACCGCAATTGCGAGCGAAGTTTGGAATCTGAGGTGATGAGGACGAACCGGCTGATCTCCACCTTGCCGAGGTCGAGCGCTATCTCAGATTTGCCGGCCCAGGAGACATCCTTCGTGCCCGAGTAGGTGACCTCAAAGGCATCCGTGGGCTTGAGCCATGAGGGAATCTTGACCTTCACGCTCGATTTCTCGACGGGCTTGTAGGCGGTTCCCACTCGGTCGCAGGCGACGTTGTCGTTAACGATTATTACTGCAATCGTATGCGGCCCTGAGAGAAGAGTCCGAACCCAGAGGAACGGTGTGGCGGTGACGGGCAAATTGATCGGACAACTGCTGGTGATGACAGGCCCGGCGGTTCGAACCTCTGCTCCCAGGAGGCCGATCTCCTTCCATAACGCCAGCGCCTCGGGGTCGTCCGAGCCGCATCCCCGGCAGTAGGTGTCCGGCGAGAACCACCAGTAGGAAAGCCCCTTCGCCCCGGCAGCGATAGCATAGTAGACCTCCATGCGCTTCTCTTCGGGGGTGGGGTATCGGCCCTCATAACCCTTGCCATCCCGGTACTTGGTCGAGCAGAGAAGGACATGCAGCGGCTTGGGCTGACATGAGGATTCTGAAATGGCGCTCGTGGCATAGACGTAGGTCGGCTTCGAGTGAACCGCCAGCAGATCCGGTCGCCGCCGATAGACGAAGTCGAGCTGCTCGGGATAGTAGGGATCGATGCAAGGGATGTCCGCGAGCTGGTGATACATGTACCAGTTCTCCGGCTTGTAAGTATTGTCTATGTTCAGCAGCAGCGGCGTATCCGGCTCATGCCGCCGAAGCTCCCCCGCCCATTTGACCAGATACTGGCCGAGGGATCCTAGCCGATCAGGAGGCTCAAGTTCACCGGTTGCTGCATCATGGGCGTCCGGCTCGTCCATGGTGAAGAAGAAGACCGGCTTGGGCGTTCCAGTATCCCAAGTGGTCATGCGCCCGATGCCAAGGGATTCGCAATACTTCCAGCCCTCGGGGCTCTGGAAGAAGTCACGGCTCGGGCCGGAGCACATGCCCATGTGGACGTTGATGTTGTGGACTGCCCAGTCGGTCAAGTACCGCTTGGCTGCAATCTCCGAAGAGTTTGCTCCCTTGAGGGACGCGCCCCACATGCCGTAGACCATGTCCCGCCCCCAGGCCCGAATCCCCGCTACGGCGGCCGAGCCGTCGGCATACATGATGCGGAAGTTGTGGTAGGACATCCACTTCAAGGGCTTCGGGAGCTTGATTATTATGGGAGTGATCTCAAGCGACTTGTCCCAGGCGATGTCTGCGGTGATCTCCTTGCCGTCGAGGAAGACCTTCGCCGGCTTCAGGGCCTTCGGATGACTTGCATACAGATAGACGGTGGTCAGGTCGGGGGTGAAGCTTATGGTCTCAAAGTGAGGCCTGGGCTGAACCGAGATCGCTGCCGGGATGGTGTTTTTGTCGGTAATGACGCCAAGGTCGAGCTTGGCGAGAATCGGATTCCGTCTCAGGCGGATGACGACCTCGCCGAAACCGCCGACCGGCACTTCATGAGGCTCGGCCTTCCACCAGACTGGCGTGCCGGCGGAGGCCAGCAGCTCGATTTGCCCTTTCGGCAGCTTAGACAATAGGATGCTCGAGCCGAACTTGTCATTGGGATCTGCAGGCCTCTCGGTGACGCCAAGGGCCTCAGAGAGCTTAATGCCCTGGAGGGTGAGATCGGTGACCGTGATGGGTGCTTTGCCGTTATTCTGGAGATAAACGAAGACATAGCCGCCGAGCGGCATGTCGGGCCGAGCGTAGATGAGAGTGTTGCCATCCGCGTCCTTGAATGACCATCCCTCCTGCCACAGGCGCATGAACTGCGGGAAAGGCGTGTCGGCACGGTACTCTGCGCCGATGATCCCGGCGGAGGCAGAGGCGGCGATGAGAAGGCAGGCAACGCTCAACATCCGACGTCCAACGTTCAACTTCCAACCTCCAGACTACCTACCCCCGTACTGCGCTTCCAGTTTTGCTGCATGATGGGCCCGCCCGGTTGCCCGAAGACGCCGGCAGTAGTTCTCCAGCTCACCTCGAACATGGAACGGCCCACCTTCCCTCATGACGGTGCGAAGCGGATCGGCCGCGTGCTCGGAAGTACTCATCATGTCTGCATGCCACTCGTCCAGCAGATTATGCGCCTGCAGGACGACCTCCCACTGGCGATCTGCAAGGTTGTGCGTCTGGTGAGGATCCTTCTCAACATCGAACAGCATCTGACTCGGGAAGTTCTTGAAGCCGTCGTGATAAGTGCGGATCATCACATAAGGCCCGAATCTGACCGCCCGCTGGCAGCTCCACGCGCACTGGCTGACGACGAGGTAATCGCGTCCGTTCGGCTTTCCATCCTTGAGGGTCGTGGCGAAGCTCTTGCCGTCCCAGATCGCGGGCGACTCCCGACCGAGCAATTCGGCGGTCGTGGGAGGAAGGTCAAGGTTATAGTGAAGGGCGGTATCCACGGCCCCCGACTTCATTCCCGGCCAGCGGATGATGAGGGGAACGCGGCTGACGATATGGTCGGCGGTCTGGTGATCGCCATATACATTCAACTCGCCCAGGCTCTCGCCGTGGTCCGAGCTGATCATGACAACCGTGTCATCGAGCACACCTTGATCGGCAAGAGCGTTCAGGATTTGGCCGATGTGATCGTCCATATAGCGAATCCCCACGTCGTACCCGTCAATCCACCGGCGGAAATCGGCCAGCCCCTTGATGGTCGTGGGCACGCGAGGCCAGGGATAGTCCTTCGGCTCGTCGAGGTGGATGGGCTCACTCGCGCTGTGGGGGCCATAGCTCGCACGATGCTCCTGGATCATCTCCTCGGTAAGCCAATCGGGGATCGGCTCGCCCTCGAATGGATTGCCGTATTCCATCGGCGCCCGGTATGGGCCGTGGGGATCCCAGAAATTGATCTGGAGGAACCAGTTGTCCTGCCGGCCGTTCTTCTGAATCCAATCGAGTGCGTGGGGGGTGACTTCGTCCGCCCGCTCGAGGCCGCCCTTGCCGGTGTTCACCATCTCCTTGAAGCCGGTGTAGAACCACCAGGCTGAATGGCGCTCGGCAAACGGGCTGATGGAAACCGTCTGAAGGCCGGCTTCGCGGAACATGCTGACCCAGGCCGTTCGGGAGGCGGCGGTTCGGAATCGGCGGTTCGGCCCTTCGATATACGGGTCTGCAGCAGTGCCTCCATGGCCTACAACTCCGGTATGGATGCCGAAGCGACCGTTGAAGAGCGCCGACCTCGACGGCAGGCAGGGGGCATCCGAGGTGTAGAAGTTCTCGAACCTAACTCCCTGGGCGGCCATGGCATCTATATTCGGCGACGTGTTCCTCTGATATGCGGAGCAGCCCAGGTGATCGGGCCGAAGGGTATCAAGGTCCAGGTACAGAATTCTCAATTACAGCCTCCATGATGCGTGACATCACGCCAGATTCATCTTGTAGAGATTGGCGAAGAGTCTGAATTTCCTCGCAAAATCACCGCAGAACAGGACGTTATGATGCCCTTTGACCATGCATGCGTCCGCTCGATCTGTTATCTCTATCTCCACGTTCGTTGCACATCCGCCGGCGGGCGGCATCTTATGCGACTTCCAGACCTTGCCGGCATAGACATCCAGGGTAGCCGGTTGTCCGGTGTAGTACTTGACCATCGTCACGGGCTCGCCTTCCTTCCAGAAAGCCTGAATCGCACAGCTTCCCTCGTTCGAGTGGAAGAACTTGCGCAAGATATACGGCGACGCCGCCTGATCCGGTCCATGAAGCCTCGGAGCGCAGGTGCAGTGGGATGCATAGTAATGGTTACGCTCGGTCTCGTACGCGGGATTGTGCTGGAATCCGGCACGCCCCGTCAGGGCCTCCCCCAGAAACAAGGTGTATGCCGCTCCAAGGTCGTTCTCACATGCCGCGGGCGTAAGCTGGCTGTTGAACAGTGCAAAGCTGACGCAGGGCTTCAGCATCCCCTCACGCAAGCAGTTCATCGTCACGCCGTCAGCGTCATGCTGCACAAGCATCTTCTTCAAAACCAGGTGAGCCCTCGCCGCATTCTCCAGGGCTTCCTGGGTTACCCGTATCTCTTTTGCCCCTTTGGCAAAACTCTCTAATAGCTTCTTTGCCTCGGCGCCGATTGCGGCGCGTCGGAACTCATCGGCATATTTCGAAGAAGGAACTGTGCGAACCTTGAGCTTCAGGAACTGCTCCTCGGTCTCTGAGATTCGCTCCGCCTTCGTGATGCTCAGGAGTCGGCTCTGGCTGAGCAGCTTCCTGGCATTGATCATGCGCATCCCGTACTCGATGGCCTCGAAGTTATCCAGCGACTGGATGAAATACACTCCGGGGATTCGATACTGGCTTACCTGCCCGTGTTTAACGCCAAGCCCTATGTAGAACACCACTGGAATGCCGGCTTTCCCTGCCGCCTTGAGAAGCAGATCAGCGTGTCCCAGGCTCAGGTTGTAGAACATTACTATCAGCAGTCCGTCGGGCTTGTCTGCCTCGATCTCCCCGGCTACTCGCTCCGCATCGGAGGTGCTCGCAATCGGCTGAGAATCAACGTCAATCGTCATTCCGAGCTTCTTCTCAATATCCTTGAGCACTGCCGTGTACTGCTTCTCATGGCACTCGGCGTCATACTGATTGCCCGGCCAACTCCACCAACTGTTCGGATTGTCGGCAAAAGCCTTGGACGGCGGATACAGGAATACCGCTCGGACTTTGGCGCCTTCCTTCCGACGCACGATCTCCTCTGCGAACGCAGTCTCCCAGCCCGCGAGAGCAAACGGCGTAGCTGCCACAACGGCGCTTGCACCATGCAGGAAGGTCCTCCGGGACATGCCTGATTGGGATTGGCTCACGCGTTACCTCCCACCAAACCGGTGAACAGTGAACGGTTAACGGTAACAGTCCACTGCTTACCGTTTACTGTTCACTCTCTCGCCACCAGGGCACTGCACCCCGGCGCGTCTGCCTGCTTTCTGCAGACCTCCTGCAGATACTCCGGGAAGCCGCCGTCGGCATCCTTGACGCCGAGCCCGTAAAGCCTCTTCGCCTCCTCGGGATACTTGTCGGCGACATTGGTCTTCATGTCAGGGTCGCTCTCCCTGTCATACAGGAACACGCCTGTCGAGTCAATCTTCGCATTGAACCACCACCGGTCGTCAATCACCGTGATCGCCGATCCCCAACCGACCGTCACGTGATCTCGATGGGAGTGCCCATTGTTCAACGCCGCCTTATAGAATGGCTTGCCATCAACGACTTCCGGCGCAGGAATGCCTGCGAAGTCGAGGATCTGGGCGGTCAGGTCGGTGTGCTGGATGAACAAGTCGCTCCTCTTGCCCGCGCCGATTCCCTCCGGATGGCGGATGATGAGCGGGACATCGTAGACCGACGGATGCGACGGATAGCCTCGCTTGCCGAGGAAGTGATTATCGCCGATCGAGTGGCCGTGGTCGGTGGTCACGATCAGCATCGTGTTCTCCAGAAGCCCGAGCGTCCGCATGGTGTCATAAAGGTGGCCGAACCACCGGTCGCACATGCTGACCTCGCCGCTGTAATTGGCCCTCACTCGTCTGAGAAGCTCGGGCTCCATGGTCTCGGTGCCGAGATAGCCGGAGATCACCCACTCGGGGCCGTCATTCGGATCATACATCTTCCGATAATGCTCGGGGACGAACCAGGGCTCGTGGGGATCGAAGCTCTCCACCGTAAGGAAGAAATTGTCCGCATCCCGATTCTGCTCCAGCCAGCGGGACGCCTCGATCAGCACTCGTGGGGCGAAATAGTCCTCTTCCTTGGTGCGGTCGTACATATTCTTCAGGCACTGGCGCAAGAAGGGGACTCGGTGGTCGTTCCAGTACTTGCGCGGGAGCCAATGCTCCAACTTGGCTTCCGACAGCTCAGGGCCGCTGCGATATTTGTCGGTCTCCTGGCCGCGAAGGAACATCCATTGATCGAACCCCCGCCAGTAGTTCTTCGAGGGCTTGAACATATGGTAGACATCCGCAATGAGGCCGGTCCGATAGCCTTTCTCCTGGAGCATCTCGGCCATGGTCGGCTGATCCTCGGGAATCGGTCCCCATCCCGGCGCGCCGACGAAGTCGCCCTTCAGGCGATAGTCGCTCTTGTGGAAGGGGAAGACTCGCTGGCCGGTATAGAGCGCCCGCCTGGTAGGGAGGGTCGGCAGCGACTCGGGAAACATCCGGTCCATGAGGAGTGACTCTTCCGCAAGCGCATCCAGCCGGGGAGTATGGACCTTCCCCCAGGGAGGCTGGCCGTAGCAGCCGAGGCAGTCCTTTCTCATGGAATCGAAGACAACTAAGACGATATTCACAGCTAATTCCTTTCCTGACAACAGACTACAGACAGTAGACAGCAGACCCGGAGTCTCTTGTCTGTTGTCTTCAGTCTACTGTCTCCTTATGGATTCGGCAGTCTCAACTCCACGGGGAGCATCTTCGCATACTCTTTATGCGGCTCGGTCTGATACCAGTAGGCCACCGAGCTGTAATCATCGCTCCGCTCATTGGTCTGGCCGTGCTCAATCGAGACGCGGATATTCTTGTTGAACGGAACGGGATCGAGGATGTGATAACGGTATACGCAGACCTTGCCCCATTCATTGAAGCCGCTATCAAGCTCGGCCCACGACTGTCCGTTGTAGAGATGGGCGTTCTTCTGCATCCCCCAACCCTGCGAGAGATAGTCTTCGCTGCCCGTGCCGTGCATATCCGGCGGCCATGCGGGCTCGCCATCCCGATCAACGAAGATCATGTCATCGCCTTCGCCCCACCAACCCTTCGCCTGATGGTCAATGGAGAAGTTGACGCCAACGTAGTGCCCCCGACCCTCAGCCTCGAGAATGAGATAATTGCCCTTGTCGGTCAAGTTCTTGCCTTCAGGGCCCTTCATCCGCTTGTGCCACGCCTGTGAGTGCCAGATGCTCCCCTCGCCGGTCCAGCCGTCGCAGGGATTCTCACGCCGCCACTTCGCATGGAAGTAGAGGGCGTCATCCGGGAGCGACTGATGCTTCTGGTAGTCAATGTAGAAATAGAATGCGTGCACCGGCTCGGACTGCTCGTTGACGATCTCGATGCGGGCATGCTTGCGGAATGGCATCTGGAACCAGCAGTTCATGCCGATCCCGCCGCCGAGTTTGCCGGTCTCATGGCTGCTTGTATTGAACGGCGCGCACTGATAGGAGTAGGTCCTGGCGTGGCCGAGGCCGAAGAAGTCGCCGACCGGCGTGTCCACCGACGGCTCCTTTTCGCCATCCCAGTACATGCGCAGAACCAGCTTGCGAAGATAGAGCGGGTCGGGCGAGGCGATGGTGAACCAGATGTGGCTAATGACGCCGGGGCCGTCAATCTCGGCCAGGGCCTTGCTTTCCCCCGGCTGAATGGGCCAGGCGTCGGCATTGCCGCCGCTCACGTCGTAGCTGCTTACTCGTGCGGGCAGGAAGTCCTTGGCCAGGGTCAGATTGGCCAATGCGTTTCCAGGGAGGATGCTCATTCAGCTCCTCCACCTTTTTTCGGTTTCACCGGGTGCTCCGGATAATTCGGCGAGTACATGACTTTGTAGTTGCGGGTGACGAGGTCTCCATCCTTTACAAAGCGCTCGTCACGCTCTGAGAGGTGCTTGATCAACCGCTCGCGCCAGAACTTGAGCGTCTTCGAGTATCCGGGATCGCTGGAAAGATCGTGAATCTCCCCAGGATCGTTCGCAATGTCGAAGAGCTGCTGGCTGCCGTCGAGAACGTTGTAGATATATTTCATCTTGCCGTCGGTGAGGCAATTCCAGTTATTCGACTTGTCATAGCAGATGTCATGCTCCAGGTCCAGGTAGGGTCGCCAGCCCATAGTCTCACCACGAATCAGCCGAAGCAGGCTCTTGCCGTCAACGGTCTCGGGAATCTTGGCGCCCGCCGCATCGAGGAACGTCGGCAGGACATCCCGAAGCTCGACCACCTGCTCGATGGTCTGCCCCCGCTTGCCCTCCATGCTCTTCGGCCAGCGGACGAGCATGGGTACGTGTGCCGAACCTTCGTAGGGGTACGACTTCCGCCAGTGATGCTGGTCGCCCATCATGTCCCCATGATCAACCGTGAACAAGATGAGCGTGTCGTCCAGGACGCCCTTCTTCTCCAGGGCTTTGAGGATCTTGCCCACCTGCTCGTCTATGAAGCTGATCGAGCCATAATACCCGCGCCTCGATTTCCGAACCTGCTTGATGCCCAGGTCGCCGTGCCAGGTCGTGAAGTTCTTGGGGTCACATGGGGCGAACCTCGCCGCCCAATCGCCGACATGGGGATCGGGCATATCCTTTTCATTGTAGGCGTCCGCGAAGCGCTTCGGCGGGTCATAAGGGCTGTGAGGGCGAGCGAACGAAACCTTGAGCATGAAGGGCTCATCCCGGTCATACTTCTCGATCCAATCGGCCGCCGTCTCGCCCATCCAGTGAGTCGGATGAAGCTCCTCCGGCAGAACATAGACCCCCGCCCGGTAGTCATTCCACCCGATGCCGGTCGCATCGGGATTCAGGTCGGGGGCTTTTTCCTTGAACCACTTGCGGTAGTCGCTTATGAAATCGGGCGTCCAGACTCGACCCGATTCATCGAGAAGCGCTCCCTGGAAGCCGTGGTAGTTCCGCTGGGGGGAGAAGTGCAATTTGCCGATGACGAAAGTGTAGTAGCCGGCGTCATTGAGGGCGCGCGGCATCTCGAAGGGATATCGCTCGGCAACCTTGCCATACCCGATCATGCCGTGATGCCAGGGGGATTGGCCGGTTAGGAGCGCCGCTCGGGCCGGAATGCAAGTCGGGGTGCTGCTGTATGCCTGGCGGAATAATGCTCCTTCGCGAGCAATGCAGTCGAAGTTCGGCGTCTTGATCACCGAGTTCCCGACGCATCCCAGGCAGTCGGCCCGATGCTGATCGGTCATCAGGAGGAGGATATTCGGCCTGCGCCTGGGCGCATCCTCAGCGAATCCCGTCCCGGCTAACGCCATCCCCGCGGTCCCGGCAGCAACCATCTTCATAAACTCCCGCCTCGTCTGCGCACTCATACTACCTCCCCGTGAAGCTGCTGCCCCTATTATCTCCCGGACGCGCTTCTTCGGTCAAGGGGGTAAGGCTCGCACTCTTTTTCTGAACGCAAGCTTTTCTACTTGACATATTGGTTGGCGAGTTGTACTCTATGGGAGCCACACTAGTAGCAGCCCAGTTCTTCAGGGCCTACCAATCACGGCTCGATCCTGCAATCACCAATAGGAGGTGCATATTCAATGAGCAGGAACATTCTGAGGCAGGTTTTCCCGATTTGCGCTTTGTTTGTTTTGTTGTCGGTACTGATCGGCTGCGGAGGGGGAGGCGGCGACAGCGGGCCATCGGACCTGCAGGGGACGATTGCGTTCTGCAGTTATCGCGATGGAAACTATGAGATCTATGCGATGGCAGCCGACGGAAGCGGGGTGACCAGGCTTACCAACACCCTGGCGGTTGAAGACCACCCTTCTTTCGGCGCCGCCGGATCCAAGATCGTTTTCTGGAGCGACCGCGATGGCAATGCCGAGATTTACGTCATGAATGCCGACGGAAGCGGTCAGACCAGGCTGACTGATGAGGCCGAGGACGACTATGAGCCATGCCTCAGCGCAGACGGCTCCAAGATCGTTTTTGACACCAGGCGTGATGGCAATTTCGAAATCTACGTCATGAACCCGGACGGCAGTGGCCAAACCAACTTAACGAATGACGCTGGCAGTGACAGTACCCCGGCCATTAGCCCCGACGGGTCGAATGTCGCCTTTTCTACCGTTCGTGATGGCAACTACGAGATATACATTATGAACGCGGATGGGAGCAATCCCATCAACCTCACCAACAATTCAGCGGTCGATGACAGTCCGAGCTTCAGTCCTGACGGCACAAAGATCGTTTTTATGAGCGATCGCGATAGTGGCAACGCGGAGATCTACGTGATGAACACGGACGGCACAGTACCAACCAGACTGACGAACAATACTTCCAACGAAAATGAGCCTTGTTTCAGCCCGGATGGTCTGCATATTGTATTCGAAAGCGATCGCGACGGCAATCAGGAGATCTACGTAATGGACTCAGACGGCGCTAATCCGATCAGGCTGACCGATTATTCGGGCTACGATAGTTCGCCGTCATGGGGATAGGGCAGGCAGTTTACTGAACCTGGAATCACCAAAAGGAGGTCATACTTAATGAGCAGAATCTGTATAAGTCAGGTCTTCTCCGGTTGTGTTTTGCTTGTAGTACTGTGCATCGTTTCGGGGTGTGGAGGCGGCGGGTCGTCAGGCCCCGAGAACGTCATCGCATTTGCCAGCAACCGTGACGGTGACTACGAAATCTATACAATGGCTGCCGATGGAAGCGGTGTGCTGAAACTGACTGACAATACGTCGTACGACGACTATGCGTACTACAGCGGCGATGGTTCGCAGATCGTCTTTTGCAGCGAGCGTGACGGCAATGCCGAGGTTTACGTGATGAACGCTGATGGGAGCAGCCAGACGCGGCTCACCAATGAGGCGGAGAAGGACGACGAACCGTGCCTCAGCCAGGATGGATCAAAGATAACGTTTCACAGCACTCGTGACGGCAACTTCGAGATCTACATCATGGATGCTGACGGAAACGGCCAGACCAGGCTGACTAACGAGGCGGCTGATGACTGGGCTCCGAGCTTCAGCCCGGACGGCTCGAAGATCGTTTTCGCGACAGAACGGGACGGCAACTGCGAGATATATCGTATGAACGTGGATGGGAGCAATCCAGTTAACCTAACCAATAACCTTGCCGAGGAAGACAATGCGATGTTCAGCCCGGACGGCTCGAAGATCATTTTTGACAGCAACCGTGATGGCGACTTAGAGATTTACGTCATGAACTCGGATGGAAGCGACCCCATCAGGCTGACGAACGTCGCAGGGCTCGATGATCGTCCCGAATTCAGCTCGGATGGGTCGAAGATCGTCTTCGAAAGCGAACGTGACGGAAATCGAGAGATTTATGTAATGGACGCGGATGGAAGCAATCAGACCAGGCTGACCAATGATCCTGGAGCAGACCGGTGTCCGACGTGGAGATAGCGATGATTCGTGAAGGGTGAGGCCTTGTTACTGCTCACCTGACGCCGGCTCATTGTTCGAGATTATGGCCTTGTCGCCGATCTCGTTAATCACCTGGACGCCATGCTCTCCGTTGTTTTCGCTGACAATCGCATGCTTGAGGCCCTTGCGGAGGGCGATGGCCGGTTTACTCCCTGCCTCGAAGCTGCATCCTCGGACCTGGAGTCTGCCGTTATCCGCCTCGACCACCGGATTCTTGGAGTCATGCGGAGTGCTGAAATAGCAGTCGCTGAGTGACGTGAAGCTCTGATTATGCGAGACGACGTTCTGAACCGACGGCCCCCAGAACGCGCAGTTCACCAGCCTGACCGACCCTTTGCACGTCGGATTGATCACCACTTCGATGGGATTCTCCCCCGCAAAGGCCACGAACTGGCCGTTGGTGATGAGAAGACCCATGAACTGGATGGCGTCCACAACCACGCACCGCTGAGCCCAGTCAGCCCCGATGCCGCTGAACTGCCCGTTGCATGTGCCGGCAGGCGTCTGGATGAAGTGATAGCCGATGTTCACCGGGAAGACGAACGTATTGGTGACGTACTCCCAATCCGTCCGTCCGAAGATGAAGGCCTCCAGGTGCTCGATCATGTACTTGTTCACGAGGTCAGAGTCGCCGCCGACCTCCTTTGCCCACCACCAATGACCATGGAACTGGACGTTCTCGATGCGGCCGATGTCGGTGCAGGCGTCCACGAAGATGCCTCTTCGGAGGACGCATCCATAGACGCTTCTAATCCGGTGGCGGACGTTCCCCTCAGGGCCAATCCTAATGCCGTTATAGCTGTTGATGAGGGTGACGTTCTCAATCGTGTTGTCATTGCCCTGGAGGTGAAAGGTCCAGGGATACGGGCGGATGTCCTTCACATTCTGCTCAGGGTAGTAGACGGTCAGTCCGCTGACGGACGAGGAGTTGCCGACCTCAAAGAGGGCGGGCGCATCCTCCTTATCCTTGCCGCCGGTCGCGAGGATGATCGTGCCTGTCATCGGATCATTGTACCGGGGGGCATTCGCCGAGCCTTCGAGTGAGACTCCAGGCGGAATTGTGATGCTGCCCTTGACGAGATACTTACCCGGCGGCAGATGGACTATGTCCCCGGTCTTGGCGGCCCCATCGAGGGCTTTCTGGATGGCGGCAGTGTCATCGGTGACCCCATCCGCCTTCACGCCGGGTAGTGTGTCCATCGCCATGCCTCCAGCACTCAGTAGAATCAGAAAGGTGATTAGGTAGATTGCTCTTGTTCTCATGGACACAATGTTAGCCGTACCGCAGTCTGATGTCAAGGCAGGACATACCCCATGCCGCCGCCGAACCTATCACTGGAGGGTTTTTCGATGGACAAACGGCCGAATATACTGCTCATCACGAGCGATCAACAGCATTGGGACACGCTCGGTGTAACCAATAAGCGGATCAAGACGCCGAACCTCAATCGCCTTGCCTACGAGGGCTTGAGGTTCGATCGGGCGTATTGCCCTAACCCGGTCTGCACGCCGACAAGGGCAAGCATCATCACCGGCGTCTATCCGTCACAGCATGGCGCATGGACGATCGGCACCAAACTGCCTGAGGACGTCCCCACCGTCGGCGAGGTTTTCCAGAAGAACGGGTATGCGACCGCCCTCATCGGCAAGGCTCACTTCCAGCCACTGCGCTCGACCCCCGAGAGCACGTCGCTCGAGTGCCAGCCGATCATGCGCGACCTCGATTTCTGGCGGAAGTTCCATGGGCCCTGGTATGGGTTCGAGCACGTGGAAGTCGCCCGAAACCATGCGGACGAATCGCATGCCGGCCAGCATTATGCCATCTGGATGGAAGAGAACGGCCTCAAGAATTGGCAGGACTATTTCTGGAAATGGCCGGAAAACGAGCCTAAGCGCAAGCACAAGTGGGATTTGCCGGAGAAGTATCACTATTCCTGCTGGACCGCCGAGCGAACGATTGCTTATATGGAGAAGTGCAAGGCCGAGGACAAGCCGTTCTTCCTGTGGTCCAGCTTCCAGGACCCCCATCCGCCCTATCTCGTCCCCGAGCCCTGGGCCTCGATGTACGATCCGAACGATATGGTCCCCGGCAAGCTCACGCCCGGCGAGCATGACCTGAATCCGCCTCATTTCCAGAAGACGCAGGAGGCGAAGCCGGACTTCTCCATGTACCGCGAGACCTATGGGGCACACGGCTTCCATTCGCATCTCATCAGTGAGGCGGCGCTCAAGAAGAACATGGCCATCTACTATGGCATGATCAGCCTCATGGATCAGCAGATCGGCCGAATCATGGACGGTCTGGAGAGGCTGGGGCTTGCAGATAATACGCTGGTGGTCTTCTCGACCGACCACGGGCACTTCCTGGGTCAGCACGGGCTTATTGCGAAGGGGGCGTTCCATTATGAGGACATGGTCCGGGTGCCGATGCTCGCCTGGTTCCCGGGGCGAATCGCTCAGAATGCGGTCAATTCGTCGCTGCAGAGCCTGGTGGACTACTCGCCGACGTTCCTGGCGGCGGCAGGGATTGACGTCCCCGGTCTTATGACCGGCGTGAATCAGTGGGACGTCTGGTGCGGGAACAAGGACTCGGCCAGGGATTGGGTGGTCGTCGAGAACCGCCACGAGCCGACGCTCGTTCACCTAAGGACTTACGTGGACGAACGCTACAAGATCACCGTCTATCGCAATCATGACTACGGTGAATTGTTTGATCTCGAAAAAGACCCGGGCGAAGTTCACAATCGGTGGGCAGATCCTGATTATGCGAGGGTGAAGTCGGAGCTACTGCGCAAGTTCATGAATGCGACCCTCGTCTGCGAGCCGACTCGGATGCCGAGGATAGCGGGGGCGTGAAAGAGGGGTTATAGCGACTGTGTTGATTGTCAAGGGTTAAGCTGCCATTTTTGGCGGCTTTTGAAAGCAAATGATCTCTAACCATAGCATTAAGAATTATCAGCAGCTTGCGTGCACAGGCGGTAAGCGCCACTTTGA
>Ga0307380_10003979_pt1 | contig 20170 bp, 17 predicted proteins | sample UN3MG_FD_202239 | JGI IMG/M metagenome (GOLD analysis project Ga0307380, IMG submission 202239) | Soil microbial communities from Risofladan, Vaasa, Finland - UN-3 | ecosystem: Environmental > Terrestrial > Soil > Coastal area > Acid sulfate soil | place: Finland: Risofladan, Vaasa | collected... | reverse complement strand
CGCCGGAATTGATCGAGCCGGTGCTGGCCCAGAAAGGAAACATCGACTTCGGTTCGCCGAACGTCAATCAGCACTTGATGGCCGCCGTCCTGCAGATGGGGCTTTACGACGAGCACCTCGAACGCCTCCGCGACGGCTATCGGGCGAAGATCGACGCCACGCTCGGCGCGGCCGACGAATTCCTGGCCGGGATCGACGGCGTCCATTGGGTCCGTCCCGAGGGCGGCCTGTACGTCTGGCTCCAGCTTCCCGACTCGATCGACACGGGGCTCTGCGGACCGTTGTTCGACCGGGCCGTCGAGGAAGGCGTGCTCTACGTGCCCGGCGAGTATTGTTATCCCGGCGACGGCCGCCTGACGAAGAAGAACATGCTGCGGTTGAGCTTCGGCATCCAATCGTGCGAGAGTATCCACCGGGGAGTCGAGGCGTTGGCTCGGGCGGTTGGCCAGGTGTTGTGAAGCCACCGCGACACGGAAGCGCTGGAATCTGTTTTCGGACGGACCCCAATGCATATCATCGACCGATACCTGCTCCGCCAGTTCCTCCAGACTTTCGTGATCTGTTACCTGAGTCTGGCGGGGCTGTACATCGTCTTCGACGCTTTCACGCACCTGGAGGAGTTCTTCAACTGCGCCGAGAAGACCGGCGGACTCTTCTCGTTGATGGGATCGTATTACAGCTATCGGGCGATCCTGTTCTTCGACCGCAGCAGCGGACTGCTGACGCTGGTGGCGGCCATGTTCACCGTCTCCTGGATTCAGCGACACAACGAATTGACGGCGCTGCAGGCGGCCGGTATCTCGCGGCTTCGCGTGGCCGCCCCGATCATCGTCGCCGCCGCGGTGATCGCCTTGCTCTCCGCCGCCAACCGCGAGCTGGTCATCCCCCAGTGTCGCGACGAGCTGGTTCGCCGGCCCGCGAACCTGCTGGGCCAATACGGCGAGGAGTTGCACGCCGTCTACGACCAGCAGACCAGCGTGCTCTTCCGAGGCAAGGCGACCTACGCCGATCAGCAGCGGATCGAGAGCCCCGATTTCCTCATGCCCGACGCGTTGAATCAGTACGGCCCTCGATTGGTCGCCGAGAACGCCTTCTACCGGCCGCCGGAAGGGGAGCGGCCGGGCGGTTATTTGTTGGAAGGCGTCCAAGAGCCCTCGGGGCTGGCCGACCGGCCCTCGCTGCGTCTGGTCGCCCAACCGGTGCTGATCACGCCGCGCGACGCGCCCGACTGGCTCCGCAACGAGCAGGCCTTCTTGGTCAGCGAGATGACGTTCGAGCAGTTGACCGGCGGCCGGGCGCTTCGCCAGTTCTCGTCGACGGCGCAGATGATCGCCGGGCTGTGGAGCCGGAGCCTGGACTTCGGTGCGGACGTGCGGGTGGCGATCCACACGCGATTGATCAATCCGTTGTTGGATTTGACGCTCTTGTTTCTCGGCTTGCCGTTGGTGCTCTCGCGCCGGAGCCAAAACGTATTCGTGGCGATCGGGCTGTGCGTCGGCATCGTCGCCGTCTACTTGCTGGTGATCATCGCCTGCCAACATTTCGGATCGATCTACCTGATCGACCCGGCCCTGGCCGCCTGGCTGCCGCTGATGATCTTCGTCCCGCCGGCCGTGGGCATGTCGGAGATGATGTGGCGGTGAGCGAGGGGCGAGGGGCGAGGGGCGAGGGGCGAGGGGTGAGGGGCGAGGGGCGAGGGGCGAGGGGTGAGAGTGTTGCGTCCCGACTTCCGCCCATGCATCGCGCATATTTGACGAGTCAAGTGATGAGAACCGTTTAGCGGGCGGGCTTGCCCGCCGTTTGGTTGCGGCCAGGTGACCTCGGAGCGGGGGATTGCGCAAACCAGGTGGTATAAGTGCTGCCCCTCGCGTGTCTCCGCACGCTCGGCAAGGTACTGTTCCCTCACGTCGCCGGGGCCTATAATGCTGAGTTTCGCCTAAGGAACCCAGCATGAGCAAACTGGCCGACGAGAAGGTCCTGGTACTTGACTTCGGCTCGCAGTACGCCCAACTGATTGCCCGGCGTGTGCGACAGCAGCACGTTTACTGCGAGATCGTCCGGCACGACATCACACCCCAGCGGATTCGCGAATTGGCTCCGATGGGACTGATCCTCTCCGGCGGACCGTCGAGCGTCTATGCCCAGGGGGCCCCGAAATGCGATCCGGACATCTTCCAGCTCGGAGTGCCGGTGCTGGGGATCTGTTACGGGATGCAATTGGCCTGCGAGGCGCTGGGTGGCCGGGTAGAAAACACCCCCTCGCGCGAATACGGCCGGGCACGATGCCGGATCACCAGCCGGAATGGGCTCTTCGCGGATGTGCCCGAACAGACTCAGGTCTGGATGAGCCACGGCGACCAGGTCGCCCAGATCAGCGACGACTTCCTTCCGCTGGCCGAGACCGATACCTGCCCGTTCGCCGCGGTCAAACACCGCCGCCTGCCCATCTACGGCCTGCAATTCCATCCCGAGGTGACCCACACGCCCCTGGGCAGCCGAATACTGGGCAATTTCCTCAGCAGTGTCTGCAAGTGCTCGGGAACCTGGAAGCTGGGGGATTTCGCCCGGGAGACGATCGAAGGGGTCCGCCGCCGCGTGGGCGACACGCGGGTGATCTGCGGGCTGTCCGGCGGGGTCGATTCGTCGGTCGTCGCCGCGCTGCTCTCCCAGGCGATCGGTAAGCAACTCTCCTGCATCCTGGTCGACAACGGCCTCTTGCGCAAGGGCGAGGCCGAAGCGGTCATCCGGGAGTTCAGCAACCACTTCCAGGCCGACTTGCACGTGGTCCAAGGACAGGAGAAGTTTCTCCAGGCACTTGCGGGAGTCATCGATCCGCAGGAGAAGCGCCGGCGGATCGGGCACGCGTTCATCGAGTGTTTTTCCGACGAGGCCGCCCGGATCCAAGGGGCCCGGTTCCTCGCCCAGGGAACGCTTTATCCCGACGTGATCGAGAGCGGCGGCTCGGTGGACGGCCCGGCGGCCACGATCAAGCTGCACCACAACGTGGGCGGATTGCCCGAGGATCTCGATTTCGAGCTGATCGAGCCGTTGCGCGATTTGTTCAAAGACGAGGTCCGCAGTTTGGGAACGAAGTTGGGGCTGCCGGAAGAGATCGTCTGGCGTCATCCGTTTCCCGGTCCGGGCCTGGCCGTGCGTTGTCTGGGCGAGGTGACCACCGAACGGCTTGCCACGCTCCGCGAGGCCGACGCGATCGTGGTCGAGGAGATCAAGGCGGCCGGGCTCTATCGCCAGACGTCCCAGTCGTTCGCCGTGCTCTTGCCGGTGCAAAGCGTCGGCGTGATGGGCGACGCGCGGACCTACGAGGACGTGGTGGCCGTCCGCTCGATCGATTCCGAGGACTTCATGACCGCCGACTGGAGCCACCTGCCCTACGACCTGCTGGCCCGCATGTCCACGCGGATCATCAACGAAGTCGCCGGCGTGAACCGGGTGGTGTACGACGTCAGCTCGAAGCCCCCGGCGACGATCGAGTGGGAGTAAAGGCGGATTTCTGATTTCTGATTTCAGACTTAAGCGTGGGACGCGTCTTGGCGTCACTGGGACCAGCCGCTCGCGGCTTCGCAGCCCCGACGCAAGAAACACCCCATCACAATCCAAGAAAACGGAAGTGCAATCGCCGTGACCAAAAACGAATCCGAGAAAGAACCGTCGGACCGCCCTGACTTCGAGCGGGCCCTGAAACGGCTCGAAGAGATTGTCCACCTGTTGGAAGAGGGTGAAATCGGGCTCAATGAGGCGTTGGAGCGATACGAAGAAGGCGTGAAATTGTTACGGCAATCGTACGACCTGCTGCAGGACGCCGAGCGGCGGATCGAGTTGCTCAGCGGGATCGATGCCCAGGGCAATCCGGTCACCAAGCCGCTGGCGGATGAAGCCACCTTGTCCGCCGAGGGAGAAACCAAACGCCGCGGCCGCGGGGCATCTGACGCACGTGGGGGGGTTGCTTCACCCAGCCCCGAAAGGCCGCACGATCAGAATACCGACATGGACGCGCCCGGGGGGTTATTCTAAAATAGACAAATTGCGTCGCGCGTTCGAAGAGACTGCAACTAGGATGTAAACTGTTGGGGGCGGCTTTCCCCCATGGTTTCTGATTTCTCCGGGCCGTCGAATTGATGGTAAAGACTCAGTCGCCCTCATTTACCCAACTTACGTCTGAACTCCGCAGTCAGATCGATGCGGCTTTGAGCGTGCGGGCCGAATTGGGCGGCGGCTGCCCAACCGCACTGCGGGAAGCGATCCGGTACAGCCTCCTTGCCCCGGGCAAGCGTTTGCGGCCGATGCTGGTGCTCTTGGCCGCGGAGGCCTGTGGCGGATCGATCGACCGCGCGATGCCGGCCGCCTGTGCCGTGGAGATGGTCCACGCCTATTCGCTGGTCCACGACGACTTGCCCGCGATGGACGACGACGATCTGCGGCGGGGACTGCCGACCTGCCACAAGAAGTTCGGCGAAGCGATCGCCGTACTCGCCGGCGATGCCCTGCTGGCGATGGCGTTGGAAGTGCTCGCCCGGGAGATCGACCCCCCGGAAGTGGCCGCCGCCTGTTGTGCCGCTCTGGCCGAAGCCGCCGGGCCCTGCCAGATGGTCGGTGGGCAGGCCGACGACGTTCAGCCGCCGGATACCTCCCCGCTGAGCGACACCGCGGGCATCGACCTGCTCGAATCGATCCATCGTCGCAAAACGGGCGCCCTGATCAACGTATCTCTGAAGCTGGGGGCCTTGGTTGCCGGAGCCGATCCGCAGAAGCTGGCCGCGTTGGACGAGTACGGCCGCTGCCTCGGCCTGGCCTTTCAGATCACCGACGACCTGCTCGACGTGCGCAGCAACTCGTGGGCCGCCGGCAAGCGCGTGGGCAAAGACGCCCGGCGGGGAAAGCTCACGTTTCCCGGCCTGCTGGGCATCGACCGCAGCACCGAGCGGGCCCAACGTCTGGTCGCCGAAGCGTGCGAGACGCTCGAGCCGCTGGGCCCGCAAGCCGACGATCTGAAAACGCTCGCCCGCTACGTCCTCGAAAGGAATCGATAATGGACAAGCTACTGTCGACGATCAACTCACCGCAGGACCTGCAGGCCCTTTCCCTGAAAGACCTGCACGAGTTGGCCGGCGAGATGCGCGAGGCGTTGTGCCGGCTCAGCGGTACGCGGACGGCCCATTTCGCCTCCAACCTGGGCGTGGTCGAACTGACCTTGGCCCTGCACACCTCGTTCGATTTCCGCCGCGACCGGTTGATCTGGGACACCGGCCACCAGGTCTACCCGCACAAAATGATCACCGGCCGCTACGACGAATTCACCACGCTGCGGACCAAGGGCGGCTTGATGGGCTATCCCAATCCGGCCGAGAGCGAATACGACCTGTTCATGACCGGTCACGCCGGGTGCAGCGTGTCGACGGCGTTGGGCCTGAAGTGCGGCGACGAGTTGGTTCGCCCCGACGAAGCCCGGCACGTGGTCGCCGTGGTGGGCGACGGGGCGCTGGTCTCCGGCATCGTCTTCGAGGCGATGAACCACGCCGGCGGGCTGAAAAAGAACCTCACGGTCATCCTCAACGACAACAAGATGTCGATCTGTCCTCGCGTGGGCGGGCTGGGCCATTCGCTCGACCGCCTGCGGCTGGCCCCGTTCTACGCGGGCATGAAACTGGAAATCCAGCGGGTGTTGAACAAGATCCCGGTGGCCGGCGGACCGGTCGTGCGTTTGCTCACGCAGATGAAGGACGCGATCAAGGCCGGCTTGCGGGGCGGCATGTTGTTCGAGGACCTCGGGTTCCGCTATATCGGCCCGGTCGACGGCCACGATATCCGCCAGTTGCAGAAATACCTGGTGATGACCCAGCGGTTCGACGGCCCGGTGCTGCTGCACGTGGTGACCGAGAAGGGGCACGGGTTCGAGCCGGCCGCCGAAGATCCCACGTCGTTCCACGCCCCGGCGCCCTTTTCCCACCACAACGGGTCGATCATCTCGCTGAAAGTCAGCAGCTCGCGGCCGTATACCGAGGTGGTTCGCGACGCGATTCTCGCCCGGATGGTCGCCGATCCCCGCGTGGTGGCCATCACCGCGGCGATGTGCCAGGGGAACATGCTCGAGCCGGTGCGGGACCAGTTTCCCGACCGCTTCTTCGACGTGGGCATCTGCGAGTCGCACGCCGTGGGGTTCGCCGCCGGGCTGGCCAAGACGGGCTTGCGGCCGATCGTGGACGTCTACAGCACGTTCCTCCAGCGGAGCTACGATCAGATCTTCCAGGAAGTGGCGCTGCAGAATCTGCCGGTGACCATGACGCTGGACCGCGCCGGGGTGGTGGGACCCGATGGGGCAACACACCACGGGGTGTTCGACCTGACTTATCTCCGCCCGTTGCCCAACGTGGTGGTGATGGCGCCCGGCGACGAACTCGACGTGGAGCCGATGCTGCAATGGGCGCTGAAGCACGACGGCCCGGCGGCCATCCGCTATCCCAAGGAGGCGGCCCAACCGATCCCGCGCGACGTGGCCCCGGTCGAGTTGGGCAAGGCCGAGGTGCTGCGTTTCGGCTCCGACGGGACGATCGTGGCGTGTGGAACGCTGTTGGCAGCCTGCATGAAGGCGGCGGAACTGTTGGCCGAAGAGGGGCTCGACGTCGGCGTGATCAACGCCCGATTCGTCAAGCCGCTGGATACGACGACCATTCTGCAAGCGGTCGAGAATTCGCCTTTTGTGGTCACGGTCGAGGAAGGCGCGCTGATGGGCGGTTTCGGCAGCGCCGTGTTGGAGGCCGCCTCCGACGCCGGACTGGAAACCGTCCACGTCCGCCGGCTCGGCATTCCCGACCAGTTCGTCGAACACGGCACCCGGCAAGAACTCCTAACCGACCTGGGCCTCGACTCCGACGGCATCGCCACGGTCTGCCGCCAACTGGCCGCCGATCCGCGTGCAGCTCGGCAGGGCAAGATCCTTCGGGCATAAAGCCGCGACCGGTGGTCGCGCCCGATAGAATGCGACCGGTGGTCACAGTTTGCTGAGGTTCTCTCCTGATGACCCGATGCGAAATCGTCACATGAACTTTCCTCCAGAAGAAATCGGTGGAGCAAAGGTCGTGCTTTACTCACCGATTGACAGCCGTCATCGCGCAACCGGAGCCTGCAAACACACGGTTGGCGGCATCGTTCAGGGGAGCTTCGACGGTCTGGCTATCTGTCAATACCGTGGTGACAGCGCGTTCTACCTCTTCTATTGCGATGCCGATTGGAACAATGTAACTGATACTTTCCACCTGACACTCGACGATGCCAAGGGGCAAGCAGAATTCGAATACGAGGGGGTTTCGGCGACCTGGCAACGGGCTGATTGAAGCGGAGTGTGGAATGTACGTTCTGCTATGGTCTGGACCACGGGGGCGCGACCACCGGTCGCGGCTTTATGGTTCCCGCGCTCATCGTTCCGCGGTATCATTGGGGACATGATGGAAGATCGCCCCAAACATCCGGAAAACCTCCCCATGCGAGCCATTCTGCTGGGATTCGGCGGGCGGCAGGATGTGCTGGACGAGGCACGGCGGCTGCGGCCGTTGATCGAACGGGAGGCCCGGATCGTTGCCACCGACTTCACCGGCGCGGAAGACATGTCGCGGGTGGAAGCCGATCTGGCCATCGTGCTCGGCGGCGACGGCTCGATCCTGCGGGCGGCACACCAGATGGGACACCGCCAATTGCCCGTCGTTGCCGTCAATCTGGGTAAGTTGGGTTTTCTGGCAGACCTCTCCCCCGCCGAACTGCCAGGCGTGCTCCAGGATTTCCGGGCCGGTAAACTGCCACTGGTCGAGCACCTGATGTTCGAGTGCAAGGTATTGCGAAACGAAGACGTGGCCTTTGGGCAATTGGGGCTCAACGAGCTGGCCGTGCAGACCGGGCCGCCGTTCCGCATACTGAACGTCGATCTTTACGTTGACTCGGAACTCGTAACTACGTATAGTTGCGACGGCCTGATCGTCAGCACGCCCGTGGGATCGACCGCCCACAGCCTTTCGGCCGGCGGGCCCATCCTGCGAAAGGACTTGCAGGCGTTCGTGATCATACCGATCAGCCCCCATACGCTGACCAATCGGCCGGTCGTCGATTCGGCCGATCGGGTATACGAGTTGGTTGTCCGCGACCCGAGGCCGGGAACGGCGGTGGTGGTCGATGGGCGGGTGCTCTGCACGCTTCAGCCGGGAGATCGCGTCCGGGTGGAGAAGGCCCGGGCGCGGTTCAAGCTGGTCGCGGGTCCGGGCCATAGTTATTACCGTACGTTGCGCGAGAAACTCGGTTGGGGCGGCCGTTTGAGATTGAACGACAAGAACGACAAGGAAGTCAGTGCCGACGGCGAGTAGTGCAAGTCGTGGGGCACGTTTTCAACGTGCCTTTTCACTTGTCGGTATGTTGAAAACGCACGCCGCGTTTGTCGGCACGTTGGAAACGTGCCCCACGTAGGCATCCCAAACATTCGTCCACTCGAAAGGAAGCGAGCATGACGAGACTCATCCGTTTCGTGCCGGTCGCGCTGTTCGTCTTGACGTTGACCGCAACCTCGGCCGTTCGGGCCGAGACCGAGAAGTATGTACTCCGCTACAGGTTCCAGCCCGGGGAGACGCTCCGTTGGGAAGTGGTCCACGAGGTGCAGATCCGCACGGCCGTCTCCGGAACCACGCAGAACGCCGAGACGTCGAGCCGCTCGGTGAAGGCCTGGCAGGTCGGCGACGTGGAGGCGGACGGCTCGGCCACGTTCGAGCATTTGGTCGAATGGGTCGACATGCGTCAGAAACTCTACGGCCGCCAACCGATCCGCTACGACAGCCGATCCGACGAGAAACCGCCCGCCGGCTTCCAACAGGTGGCCGCCTCGGTGGGCAAGCCCCTTTCCGCCGTGACGATGGACGCGCTGGGCAAGATCGTCCGGCGGGAGCAGAAGCTCGACCGGCCCGGGGCGCAGAACGAAGGCCCCATGACGATCCCCCTGCCCGAGGATCCGGTCGCGGTCGGAGAGACCTGGTCGTTTCCCGAGGACATCAGCGTGCGGATGAACACCGGCGCGATCAAGACCATCAAGGCCCGGCAGTCGTTCACGCTCGAGAGCGTCAAGACGGGCGTGGCGACGGTCGGCGTGGCGACCCGCGTGCTCACGCCGATCGACGACCCGGCGGTCGAATCGCAACTGATCCAGCGGGAGAGCGCCGGCAGCGTGCGCTTCGACATCGAGGCCGGCCGGGTGCTCAGCCAGCAGATGGACGTGGACAAGCACGTGGTCGGGTTCCGCGGTCAGGCCAGCAGCATCCACTACGTCACGCGTTTCACGGAGAGGCTGCTCCCTTCGGTGACCAGCGTCGCCAGTCGGGCGAAGGACTAGCGTGGTCGGTTAGGTTCCGCGCAGAAACAGCCCGTACATTCTTCAGCGAGGGTGGCACGCCCTGAGGAACGAAGGGCGTGCAGAACCTGCCGAATCACGCCCTTCGTTCCTCAGGGCGTGCCACCCTCCCTTCTTTCCTGTAATGACTGGCCGGATTACGGACCGATCGCCCAGGCTTCTCACGGCCCCCGGAAGCGGTTAAACTCGGGGCAGAAGGGGTCCGGCGATGGCGTTCTCCAGAGAAAACAAAGGGGCGTGCGATTTCAGGTGCCGGCGGTGGCCTGTCGTTGCGGCCTGCGTGGTGTTGGCGGTGGCGGTGTCGGCGACGTTGGGCGGCTGTGGCGGATGCCGCCAGGATCCCGAGGAGGCGGAGAAGCAGCGCCAGCAGAAACTGGCCGAAGAGAAGAAAAAGGAGCAGGAGAAGCCCAAAGAGGACTTCGAGCTGAGTCCCTTGACCACCCTGCCCGGGGCGGGACTGTCCAGCGACGTCGGCTACAAGCCGGGCCACTGGACGGGCACGATGCTGGAGGCCAAGGCCAACAATTTCGATTTCCTCGGCGATCTGGAGATCACGGCGACCGAGGAGGGCAAGCCGGTTCCGCTTCAGGCCACACCCTTCGCCCTGACCACCTCCCGCGAAGTCCAATTGGCGAAGGGGCGCCAGCCGAAGGAACTCGAATCGGTCTTCTTCCCGCCCGTGGATTGCGAAAGAAGCCTCGTCTCCTTTCGCCTCGATTCGCGCCGAGGCGGCCGCCGCGTCGCCGAGCAGACGCGCCGGCTCGGGCGGATGCCTTCCTACCAGTATCATCTCGTCGTGCTGGCCCGCTCGCCGGAGAACTACGGCTACCTGGGCCGCCTCGCGTCGGTCAGTCCACCGGCGGACGTTTACAGCGACTACGTCAGCGAACCGTATTACCGCATCGTGTGGAAGACGGGCGAGACCCCGGTCGCGTTGCCGTCGCACGGGCTGATGTGGAGCAGCATCGCCTGCATCCTCTGGGACGACGCCGATCCGGCCGGACTCGACTGCGACGCACAGCGGAACCTGCTCGACTGGCTGCACTGGGGCGGGCAGTTGATCGTCAGCGGGCCCGACACGCTCGACACGCTCAAGGGCAGTTTCCTGGCTCCCTATCTGCCGGCCACCGCGGCGCCCGGGGCCCGCGAGTTGAGCGAAGAGGATTTTCGCCCCTTGTACGACTGGGCGACCCGGGGCAACGTGGATGCGAAGAAGAATGAAGATGTTGGCCGACCGAAGCTGCTCTCGACGTTGACCGGCGTGCCGCTCGACATCCACCCCGAGGCCCGGCCCATCCCCGGCAGCGGCGATCTGCTGGTCGAGCGCCGCGTGGGACGGGGACGCATCGTTGTCTCGGCGTTCCGTCTCTACGGCCGCGAAATGGTCAACTGGCAACCGGGATTCGACGAACTGTTCAACGCCTTCCTGCTGGGGCGCCCGGCGCGACGTTTCCACGAGGTCCAAGCGGAGTTCTTCGAGGAAGACGGCGTCGGCCGGGAAATGGCGTGGGCCGACGGGCATCCCCGGCTCGACGCGGCGCGGATCTGCAACCTGCGATACTTCACCCGCGATACGGGTGTTTCGCTCGATGCGTACGGATCGGACGTGCGTCAGTCGCCGGATTCCAGGGTAGAGACCCCGCCCGGGACCGGCGTGGCTGCCTGGAACGACTTCGGCCCGGTCCCCAACGCCGCCCGAGAGGCCCTGCTGAAGGCCGCCCAGATCGAGATCCCCGACCGCAGTTTCGTCTTCTGGGCGGTCGCCGGATACCTGGCGGTTCTCGTGCCGGCCAACTGGATCGTGTTCCGGCTGTTGCGGCGCGTGGAATGGGCCTGGGTCTCCGCGCCGTTGATCGCCGTCGTGTGTACCGTCGTCGTGGTCCGAATGGCGGAACTCGATATCGGGTTCGTCCGGTCGGAAACCGAAATCGCCGTCGTCGAGATCCAGGCCGATTATCCCCGCGCCCACGTCACCCGCTATACGGCCTTGTACACGTCGTTGGGCAAGAGCTACGACTTCCGCTTCGAGGATTCCGGTGGACTGATGCACGCCTTTCCGACCGTCCACCACGCTGCCGCCTTCCGCGAGCGCGAATCCCGAGACCTCCACTGCCGCCGCGGGGACGGTGCGGATATCTCGGGCTACTACGTCCGCTCGAACTCCACGGGCATGGTCCACAGCGAACAGATGGTCGACCTGGCGGGCGGGCTTTCGCTTGTGGCAACCGACGACGGACGTTTCATGTTGACCAACCGCACCGGACTGACGTTGCACGATGCGGGAATCGTGAGGAAGAGGGACGTCGCGGGGGAGCCCGAGACCATCGAAACGGCCTACCTGGGCCGGCTCGAACCGGACGCGACCGTGCCCGTTCGGTTCCATCAACCGGCCGAACTGCCCGCGGACCATCGTTTCTGGCAAGACGAGCGTCGCGACCCGCTGCTGACGGGAAGGGGTTTGCAGCCGGGCGAGTTGGACTTGAGCCGATTGGTTGCACTGGCGCAGAATACCGAGGAGCTTCGCCCCGGGGACGTGCGGTTGGTCGCCGGGCTGAAGCAGTCGCTTCCGGGACCGACGACCGACCCGCCGGCCCAGCAGTTGCGGCGAGCGGCGTTGGTCGTGGCCCATCTCCGATACGGCTTCGGCCCCGATCCGCAGCCGGACGTCAACACGCTGGCAAGTGTGCGACCCGCACCCATTTTGGACGACATGCGCCCATGATCGAATTGATCGATTTCACCAAACGTTACGGCGACCTGTTGGCGGTCGACCGCTTGAATCTGAAGATCGAGCCGGGCGAGAGCTTCGGGTTCATCGGACCCAACGGGGCGGGCAAGAGCACCACGATCCGCTTCCTGGCCACGCTGCTGAAGGCCACCGGCGGCGAGGGGATCGTCAACGGGCACCACGTTACGAAGGACCCGCTGGCCGTCCGCCGCAGCGTGGGTTACATGCCCGACGCGTTCGGCGTCTACGACGGGATGAAGGTCTGGGAGTTTCTGGACTTCTTCGCCGTGGCGTACCAGATTCCCAGAAGCCGCCGCAAGCAGGTCATCGGCGACGTGCTCGACCTGCTCGATCTGACCGTCAAGCGGAACGACTACGTCAACGGCCTTTCCCGCGGCATGAAGCAGCGGCTCTGCCTGGCCAAGACCCTGGTCCACGATCCGCCCGTCCTGATCCTCGACGAGCCGGCCAGCGGTCTGGATCCCCGGGCGAGGATCGAGGTGAAGGCGCTGTTGAACGAACTGCGGAAGATGGGCAAGACGATCCTCATCTCCAGCCACATCTTGACGGAGCTGGCCGACTGCTGCACGTCGATCGGGATCATCGAGCGGGGCAAGCTGTTGATGCACGGCCCGATCGACGAGGTCTATCGGCGGATCCGCCGCAACCGGATCGTGCGGATCAAGTTCCTCAAAGGCACCGAGGCGGGCATCTCGATCATCCGCAGCATGCCCGAGACCCGCGACGTCCGGATCGAGGGCAACCAGGTCACCGTCGAGCTGGCCGCCGACGACGAGCAGGTCGCCACGCTGCTGGAAGAACTCATCGCCGCCGGCGCGCGGATGCACTCGTTCGCCGAAAAGGAACCGACGCTGGAGGACGTGTTCATGCTGGTCACCAAGGGAGCGGTGGCATAGAATGTGCAGGTGGAGGGAAAAGTAGTAGTAGGCCGGAACAAGCGCAGCGCAGTTCCGGCATTGGGTGTGTGAAGCGATGTCCAAACCACGTCCCGCCGCGAACAGCCCGAATGAATCCGTTTGCACGAAGACGTCTTGGTGGACGTGGCTATCGTGGGGAGACCAATCGTTTTTCTCACCACGCGCCCGAGCGGCGGATCTCCGTGGAGGAGATGTCCTCGCGGAACTTCTCGGCGGGGACCTCTTGGCAGATTGCCCGCAGCACCTCGGGTAGATCGAGGTCCGAGAGCCGGGCGAAGCCCGTGCCGAAATCGCGGCCGAAGACGAGGAAACGGCAGCCGCGGCCGGCGATCCGCTCCAGCGCGGCCAGGCAGGCGGCCGCGTCGCCGCCGTAGTAGCGGGGATCGGCGATCCGCCGCAGCGTGTCCACGCCCACGATGAAGGTCGCGCGGGGAAAGAGCCTCGATTTCTCCTCGAACGTGTCCGCCCGGGTCAGCCAAACCGCCTGATCCTCGCCGAATTGGCCCATTCGCCGCTCGATCTCATAATAGTCCAGCGGCGGCTTGTCGACGTTGAGGATCGAGATCTCCATGGCGACCGGCACGCCCAAGATGTCCTGGGCGATCTCGGCCATGCGGCGGTGTCCGACGTGCAGCGGGTTGAAGGCGCCGGGGAAGATCGCCTCGGAAGACTTGCTGCCGCGGACGACCTGGTCGACTTTGCCCAACAGCAAGTCCTGCCACTGAGGCAAGGCCGCGGCGTGCGACGTCTCGACGTGCTCGGTCTCCAAGAGATCGAGTTCGAGCTGATGGCGGACTCCGCAGGCTTCGGCCACCACGTTGAGGATCAACCGGCAGACCAGCCGTTCCTCTTCCGCCCGGCTGCGGCGATCCTTCTCCAGGTTCAGCGACCGGGTCGTCGTGCGCGAGGCCGTTTGCACGGCCACATGGGCCCGATGGGGTCCGCGTTTGGGCCGGTCGGTGGCCAATCCGGCCGTGCAGGCGACGCCGGCAATCGAGGACCTCTTGGCGTCGTAGCCGCGTGCCCGATGGAAGGCGGCCATGGCCATCGCCCGGGCGGTCCGGGGCGAGCAGAACTTCTCGGGCCGCCCGCCAAGCCAGCCAATCATCGCCGGCTCGGAATAGGGCACGATCGCTTCGAGCAAGGTACGGGAGGCCCCGGGCACCTCGACCAGGTGTCCGATCGCCTGGCTGCCCCCCCCGGCCACCACCAGCACAATCCGCCCGGGCGAGTCGTGGATCTGCTGGACGAGTTGTTCGACGGAAAGGGACAAGGGCGATGCCTTCATGTGGACCTTCGAAGTAGGATATCAGGCCGTCTCGCCCAACTCGGAGCACACATCCAGGACAGCATCGAGGATACGGCCTGCTTTGTCAATGGCCTGTTGGGCTGCCGGCGGCTCCACGTGCTCGAGCCCTCCGTAGTCTCCGGTTGCCCGAAGTTCACTAAGCCAACGGTAGTCCGCCCCCAGTTCCGCCTCCCAACGGCCTTTTTTCACCAGGTCCCGATGGACGGCCGCCTCCAGGGCAGAATGCTTCGTGAAGTCTCGTCCTTCCTGGGCAAACAACGCCGAAGCGGCGTAAAACGCGGCATAATAGGCTCGGGACGCCGCGGCATCGGGATCGGCGGCGGCGATTGCCCGGGCGGTGGAGAGCGCTTGGAGCGCCCGTTGCCAGAGTTCCGAAGCGTACTGCGTCACGCGAAAATACCCTCACGGCGGGCCCGGCGATACAAGGGCGCCAAACCGGCTTGATAGTGGCGGATATCAACGGCCCGTACGTCGATGATCCGGTCGATTTCGAGCATGAACGAATACAGCGCTCGCGTCGAAGTATCAAGATCCTCTCCCAAACGCACCGGGCCTTTCAGCAACATCAGGATGTCGATATCACTGTCCCGCCGGGCCTCGCCTCGGGCTTCAGAACCGTACAGAATCACCCCGCACAGGCGGTCGCCGAAGGCAGATTGTAGCAGCGTCTTGATCCGTTGCAACAGTTCGCCTCTGTCCATGCCGAATACCTCCGCACCTCGCAGGTTAATTCTAGTGTGCTCCTGCAACTATCGCAATTGAGGTCTATCGGGGCAACCCGGTCGCGCACCGCAGACCGAGTATCCGGTTGATATCTCGGCCGTCTTCCAGGAACCACCCCGCCCGGCGATGGAATTCCGCCCACTCCGGGGGACCGAGACGAGTTCTCAGAAGAATTCCCAAGATCTTCCCAATAGCCGCGAATAACGGTTGGGTCCCTAGCGCCCCCCTATGGTCCAACAAGGCTGTTTTCCTCTCACCATTCGTTTTTCTGGAGGACGTGGTTATGATCAAGAAGGCGATCATTCTGGTCGGTGTGGTGGTCCTCATCGGACTACTGCTGTACGGTACCCATGCGATCAGTTACATCCGCACGTCGGCCGGTTACGTGGCCGACTCGGTCCGCGAGGCGGTGCCGATCGGGTTCGAGATCGATCGCGCCAAAGGCATGATCGAGGACCTCGAGCCCGAAGTACGCAAGAACATGCAGGCGATTGCCAAGGAGGAGGTCGAACTGAGGCGTCTGGAAGAGCAGATCGAAGGGACCGAAGCGAGGCTCGGCAAAGAGAAGGACCACCTGATGCGGCTGCAATCGGACCTGGCCACCGGCAAGGACCTGTTCCAATACGTCGGCCGCAGCTACACGGCCGACCAGGTCAAGGCCGATCTGGTCAACCGGTTCCAGCGGTATCGGACGGGCGACGAGACGCTCGCGAGCCTGCGGCAGATTCACGCGGCCCGGCAGAAGAGCCTCGAGGCCGCCCGGCGAAAGCTCGAGGGCATGTTGGCGGCGAAACGGCAATTGGAGGTCGAAATCGAGAACCTGGCGGCCCAGCAGAAGATGATCGCCGCCACTCGGGCCGGCAGCCAGTACCAGTTCGACGACAGCCGGCTGGGCCGGGTGAAGCAATTGGTCTGCGATTTGCGGACCCGGCTGGAAGTGGACGCCACGTTGGCCGAGGCCGAAAGCCAGTTCCACGACGGAATCCCCCTGGATGAAGTCGATCCGGAGGACGTCGTCGATCAGGTCACCAGGTACTTCCAGACCGAAGCGCCCCCCGTCGAAGCGATCGCAGTCGAGACGATCGCGGAAACCAAGTGACTGTTCTGCCAACCACGATCCCGATACGATGATCCCGATACCATGTTCCAGCCGGCGACCAGATTTCGGGGACTGAGCGTGATGGACTTCCACGGCGCACGACAGAGCGAGCGGTTCATGTTGTGGGTGGACGCGGTGGGCGGATTCTGGGTCTGTACGGGCGATGCGCTGGTCCTCGGCCAGCCGGTCCACAGCGGGCCGGTGGATATCCCCATCCTCGGCGACATTTCCGGACGGCACGCCCGAATCCGCCGCGATGAAGAGGGATACCTGATCGAGGCGATCCGGGAGGTCCGGCTGGACGGGCGCAAAGTGGACAAGATGGACGTGCTGGCCGACGGCAGCGAGATCACGCTGGGCGAAGCCGTGCGGCTGGTGTTTCGCCGTCCGCACGCCCTCAGCGCCACCGCCCGGCTCGATTTCCTCAGCCATCACCGCACGCAGCCTTCCGCCGACGCGGTGCTGTTGATGGCCGATGCGTTGATCCTCGGGCCGAATCCCCGCAGCCACGTGGTCTGCCGGGATTGGCCCCGGGAATTGGTCCTGTGCCGACACGAAGGGCGGCTTCTCTGCCGGACCGCAGGGCCGCTGGAAATCGACGGAACCACGTACAAAGACCGGGGCTACGTGACGCCGAATTCGCGAGTCGAGGGCAAAGGTTTTTCGTTCAGTTTGGAGGAAATCGGCGGATAGTAGCCGTCTCGCTCCGCGAGACGAAGCTCCATCTTGCGGAGCAAGATGGCTACATTGGAGACGAAGCTCCATCTTGCGGAGCAAGATGGCTACATTGGACCCTGGGAATAACCCGGCCGCCCGTGATAGAATGGGGAGCGGACCGATGCAACGACAGGTGGCTGCCGTGAGAGCGAACCAACCCAATGCGAAGGAACCCTCCGCCGGCGAAACGGACGGGGCCGCTGCGCCGGAGCGTTCGCCGTCGAAGTTCGTCTATCCGGGCGGTTCCCGGCCGCTGGAGGGATACACGATCAAACGGGGCGTCGGACAGGGCGGTTTCGGCGAGATCTACTACGCGGTGAGCGACGCCGGCAAGGAGGTCGCGCTGAAGTTGATCCGTCGCAATCTCGACATCGAGCTGCGCGGAATCCGCCAGTGCCTGAACCTGAAACACCCCAATCTGCTGGCCCTGTTCGACATCCGCCAGGACGATCAGGATGCCACCTGGGTCGTGATGGAGTACGTCGCCGGCGAGTGCCTGGAAGACGCGATCATCGCCCATCCCCGGGGCATGACCGCCCAGCAGACCTTGGCCTGGTTTCACGGCATCGCGGCGGGTGTGGCCTATCTGCACGACCGGGGCGTCGTCCACCGCGATCTCAAGCCGGCCAACATCTTCTCCGACGAAGGCGTCGTCAAGGTGGGCGACTACGGGCTGTCGAAATTCATCTCCTGCAGCCGCCGCAGCGGGCAGACCGAAAGCGTCGGCACCGTCCACTACATGGCCCCGGAAGTCGCCAACGGGCGCTACGGCAAGGAGATCGACGTCTACGCACTCGGCGTGATGCTCTACGAGATGCTCACCGGACGCGTGCCCTTCGAGGGGGAAAGCGTCGGCGAGGTGCTCATGAAACACCTCACCGCCGAGCCGGACGTGTCGATGCTGGCCGAGCCGTATCGCAGCGTCGTCGCCAGGGCGCTGGAAAAGGACCCGGCCAGGCGGTTCTCCTCCGTGCCGGAGATGCTCGCCGCGTTGCCGCAGCCCGCCCAAGCGCTGCCGGGGACCGGACGATTGCCGTTGGGGAGTTCGGAGAGTTTCCAGAGTGATGCGAAGCCGCAAGCGGCGGGAGGAAAGCCCGTGCTTGCTGCAGTGCGTGAAACATGGACCAGCATGCACGCCGCGTGGAGCGAAGCGAATCTCCATCCCGTGCTGAAGGTCATCCTGCCGTTGGCCGGAGCGTTCTTGCTGGTTCTGGGCACGCTTTTCATGCTCGTCTTGTTGGCCGGGATCGGGGGCGCCTTGCTGCCGCTGGTGCTGGCGTTGATGCTCGCGTACGGGGCGTACCACTTGGCGCGGTTGATCGTCGCCTGGGCCCATTCTCCCGACCGTGTCGCCGGGCATCGGATCGTCCCGCCAAGGCCCGGCCCGTCATCGCCACCGGCCGCTTCCGGCGAAACCGCAACGCTGCCTCACCACGGCCCGGAGTTCGCGCACACGGCCAAATTGTACGACAAACGCCCGAAATACGTCCCGCGACTCCCCGAGCGAACGCCGCGGGAACGGTTCACCGAGCTGATCGGCTCGATGCTGGTGACCGTCCCGATCGTTGCGACCGTGTGCGTCGTGATGGTCTTGATCTACACGTTTTTCGGCTATACGTTCGGCACGGAACCTACGCCGGGACAGTGTGCCTGGCTGGCGTTGATGGGCATCATGGGGACCTGGGCCGTGTTGATTCCGTCGAAGTTCTGGGAGGGCACGGGAGGCGAAACGACGCTGCGCCGCTTCCTCATGATGGTCGTGGGACTCGGTCTGGGGGCGATGGCCTACGGCACGGCCGCCGTGCTGATGACCGATTTGCCCGTCAACCTCGCGCTGCATACGAGATTCCCGTTTTTCGGTCACCAGTGGCCCTCGGGTTTCTACGCGACCGACGGCCGGCCGATGGTGATGGCTTACATGGCCTGCTTCGGCACGTTGTTCCTGTTGCTCCGCTGGTGGCTCCAGGCCAATCCGCGGCGTCGGGTACGGCTGAGCCTTTGGTCGTTGCTGGTCAGCGTGGTGACGGCCTGGGTGGTGGCCGGCCTCTGGAGTTTCCCGCAACCGTGGCTGATCATGGTCGCCGGGACGATCTCCATTTCCGTCCAAATGGCCAGTCCGTGGATTCACCCCGGCAAGCGATATCGACGGGAGACGGCTTAGACTCCGCGCAGAAACAACCTGTACATTTTTCAGCGAGGGTGGCACGCCCTGAGGAACGAAGGGCGTGGAAAACCTGCCAAACCACGCCCTTCGTTCCTCAGGGCGTGCCACCCAATTGGACAAGTCGTTTCTGCGCGGAACTTTGGGAGATTGACATGTCTACGAGTATCCTGGGGTGGGCGTTGATCGCCGCGTTGGCTGCCGGGCTGGTGGCGGCGATCGTGGCTTTGCTGGCCTATCCGAAGACTCGCATGTTCGGGGCAATACTCCTGTCGGTCGGTCTGGCCGTGTTGGTGGTCGGCGCGCCGGCAGTCTATTTACTCTTGGCGAGACAGACCGCCCAGACAGAGAGGCAGCACGCCCGGGCGGAGCAGATGGAGACACAGCGAGTCCTGGTCGAAAGCCCGAAAGACCCGGCGGCAACAACCATGGATGAGGCGACTCCCGCCGAGACCGTCGCGCCGGCAACTGTCCCCGACTGGCTCGGCATCGCGCCGCGGCAGGTGGGCGACGTGTATCAAGTGGCCGTCAAGACCGACCCACGAGCGACCCGGGAAGAATGCGAGAGCGAGCTGCCCGGCCTCATCGGCGCCGCCGTCGAAGAGTACGCCCGGACGAAACTCGGTCGGCCTGCGCAAATCGCCCGGGAAGCAGAACTGCCCTGGAGCGACGCTCGCCAACTCATCAAAGAACAATGGGCCGAGCCGGTCGCCACCTCGTTCGGCCAGTGGACGGAGCTGCACGTACGGCTGGAATTCGACGCGACGGTCAAGGGGCTGATCGAGCAGGAGTGCGATCAAGCGGTCGTCGTCGGGCGGCTCGGGTACGTCGGCACGGGTCTGGCCGCGGTGCTGGCCCTGTTGGGCGTGCTGTACGCCTCGTTGAAAATCGATCTTGCCACCGCCGGGAGGCACAGGGCCCGCTTGACGTGCGGCGCCATCGCGGTCGCCGTGGCGGTGGTCGCGGTGACGTACGGTGCAGCGTTGTTGCTGCAGACGGAGGCCACGGCGACCACCCCCGAGATCGCTCCCCATGAAGACTCGTTGGAACCACCGCCTTCCTTTCAATAACGCTTTGCGATAAGCTGGAGGCGACGTT
>Ga0307380_10003978_pt1 | contig 20170 bp, 28 predicted proteins | sample UN3MG_FD_202239 | JGI IMG/M metagenome (GOLD analysis project Ga0307380, IMG submission 202239) | Soil microbial communities from Risofladan, Vaasa, Finland - UN-3 | ecosystem: Environmental > Terrestrial > Soil > Coastal area > Acid sulfate soil | place: Finland: Risofladan, Vaasa | collected... | reverse complement strand
GACCAACAGGACGAAAGATGTCCTTTTTCATACAGCCAGAGCCAGCGCAGGCGCAACCAGATCGCCAAGGTGATACGTCGCGCCCGCCAGGGCTGGGAGCGCGCGGTCGACGAGGCCGCGGCGCAGATATGGGCGGAGAGGGAGGCCGAGTGCGCTACCTAGCCTGGGCGTTCATCGCTGTCGCATTCGCCATCCCGGGCCGGTGGTGGTGGCTGTCGCGGCGCGGACAGCGGACAGTGCGGTGGCGGGTACACGGGGAAGAGTATGTGACGAGGAGGAAGTGATGGAAGACAGCAACTGGCAGATTCCGGGTACGATACTGACAACGACCGAGAACAAGAAAGAGAAGCCGCAATCGTTCTACTGGACAGGTGCGGCGCTGTCGTATGGCTTCTGGGCCGTCATACTTCAACGGCTCCTCAGCGAAAATGCATCGGGCTGGGCGCAGCTCGGCATGATGGCCCTTGCCGTTTTCTTTGGGGCGGGCGGTTGGATTGGCGTTGGTGCTGCGTTCGGTTTGGTTGTAGCATTGTGGGGGCGCAGCATCGGCGCGTGGTAGAGGAGGCACTATGGACGACGATATGGTTGAGGAATTCTTTCGGGGCAAAGAAACAAGCGGTTCAGAAGGGCTGGCCCTTCTTGCCCGTCTCTGCCGCGAATTCTACGAGCATCTTGTGGAACTAGGCTTTGAGCCGGCCCAAGCATTGGAACTGGTTAACACCTATATCGGAGTAATTTGCCGCGCGAAACCGTAAGGAGGCACCATGACTGAGCCGGGGCGAGCGGCTTGGCTATGTCCAGGATGTCATTTCCAGATCGGCTGGATAGACGAAAACAACAACCTCGTGATATGGCGCTGGCCCACGGGCGAGATTGTCCTGCGCTGTGGCACGTTCGTCTGTGGCTGCGGTTACGTCATCCATTGGATTGAGGCAAAGGTGCCAACTGGACTTGACAAGGATGCCGTACCTATGGTACAATGAAAGCACAGTGATACATCAATGACACGTAGCTGGCGGTAGGTCGGATAAAACCTTCGCCACACTGGAGATGAGCGCCCAGACCTGTTTCGCTTTCAAGCGACATAGATCTGAGGCGTTTTTGTTGTTTATAGGGAAGAGAACGAAGCGATGTACTAAGTGCGGCGAGGTGAAGCCGCTTGATGCATTTCATGTGAGAACGGCCAGCAAGGACGGTAGGACATCGGCTTGCAAAGAGTGTGAGCTGGCTCCATATCGCGCACAGAGCGTAGCATGGCAGCAGCGTGCGGAATTGGCCGCGAGAGGGATGAAACAGTGTGCCAAGTGCGGAAAGGCAAAGCCATTTGAGGAATTTCCAAGAGATGCTCGCAAGAAAGATGGTAGGCGGAGTCGGTGCAAGGCGTGTAGGGCCGAATATAGACGCCAGCACCCTGGGATGCCCGGTACTAGTAGAAGGCTATGCCGGAAATATGGAATCGCCCTGACCGAGTATGATGAGCTACTTGAAATGCAGGGCAATGGTTGCGCCATTTGCGGAATGTCGCCAGAAGAGAACGGCAGGCGATTAGCAGTTGATCACAATCATGAGACGGGCGAAGTGAGGGGGTTGCTATGTACCAACTGCAATTTGGGTATTGGCAGTTTTCGGGATGATCCCTCTCTCACTTCTAAGGCAACGGACTACCTTTTGCTAGAGCAAGAGGTATAGTCCACGGCGCTTTTTGTGTTTCTAGGCACCCCGCCAGGGATCGCATCCCTGGCCCAACGCCGCTGTGGGCGAAACTCGGCTACAGGCCGTGTGGTGGCAAACCCACCCTATACCCACCGGCGTTACGATAGGTAGTGGGCCGGCCCTGGTGCGCACCGAACTTGCCCGACGGGGCAGGGGGGCGGGCCGGCCCCAATAAAACCCGCGACTGGGAGGGCCGCCTGTGAAGCGACTCGTAGGGGCCTACTGCCCCTCCCGGTCGCCCCTTTGAGGAGGAGTATGCCATGCAAGGTCTCGATCTCGGCTTTGACCTGGGCAGCGTCGCCATCGGCGGCGTGCTCCTTATTCCCCTCATCATCGGCCTCGTAGAGTTCTTCAAGGGACAAGGACTAGACGGCAAGCGAAAGTTGATGCTTGCCGCATTTCTGCTTGGCGTTCTTGGCCTGGGCGTAGCCGGGGCGATAGAGGAGGGCCTGATTCCCGTTGCAGCATTGCCGTGGATTCGCGTCGCAATCTGGGCGCTTGCCGGCGGCGTTGCGGCATGTGCGGCAATGGGGCTGTACGACCTGAGCAAGAAGTTTCGGCCACAACCGTAGAATACAGCCGTGAGGGGCGCGCGGAACACTATGACACCACCAGACCAGGTATCGAATGATCGTGTATCGGTGCGCGAGTATCTCGAGCTGCGCTTCAACGCACTAGACAAACGACTAGACGAGATCCTGCCCGATCACGAGGATCGTATCCGCGCATTGGAGAAGCGCGAACCGTGGCGCTCATTGGCCGAGGCGGGCTCGGCCCTCGTTGCCGTGGCTGCCATAGCACTGGGCCTGAAACAGCCATAGATGGCTCACAAGCGGCGCAAAGCCCAGCGCCTGATTGTGGTCCTGCTGAGCGACACACATGCAGGGCACAAGCTGGGCCTGCTGAACCCGGAGACGGTGCTCATTGATGAGCATGGTGAGGCATATTCGCCCGGGCTGACGACTACGCAGCGCTACCTTTGGGAGCTGTATCAGGGGCACATTAACAGTGTTGCGGACCTGGCCGACAAGTCCCCGCTGATTCTAATACACAACGGGGACATCACGCAGGGCACGCGCTACCCGTCACACCTGACGTTGCCGCTCATCAGCGACCAGGTGATGGCCGGCGCTGAGAACCTTGCGCCGTGGTACGAGCACAAGGGCATCGACCTCCAGGCCGTGCGCATCATTGTCGGGACCGCAGCGCACGGCTGGGAAGGTGCAGCCGAGGCGCTGGTGTCAACGCGATTGTCCCAACGCTACCCGAAGATGGATACCAAGCCGCTGTACCACGCGCAGATTGCGTTAACTAGACAAAGAGGGCAAGTTGTCGACTGCGCGCATCACGGCCCGTTCCCTGGCGGACGGGCGTGGCTGATAGGAAACGGGCCGCGCTACTATCTCAAGAGCGCGATGATGGAGGAACTGATCGACGGCATCACGCCGCCGCGCGTCTACGCTCGGGCACACTATCACGTGTGGGTGCCTGAGACGGTGCGGATACGCCGCAATGGGCAGGATGTGATCAGCGACCTCGTGATCACGCCTAGCTACAGCGGCATTGACGATTACGTGCGCAGGGCCACGCGCAGCAAGCGCAAGATCGACCACGGGCTGGTGGTCCTCGTCTTTGAGGACGGGCTGCGCGAGATTGTGCCGCTGTATCAGGAGCTCGACATACGAACGCGGGAGGAGATGTGATTGACAAGGCCGCCATCATTGCCGAGATCGTCGAGCTGACAACCAAGCCGGTCATCGGCCCAGGGGACGTGACGGCGCACGAACTTGCCAATGCGATGGGCATTGATCCCGCCAGCGTGTTGCGGGTGATGGGGCGGCTGGTCCAGGCGGGCCAGTATGCCACCGCCCTTAAGCAGCATCCGGTGACGCATCACGAGCACCGAGTATTCTGGAAGGTTGAGGGGGTCTGATAGACGGATGTCGCCCGGCAGGGAGTAGTGGGTGGGCAAGAGGCGACTTAGCGTGCGCGTGGGCCGGGCGTCATCCATCTCTCCTCCTTTGTAGGCGTGCGGGGCGGGGACGGGTGGGCTCCTGAACCGCCCCCACGCTGAGGGAATCGTAGTGGGGCTAGGGTGCTAGGCCCGAAAAGCGGTATCCGCACCGCCTGCCCCACTTTGAACAGCGCGGAGTCACAGGCGGAGGTGACATGACAGACGTATTCGCACTTGAAAAACTGAATATCGCAAGGCAGGCGATTGCCGAGGCCAAGACGCTGCCTGACATCAAGCAACTGCTAGATACCTTCTCTATGATGGCGGAGTACGCCAAGCGACAGCGCTTTGAGCTAGAAATCCAGAATGACATCGCGGAATGCCGCATCTGGACGCGGCGCAAGCTGGGCGCGATGCTGAAGAAGATGCCGAAGAATACAGGCGCACAGGGCCATATTCAGGAACATCTATCAGGCGGTTCCAGGCCGGAACCGCCTGTAGACAATCCGCCAACGCTTGATGACCTTGGCATCTCAAAAGCGGAGTCTTCCCGCGTTCAGGCCGAGGTTGAGATACCCGAAAAAGTGGTGACAGAATATATGGAGGAGGCTAGGGATCGGCGGGAAGAAATCACCACGGTGGGATTGGAGCGCAAGGCCAAGGCGCTGGTATCCGACAAGCCAACCTATGATGGCGATGAGTGGCATACGCCTACCAAGTACATCAAGGCGGCGCGGGAAGTGATGGGCGACATCGAACTGGACCCGGCAACATGCGCAACAGCGCAAGAGAAGGTGCAGGCCAAGCACTTCTTGACCAAAGAGGATGACGCGCTCTTGCATCCGTGGTTTGGGCGCGTGTGGTTGAACCCGCCCTATAGCATGCCCAAGATCGAGCGATTTGTGGACAAGTTGCTGTCCGAGTTCGAGGGCGGGAACGTCATCGAGGCGATTATGCTGGTGAACAATTCATCGGATACCAAGTGGTTTCACAAGCTGCTGTCGCGGTTCCCGGCCTGCTTTACTTCGGGGCGCGTGAAGTTCTGGCACCCTGCACATAAGAGTTTTGCAGCGCGACAGGGGCAGACGCTTTTCTACCTTGGCCCCGAGTGGAAGGCAGAGATATTCTTGAGCGTCTTTTCACGGTTCGGCATTGTGGTGGGGAGACTATGACCATCAATGACCCAGATGCCTATCTGAAAGGCATCTGGGATTGGGGCATCTTAGACGGCTGCTTCGGTACGAGCAGAATTGAGCCGACCGACATCGACGGCTGGGTGGAACACAAGGGCCAATTTCTGGTTCTGGAAGCAAAGGGTCCTGGTGTGCAGATTAAAGAAGGCCAGCAGATCAGCATTGAGGCTATGCGAGAGACCGGCCTATTCACCGTTATCGTCGTTTGGGGCGAACAGAACCAGCCCCAGCGTTTGTTGGTGTTCACGAAGCAACATGAGTACCCATACGATAATGCGGATCTTCAGACATTTCGCAACGTCGTGCGATGGTGGTATGACCGCGTGCATAATGGCACGCCCTGATAGCAGGATAGGATCAGTGACTCCAAGGAAGGACAACGGACAATTCGCCAAGGGACACTCGGGCAACCCGAACGGTCGTCCCAAGCGCAGCACAGAGGAGAAGTACCTCACTGCGCTCTCTCGCCACGTCACGCTGAAGGACTGGGCCACCATTGTGAACACGGCAGTGGCCCGCGCCAAGGCCGGCGATTCTACCGCCCGCCAGTGGTTGAGCGACTACCTGATGGGGAAGCCGGTGCAGCGCAGCGAGATCAGCGGGCCAGGCGGGAAGGCAATAGAGGTTGACGACACTCGAGCTGAGTACCATAGTCGAGCCCTGGACACACTTGCTAGAGCCCTCGGAGGTCTGTTGGCTGAACGAGGTGATGGAGGGCAAGGCGCTGTGGATGCCGCAGAATACGCCGCAATGGATGGCGGCCCTGAGTCGAGCGGATGAGGTCTATTACGGCGGCGCGGCAGGTGGAGGCAAGAGCGATCTGCTGCTCGGCTTGGCCGCCACAGCACACGGGCATTCAATCATCTTTCGGCGGGAGCTGACCCAGCTATCCGGGCCGGCGGGCCTTATCGAGCGAAGCCGGGAGATCATCGGCACGAAGGGGCGGTACAACGGGATTGAGCATGCGTGGCGTGACCTACCCGGCAAACGGGCCTTGGAGTTCGGTGCCTGCCAGTATGACCAGGACAAGCACAAGTACCAGGGCCGGCCACACGACTTTATTGGCTTTGACGAGTTGCCCGAGTTCTTGGAGTCACAGTATCGCTTCCTGATTGGGTGGCTGCGAACGGTTGAGGAAGGCCAGCGTTGTCGGGTGATCTGTGCGGGCAACCCGCCGATGCACGCAGACGGGCAATGGGTCATTGAGTACTGGGCGCCGTGGCTGAGCGAGCATCATCCCAACCCGGCTACGCCGGGGGAGCTGCGGTGGTTCGCCATCGTGGACGGCAAGAACATCGAGGTAGATGGCCCTGAGTCCTTCGAGCACAACGGGCAGGAAATCACGCCCAGGTCGCGGACATTCATTCCGGCAAAGCTGGGTGACAACCCGTACCTGAGCGAGACGGAATACGGCACGGTCTTGAACAACCTGCCGGAGCCGCTGCGAACGCAGCTTCTCTATGGTGACTTTACCATCGGCGTGCAAGACGACCCGTGGCAGGTGATCCCTACCGAATGGGTACGACAGGCACAGCGGCGAGGCAAGGAAACAGAACGACCAGACACGCCACTTTCGGCAGTCGGCGTAGACGTGGCAAGAGGGGGCAACGACCAGACGGCCATTGCCAAGCGATATGACAACTGGTTCGCACCATTGGTCAAGGTTGATGGCCGGCAGACACCAGATGGGGAATCGGTCAAGGTGCAAGTCCTTATGGCCCTTGAGGGTGAGCAAGACGCGACGATCAACGTGGATGTCATCGGCGTTGGTTCATCGGCCTATGACTCGCTGGCCTACTACGAGTCCGAGGACAGGAAACATCTCAACGTCATGGGCGTGAACTTTGCAGAAGCAACGCATGCACGCGACCGCTCGGGGATGTTGTCCATGCGCAACGTGCGCGCCGAGGCGTACTGGGGGCTGCGCGAGGCGCTGGACCCGGTGAAGGGCGACAACTTGGCGCTTCCCGACGATCCTGAGTTGTTGGCCGACCTAGTGGCCCCACACTGGAAGCTGAGCGCGAACGGCATCCAGATCGAAAGCAAAGACGAAATCAAGGCGCGTTTGGGCCGGTCGCCTGACTGTGGCGATGCGGTGGTCCTGGCGCATTATGGCTCCTATGGTGCGTGGATGACGTTACTACAATGAGACGTACAGCATACAAAGCGGCAATCACGGGTGGGGTGTACGGGGCCAAGGCACTAACGCTCGGCGACATGGACGAGTTCATGGACTGGGCCATTGACGCGGGCGATGGGACCAAGCCGCAAGACCTATACGCCGCCGTCGCCTGGACGTTCTGGTGCGTCAACCTGCGGGCCAACAATGTTTCGCAAATCCCTTATGGCGTGTACAGCCTGACCCTGCCCGAAGGCGACGAGGACGAGGACAACGAAGAGGAGTGGCCGATCGACCTGGCACCGCTGCTGTGGGACGTGGAGGCGTGGTTGTCGCTCAAGGCGGCGGCCTACGTGTTCAAGCGGCTCGGGCGGCGATCGCAGCAGTTGGCGAAGTTGCAGGTGCTCAACGCCAACACCATGCGGGTACTCAAGTATGACGACGACGGGCCGACTGTATTCCGCCAGAAGGTGGGCATTAAGGAGCGCGACTACTCTGCCGAGCAGATCGTGTATTTCAGGACATTCAGCCCGACCACCGATATCGGCCCCGGCATCGGCGCGGGTGCGGTAGGGCAGGTGGCGGCGGCGCTGATCAAGAATGCCAATATGTGGGCGGCTTCGTTCTTTGAGAACGGGGCCATACCGGCGGTATTCCTGACCACAGAGGGTGCGGTCCCGCTAGTCGAAAAGGAGCGCATCCAGTCACGATGGGAAAAGATCCTCAAAGGCGTGGGACGGGCCTTCAAGACAACGGTACTCGAACGTGGCCTAGTGCCCACTGTCATCGGGCAGCCGGTCAAAGACCTGGCCATGCCGCAACTGGAGAGCACCAAGCGCGAGCAGATCCTTGCCGCGCACAACATCCCGCCCGGGCTGGCCGAAGCAAAGACAAACAGAGCCGAGCGGGATGCGCTGCAGTATGAGTTGTGGACGCAATCGCTCATTCCCTGGGTCCGGACGCGCATACAGCCGGTACTCAACGACCAGTTGTTCAACGAGCTGGGCCTGCGGGTGCTGTTCAAGACCAATGAGATCGAGGCGGTCCAGAAGGCAGAGATCGCCAAGGCAGAGAGCATGGCCTTCACCATCAACGGCGTGGCCCTGCCGGCCTATCAGGCGAACGTGATGTCGACGGACGAGGTGCGGTCGTGGATCGATTCGGTAGGTCGCGCAGCCAATCTGCCGCCACTTGACAAGACATTCAAGCCAGAGGAGCGCGTTGCACCGCAGCCATTCGGGGGTCCGCCGCCACAAGAGGGACCGGGCACACAGCAGCCGACGAACGAACGGGTGGATGCACGCACCCGCCCAAAAGCGCTGGCCCCGGAATGGGGCCACCATCGGATCTCTTTGCCGAGCTAGGCCGATGGAGAAGCAAGGCCGAGAAGCGCGGCAAGACAACGCACTTTAACAGCGACATCATACCCGACTGGCTGAACGCCGAGGTCGTGGCGGCGCAGGGGGCCGTGGGGCCAGAGGCGGCATTCTCATTCCTCAAGCAGACGCCCCTCGACGTGCGGATGGCAGCGGAGCGGCGCATCAAGCGCAAGGTGCAGGCCATCCTAAAGGAGCGCAAGGCGCAGGCAGCGCGGGCGATTGAACAGGACGAGCCATTCGATTATGAGGGGATGGCCGACGAGCTGCGCGCCGCTGTGCAGCCCGAGCTATCGGCGCTGATGGTGGACAACGCCCTGCGGCTGAGTGTGGAGGTGGGCATTGGCTTCGACCCGGCGATCATCAACACCGAGGCGCTGCGCTGGGCGCGCGAGTATACCTATGATCTCGTGCGCGGGCTGACCGACACGACGCGCCGCCAGTTGCAAGAGGCGATGACATCCTTCGTGCAGACGCCGGGGATGACGATCGGGGACATCGAATCGCTGATCGAGCCGGCATTCGGCCCGGTGCGCGCGGAGATGATTGCCGAGACAGAAGTCACGCGGGCATATAGCGAATCGACGAACGAGCTGCAGAGGCTGATCCAACAGGAAGTGCCAGAGCTGGAGGTGACGAGGATTTTTAGGACCATGGCGGACGAGCTCGTGTGTGACCTGTGCGGTCCTCTTGAGGGCGCGCCGGAAAGTGTGTGGGCGGCACAGTATCCGAGTGGACCACCACTTCATGTACGTTGCAGATGCGAGGAGCAGCTATCATTCCGGTCGCAGGAGGCGCTGCAGGCCGACTACGGGACGCGCCAAGCAGAGCGAGAGGCATACTTGAGAGAGCAGGGATTGTGGGTGGAACCTAATGTCTGAAGGCATTGACACGACCGGTCTAGACAAGCTACAGCGGGCCATCAACGAGCTGCACGGCCCTGCGCTATTGCGCTTCAAGGGGCGGGCCACGTACTTTGTTGCCGTTGCACTCAAGGAGATGTTCAAGGTGCGCCCCTATGGCGTCCATTCGCCCGTCAAGTGGGCCAGTCGCAAGCAGCAGGCATTCTATCATTGGATGCGGCGCAAGGCCGGCCTGCCGCTCAAGTACAGCCGTGGCAGCGATCCGATGAGCCAACGCTCGGGTGCAAGCTGGGGCATCTCGCGCCAGGCAGAGAGCGCCACGCTGGGCAACCGGGCGACTTATTCGCTCTACGTGGTGAGCAGTCAGTACCAGACCGAACAGCACAAGGCGACGGGGTGGCAGACGGACCAACAGATTGCAGATAGGGCGCTGAGCGACGGCACGATCAAGCGCATCGTGGACGCGCACATTGCGACCATCGTGCGCGAGGCGTTCAGGGGGTTATGATGGACCGCGAGTTCTGGCTACAGTTTCGCCAAGCGCTGCTGATGATGGTGGACATCATCGAGCGGTTCAAGCTGCCGGAGCTGCCGAGGACGAGCGAGTTGAGGAAAGAGGCGAAGAGGCAACCCTGAAAGGAGTGCTGAGATGGCGAAAATTGAACGGCTAAGCTGGGCATGGGCTGAACACGTCTTTCTTGATCCAGACAGATTTCCCGATGATGAAAGTGCAATGATTCGGGCCAAGTACCGAGTCGAGGGTCAGGATGAAGTGCTCATCGTTTTGGCGCACTGGTCAGAGCCCGTGCGGAATGTGACAGTCGAGGCAATGATGCTTGAGAAAATGGATGAAGAGGCACAGTGGGCCGCCGACCATCCAGATGAAGGGATACACGGGCATCTAGTCTGCGACTGACAACCTAACTGGCAGTCTACACCGTAGAACGCCGCTACTCTGTGCGAGTCTCACGACCGCACGGGCTAGCGGCGTTTCGCGTTTTGGGAGGGCAACATGCCAAACCCGGCAAAGTACGACAACCAAAAGGACTGGATGGCGGCCTGCGTGCCGACGCGCATTGACGAGGGCGACAAGCAGGACCAGGCCGTGGCCGTGTGCCTATCCATGTGGCGCAAACACACCGGGGAGCCAGAGCCGAAGGGCAAGGCGGTCGTGAGCTTGGAACAGCAGCAGCGCAGGATCTGGGAAGCGTGGAGCGCCACGCATAGGGGCGGCAGTGATGCACCTGCAACGGCAGAGGAGGGCTATGTTGTCGAGACCTTCGATGCCTATGTCATCGTCCATAGCCAAGGCACCTATTGGAAAGTGGGCTATTCGGACGATGGCGAGACTGTGACATTCGCACCACAGGACAAGTGGCGCAAGGTCGAACAGTCATCCCGCTGGGTGCCGGCCAAGAACGCCCTCAAGGCCATCTCGCGCACCGACGATGAGCTGCGCGTGGGCAACTACATTGTGCTATTCGGCGGGCGCGACCTGGAGGGCATCGCCAGCGAGAACAAGAACCAGGACGGCTCGCTTGGCGAGTTCTTCACGGCAGAGACAGACTTGGAGAGCGCCTACACCAAGGCCGGCATGCTCTACGTTGATTGGGAGCACGGGCACGGCAAGGAGCTAGATGGCGTCGACGCGCCCGGAGAGGACGATGTGCTGGGCGTGGTGGATTGGGCCACGGCGAAAGCGGATACGCGCGGCGTGTGGGTGGAGCGCGCACTCAAGCGGCGCAGCGAGTACGTGAAGTTCTTGGAGGAGCTGATCGACGCAGGGCTGATCGGCACCAGCTCGCAAGCTGTGCCAGATGGCATCCGCAAGGGGAAGGGCGGGCAGATCGCCCGCTGGCCCCTGAAGCGGGACACACTCACCTTCCAGCCGATGGAACCGCGCATGATGAAAGAGTACGGTGAGAACCACATACAGGCGTTCAAGGCGCTGGGCATTCCGGTGCCTGACGATACAGCAAACGACTCGACACCTCCAGAGGCAGAGCCAGAGGCCGACACGTCGGCGGCGTCTGCGGCGGGGCAGGGGCGGATGCGCATGCAACTTCTCAAAAACAGACTGACTATGGAGGGATAGCAATGAACATCGAACAGATGAAGGCGCTGGCCGATGCCAAGGCACAGGAGGCTCTCGACGCTTGGAGCGCGGAACCTCTCGACGAGGCAACGGCCAAGGCGCTCGATGCCGAGGCTGTGAAGCTCGGCGAACGCCTGGGGCGCATGAAGGCGCTGCTGACCATCAAGACAGCGGCGGCCGAGGAAGACAAGCCGGAACCGGGCGGCATCGTGGTTGTCGAGGACGAAACCGACAAGAAGGCCAAGGGCAAGGCCGGAAAGTGGTCCTTTGGCGAGTTCCTGATCGCCGTCTCGAAGGATGAACGCGAGATCCAGTCCTACAAGTCTACGGATCCGGCGACCGAGTATGGCTACGACATGGGCAAGGCCGTCGGCGAGAAGGCCATCGGTTCGCTTACCCAGGCCAAGGCAATCACCGGCCTGAGCGAGACCGTGCCGGCAGACGGCGGCTTCCTGGTCGGCGTGGACCATAACGCCAGCCTTATGAGCCGCGTGTACAACGTGGGCGATCTGCTGCGGCGCGTGGACATGGTAGGCATCGGAGCCGGCAGCAACGGCATGACCTTCAATGCCGAGGCGGAGACGAGCCGTGCAAACGGCGCTCGCCGTGGCGGCATCCTTGCTCACTGGGCGTGTGAGGCGGCGGACAAGACGCCCACTCACCCGACCTTCAGGCGGCTAGAGCTGAACCTGAACAAGGTCATCGGGTTGGTGTATGCCACCGATGAGCTGCTGCAGGATGCAACCGCGCTCGAGGGCTGGATCATGAGCAACTTGCCGGAGGAGCTGCGCTTTGTCGTGGAGGACGCGATCATCAACGGGCCGGGCGGCGGCATGCCGCAAGGCATCCTCGGCTCCCCGTGCTTGATCCCACAGCCTGCGGAACCCGCGCAGGCGATCACGACCATCGTGAGCGAGAACATCATCAATATGTGGTCGAGGCGCTGGGCAGGTGCGCGGGACTATGTGTGGCTGATCCATCAGGACTGCACGCCGCAGTTGCACCAGATGAACCTGGGCGTGGGCGCTGGTGGGATGCTGACCTATATGCCGCCTGGTGGACTGTCGGGCCTGCCCTATGGCACGCTCTACGGCCGGCCCGTTCTCGAAACGGAGTATGCACAGACGCTCGGCACCACGGGCGACATCATCCTGGCGAGCCTGCGCGAGTACCAGATGATCGAGAAGGGTGGCATGCAGTCGGCCAGCTCGATCCACGTCCGGTTCACGAACGACGAGACGGTGTTCCGCTTCGTCTATCGCTGCGACGGGGAGCCGAAGTGGAACGCGCCGCTCACGCCGCACCACGGTCTGACCACCGTGTCGCCGTTTGTCTCGTTGGCCGGGCGGCCATAAGGGAGGCATAGAATGTATACACTCGAACAGTTCCACTGGGTTCCGGTCGTCTATCCCGCCCTCGCCTTCATGGGGGGCGGGGCGAGCACGGACATCGTGAGGTGTGAGAGCGCGGTCGGCGTCCTGTTCCAGATCACCAAGGGCGTGGGCTTGGCTGGCACGAGCGTTGTTACCATCCAGGCTTGCAGCACTGTTGGGCCTGGCGCAGTTGCCGCCGTCGCTTTCATGCACCGGGTCAGCACCACGCCCGATATCTGGGGCGCGTGGATACAGGATCTCGCGGCGGGCTTCACCACCACGGCGGGGAGCAACCAGATGTACCAGGTGTTTGTCCCCGCTGCCAATCTCGCGGCGGTTGGGTACGCCTATGTGCGGCTGACCTGGGCCGCAGCGGTGGTTGGGGATGTCGCCGGTTGCATCAACGCAGCCGTCGTCCAGCCGCGTTACCAGCCCGTGCCGGCAACGCTGTTGACCTAGTAGTAGCAACATCAGATTCGCTTGGGGGGCGGGTGCAGTCCCGGCCCGCCTCCTCTATGGCCCAACAATGGTTAGAACCCAGGATGGGCAAGGAGAATCGCAATGTCTGGAAGTGCGACACAAAGAACGGCGCTGTTCAGCCGGCAGCAGGTCGGCGGCGCCTGGACGATCGACGACTATCAGGAACACCCCGGCGACTTGTGGTTCGTGGACTCGACGCACACCCGGGCGGTAAATGCTGTAGGAGTGGGAAGAGACCCAGACCACCCGTTTGCCACCATCCACTACGCGAACACGCAGGCCACGGACAACAACGGCGACGTGATCTATGTCGCTCCGGGCCACACAGAGACGATCGCTACCGCAGGGGCCATCACACTCGACAAGAAGGGACTCAAGGTCATCGGCCTGGGCATCGGAGATGACCGGCCCACGCTGACCTGGACGGCTGTGGATGCCACGCTCGCCATCGACGACTGCGACATCCTGATGAAGAACTTCAAGTTCGTTCAGGGTATCGATGCGATTGTCGTGATGGTCGACGTGAACGGCGACGACATTACGCTGGAAGACATCGAATGGCCAGAGCCAGCAGCAGCGCAGGCCGTGTCGTTCGTCGACGTCGACGGCGGCGGGGCGAACGCTTGCGACAACTTCAAGATGATCCGCTGCCGGGCCATCCAGCACACGGCAGGCGCGGATCAGGTCGTGGACATCGCAGTGGTACAGGACGGCACTCAGATCCTCGACTGCGTGATGGATGTGGATTGCGAGAACGCCTGTGTCTACAGCCCGGCTGTCCACACCGACTGCGTGATTGCGGGAAACAAACTGCACAACCGGCAGGCCGGCGACCACGCTATCGAGTTCTCAGCAGCAGCGACCGGGTTCATCGTCGACAACCGGCTGGCCGGTGACACCAGCGGGACCATCCTCGACCCTGGCGAGTGCCGCTGCGCGGGCAACATCGAGACCACGGCCATCGACTCACCGGGATACCCGACGCCTGTAGCCATCGTGGACAACGCGGGCAACATCCTGGGCGCGAACAGCGCGGACAACACGTTTGACTCCACTGCCGTGGTCGCCAATGCAAACGGGTCAATCGTCGAGCGCTTGGAGCAGGTGCAAGTCACCCAGGAGCGGTGCATCGTCAAGGCAGATGGCGCGGTGCTGGGTGCCGCGGACGACCTGTTCACCATCACCGGCGGACCGATCATGGTGACCAATCTCGTTGGCATCGTGACGACCCAGATCGGCGCCGGCCTATCGACCTGTCAGATCGTCGAGGCGGTGACCGCGCCGGCAGCCAATGTGAACCTGTCCACGGCGGTAGACATCGACGGCGACTTGGTAGGTGGGTCCTATACCTTCACTGCCGTGGCGCTGCCTGTTTTGACTCCGACCCCGGCGGGCGCGTTGCCGCTCGTGCCGGAAGTCAAGTGGCTATGTCCCATCGGGACCATCAACGCAACGACCAGTGCGGCACGGGATGGGGTCATCGCTTGGTACATTACCTATAAGCCCCTATCACCGGCATCCGTCGTCGTGGCGGCATAGGAGGAATGAAATGAGCATACTCACAAAGTCAGTTCACGACGCCTATGTCCTCTACGATGCGGAACACACGCACCGCTGGTACGATGCATGGGGTCCGGGCGTGGTCAAGTACAGCCTGAACCCGGCGGCCGTCCCGACGGACAACACGACGGGCATGCCGACCGAGTACACGAACACGCTGGTCGGCGCCTCCACGTTTGCAGTCGCGGACGTGGCCGGCGGCGCCGTGCTCCTGACCACGGCGGCAGCCAACAACGACGGGGTAAAGTTGCAACTGGGGTCCGAGCAAGGCACGGCTGGCGAGAACATCAGCTTTGTCGCCGACTATCCTTGCTACTTCGGCATCCAGTTCTCCACCACCGACGTGACCAACTCGGACGTGCTCGCAGGCTTCTCTGCGACAGACACGACCTGCCTCGACGCGGCAGACACGGCGATCTACTTCCGCAACATCGACACGGTAGACACGCTGTACTTCGTGCTGGAACAGGACGCGGTAGAGAGTGTGACGGCAGTGGCGACGCTGGTAGATGCGGTCAATATCCGCTGTGAGTTTCTGTACGAGGCGCATAACGTCTATGTGTACGTCAACGACGTGCTGATGGCGACCATCGCCGACACCGACGCGAACTTTCCGAACGACGAGCTGATGCGGCTCACCCTGGAGTTCCTGACCGGGGCAGCCGGCGGTGCGCTCGGCCTGACGGTGCGCGAACTGCGGTTCATCCAGATCCAGCGATAGGCTATCGGGGCGGACGCCCGTGGTCCGCCCCCACTTTAGGAGACGAACATGGCACTACGAGTAGACGACGTTGCAGAAGTCATCCTGCCCATCGACACGGCGGCCTACGCTGCCGGCGACCTGATGTCCCTGGCGACGGAGGTGGAACGCGTGTGCGTGCAGAATCACCCGTCCTACCTCGTCAGCCTGACCTTGCTCGACTACGACGACCAGGGCGGGGATATCGATCTGCTGGTCTTCCGCACCCACCCCGGTGTTCTGGGCGTGGTCAACGCGCCGATCGCGATCACGAACGCGCAGGCACAGGAGATCCTATGCTGCGTGTTGGTGAGGGCGGCTGACTATATCGACCTCGGCGCACAGCGGCTCGCGCAGCCCGAGTTCTACGCGCGCAAGGTGCGACCTGCAGATGGGCAAACGTCGCTGTGGGTGGCGGCGGTGTGCCGGACCGGCCAAGTCACCTATCCCAGCGGCAGGCTGCTGCTCAAGGTCGGCGTGGCCAAGGAAGAGTAGCCATGCGGCGAATGATCCGAAATCTGGCGGTGCTGTTCCGGCGCGGGGTCATCCGTTGGCTCTTGCGTGACGAGTTCTCTGACACCCGTGCCGCCGGCGCGGTCAACGGGACGCCCGCCACGCCTGGGCCGGGAACGCGGACGGTGACGGATACAGGGAATGTATTGTCTGTTGGTGGCGGGCTGATAACGTGTGCTCTCCCCACTGGCATCGGTGATCCGCGTTACTTTCTGGATGCTTTAGCCCGCGCCGCTGGAATGGTAGGAATTGCCAGACGTTTCAATGGAGCCAGCCGCTTGTATTTCGGATTTGATGATGGTGTTGACGGTGTGCCAGTGCGAAACGCCTTCTATCAGCAAATCACCGACCTTCTTGTATATCCCGGCAGCGTTACGGTGGCAGGGGCAGTCCTGTCAACTGACTATGACCTAGCCATCGTCCTTCGTACTACAGGAGCTTACTATTTCATCAGGGGCGGCACATTTGCAGCGTGGACACTGCTGTGGATCGATAGCACGATGGCTGATGCAACGGTCTATGTGGGCGTGGGTTGGCGAACGGCACTCGGCACGGTAGATGCCATCCGCGTCCCCGACGCCCTGTGGCTGCCGATGCCCTTGGCCTACGACATCTTCGCGCGGGCAGACGGCGCGCTGGGCAGCAGTGAGATATGGGGGCCGGACAATCAGATCGTAACGGCGCGGGTATGGAATAACCGCGTTGGCACGACGCTAGTGGCCACCACTGCAGCACAGGCATCGGCATTGGTAGGCGGCGTCGCCATCGCCACGGTGAACACGGGAACGGTGAACGCCATCACCGGCGCGACGCTGACGCGTGCGGGCAACGAGGTCGGCGTGGTGTTGCGCTACGTGGACGCCGATAACTACATCCGTGCCATCCACGACGGGACGAACTGCAAGTTGGTCAAGCGCGTGGCGGCGGCAGAGACGGACGTGATCTCGGCAGTCGTGGCGCTGGGGGCGGGTGCAATCCGCGTCATCCCCGATGGCACGACATTCATGCTCTATCTGAACAACGCTCAGGTCGGGGCCACGTCCACCATCAACGACGCGGTCTTGCAGGTGGGGACGCAGCAAGGACTCTGGTCGTCCAATGTGGGAAATACCCAGGACCGCTTCACGGTCTTTGCCCGTGGCTCGAATGGGGAGTACGCCGCGCTCAACAAGTGGAGTTTCTAGATGAAGTGTTTTGCTCTAGTCAGGATGAACGATGGACAACCAGACCTCCCCCCGGCAGCACAGGGCCGCGTCAACTGGACGCTGTGCGACCGCATAGGCGGGACGGGATGGGGAGCATACCTCGTGGCGGCGACAGGGCCGGACCTCAAGGCGCTGGACGAACAGTGGAATGGCTTCATCGGCATCGTCGCTGTGACCGAGGGCGGGGACAACGTGCACTGGGGCGAGCTAGAGAATCCGTGTGCGGATGCGGTACGGGCGCGGCTCAACACCTATCTGAGCAACCACGGCTATCCGTCCATCCCGGACAAGTGGACCAACCGCCAGGTGGTGCGCGAGATTTACGAGCGGGCCAACGCGCGTTTCGACTTCCGCGCCATCGACATCATGGATGTGGCATAGGAGCAGGGCATGAGCTATATTTCGATCGGCGAGCTGCGTGACTATCTCGACCTGGAGGACACCGACACCTACACCCCGGCGTTCGGCGCGGATACGCTGACCCTGGCGTCCGTCCCGTTCCGTAACACGCTCAAGACGGGGACAGAAGTCACGGTGGCATCGTCCACAGCCGACCCGCCCGCGCCGCTGGTTACGGGGACGGTATACTATGTCATCCTGGGCGCCGACCAGGTGATCCAGCTCGCCACGACCAGCGCCCTGGCTGCTGTACCCACGCCCATCGTCCTGACCGACGACGGGACGGGGACGCATAGCATCACCCGAGAGGACGCGGACACGGCGCTGCTCACCGACGCCATCAGCGCGGCGCAGACCTATATCGAGTCGCAGACGAACCGCGTCTTCGAGGCAGCGACCGCGACGCGCCACTATCTGCACCAATCCATCGACCCGTGGGACTCGGCGCTGCTGCACGTGGACCACGACCTGCTGACCGTGACCACGCTGGCCAACGGCGACGGCAAGGGGAGTGACACCTACATCCCAGCGGTTGCCCCCGCCAACACGCTGACGCTGGCTACTGCCAGCATCTACGCCACGCTGCAAACAGGAACGCCGGCGGCGGTAGCATCGACGACCAACGACCCGCCGGCACCGCTGGTGGAGGGGACGACCTACTATGTCATCCTCACCGGGTCTCCGGTGATCCAGCTCGCCGCGACCGGGGCGCTTGCTATCGCAGGGACGGCCATCGCCTTGACCGGTGCTGGCACGGGCACACATACCATCACGTTCGGCGGGACACTGATCTCGAACACGAATTACTGGCTGGTGCCGTTCAATCTGGGGCCGCCTTACTACGCCATCCAGCTCAAGAAGAACACGGGGGTGTACTGGGAGTTCGACACCGACTATCGCGTCGGAGTGACCGGGACGTGGGGCTTCAGCGCGACGGCGCCGGGCGATATCAAGATGGCGTGCCTGCACCTGGCGGCGTTCTACTACAGGAAGGCAAGCGCCCAGGTATTCGACGTGACCGCCATTCCCGACGCCGGGGTGATCACCATCCCGCAGGGCGTCCCGGCGACGGTGACGCGCATCATCGACAGGTACAAGAGGTACTTGTGACCACTTACCGCAGCTTTGTGGATGCACTGGAGGCGCTGGTCGTCGTCGGCGTGGTGCGGCGCTACACCAGCGGCCCGCCTTCCGGGGCACCGGGCACCGCCGACGTCCCCGCGCAGTACGTGCGCTATCCAGGAGGCGAGGAGCGGGCGCTGGTATTCGGCGAAGGGGGCGGTGTTGGCACGCTGCGCGCCGAGCTGATGGTCCTGGTCGAGCCCGTGGCGGGGAGCACGCACCCGCGCAACTTCGACGCGACGGTGGACATGATGGACAACGTGGCGGCGGCGCTGCGCGGGGCACCATGCTCGATTGGGGGCAAGTTGAGCTGGTCAGTGCGCCAAGTCATCGACACGGTGGCAGGCACGGACTACTGGGCTGTTTTGGCGTCGGTAGAGGGACACTGATAACGCATCCCGAAAGGAGAGCGAAAATGGCAAGAGCATGGGACGTAGCAAAGGCTGATGGCCTCGTGGAGAAGGTGTGTAAGCCGCTCGGCATTGACCCAAGTCTGGCGCGTCGCGTCGTGATCGACCTGAAGTATGATGATCCGGTTGTCGTCTATGTCGAGCTTCTTGGCAGCGTCGAATTGCTAGACGTGGACTGGGATGACATCTTCGGCGACGTGAAGGTGGTCAAGCTGGAGCCACCCGCATGAAAATCCCGACCCATAGGGCAGAACGATGAGACCAGCCATCAGGCACTTCGTCGACGTCGTGGCGCGGACCCTGCCGATCGGGGAGCCGATCTATGAGTTCGGCAGCTACCGGGTGAAGGGACAGGAGGAGTTGGCCGACCTACGCCCGCTCTTTCCCGGCAAAGAGTACGTGGGCTGCGACATGCGGCCCGGGTTGGGCGTGGATTGCATACTCGACCTGCACGACATCGACCTGCCGGACGACACGGCGGGCACGGTGCTGTGCCTGGAGACGATCGAACACGTCGAGTTCTGCCACCAGGCGCTCAGGGAGATGCATCGCATCCTGAAGCTGGGCGGCATCTGCGTGCTGTCCTCGGCGATGGCCTTCCCGATCCACGAGTACCCGCAGGATTACTGGCGGTTCACACCCGCGGGATTCGGAAGCCTGCTCAGACCATTCGAGACGCGGTACATCGGTTACATCGGAAATGAGCATTTCCCGCACACTATCCTCGGGCTCGGTGCCAAGGGAAACGTGGACTGGGGGCCGTTCCGAGCAGCATGGAAGGCGGCATAGAGAAGGAGACAGAACGCATGAAAATAGCAGTCTGTACGCCAAGGTGTGGACCGCCGTCGTGGCACTATCACGACAGCATGGTGGTTTGGCAAATCTACCACTATGGGAAGCACCCGGACATCGGGACGATCCACATGCATCCATCGCGCGAGCTGCCCATCGACGTGGCGCGGACCCTGCTCGTCGAACAGTTCCTGAAGACCAGCGCAGACTATATGTGGCTCCTCGACCAGGACGCAAAGTGGCTCCCCGAGACGCTGGACCGCC
>Ga0307380_10003976_pt1 | contig 20174 bp, 28 predicted proteins | sample UN3MG_FD_202239 | JGI IMG/M metagenome (GOLD analysis project Ga0307380, IMG submission 202239) | Soil microbial communities from Risofladan, Vaasa, Finland - UN-3 | ecosystem: Environmental > Terrestrial > Soil > Coastal area > Acid sulfate soil | place: Finland: Risofladan, Vaasa | collected... | reverse complement strand
TTAGTAACACATTTAGTACATACCTGCTTACTGTCATTAGCTGTTCTTTTCTGACAACCGCAGCTCAATCTGGATTTACAATTAGGACAAACACTCATATAGTTGGTTTTAAATAAGTTAACAAGTTTTACATTCTAATTTATCTAAAAGTTTTATAGCGTAATTATACAATGTCATTCCTTTATCCGGCTCATGACAGTATTCTACTTTAGCTTTTGCAGCATCTAAATAACTTTTTATTTCTATAAGTTTATCTAATTTCTTTTTAATTTTTGCTGATGGTTCACATGCAGCAAGTTCCAAATCACAAAGAATACTTGTATATCTAGTTAAAGCTTTAGATATTCTTAAATGATTGTATTCAACATAAACTGTTTCATTAGGAGATACACTATATCTAATAATATAAATACCGTCTGGAATAGGATATAGTTCTGTAGTACAATCATTAATTTGTAAACCTAATATACAAGCTGTAATTACCGGACTAGACCCCGGAGTAAACGGAATGTTTTCAGGAAGATTAAATCCAGGAACTGTTATCTGTATTGTAGGACAAGTTACAGGTAATAGATCTGCGTAAACACTTGTGTCAAATATCTTTAAGATACAAGTATTCAATACGGTAGGTACTTCTAAACTCAGTTTATGTGTCATATTATTTAATAAAAAAGGAGAGGAGAGGTAACCTCCCACTCTCCTTAAATTAATATTTAATTGTAAACCAATGGTTGTTTTTTACCATTATCACTAGTCAATCACAGGTACCACAGGTACTATTGACTCACAAGGATCTGAACAATCAAAAGATTCAATGTTACAAGTACCACAGTCTTCCAACCAAGCTCCTAGATCAGCAAACAATTCTCCTAAAGATGCAGCTGAACCAACAAACTCTAACAAGTATTGATCATTATCAAATGTAGAAGAAGGATTGTTGAAACGTGGAACACTATGCAACAAGAACACTCTGTCATATTGTGCAGAACGGTCAACATCTTCTAGAATTTGGTTACCTTGAGTAATCTCACGAATTCTCAAATCACTATGGAAGAAATTCTGACGGTACGCTTCAGACAAGATAAAGTCACGAGCAACTTGCTCACCAAAACCTTCTGCTTGTTTGGCTTCACATTCTTTAACTACACACAATCCTTGAAATTCACATGGATCACCTGTATAGTCTACCATAGATGTGTAAATTTTAACAGGCTCTTTCTCAAAGAAATCACTTGTTTGGAAAGTACAGTCACCAAATTTAGTATCAACATATGCACCAAAAATTGTCATACCTGCTACTTGTCCTGTTACATAACCAGGAGATACATATGTATCCCAAGTATTTGCAGCACCTACTGTACCCGGAGCATAAAGCAATGTACCATCAGCTGCAGTAATTACAATTTGAATAAATGGAGAAATTAATGGAGAACCGACCAATTGCTTAGCCCACTCAATGTATACCAAAGTTGAATCAACAGGTACTGGAGCAATAGCATCATCAGGACAACATCCTGTATAAGCGTCAGCTGTAAAGTATGTATTACGGTTCAAGAAACGCAATACAGGAGAACCTTTAATATCTACACGTAAAGAGTAAGTTTCGTTACACAAAAATGTTGAATTACACTCAGCAGATGGACCAACATTAACTGTAAAAGTAGGTTGAACAGCACCAGGATCACCTGGAATAGCTGCATCAGCTATTGTTGTAATTCCTAGATATTGACTACCTGGCGTTAAAATTGTAACGGCTGTTACTATACCACCAGCAATTGTTAATTCTGCAGTAGCTCCTAATCCAGCTGGATTTCCTGCTTGTTCTAAAGTAATAGTAACGGTACCATCAGTTAAATCAGAACCCGGAGTCAAAATAGAAATACCGGTAACCAAACCTCCTGTAAATTGAGTATTACCAACGTGTACTACTTCATTAGAAGCAGGACATGCTTCTTGATAGTACAAACGTGATACATACTTAGGGTTAATTGTCTTAGATTTATTAGTTTCAGTATACCCACCGTGGAAAGGACCGATTTTGTCATTTGCTTGAATTGCTGAACCAGCAATATACAAAGGACAACACCTAGAAGGACTCACTACACTCAAATGAGTTTCTGGGCTAAAGAAACCAACATACCCTGATGTACGAGGAACACCAGCAGCTTTAGCTACTTTAGACAATTGATTAAGAACTACTGTAGGTAAACCTGCAGTAACTAACAATGCACCATCAGTTGTAGCTGTAGCAGCAGAACCATCTAGGTTTACTACAGGTACTGAAGTGCGCGTGGTTCCTGTTGCAAGGAACGTTTTGCGAAATGCGTGATTAAAATAAGCCATTTTTCTTTTTTTTAAGTTTATAAATATAATACAATATAATAAATAGTTTTTACAAAAACAACTATTTTAGGAAAATATTATTTTGCAATTTCTTGCATGTCGTTATCTAAAAGTCTTAAAGCTAATGGATCTGTACCAAAAGTTTTTAACTTGTCTACCCACGTTTGCATTTTATCATGTTCTTCTACTTGTTCTTTTAAATAAGAAAGACACAATTCATATAGCATATGATCTTTTATACTTAAAGCATAATCTGCCATTTTCTTAATTTGAAAAGAAATCTCTATTTCGTGTTCATAAGAAAGTTGTATAATTTCAGGCAAACTTCCTCTAAAATCTTGTTGGGGTTGATCTAATCTTGGAGTCACAGGTTGTACACCAAAAGATAATAAATATTTTCGCGCAATATCTGCATGTGTAAGTTCTTCATCTGAATAATTTCTCCATAATGCAGCAGCTCCTTTAAAGCCTTTTTCGTCTAACCACATTGTCATAGCCATATAAATTCTTGAAGAATATTCTTCTTGTTGAATTCTGTAGTTAAGATACTCTACACATTTTTCCGAAATTAACGGATTCATTGTTTTAAAGTCAGGGATTTCTTTTGTTGCTCCTGAACTTGCCTTATCAATATTAGGGATCCCAATAGATTCCGGCAATTTGATTACTTCTGGTCTTTTTAACATTCTAGATTTTTCCATAATAAATTTTTTTAATAAGTTTTTAATTAGTTATTTCTTTCTGCAGTTTGCATACCTCTAGACATTTGATTAGGAGATTCAATATCTCCCGCTAAAATGCTAAAAGCTTCATCTACAATTAATTCAACAATATCATCTTTAAATACTGATTCTACATCAGCTGTTGAAACAGTAGTGGTATAAGGATTAATTACACCCGTTATTTCAATTCTTGTAGGTTGTCTATAATAAGTTAAAGAGGCATCAGTTAACTGAAACTCTCCATTATTATAAATTAACACATTATTATCTTTTAATGTAGCAAACGTTTCTGCCCATTCAAAATTAGGTTGTTTAGCTTTATCTCTAAGTAACTCTACTGCATTACCTTCTTCTGCTAAATAAATCATTAGCTGTCTATCCGGACAACATTCATTTTTAGCTTTAGCATCTAATCTTTTCCATTGTAGGTAATTTTCCGGAATAGGACCGTACTGGTAAAGATCTGAATTATTCAAAGAAACAGGAATTGTATTAAGTAATACTTGAAGATCATCTATTCTTCTAGTAGATTGTTCATCACCTTCTTTAACAATATTAAGGCCATGGAGTTGTCTTCTGGTCCACTCTACTTGAGCTTTATTAAAAGCTTCAATAATTTCCCAGGTTTCAATGTTATCATAATCTTGAGAATCAAGTTTATTTAACCTTTGTTTTATTTTTAATATAATTGTTTGATTAAGCATTATCTTTTAATATTTTTCCACATTGCAGCTGCTGCTATTTTTTTACCTTTTTCTCCTCCGCCTGCAGCAGCAGCTACTTTGTCAAAGTTTTTACCTTTTTTACCAATATCTTTTCCAGCACTTGCTTTTTTAGCAACAGCTGACTTTTGTTTTTTAGTTAGTCCGGTTGACGGCTTTTCACTTTTTTTCATAATATTAAAATATTAACAGTTCCATTTTTTCAAAGCAAGTGCTTTTCTTGTAGGTTTTCCTTTTTCATCTTTCATTGGACCCTTAACCCCAGACATTCTAGCACAAAAAGACTTTCTTCTTTTAGCATCTTTACTATCAGGATCAAGTTTAGAGGGTTTAGTAGTTACTGCCATTTTAAGTTTACTTCCCGGATTTTCTCTACGGTATGAAGCAACACCTTTTGCATTAAGACCTCCTGTTGCATTCTTTCCTTCTTTTCTTGTCCAAGCAGCTGTTTTCTTTTGTGCCATTGTTATCTCTTTTTTCCCTTATGTAAGTTATGACTAGCATGTTGCTTACCTTGTTTAGTAGCTTCTCTTTTTTTAGCATTGGCAGCAGCTAATTTTTTTCTACCAGACTCACTACTTTTTAATTTAGAAATTGTTCTTGCAGGAGCATACACTTCTCCTGTTTCTCCTGATGGTTTTCCAGAAGCTGTAGTCCATTTTTGTTTGGTCCACCTATCTAAACTTTTTTGTGATGCTGCTTTAGCCATTATTTTTTAGTTTTGTAACCACCACCACTTTTTTTGTACTCACTAGCAAGTAGTTGTGCTTTTCTAGCGGACCATTCTCCAGGATCTCCTCCTTTACTACTTGCTTTTATTTTTTCAAAAAGCTTTTTACGCATTCCGGGTTTTGTATAATTACCCGCTTCATTTACTTTACTCTTTGCCATATTTATTCAGAAAAAAACTTCCGGGAAATTAATCCCGGAAGTAATGTTAGCAAGGCATTGCTTTTGCAGGAGCTTTGGAGATACCACCTACACGTCCTTTAGCCTTCATTTGTGCAGTAGCCGGTGCAACACTGATTCCACCTACTCTTCCTTTTGCTACAGTCTGTACTTCAAATACAGACATGTCATTAGGGTTTTTCATTTTACCAATCATGATTATTATTTTTTAATAGTTCCACCTTTTTTCTTAATAACGCCTCTACCTTTAAGGATATCAGCTTTGGTCACTTTACCGTCTTTATTAAGATCAGGAAAAGATTTAGTTGATCCGCCTTTTTTCATTGTTACAGAGTCTATCTTTGCACTAGCAGCAGCTATACGGTTTCCGGTTTTATCAGCTTTTCTATAAAGTCTATCAGCTTTTCTTTGTCTACCTTCATCAACAGCTTTGTCTGCTTTATACAGAAATTTATCTTCTTTTTTTTCTAATTTGGCAACTTTGCGTTTAGGACTTCTCATCTTAATTATTATTTAGATTTTTTAGCAGTTCCTCCTTTTTTCATCATACCTGGTTTTACAGCCCTCCCGTATGCAGCTTTGGGGGTAATAGGTGTTTTAGACATTGTTGCCATAGAACCTTTTTTAGTAGTAGTACTTTTACCTACATTTGTAGCCCCTGTTTGTGCACCTTTTTGGTATTTTTTAACACTTGTTTTTTTAACACTTTTCATTATATATAGATTTAATTAGTTACATATTCCAAAGTTTTTCAATCTCTTCATTAAGTGCTTTGTAAATGTCTTCATTCATTGGGTTTTTCAAGTATTCAACTACATCTGATACATTTCTTCCTAAAATAGATCCAGATTTTGTATGATACAAGTAACCATCTGATTTATTTGTTATTAACTTATAATAAGCTGAATCTTTTACAATTGCTCTTAGTTTTAAAGATTGCATATCTGATTTCACAGCATCAAGGAATGATTTTACAGCTCTTTCCATATTTGATTCTGTTCCTTCACCATTGATATGCTTATCCATGTTTTCATATATTACATCAGTTGGTGTAGACTTTCTATATTGAACACTATGTGCATCTACTACTTTAGCAATGTAGAATAGTTTAGTAGTGTTTTTATTAGAAAGTGTTTCTAACTCAGCTAATGCTTTATTTCTCATTTTCTTATATTCAGTTCTACTTGAAACAGTTTGTTCCTCTTTATCCAAATAAAACTTAGGTGCCCGAATTTTAGTTTTAGCATCTTCATAACTTTTAGCTACTAAATCAAATCCTCCGGCCTCAATAGCATATATTTTAATTCTATCATAAGGATCTGTAGGATCTAAAAATAAAGGTTCATTGCTACATTGCAAATGAATCTTATTCCAAAACGCACTATTGTTAGGACGTAACAACTGCACCTTATTCCAAAAATCTTTATCTTCAGGATCAATAACATTAGCTGCCAGTTCTTTTTCTAATTCAGCTATTGTTTCTCTAATCTGTTTAATTTTAGCTTCCTTTTGTTCTGTTGGTAATAATTTAATTTCCGGAGCAAACTCATTCAATCCAGTAACATATCTTATTATACCATTATTTTCTAAACAAGCTAATTGCTCAAAATGTACAACACCATCATACAAAACTAATTTGTAGTTTTCTAATCCCATGTTGTCTTGGGTTTGATCAAAGTAAGGTCTAATTGCTATCTTACTTTTTTTCTTTTGTGATGGAACCTCCACCATTGTAAAATCTGTACTCATTTTTTTGTTGGTTTAAAAATTTAAAAAAAAATCACAGAGGGCTATTGATGTCCCTCTGTGATTGTAACTTATTGATTATTAGAACGAACCGCCAGTAACAGGGTTGCGCATAACTATCTTCAATACTTTAGATGGATCCTTAACCCAGATAGCTGGATAAGTTTGTGTCATCATTACACGGTATCCATTAAACTGACCTGAAGATTGGAAACCTTGGCTACGTCCCATATAGTCCATAGTACCATTTTGATACCACCACTTCAATTGGTGATCCCATGATCTCTTCAACAAGTAAATGTTGTCATTAGTATTATCAGTGATATCAAAGATAATAAATGAGTAAGAAGAAAGTGGGTAACCATCAATGATTGGGTTCTCAATGTCATTAGTATGAACATTGTCAAATGCTGGGTTAAGAACAAACTTAACATTAGCAAGGAATGGGATTACATATGAAGTATAAGCAAAACCAAAGTTCAAGTCCATACCTTTACCAGTGATTGCCCCGATGTCAGAAGCCTGGATAACAAGACCTGATGCAATAGCTTCAGTTTTGATAGCCTCATTAACCAAACGCATACCTGCCATACCTGTTTGTACAATCAATTGACGTTTTGGATCTGGACCTTCAAATTCTACTTTACCATTAAAGAAGTTATAGATTTCTCCACGGAACAAATCTAATGTAAAGTTATTCTTGTTATAGATTCTCTTGAAAGAGTTATCCAACTGCTTCCAAAGACCTACAGACAATCTAACATCATCTGGACCATCCTGACGTACACGACCACCGTGACCCCACATCAAGTAAGTTTCAATGTCTTTAGCAATTTTAGTCAAATGTGCTGATTCCATTTGAGTCAAGAAAGTTCTAGAAAGATCACCATTGTCAAATGCTTTCTTCACTTTATCTTTACCCATAACTTTAACCATGTCCTCCAAAGAGTTAATAGAAGGATCCATTGTACGGTCAAAGTTTCTCCAGATTTCAGTTACAGGAACTGTACCATCTGCATTCATACCACCTTTCAACATCAAATCTGCACGAGAAGAAATTGAATAATGTACGTGAGCTTCAGCATTACCTACAAAGTTGTAGAATTCACGGAAACCAGCACCTGTAGAAATATCAGAGAATCTTTCTCCGTATTCACCACGTGCAGAACCTTTGCGGAAAAACTTAGTTCCAGAAGCCAAGAAACGGTTTTCAATAAAACGTGCATTAGCATTGTTCACCAAAGTAGCTGTGTAAACAAAACCATCACCTGTAGGAAGAATATCTTCATCAGTAATGTAAAGTTCCACACCATTATACTTATCATAAGTAATAATGTCTCCGTGACCAAATTCACGCTTGTTAAGTTTAATACGGAAAGATGTACCATCTACTCCTTTGTACTCATTGGCTGGTTCAATATCCTCAATGATATAAGGAAGATCCTGAGATACAGGAGTCTGCCACTTATACTCACCACGAGCATTGTCAACCATAATTACGTTTTTACCACCAAAGTTAGCCATTTGATAAAGTGGCATCTCTACTTTTTGTGACATAGCCCAAAGATCTACAGGTCCCATATCCATAGGCTCTGCGTCTTTTAGCATATTAACTAAGTGATAAGAATCTACGTGTGAACTTACTTGGTAAGCGGTATCCCGTAGAAAAATACCATTGTTTAAAACTGGTGTACTCATTTGTTTTTGTTTATTTATTTATTTATTTATTTATCTACTAAATATGTTTTTATTTGGTTTTTGTAAAGTTCTTTTAGGGCTACTGTTTGTTCTCACTTGAGATTCTATATTAGTACCACTAGAGGTTAACCTTCTACCTTCTTCTGTTTTTAAAGTTTTAACCGTTTTAGCTACAGTTTCATTAGAACCTTGTGATTTTAATTTTGAGCGGTATCCATCAGGATCCTGAAGTAACCATAAAGCTTCTGCAATTAAATCATGTCTTGGTTCTACAAACTGATATTTTTCTAACAAGTGCCCTAACAGATTTGTGTTTCTGCCAGATATAGATGGATAATTAGGTTGAACTAATCCACTATACAACATGCTCTGTGTTTTACGGTCAATTTTTAAACCATTTAATTCACCATTTAACAGTGTATTATACACATTTTCTGTATAAGATTGAGCAGCTTCAGCTTGTCTTTGTTTTTGTGCCTCTTGTTCTGCAAGTTTATGCTGAACAATAGATTCTTGCATTTTGTCAAGTTTAGGCTTAAACTGTTCTGCTTTTTTCTCTAATCTACCTAAATCTTTTAAATCCTCAATTTCTGCTTCAATTTCTTCTGCTGTCCCAAATTGAGTAGCATAGAAGTATTGTCTTGTAATTTCTTCCTGATCTCTTTCATTTGTAACATCTAATTCAAACACTTCTTCTACTTGAGCCAGTGTTTTGAATAGTCCTTTTAGATCCTGTCCGCCATCAGCAACATACTTAGCTGCTACTTGAAGCTCTCTAGGTAAAGAATTAAAAAACTCTTGTGGTACCTGTTGTTTAACTGCAGCTTCACGTTCTTGAAAATTAGCTTCAAATAACTCACGGAAGTCAGCAGCTGTATATTCATCTAATGGTTTGTCATCATCAAAAGGAATTAAACTACCTTCTTCAATCATTTTACTAGCTATTTCAAGTAGACCGCTTTTATCTATTTTTGGTCTGCCTCCTTTAGCTTGATTAGTTTCTTCTTCTGAAATTAATTCATCTAACTGTTGAATTGTTTCTTCTACTAAATTGTCAATGTCCGCAGTTGATTCTGGACTTACTTCAGTAGTAGAAGTTTGTTTATCCGGGTTGTCAAGGAACGTGGTGTCTACAGTCTCTTTTTTAAAAAAAGACTTTGACTTTTCTTCTTCTGGTGTCATAATGCTATCAGCACCTACACCAAAAATCTCATCAATGTTTAAATCTAACTCCTCTACCGTTGTAGATTCGTTAATAGTTTCATTTTCTTGTAACATACTTGTTGGTTTTGTTTGTTTGTACAATAATAATATAGGTATTTTCTAAATTATAAACTTATTAAATTTAAAATAAATAAGTTTTAAAAAAATAAAAAACGCATTATATGGCAAAAAGATAATCTCTATTCTTTTCCTTTACTTTTTTCTGGTTTAAAATCGTATTTATTTTTATTTTCTTTAGCTACTTGTAGTTGTTTTTCTGCTATTTCTCTTTGAGCTTGTAGTTTTTCTCTTTCAATCTGAAGCTTTTCAGTTTTAAGCATAGTATCATTAGTCATCTTATCTCTTTGTAAGGATGTTTGTGCCTGATATCTTTCTGATTCTTGAAGTTTATCCATGTAATCTACATAATCAGATTGTAAGTTTTGATCCACATCTTGCATAGCACCGTAACCGGCAGCTCTAATTTCAGCAACAAGAATATCTTTTCTTCTGTCTTTTTCTTTTTCAGCAGCAGTTTGATCACGTTTAGCTTGTTCTTCTGCAGCTCTAGCTTGTATTTCTTGTTCCTGAAGTTTTTGTTGATGCGCTTGCTCTTGTTGTATTTGTTGTTGAACTTTTTCTTCAGAAGCTTTTATTACACTATTAAGCTCAGAAATAGATTGAGATTGAACAACTCTACCTAAATCATAAATAGAAGCTCCAGTGGTATTATTAGAAATAGCCATTTGCTTTAACTGTTCTAACACAAATCTATGATTAGCTGTAGTACTACAAAATATATTAAGATCTCTAAGTAATAAATCTACACCATTAATTTCAAAGTTTATTTTGTCTTCATTAGTAGTTTGATAAGTTAATCTTACTGATGGTTTTGTAGACTGATAATACTGAGCTAAGTTAGTTCTCATCTCGTGCACTCTAGGCATTAAATAATCAGAGTGTTGTATAAAATACATTTCTGTTTGAGCATGAGACGCATTTACAGATTGTTGGATTCCCGTAGCTGTATCTTGTTGACCAATTTGTTGACCTAATCTTTGCGGTGTAATACCAATAGTTTCGTAAGCTTGTTGTTTAAAATAATTCCCTAGCTGTACTCTAGACATTAATCTATTAGATTGTTCCATGTCTAGTTTTTGGAAATGCTGGAAATTAAGTGGGTTTTCGGTATTAGTTATTGTAGTATCTAATGGAAGAATCTGGAAGTTCTTCATAGCAACATAAGCTTTAGCGTAGTTACCTTTACCCCAATCTTCACCAAGAGAATGTTTAGGCAATCCGTTTTGATCCAAAAGAATTACCGTACCTAATTCATCTACTAATATATCTGCAATTTGATTATTTACTAAGTTGTATGCAATTTGAAAAGGTTTCATAAGATCTACCAGAGCAGTTGATTTAGTATTTCTATCAGAAAAAACAGCTCCTTCTACAGGCATTTTACAACCGTACAAACTGTTATCTCCTTTAAATTGAAATCTTACAGGTCCTATTTCATTTTTATCTATACCTAAATAAATAGGGGCAAATCCGTCTGGATTATTCATCCCCCAAAAACTAGGTAAGTTTGGTCCTAATTTTACACCACCCCATACCTCATTTACATAAATCCAATCAATGTGTTCACCAAATACTAAATTATCTCTAGTTTTGTTTTTCATTAATCTATTATCATAAACAGGTTTATCTAATACTTTATAATCCTCTGTTATAATTTCTTGAACTACATCTCCTGTATCATCTATTTTAGTTAAATGACCCAGTTTTCTTTGTGATTTCCAATATACAACAGTTTCCCGTACCAGATACGCAGTTCCCTCATTATCAAAATCTTCACTGTTATATAATACTTGGTTAATTGGATCTGCTCCTCCAGCTACTCTTTGACCTACTGCTGAAGTATATTGTCTCATTGCTAGAGAAGGCATGTTAGTATTCCATTCATGAGAACGTGAAGTATCATAAAAAGAACCATCATTCTGTTGACCTCCTATTGTATAACCAGCTGATCTTATAGGATAGACTGCTTCTAAGGCCTCCATTTGATCTTCTGTCATAAGATATCCATATTTATCAATAGCGTCTGCTACAGTGATCATTTCTGTTTTCCCAATCCAATGAGCATCTGACATATATCTAGTTCCCGGAGCTTTATGATAAAAAGTAAGCAAAGGGTTCCACAACTCAACATCATAATCATCTTCCATCATTCTAAAATGAAAGAATTCAGAATCTGTAATAAGCATGTCACGGAAACCTCTTTCCTCTAACTCTTCAAATCTAAATCTTTCTACATCTACTCTGTGTTGGTGCTCTGCCCACTGCTCATACATAGAACGGTAATCTTTTTTAAAGAAACTTTCTATTTCAGGTAGTGACTTAAGATTTTCAGGATTAAGTTGTTGTTGAGCTTCTTCTGACTCAGGGTTCATTCCCTGTTCCATCATAGCAGCAATTATTTTAGTTTGAGCTTCAGATAATAGAACATCTTCAATCATTGTTCTTTTTTGTTCCAAAAGCTCATTGTAAGAATACTCATCTACAGCTCTATAAGTTACTTTAGTATTTCTTTTAGCAAATTCTGAAGTAAGTACATTTATAACGTTAGGAATAATAGGATAAAATTTTAACTCTAAAGCTGTGTCATCTTCTTGAGTAAGATATTCTATAACATCTCTATACTCAGGATCTTCTTCTACAATGTAATCTGTTTTATCTATAACACCTTGAGCTAACTTATAATTTTTTAAGAGTCTTCTAGATTTTTTGTTTATTTGTTTTACTCCGTTCCACTCAAGCCAATCAAGATTCCATGCTGCCCATTCTCTATCTTTTTCTTTGTTTGGTAAAAACTGTAAAGGCTGGGTTATTGCACCCATTCTATTTTCTTTAGATTTAACACCTTTCTTAAGTTGCATTGCTGAAACTACTTGCATATTTTTTTATTTAAGATTTTTAAATGCGCTTTTTCTTACACCTTGAGCTTTGTTTGGTGATAAATGCCGAAACGGGCTCTTATTTAATTTATACAATTTTGTGGACTTTTCCAAATTTTTAGCAGCATCATCTTTCTCAACTCTCTCTTTTATACCAGTATTAGATTCTAATATTTTAATATAAGCAACTAATGCTGCAAAAGAAACTAGTCTATCCACGTTAAGTCCTTCTTCATATGCTTGCATTTCTACAATTAGCATTGGATCCGGAATTCTTTCCACACCATATGTAGTTTTAACTACTGTTCCATCTGGTTTTGTTTCTTCATCAATACTTTCTTTTAGATATTCTATTACATAACTTAATAAATGATCTTTAAATAACCGTCCCGTATTTTTCCAACCATAATCTTGGTATACAGATAAATTAGAACCTAACTCTTTTAAAAAAACCATTTCATCTCTTCTCACTAAATATTTTTGTTTATTTAAACCAATCATATAATTAATAAAAAGAGATATGTTATTTTCAACTAAAGTTTTAGCATTGTACCACTCTATGATTAATCTTAATCTTTCATGTGTTTTATTTATATCATCAAATCTACCACACCAAGCAGCAACAACTTTATCTCTTTCAACATATGTAGTTACTTCTGTACCGTTAATTTTTTTAACTTGTATTTTTCTTTTATAAACATATATAGAACACAATGATTCAGAGCTTACTGTTTTCCCCTCGGATACCGGGTCAATAGATGCATAATACATATTGAATTCTGGGTTTTCAACAGGTCTTTCCCAAACTACTAAAACTCCTGTTTTATCAGTAGCTTTTTTAGAAACAGGAAATTCAGACACAGGTAACTTAGTTGTTATTTTTACTTGGGGTTTCCCCTGACCATCTGAAAATATATCTAAGAACTCATAAGGATATTCTTTATTTCTAATTCTTTCTGCTTGATGTGACAGTAAGTGTTGTGGAAATTTAGATACCGTTCTTGTAGCAAAAGCTTCTTTTATATTTCTAGGATGCTGAGATATTCTTAACTGATACTGCTCCGGAGTTAAATCTTTTTTCCAATTACTAAATTGTTCTTCTAAAGCACTTAAAGCTTCTTCAACTTTAGAATTACCATAGTCATCTATAAAAGGAGGCATTGACCATTGTTCAGGAATAAACAAACCAGATAAACCCAATGTACCTTTATTATCTATTAAATTACTTTCTACTGAAAAGATATCATTAGATGCCGGATTTACAATCATATCTTTTAAAGGTTCACACTGATCTAAATCACCCACTGATCCTGCAGCTATAAACAACCCTGTTGTTACAAATCCTGATTTTAATGCTGGTCTAATGTATTCATAAGTTTGATCCATTTTAGGTGCAATACCGGCTTCTTCATGAAAAAAGTATTTAACCGGACCACCTACAGAGTTAGTAGGATCTTTTTCAAAAGACATACCTTGTATAGTACCTTTCAGTCCTCTATCTTTAGTTCTACCATTTACTTTTTCTTCTACTTTCTGTTGCCACATAAGAACCTTTTTAGGGTTCATAGGTCTGTACCAAGCAGTGTGCTCATTTAAAAAGTTAGCATATTCATCTAGAAATTTCCAAGTACCTTTTTCATTAATATAATCTTTAAGAGCTGCTCCCATTTTTAAGGTAACACCTTCTTCAAACCATAACTGATTTATTAGTTTACCTGCATGAAAGTAACTTGAGGCAATTTGCCGTTTTTTTAAAATAGCTGCATGTTTATAATTTAATTCTGCTAAAAGTTCATACAAAGCCATATGATACTGAGCATCTCTCAATTTAGCAAAACCAAACTTAGTTTTCTCTTTATCAAAAATAGGTAAGAAGTTTAACCACATATAATAATCCCGAGTTAAAAACCAAGTAGTATTATTGTTTTTAATAATTAATCCTTTTCTACATTTCTCTTTTTCCAGGTTCCAGTAATCAACAAAGTCTTTTGATTTAAAAGGTTTAGCACAATAGTATCCTAATTTTTCAAATCTATTAGCTTCTTGTTTACCAATAGACAACGTATCTTGATCAAACTGGTATTTTCCAGGTTCTTTAAACAACCCCGTAATAAATGATTTAAACTCATCTAATGTAAAAGATGTAGTTTCCCAAACACCATTATTCCAAGTAGGTATATTTTTAATAAACTCTTCCATAATTATTGGTCATATGCCATAGAACCACCCCCTCTGATTCTAGATTGTTGCTCATCTTGAAGATCTTTGTAGGCACCTTTAAAAGATTGTCTAATTGATTCAAAGTCCTTAGCCATAGCCCGTATCTGCCCAATGTTTCCATCTTTACCATCGGTAACCGGTGTATTAGCCATGTACTTTGCTATTCTGTCTAAAGCTTTACTAATTCCATCATAAGCTCTCTTAGTTGGTGTTTCATAAAGTTTTTCACAAAAAGCTAATGCTCTTTGTATGTCATCATCCTCTGTGGAAAAGTCAGGATTAAGCTCGTTAAATATAAGTATTTCTTTATCTGCTTCTGGTACATGAAAAAAAGGATTTGCATCCGGATCAGGGCAGGTCATATAGAACAAGTACTGATATATTTTAAGATGATCCTCTGGATAAGTATCCATAAGTTTTTTAAGAGTATCTAGAGTATAGCAATGTTCGGAAGGAACAATCTTACCATTTTGTAAATCAAATAATTTAACTATCATAAAAAAGGATTTTGAGTTTTTGATTTAGGTTTTATACCGAATAATTTTTTAAAACCATCTATAAGTCCAGTTGCAAGATATGGATTAAAAAATAAATGGTCATTATCAACTACAACATATCCTGTTAAATATTCCTCATTTGGTGAGTAGCTTTTGCTTAATTTTTTATTTGGTTTAATCTTTACAAGCAACTTACCTTTATATCTAAATAACACCAAACCTGAATAACCTAATATTATTGTTCTTCCTGGATAGTTCTTATCATAATGTCTTACTTGGTAAAATTTCATATTATTTTGGTTTATTGTTAATACCGTTTTCTTTTATATACTGTACAAGAGATATTACTTCATCTTTTAAATAAGGAACTTCTATTGGAGTTACTTCTTTTACAATTGGATTACCCTCTTGATCTTTAGTGTATATAGGATATCCAAATTCATTTTCTGATTCTTGTTCAAAAGTTACGTGGTGTATGTAAATACTTCCGGGGATTAGTTTAGGATTATGCTTTAATATAATATACATGTAAATACTTAACTGTAATGCATAATGATAATAATTACAATCATCTAAGTGATTTACTGGAAATAACATTTTTTTGGAAATTCCTTCCCAATTAACAAAAGATTCTGTTTCAATTTTTTTATTAGACTTATAATCAATAATGTTTACCTTATCTCCTACAACTTCTACTAAATCTGATTGACCACATATACCTGCTGATTTAAGATAAACCATATGTTCTGGATATATTCCAGGAGTTAACTTTTGATTAGGTGCTTCTTTAACACCATCTTTTTCAATAGGTGTAAATACAGGTAGTGGTACACCTTCTTTTTCAATAGAGGCTAAAGCACAAAGGTCAGCTTCTCTTTGATTATGGTAAAATGTACCTAGCTCAAGTGCTCTATCAGATTCTTCTTTCCAAGCAGCCTGTACTTCTTTAGCTGTTAAACCATACCACTTAGATTTTTTATTTTTACTAACCTTAGCTGCTACAGCTTCCGCATCAAAAGGTTCTTTAAAATTAGATACTAGTTTAGTTACAGATACCCATTTGATATCATTACCATCATTACTAGTATAACTATGATCACTTGCTTTAAATACTATACTCATAATATTGGTTTTATATTTTTACAAATTATGTAAATTATCTTCTTCTTCTTGAGTCAATACAGCTATCCATTTACTTTCAGGACATTGATCTGATAAAGCTCTAGTTTTTAATGATAATGAACATCCACAAACATTGCAACAGGGTCCTGTACCAGCAACCATGCACTTGTTACCTTTAAATTCACAATTATTACAAATTTCTAATCTAGTTTTTGCAATGTCTTCTACAAACTCATCTCTAAGAACACTATTAGTTATTCCCTCTAGAATTTGTTTTCTCTTTTTCCAAATGGTACTTAATTTGTTCATCTCTAAATTGTTTTCGTTCAATTAAAAATTCATCTATTTTATCTTTTATAGAAAGTAACATCTTTAGTTTTTCTTCTTGTAGTTTTTTATAATGATAACTAGAAAAAGACCCTGGATCTAAACCCTCTAAATTTAAGGTAGTTTTATTTATAGCACTTTTTACTTTATCTTGTCTAATTAAAAAATGTCCTAATCCAGGTACATCAATTTTTAAATCAACCAACCCTGATAAAGTTTTTCTTAAATTGTTATAATAAAAAATTACCATGTCCTCTAACATTTCTTCTGAAATATTAAGTTCTTCGGCAACAGGATTAATCAAACTTGTAGCTCTTATCGGGACCATCTTTAGCAAAAAATTTAAGTTCAAATAAAATATTACCATCTTTACCCAAACGCAATTCAGGATTTATTTTAATTTGTTTTTTATTATCAGGATCTTTAATTACTAAGCCTTTTTTTTCACATTTATTAATAGCATTTCTTGCTGATTGTTGTGATTTAAAAATCCAAGATTCCTCTTCGGATACATCAAAACAAAAATTTGTAGTTTCTACAGGTTCGTTTAAACTTAATAAAGTTAAAAAATTAAGCTCAGACTCACTTATTGATACCCTATTAAGATAACAATAAGTGAGTATTTGAAATTTAATTAAATCCCATTTTTGCATTACAGCCTTTTTCTCAATGCGATTTACTAAAGCCATTTTACTGAGTTTTTAGTTTTTTTGTTTTAGCTGTTAACTCTTCTTCTGGTGTATCTTCTTGCTCCTGAGCTACATGCATCATTGCTAGTTGATACTGAATTTGAGATCTTTTAAATCTTTGCTCATCTATATCAGCAAGTATCTTTTCATAAGCATACTGTGCCTCTAGATAAGTCATAGATTCTTTGTAAAATTGCAACATTTCTTCTTTTTTTGCAATCAACTCATCTTCTGTAAATTTTTTGTTGGTTTCCATATTAGTTATATTTTTTACAAATATAACATATAAAGTTTAAACTAAACAAGTTTAAATAAAAAAACCTTCTAATAGTTAGAAGGTTTAATATTAAGGAAAAGGAAAAAAGTTATCTTGAGATTATAACACCAGTAGCTACTCCACCTGTAAACAGTAGCGCTTTAAACCACAACTTATTATAAAATGGAGAGTTTTCTTTGATTGTATAATTTTGTAGACCCGTAACATTAACATATGGATTTTCAGATTTTACGGAAACAATTGTTTCAGAAGGTTTAAACCAACCGTTTCTTTTTAACCCTGATACAATGAGCATATCATTAGTTAGCTTAATAGAGTCAAACCGTAAACCAGAATTACTACTGTTCCCGTCTATAGAAACCCAAGAATCATTAAAATTAAACGGAATAGAAAATGAATCACATGGTAACTCAACAAGATATGGAACAGTTATTTCTTTAACTACTATTTCTGTTTTTACTATTGTAATAGTAGTGGGTTTTTTAATTTTAAGATCTTCTATTTCTTTAAATAAAGAATCATTAGCTCTTTTAAGATCTTTGTATGAAAGAGTAAGAGATTTATTATAAGCAATCAACTTTCCGGATTTAGACTTATAATACATAACTGTATCTTTATAGTTTATAACATCTACTAAAGAGTTGTTACTTGTTTTTTGTTTTTTGAAAATACCTCCAAGAAAAAGCCCTAATATCAAAGATATTAGGACTAAAAAAATAACAGGTTTATTATTTTTTTTTGGAGAGTTCATTATACAGTTTTGTTTTTATCTACAATAGACCAAATAACGCCAATAAGTGTCATAAGACCACCAATTAATTCTTCGCTAGCAGTTTCTTGAATAAAACCTTTTGCTACAATAATACCACCGGCAAATGTAAGAATGTGTCTTACTATACCTAATACTTTTTCTTTTGACATAATGTTAGTTTTAAAATTACAGGGCAAATATAATACTAAATTAATTAGTACACAAATATTTATAATTTTTTCAAAGAAGAGATCCACTTCTTTACATTAAAACTGGGACACGCTTTATTAGAGAATTCATTATGACCATGATGTGTTGCGTTAGGTAATACTTCACTGAACAGTCTATAACAAGTTTCAAATACTTCATGTTGTCCTATAGTTCTCGTGTCCTGAGCTTTACCTGCAGGATTGATACCTCCTACATAACTTATATTTATAGAATCACTGTTTCTGCCGGCAACACCATTAGAAGGCAAATTAAAATTTTGAAGTAATGTCCAAGATCCATCTGCTGTTACTATAATGTGATATCCAGGAGATTTCCATTTCAAATTATTTTTCCAATAATTTTGAATAGAAGTAACTGTAGCAGAAGGTTGTGTTGCAGTACAATGATATATAATTCTTCTTATTGTTCTTGTGTATTTAAAATTAAGAATAAGTGCAGCAAGCTCTTGTAGCTTTTTAGACGTAGGGCATTCTTCTTTAACAATATCTACAATAAGCTGATCATCAGGATCTGAAAAATCCTCAGCTTTTGGTAATGGCTCATATACAGGTTTTATAGGTTTTTGAGAATCTACTAAAACTTTCCATGTTTTAGCTCCTACAACACCATCTGGTTTAAGTCCATTTTTTTGCTGAAACGCTATAACAGCTTGTTTAGTAATTTGACCATAAAGACCGTCTACTTTAGAAAGATTAAGAATTCTTTGAAGTTCTTTAACTCTTTCTCCTTTGGTTCCTTCTTTAAGTAACATGATTAATTAATTAGATTGTCTTTTTCTGTTTTAGCTCTAGTTACAATTTTTCTAAGACCTCTTAAAAAGCTTTTTCCTGTAACTTGTTTATATTTTTCATCTATGCTTTTTAATTCTGTATAGACTACTGCTCCCGCTACAATTTTAGTCATGATTAACTCTACTGAAATAAACTCTGCTATAAGATCCGCGGCTATATATTTTTCTACAAAAAATGCCATAAGAATAGCAAGACTATAAATTATAATTTTTCCAAATATATCTGATAGTTTTTTACTTAATACATTATCCCAACCTCTTAACTGCACAGTCCGCCAAATACCAAATGCTGTGTCAATAAATATCATTAAAATAGCTAAAACAATCATAGGAACAACCGGTGATAATATGGTACATATAGATGCTATAATGGTAGTAAATGTAAAACTTTTCATAATGTTAATTATATAGTCATCAGTAAATTATTGTTTCTGTTGGTTTACTTTGGTTATAATAGTTAGTTAATTTTAAATTCTGCATATATCCTTTATGGTACTCTGTAATTTTCAAGTTCAGCTAAAGCCCACGCCATAAGTTGAGTATCCGTAAAAGGCTCAGCATATACAAACACTCCTAAGTCAATGCCGCCAAAGCGTGAACCATTGGGAGTCTGTAACGTGGCTGCCACCTGCATAGATTGTGACCCGTGTTCGCCAGTGTATTGCAGCCTGACGATTGTAGGGTCAATGATTTCCATGTTATAATTGTCAAATTTATATTTCATAGTCTAAGATATTACTGTGCCTGATACTGTGCCTATTCTAACCGCTAAGGTTCGTGCTGTGGTTGTCAATGCTGACAATCTGCCCGCTGCCTCTTTAACTGCTCTACTTGTTGCTGAATACGCTGTATTTGTTTGAATAGCTAATGCCCCAATATTAAACGGTGCGTAATTCAAACTATTCAAACCCGCTTCATCCTCAGTTAAAAATAACAATTGGTTTTTGTTAATCATATTCCATCCTGAATA
>Ga0307380_10003973_pt1 | contig 20183 bp, 20 predicted proteins | sample UN3MG_FD_202239 | JGI IMG/M metagenome (GOLD analysis project Ga0307380, IMG submission 202239) | Soil microbial communities from Risofladan, Vaasa, Finland - UN-3 | ecosystem: Environmental > Terrestrial > Soil > Coastal area > Acid sulfate soil | place: Finland: Risofladan, Vaasa | collected... | reverse complement strand
CGGGCACCGGCCTTGCCCCGGAACGGGCCGCCGCCGGCAAGCGGCTGATGAAAGCCTGCTTCGCCGCGCCGGTTCTGGTCGCCGGCGAAGGGCGCTTCGACACGATCGTGCTGCGCGGGTTGGCGATGTCGGCCTTCACCAAAGGCGGCGCCGAGGGCGTCCACTGCGCGGCGCTGCCGGGGCTCGGTCTCGGCATCGCGCTGAAGGTCGACGACGGCGCCAAGCGCGGCGCGGAGCGCGTGTTGAGCGAGGTGCTCGGCGGCTTGCTGCCGAAGGCGCGTTCGGTACTTGCAGATCAACGCGACGGTGAACTCAGGAACTGGCGCGGGTTTGTCGTCGGCCGTCTGGCCGCGAGCGCGGTGCTCCAGCAGGCTCTCGGCGATCTCGGCGAGATTGCCGCCGGTCAGCGGGCGACGTTGGCGTAGACCGCCAGGTTGCCATAAGCCTCGGCGCTTTGCGTGGCGAGATCGGGGCCGATGGCCTTCGGGCCATCCATGGCGCGGATGGCGCCGTCCTTGGCGCCGGTGATCAGATTATCGGTGATCAGCGCGGTTCCGGCTGACGGGCTCACCGAGACGCCGATGCCGATATGGGATTTACGGATCACATTGTCGGTGACGCTGACGTCGCGGAGATAGTCGCCCCAGCCGACGAGAATGCCGTAAGCGGGCGCCCCTTCGATGACGTTGTTGCTGACCACGCTGTCGGCCTCCACGCCGATGCCGATGCCCCGGCTGTCGGCGTCTTTGCGCAGAAAGAGATTGCGGATGATGTTGCCTTGCACGACGGCGAGGCGGCCGCCTTCGTTGAAGTTGGTGACGGAGACGCCCATGGCCGCGGCGTCGACGATGTTGTTGGCGATGATCGCGCCCTCGAAAGTGTATTCGGCATAGAGCGCGACCTCGCCGAGGCGGGCGCAGGAATTGGCCACCATCTGGCAGTTGGAGCCGGAGTTTGAGCGGATCGCCGAGAAGGCGCAGTCGGCGATGCGGTTTGCATTCACCAGCACCGAGCCAGCGCGGAAGATATTGATACCATTGCCGTTTTGTCCGCTGCCGCCGCTCCTGGCGGCGATGCGCTCAATGCGGTTGCCGGTGACGATGGTGCCGTCTTCGCCGAGGTCCGAGCGCCAGACGAGAATTCCGTTGTCGCCGCAATCGCGCACATGGTTGTGGGCGATCTCGAGTCCGCGCGCGTCCTCGCTGAATAGCGCGGCTTTTGCGATGTTGCCGATCTCGCAATTGACGATACGGCCTGCCACCCGTCGCAGCACAATGCCGTTTTCGCTGCTGCCGATGACGCGGCAATCCGAGACGTCGAAATGCGTGGCCTCGGTGGCGATTAGCAGCGCGCCGTCGTCGCCAAGAGCGGTGCCGCCGCCGTCAAGCACCAGGCCGGCGTAGCGCACATTATCGGTGCTTTCGGTGCCGAGGATGGCGCCGCCGCCGGCGTAGCGCAGGATGGTGAGGCCGGGTACGCCTTCGATCTGGGTGCCCGATTTGAGGCTGAGCCGCCCGGTCGAATAGGTGCCGGCGGGCAGAAACAGGGGCACGCCGGTTCGTGCGGCTTCATCGGCCGCCTCTTGCAGGGTTGCCGTCTGATCGATCGTCCCGCCGGCCGGCACGACGCCGTACGTGCTGAAGGCTTGCGGCGTGGCTGACTCGCGTGCGACTGCGCTACGCGGGCCCGCCGCTCCGGTGAGACCGGCGCCGATGCCGGCACCAAGGCCGGCCACGATCAATTCCCGGCGCCCCAAGGTCATTGCCGCGCCTCCGTGGCATGGGCGGTGCGGGCAGGGGCGGGGCGTGGTGCTGCATGCGCGGCAGCCGCGCCGAGGACGAAGCGCAATGTCTCATGCCCGGCGTGCAGCAACGCGTCCTGACTGACGGCGCCGCCTTGCGCGTGCGTCAGGGGGACATGAACGAAGAGCGCGTGGCTCCCGTGCATTTGTGCCCAGGCCAGCGAGCGATAGTAGAGGAAGTTGCAGAGATAGCGTCCGCAGGAGCGCGAGGCATTGGCGGGGTGACCGCTCCCTCTGAGATGGGCGGCGAGTGAGGTGACGGGGAGCGCGGTGTCGAGGCGCATGGCGCCGTCCGGCGCGATTGCGCGCGCGTCTGGGAGGCCGCCGCAGGCATCGGTGCGGGACGCGGCGCGGTTATGGGCCGAGCGCTCGATGCGTAAGCCCGTGGCGGTCGCGCTGACGCCGAAGTGAATCATAACATCAGGTTGGAGATCGGCGTGCAGGCGCGGCATGAGTGCGGCCACGGCATTCCACTCGGTGGGGAGCAGCTCAACATGGAGGTCGCAGTCGAAGGCAGAACTTCGCCCCGCCAATGTCTCGGCGAGCCCGCCGGACGGGTTCTCGGGCACCCCGGGAAAGGGACCAAAGCCGGTGAGGAGGACGCGTGGCCTAGCCATGTCCCTGGCTTACAAGGGGGTCGGCTGCGAGGAAAGGGAATTCGCGGGCGTGGTTTATTCGGGCAGCTTCAGCCCAGCCAGCTTGGCGAGTTCCTCGGCGCCCTGCGCCGGGGTGACCTCGCCGGCGCGGACTTTGTCCTCGATGTCCTGATATTGCCGCGCGGCCTGCCGCCCGCCCTTGAAGGCGGCAAGCAGGCGCTGCTCGAAGATCTCTCGCATCCAGGCCGCCGCCTGATCGGCCCGGCGGCCGTCAAGCACGCCGGACTCCGTTAGGGCCGCATGGCATTCCTTGATTTTGTCCCACAGGTCATCGAGGCCGACATCGTCACGCGCCGAGAGCGTCAGCACTGCCGGCTGCCAGGCGCTGTTGCCCGCGGCCAGTATATGCAGCGCCGTACGATACTCGGTCGCCGCGCGGTGGGCGCGCTCGACATTGTCGCTGTCGGCTTTGTTGACCGCGATGATGTCGGCAAGCTCGATAAGTCCGCGCTTGATGCCTTGCAGCTCGTCGCCCGCGCCGGGGATGGCCACCACGACGAACACGTCCACCATGTTCGAAACCGCGGTTTCCGATTGACCGACGCCGACCGTCTCGACCAGGACGACGTCGAAACCGGCGGCCTCGACGAGGGCGATGGTCTCGCGCGTGGTCTTGGTGACTCCGCCGAGGCTGGTGCCGGCGGGCGAGGGGCGGATATAGGCGTCCGCTTCGGTCGCGAGCCGGCCCATGCGGGTTTTGTCGCCGAGGATCGAGCCGCCGGTGCGTGAGGAGGTGGGATCGACCGCGAGCACGGCAACCTTGTGGCCTTGCGCGAGGAGTTTCATCCCGAGCTGATCGATGAGCGTGGACTTGCCGGCGCCGGGCGGGCCGCTGATGCCGATGCGTTTGGCGTGTCCCGAATCGGGGAGGAGAGCCTTCAGCAGATTCTGCGCGCGCAACTGATCGTCGGGCTTGGTGCTTTCGATCAGTGTGATGGCGCGGCCGAGCGCCACGCGGTCGCCGGCGCGGATCGCCTTGATCATGCCGTCGAGATCAGGCGTGGCTGTCGTGGTTCCGCTCACTCTGCTGCGGCGGCTTTGGCGCCATCGACGCCGAGCTTGCCGAGAATGTCGATGGCCGCGTCGGCAATCGGGGTGCCGGGACCGAAGATGGCCTTGGCGCCGGCCTGATAGAGCTCGGGGTAATCTTGCGGCGGGATGACGCCGCCGACGACAATCATAATGTCGCCGCGGCCTTGCTCTTCGAGCGCCTCGCGTAGCGCCGGCACCAGGGTCAGATGACCGGCGGCGAGCGACGATACGCCGAGAATATGCACGTCGTTCTCGACCGCCTGGCGGGCGGCTTCCTCGGGCGTCTGGAACAGCGGGCCGATATCCACGTCGAAGCCGAGATCGGCGAAGGCGCTCGCGATGACCTTCTGCCCACGGTCATGACCGTCCTGGCCCATCTTAGCAACCAGGATGCGTGGCCTGCGGCCATGCTTGGTCTCGAAGCTCTCGATCAGCTCTGCAACGCGGTTCATGTTTCCGTCCTTGCGGCCCATCGCCGCCTTATAGACGCCGGTGATTGCCGAAACGTTGGCCCGGTGGCGGCCATAGACTTTCTCGAGGGCATAGGAAATCTCACCGACGGTCGCCATGGCGCGGGCCGCCGCGACGGCACCCTCGAGCAGATTTCCTTTGCCTGTCTCAGCGCTTTCGGTCAGCGCGTCAAGAGCGCGGGTGACCGCCTCCTGGTCGCGCTCCGCCTTGAGGCGCTCAAGCTTGTCGAGCTGCTGGCGGCGCACGGAACGGTTGTCGACTTTGAGGATGGCGATGTCCGCCTCGCTGTCGGGCCGGTATTTATTCAAGCCGACGATCGTCTGGCGGCCGGAATCGATGCGGCCTTGGGTGGCGGTCGCCGCCTGCTCGATCATGCGCTTGGGGATGCCCGCCTCGATCGCCTTGGCCATGCCGCCGAATTTCTCGACCTCGTCGATATGCCCCATGGCGCGGGCCGCCAGATCGTAGGTCAGGCGCTCCACATAGAAGCTGCCGCCCCACGGATCGATGATGCTTGTGATGCCCGACTCCTGCTGCAGCATGAGCTGAGTGTTGCGGGCGATGCGGGCCGAGAAATCCGTCGGCAAAGCCAGTGCTTCGTCCAGCGCGTTGGTGTGCAGCGACTGCGTATGGCCTTGGGTCGAGGCCATGGCCTCAATGCAGGTCCGCACCACATTGTTGAACACGTCCTGGGCGGCGAGGCTCCAGCCGCTCGTCTGGCAGTGGGTGCGCAGCGCCAGCGATTTCGGATCCTTGGGCTTGAACTCATCCATCATGAGCTTCGCCCACAGCACGCGGGCGGCGCGCATCTTGGCGATCTCCATGAAGAAGTTCATGCCGGTCGCCCAGAAGAAGGACAGCCTGGGGGCAAACGCATCCACGTCGAGACCGGAGGCAATGGCGGCGCGCACATATTCGATGCCGTCGGCGAGCGTGTAGGCGAGCTCAAGGTCGGCCGTCGCACCGGCTTCCTGCATGTGATAGCCGGAGATCGAGATCGAGTTGAAGCGCGGCATGTGCTTCGACGTGTAGCCGATGATGTCAGAGACGATGCGCATCGAGGGCGCCGGCGGATAGATATAGGTGTTCCGCACCATGAACTCTTTGAGGATGTCGTTCTGGATCGTGCCGGAGAGCTTGTCGTGCGGCACGCCCTGTTCCTCGCCGGCGGCGATGAACAGCGCCAGCACCGGCAACACCGCGCCGTTCATGGTCATAGACACCGACACCTGATCGAGCGGGATATGATCGAACAGGGTGCGCATGTCGTAGATGGAATCGATGGCGACGCCCGCCATGCCCACATCGCCGGTCACGCGCGGATGATCGCTGTCGTAGCCGCGATGGGTCGCGAGATCGAAAGCGATGGAGACGCCCTGCTGGCCCGCGGCGAGGTTGCGCCGGTAAAACGCGTTGGAATCCTCGGCGGTCGAGAAGCCGGAATATTGGCGGACGGTCCAGGGACGCTGCACATACATGGTGGGGTAGGGGCCGCGCAGATAGGGCGCCACGCCGGGCATGCCGTCGAGAAAGTCGAGGCCTTGCAGATCGTCGGCGTCGTAGACGGGCTTGACCGCGATGCCTTCCGGCGTCTCCCAAACAGGCGTCTCGGATGTCAGTGCCGGTTCGTGCGGCTCCTGAAACGCGACGTCTGAGAATTTCGGAATCCCGGTCACTTGTCGTTCCCCTTCAGCCCCAGCGTAGCATGGGCGTCGTTCAGCATGGCGAGCATGTCGCCGCCGGCAAACACAAAGCCCTCGACGCCGGCAGACTTCAGCTCGGCCTCCAGGTCGCCCGGTCTGCCCGCCAGATAAATGTGCTTGGCCCCGGCTTGCGCGAGCGCTTTGGCGGCCGTCGCACCTTCGGCTGCATAGACCTTGTCGGACGAGCACAGGCAGGCGAGCGTCGCGCCCGACGCCTTGAAGCCCTGCACCATGTCGTCGAAGCTTTGCGCGCCTTCGGTCGCGAGTGCCGCGATGCCGCCCGCTTCGAACAGGCTCTTGGCGAAGCTCGAGCGCGCGTTGAAGTCCGCCGCCTTGCCGAGGCGGGCGAGGAAGATCTTGGGCCGCGCGCCACGCGCGGCGAGATAGGCGTCGCTCCGGTCGCGCAAAGCCTCGAACGGCTCGGCCAGGCGCATGCGATGCAAGGGCTCGGCCGTTCGCTCACCTTCGCACGGCACGGAGGGGGCGGCATCGAGCACCGTGACGGGTTCCTCGGCGAGATCGGGAAAGTCGCTGGTGCCGACGAGCGAGTCCTCGCGGCGGGCCGCGGCGGTCTCGCGCGCCGCGCGGACCTTGGCGACCTCGCTCTGAAGGAGCCCGGCCCGCAGCGCTTCGGCCGGGCCGCCGGTCTTCTCGATCTCTTGGAAGAGCGCCCAGGCCGTCGTGCAGAGTTCGTCGGTCAAGGCCTTCATGGCGCCGGAGCCCGCGGCGGGATCGGCGACGCGGTGGAGGTTCGACTCCTCGATGAGAATGGTCTGGGTGTTGCGGGCCACGCGGCGGGCGAAAGCGTCAGGCAGGCCGAGGGCGGCGCTGAACGGCAGCACGGTGATCGCATTGGCGCCGCCTATGGCAGCGGCGAAAGTGGCGATAGTACCGCGCACGATGTTTCCGTGCGGATCGCGCTTGGTCATCATGCGCCACGCCGTCTCGGCGGTGACGAAGGCCGTTTCGGGTTCGAGCCCGCAGGCTTCTTCCACCCGCGACCACAGCTTCCGGATGGCGCGGAATTTGGCGATGGTGAGGAGCTGGTTCTGGTCGGCGGCGAGGCGGAAGAAGACGAGACGCCGCGCCTCGTCGAGCGGGACGCCGCCTGCCTCCAAGGCGCGCACATAGGCCAACGCCGTCGACAAGGCGAAGGCGAGCTCTTGTGCTTCGGAGCCACCGGCCGCGTGGATCGGCCTGCCGTCGGCGGCGGCGAACGGGCCGGCGAAGCCTTGTTCCTTCATCTCCGCCACGAGACCGGCGAAGACCGGCGCCATTTCGGGCCAGACGACGTTGTTCCAGCCATTGACGGCGAGCACGCCTATCGGATCGAAGCCGAAGCGGATGTTCACGTCTTTTGGCGCCAGGCCTTTCTGCTGCACGAGGTTCGCGAGCATCAAGGCCGCATCCTTGCAGAGCGGGCCAAGCTGCAACTCGATGTGGATGCCCCAGTCGAAGTGGACATCCTTGAGCGCCGCCTCAAGGATGGCCTCCGATGGCGGCAGTCCATAGCCGTAGTCGCCGACAGAGCCCTTGAACACCAGGGCCAAACTGTTCGCGCCGTTATTCAGGTCTTGGAGGATTTGCGCGTTGGCCGTGGCGCCGTCCCCAATCTCGATGCGCTGCATCACCTCCCACGGCGTGCCCGGCGTCCGTCCGGGGACGAGGGCGGCATCCTTCGCTGGGCCATAGAGCGGCTCGATGGCGATGCCGTCATAGCTTCTCGATTCGAGAGAAGAGAAGGGAGCGCCTTTCAGCGTTTTTTCCACGATCGCCTTCCAGGCCGCCTTATCGGCGGCCGGAAAATCTCGGGCCAGGGGAAGTTCAGCCATTTATGATAACCCTAGAATGGTTCTGGTTTTCTCCTAGCAGATGCCCGCGCGGCACGAAACCCGTGCGAAAGTCCCATGGCTGCTGGGGTGAGGGGCCATAGGCCACCTTGGCGTAACGCTAGCGCACCCGTTAGAGTGCCGCGGGCTCAAGGGATAGCGAGGAGACGGGGATGACAAGGCGAAAGGCGGCGCCCAAGAAGAGCACGCCCAGGAAAAGCAGGGCGCAGGCCAAGACTGAAACCGATGCGGTAGATGCGGCGGTGAAATTGGACCCAGAACAGCTTCCAGCCGAGAGCGTCTATATCGGGCAGAGCGTCAAGCCTGAGTTCCTTCTGCTGCGTCTCGCCAACCGGCATGGGCTGATTACGGGCGCCACGGGCACCGGCAAGACCGTGACCCTGCAAGGTCTGGCCGAGGCGTTCTCGAACCAAGGTGTCCCGGTATTTTGCGCCGACGTGAAGGGCGATTTGTCCGGCGTGGCCGAGAAGGGCGTGGCCAAGGGCTGGATCGAGGACCGCGCCAAGCTGATCGGCTACAAGGTCGATTTTCAGGCCTATCCGGTGATCTTCTGGGATCTGTTCGGCGAGAAGGGTCACCCGATTCGCACCACGATCTCGGAGTTGGGGCCGCTGCTGCTCGCGCGCCTGATGGATTTGAGCGAGGCGCAAGAAGGCGTGCTCAATATCGCCTTCAAGCTCGCCGACGAGGAGAAGCTGCCGCTGCTCGACCTCAAGGATTTGCAGTCCTTGCTGGAAGATCTCGCGGCCCGCGCCGATACGCTCACCACCAAATACGGCAATATCACCAAGGCTTCTGTCGGCTCGATCCAGCGTTCGCTTCTGGTGCTCGAGCAGCAGGGCGGCAGACATCTTTTCGGCGAGCCTGCGCTCAAGATCGACGACTTGATGAGGGTGGCGCGGGACGGGCGGGGCTATATAAGCGTGCTCGCCGCGGACAAGCTCATGGAGAGTCCGCGCCTGTATGCGACCTTCCTGCTGTTCCTGCTGTCGGAGATGTTCGAGGAACTGCCCGAGGTGGGCGATCCCGACAAGCCGAAGCTCGTGTTCTTCTTCGACGAGGCGCATCTGCTGTTCCGCGATGCGCCAAAGGCGCTGCTGCAGAAGGTCGAGCAGGTGGTGCGCCTGATCCGGTCCAAGGGCGTCGGCGTCTATTTCGTGACGCAGAACCCGATGGATGTGCCCGACACGGTGTCGCGCCAGCTCGGCAACCGGGTGCAGCATGCCTTGCGCGCCTTCTCGCCGCTCGAGCAGAAGGCGGTGAAGGCCGCGGCCACGACTTTCCGTGCCAATCCCGCCTTCGACACAGAGAAGACCATTATGGAGCTCGGCATCGGCGAGGCGCTGGTGTCGACGCTCGATCCGAAAGGTCAGCCGACCATGGTCGAGCGGACCTTGGTGAAGCCGCCGAATGCGCGGGTGGGACCGATCACCGACGCTGAGCGCAAGGCCGTCATCAAGGCGAGCCCGGTGGCGGGCGAGTATGAAGAGCTGGTCGACCGCAAGTCGGCCTACGAGATCTTGCAGAAGCGCACGGCGGCGCGGGTCGAGACGGAGGCGACCGAGTCCGAGGCGAAGGTGGCCAAGAAGACGTCGGGCGGCTCGCGCAGCGACGGGTTCTGGACCAGCCTCGGCAAGGCTATCGTCCGCGCCGGCGTGCCGATGGCGACAAGGGTGCTGGAGGACGCCATCAAGCGCGGCACGCTCGGCGGTATCCAGCGGCGGCGCTAGGTCACACCGCAGCGCGTTTTCGTGTGCTATCACGCCGCCCATGCTGACACTCGATTCCATCACGCTGCGCCTGGGCGGCCATCTCATCCTCGACAAGGCCTCGGCCGCCCTGCCGCCGAAGGCGCGCGTCGGGCTGGTGGGGCGCAACGGCGCGGGCAAATCGACGCTGCTGAAGCTCATCGCTGGGGTCTATGAGGCGGATGACGGCAAGATCGAGGCGCCGGCAGGGATACGCATCGGCTATGTGGCGCAAGAGGCGCCGGGCGGCACCGCGACCCCTTTCGAGACGGTGCTGGCCGCCGACACCGAGCGCGATGCGCTGCTGACCGAGGCCGACCATGCCATGGACCCGCATCGCATCGCGGAGATCCATGAGCGGCTCAACACCATCGATGCCCATGGCGCGCCGGCGCGGGCCTCGCGCATTCTCGCCGGCCTCGGCTTCCCGGAAGACGCCCAGCATCAACCGCTCGACACCTTCTCCGGCGGCTGGCGCATGCGCGTGGCGCTCGCGGCGCTGCTGTTCTCCGAGCCCGACCTGTTGCTGCTCGACGAGCCGTCCAACCATCTCGATCTCGAGGCGGCGCTGTGGCTCGAATCCTTCCTCAAGTCGTATCGTCAGAGCCTGATCGTGGTGAGCCACGAGCGCGATTTGCTGAATAACGTGGTCGACTACATCGTCCATGTGGATGGCGGCAAGACCACCCTCTATACCGGCAATTACGAGCAGTATGAGCGGCAGCGGCGCGAGCGCGAAGCGCAGACGGAAGCCGCGCGCGCGAGCCAGGAAGCCAAGCGCAAGAAGCTGCAAAGCTATGTGGATCGCTGGCGCTACAAGGCACATACCGCGCGCCAGGCGCAGAGCCGGATGAAGGCGCTGGAGCGCATGGAGCCGATTGCCGATGCCGCCGGCGATGCGACACTCGTGTTCGACTTTCCGAGCCCCAAAGGTCTGCGCCCGCCGCTGGTCGTGTTGGATGACGCATCCGTCGGCTATGCGCCCGGCGTGCCGGTGCTGTCGGGACTGAATTTGCGCATCGACCCGGATGACCGCATTGCGCTGGTGGGCCGCAACGGCAACGGCAAGACGACCTTGGCGCGGCTCATCGCCGGGCAGCTCACGCCGATGGAGGGTCAGCTCGCGGCCAGCGGCAAGCTGACGGTCGGCTATTTCGCCCAGCATCAGATCGAGGAGCTGATCGCCGACGATACGCCGCTGCAGCATATGGAGCGTCTCTTGCCGGGCGCGCGGCAAGGCGAGGTGCGGGGCCATCTCGGCCGCTTCGGCTTCTCCGGCGAAAAGGCGATGGTGCCCGTGGGTCAGCTGTCCGGCGGAGAGCGCGCACGGCTGTCGCTGGCGCTGATCACGCGTGACGCGCCGCATATCCTGATCCTCGACGAGCCGACCAACCATCTCGACGTGGAGGCGCGCGAGGCGCTGGTCCAGGCGCTCGCCGCATTCGGCGGCGCGGTGGTCGTCGTCAGCCATGACCGCCATCTCCTCGGGCTGATCGCCGACCGGCTGGTGCTCGTCGCCGACGGCACGGCGCAAGAGTTCGACGGCAGCCTTGACGACTATCGCGACCAGGTGCTGGGCGTTGGCGCGGCAAAAGGCGGCAACGGAAACGGTTCCGCCAAGAAGGTCAGCCGCAAGGACGAGCGGCGCATGGCGGCACAAGGACGCGAGCGTACCAAAGCCCTGCGCAAGGTTGTGGTTCAGGCCGAATCCGAGGTGAAGCGGATTTTGCAGAAGCGCGACGAGATCGATGGGATGCTGGCGGCGGGCGCCGAAGGCTCATCGGCCAGCGAACTGATGAAGAAGCGCGGCGAGGTCGAGCGCAACCTCGCCGATGCCGAGAGGCGCTGGCTGGAAGCGAGCGACATGGCCGAGCAAGCCAGCAACTAAGCGAAAAGACCGCCGCAATTGCAAAACGGGCGACCCGTGGGCCGCCCGTTGAAATCGTCCGTTGAAGCGCGGTTACTTGTTCGGCGCCTGCGCGTACATCTGCTCGACATGTTCCCAATTGATGAGATTGTCGAACCAGGCTTCGAGATATTTCGGCCGCGCGTTGCGATAGTCGATGTAATAGGAGTGCTCCCACACATCGCAGCCGAGCAGCGGCCAGCCGCCATGCACCAGCGGGTTCTCGCCGTTCGGCGTCTTGGTCACTTCGAGCTTGCCGTCCTTGTTGAGCGTAAGCCACGCCCAGCCTGAGCCGAACTGCGTCATGCCGGCGTCGATGAAGTCCTTGCGGAACTTGTCGAAGCCGCCGAGATCGCGGTCGATCATGGCGAGGATCGAGCCCGGCACCTTCTTGCCGCCGCCGTCCTTCTTCATCCAGGGCCAGAACTGGATGTGATTGAAGTCCTGGGCTGCGTTGTTGAAGATGCCGGCGTTCTTGCCGAAGCTCTCCTTGACGACGGTCTCGAGGTCCTTGCCCTCGAATTCCGTGCCGCCAATGAGATCGTTCAACTTGTCCACATAGGCCTTGTGATGCTTGTCGTGGTGATACTCGAGCGTCTCGGCCGACATATAGGGCTGAAGCGCGTCGTAGGCGTAAGGCAGGGGGGGGAGTTCGAATGCCACGATAGGTCTCCGGGGAATTTGTGTGGGTGAAGTTGGGAAAGACTGCAGAAAGCTAAAGGTTCCATCGGGGCGAGGCAAGGCGGGCTAACGGGCTTGCGACAAATGAACAAAAGCGCGGTGGCCGCAAGACTGAGCGCGGTCTTTTGCTTTCGGAAACGTAATATGGCGCGCGAAAATATTGCGCTCGCGCCCGTGACGGCAGCATGAAGGGCCGGAAAAACTTTGAGTTAAGTCGGGGGGAGGGGTGGACGCGGAGCCCCTGAACTCCGCGCCCGGTGCCGAGGAAGGTTTAGCTTCATCAGGTACAGGGATCTGACGCCTCGGACTTTGCGATCCCGCGCCTGAACCCAGCATGAACCGAAGATGCAGGCGCCGTTCAGGAAGCCGCTACTTGATGAGCGATTGAAGCTCTTTGAATTCCGGCGTGCCCGAGCGTTCCATCCACTCGAACAGGACCATCTCGCTGTCGACCACTTCGACACTGGACTTCTGGAGGCGGGTCAGCGCCAGCTTGTAGCTCGACTTCGCCCGCGAGCCGACGGCATCGGCGACGACGAAGGACTCAAAGCCTTGGCCTTCCAGATCGATCGCGGTCTGCGTCACGCAGACATGGGCTTCGATGCCGGCGATCACGACCTGCGGTCGTCCTTGGCGGCGGAGCTCGTGCAGCCTGTCGCGTAGCCTCTCGTTGCGGAGACAGGAGAACTCGACCTTGTCGAAGACCTGCCCGTCATTGGCGAAGGCGTCGCGGATCGAATCGTGGGTCGGTCCCAGCCCTTGCGGATATTGCTCCGAAATGGTGATTGGCACGCCGAGGCTGCGGGCCGCGCGCACTAGCCGCACACAGCGGTCGACGACGCGGTCCTTGCCGGAAATGGCGCTCAAGAGCTTGTCCTGAACGTCGACGATGAGGAGTTGGGACTTGTCGCGGGCGAGCAGCATGCGCGCACTCTTGCACAGATGCCGCGCGTCCGCCTAGAGGCAGAGGGTCACGCGCGGCCCGCGACTTTGAGTGCGAAGGCATAAGAGACGGCAACCTCCTTCAGCCGCTCGAAGCGGCCACTCGCGCCCGCGTGCCCCGCCTCCATATTGGTGCGCAGCAGGAGGAGATTGTCGCCGGTGTCCAACGCGCGCAGCTTGGCCATCCATTTGGCAGGCTCCCAATAGGTCACGCGCGGATCGGTGAGCCCGGCGAGCGCAATGATGTGCGGATAAGTTTGCGCGCGCACATTGTCGTAAGGTGAGTAGCTGGCGATGGTGCGGTAGTCCTTTCCACTCTCGATGGGGTTGCCCCATTCCGGCCATTCGGGCGGCGTGAGCGGCAGGCTCGCATCGAGCATGGTGGTCAGCACGTCGACAAACGGCACTTCGGCGATGACGCCGAGAAACAGATCGGGAGCCATATTGGCGACCGCGCCCATGAGCATGCCGCCGGCACTGCCGCCATGGGCGACGATGCGGCCTTTCGCCGTGAACTTCTCACGGGCCAGATATTCGCCGGCGGCGATGAAGTCGGTGAAGCTATTCGTCTTCTTCTCCCGCTTGCCGTCCTTGTACCAGCGATAGCCTTTCTCCTTGCCGCCGCGCACATGGGCGATGGCGTAGACGAAGCCGCGATCGACCAGCGACAGCGCGGTGGTCGAGAAGCCGGCCGGCATGGTCATGCCGTAGGCGCCGTACCCGTAGAGGAGGAGCGGGGCGGTGCCATCGAGCTTCGTCTCCTTGCGGTAGAGGAGCGAGACGGGGATGGTCTCGCCGTCGGGTGCGGGGGCCATGACACGGCGCGTGACATAGAGAGACGGGTCGTGGCCGCTCGGAATTTCCTGCGTTTTGCGCAGCGTCCGCTCGCGCGTCGCCATGTCGTAGTCGAAGACCTGCGCCGGCGTGGTCATGGAGGAGTAGGTGAAGCGCAGCGCATTGGTGTCGTATTCGTAGCCATGCGCGATGCCGAGCGCATAGGCCTCCTCGGCAAAGGCGATCTCGTGCTCTTCGCCGTCGGCGAACCGGCGCACCACAATGCGCGGCAGTCCGTCCTCCCGCTCCAGCCGGACGAGAAAGTCCTTATAGGCGACGACGTCGAGGATCAGCCGGCCCGGACGGTGCGGCTCGATCTCGCGCCAGTTCTCGGGACCGGGATTGTCCGCCGGCGCGTCGACGATGCGGTAATCCTCGGCGCCGCCAGAATTGGTGAGGATAATCAAGCGCCCGTCATGATGATCAACCGAGTAATCGTGCTCCGGCTCGCGCGGGGCGATGAGGCGCGGGCGCGCGGTGGGATCGTTGGCGTCGATCAGGCTGACTTCGGCGGTTTCGTGGTCATGCACGCCGAACAGGAGATAGCACTCGTCCTGGGTGCTGCCGATCTCGAGGAAAAATCCCGGGTCGGTCTGTTCGTGAATGATGCTGTCGACGGCTTTCGTGTCGATCGTATGTGAGAGCAGGCGGCGGGGGCGGTGCTCCTCGTCGAGCCAGACATAGAGCAGCGTCTTGCTGTCGGCGGCCCATTGCAGCGCGCCGTTGTTATCGACGATCCGGCTATCGACCAGTTTGCCGGTGTCCGCCTCGACGATGTTGACGGTGTAGAACTCCGATCCCTTGGTATCGACGGCATAGGCGACGAGGCTGTGATCGGGACTGTGAGAGACATTGGCGATGCGGAAATAGGCGTGCGGCTTGGCGAGCGCATTGCCGTCGACCAGGATCTGCTCGTCGCCGCCGTCTTCTCCGCCGCCGTTTCGGGGTTTGCGGCAGAACAGCGGGTGCTGACCGCCGACCTCGTAGCGGGTGTAGTAGTCGAAGGGGCCGTCCGGGGCGGGGACGCTGGAATCGTCCTCCTTGATGCGGCCCTTCATCTCGGCGAAGAGCGTCTCCTGAAGGGCGTCGGTGTCCGCCATCACCGTCTTGGTGTAGGCATTCTCGGCTTCGAGATGCGCGCGGATCTCCAGATCGAGCGCGGACGGATCGCGCATCACCGCTTGCCAGTTGTCGGCGCGCAGCCAGGCGTAATCGTCCACGCGCTCGATGCCGTGATGCGATGAGGCCGACGGGCGGCAGGCGGCGCGCGGCGCGCGCGCGCGGAGAGATTTATCACTCATACTTTTGGACTTGTGCCTTTGAGAGCCTAGGCGCCGGGCTCGCTGCTAGCCGCCGGACGCGTCGGTGTCGAGATTGAGCGCGCAGCCATTGATGCAGTAGCGCATGCCGCTCTCGCCGGGGCCGTCAGGGAAGACGTGGCCGAGATGAGCGTCGCAATTGGCACATCGCACCTCAATTCGCCGCATGCCGTGGGAGGTATCCTCGTGGGTCGTCACCTTACCTTCGACGGCGGGGTCCGTGAAGCTTGGCCAGCCGGTGCCGGAATCGAACTTGGTGTCGGAGCTGAACAGCGGCGCATCGCAGCAGGCGCAGCGATACATGCCGTCACGCTTCTCTGTGTGATAGGGATGGCTGAACGCCCGCTCGGTGCCATGTTCGCGGGTGACATGATACGCCTCCGGCGACAGCTTCTCGCGCCATGCCGTCTCTGCGGCACCCCTCGTCTTGTCTTCAGCTTTGCTCATGGTCGGAACACTTTCATTGGATTTACGTGTGTTGATTGAGAATATAGGTGCTGCAAAGCACGGACTGCAGAGGTCTCGTGGTGCTCTCACGCAGGCTTGATTGCCCCCGGCCCTATATCTCGCCGGAGGTGAGGCGAGAGTTTGAGTTTTCAACTAATTCTAGCGACGAACTTGCGCGTGGGAGCAGAGAAAGTCTCTTTGCTCCTAATTGTGCTGGTTGGCGGCCAGTGTTCGCCAGAAGAGATGCGTTGCGGTTTTGTCGAGAAGTGCTATAGAGGGCAAATCAGCCAAGCATGATTGATCGGCGAATATTCTGTAGTTGCGTAACATTGTATTTTCTCGTCACAAAAACGGCGTAATCAGGTGAATCAAAGAGTCCCGTGGGCCCCGCGCATGAGTCGAATCGGGGAATGGGCAGGATCAAGGAGCCAATTCATGGACGCGAATCTGGAGAAGAACGAACTCGTTGAGCTGACCGCTGAGATCGTCTCGGCCTATGTCAGCAACAACACGGTTGTGGCGACGGACCTGCCTATGGTCATCCACAATGTGTTCGATGCTTTGAGCAAAGCCTCCAGCGCATCTGGCCTGCCCGCCAAGGAAGAATTGAAGCCCGCTGTTCCTCTGAAGAAGTCGGTCACGCCCGAATTCATCATCTGCCTCGAAGACGGGAAGAAGTTCAAGTCGCTGAAGCGGCATCTGCGCACCCATTACGACCTGTCCCCGGAAGAATATCGCGAGAAGTGGGGATTACCCCATGATTACCCGATGGTGGCGCCGAACTACGCGGCCGCCCGCTCGGATCTGGCCAAGCGCATGGGGCTCGGGCAGCGGCGCCGGTAATTCTGCAATAAGCTCATAATAATCCCTGTGTTTTTTCATGCCGTGAGTCTCGCCGCGTGGCGGGACTCCCCAGATCGGGTGCTTGTCCGCCAGCTTGCCACAAGCCTTTGTGACTCCTGAGGAATCCGCTCTGCCCGCTTGCATGTGACAGGCGAACTCCACATAGTCGGAGGTGCAAGCGATTCGCGAGGCCATACCCGGCCTCGCAGCAGGGGGGATCAGCATGCCGGCCGAACGCGCCTTTCGGACCCAACTGGTGACGCAAGGACAGCGCGAGCTCTTCGATTATTGGCTCGAATCAGCCGGTCAACGGCCCATGCCGGCGCGTTCCGATCTCGATCCGCTGAAAGTCCCGCGGCTTCTGCCCCATCTCGGGCTCATCGACCTCCGCGAGGGCGTGAGCCGGGCCCTGTTCCGCCTGGCCGGGACACGTTTGCACGACATTTACGGTCAAGAGATCACCGGCAAGCGAATCGACGAGGTGTTTTCCGGCGCGTGCGCGACATATTGGAGCCGAATCCATCAGCGTGTCGCGGAGAGGGGCCAGCCGGCGCATGGCGTCGTCCGCGGGCCGGTGGAGGGGCGCGACCACGTTGTGTTGTTTTGGCTGAGATTGCCCCTTTCGGAAAATGGCGGCCGGGTCGACAGGATTCTCTGCCACGACGTCGCCGGCCCCAGCGAGACTGACGTGCCGGCCGACTTCACGCTTTATCATTATCCCCGCCCTCAGCCTCAGCCGCGTCCGCTGTCACCGCGCGTGCAATACGGCTGAGTTTCGGGCGCGCCCCATCGAGCGCCTCCAGCTTTCCCTATAGGCACTCAGCAAGCCCAGATGCCGGTTCAGGTCGTAGCTCCAATGGTTGGCGCGGGCGCGGCGGCGTTCGGCCCGTAACGCGCGGCGCAATTTCGCCAGGACGCGTTGTGCCCCCGCAGGGGTTCGATCCCCGATCTCGTAGGGCCACAGCGCCAGCAATCTCGGCAGATCGCGCGATCGGACATAGGCCGCGGCGCCGGCCGCCGCCATGGGCCCGAAAATATGCTTGGCGGTTGAGCCAGCGCGGGAACCGCTGTGTGTCCGGCGGTGCCGGTGATCCTCTCCTGACATCTGCGAGCCTCCTGACCTTCGAGGTCGTGAGCATGCGCCCGCCAGCGCGCTCCGGGCATTCGCCGGGGATTGGCGGCAGCGAATGCGGGGTCGTGACTTCTGCTATCCCCGGCCGTCCGTTCTCTCCTAGAGTGTGATAGGATGTTATTCCTATCAACATCAGGGAGCGCGGTGATGAGTGCGGTGCGAGCGGACGAGGGGGGCAGCGTCAGAGAACGGCGGGCCTTAGGGCTGGCCAGGCGCGCACAGGTGCGCCGGGCGATCGATCCGGCCGTGGCTGTGGTATTCGACGTTGATGTTCACGATCTCGGCGCGGCGACAAGACGGTCACCGCGCGCCGCCTTCGCGCGGCAAGTGGCCATGTATCTTGCCCATGTCGTGTGCGGCCTCAGCCTGACCGAGGTCGGCGCCCTGTTTGCGCGCGACAGAACGACGGTCGCCCATGCTTGCGAACTGGTAGAGGACCGGCGCGACGATCCAGATCTCGACGGCCGGCTCGAGCATCTCGAACGGGCCGTGGCGTCCCTGATCAATGCGCTGGTTTGGTGCCGGGGCCGCCGATGAGGCGCTCTCAGACGCGTGGCGGTGAGGCGTCCGCGAAGCGGGCAAGCATGAGGCAGGCCACCGATATCCGGCGGCTGCTTTTTCGGCTCGCAGCGGGGGGTGCGTCGAACCCGATGCCGATGGCGGCTTTCGACTCCGAGATCTCGACGCGCGCGCCGGTACGGCGGTGGCCGTGGCGCGACGGCTGATCGAAGTCTGCCTGGCGGAAGATTGACTCGAGTGGCAGGGGGATCACCTCGCGCTCTCGGAAGCGGCACGGTCCAGGCTGCGTCGTAGCGGAACCGACAACGACGCCTTCCGCCAGCAGCATCAGTTGAGAGCCCTCGCGGACCGGGAACTGAATGGCGTGCGCCGCCAGGTAATGGTGAACGAGGCCGAAAGTCCGCTAGGCTGGCTCAGGAGCCGCAAGGATCGAAACGGCAAGGCGCTGATCGACGAGGCGCAATACGAGGCGGGCGAGCACCTGCGCGCGGATTATTGGTTCGCGCATATGAGCCCCAAGGTCACGGCAAACTGGTCGGGGTTTGCACCGGCGGAGCGGTCGCGGCGTGGTGCGCCGTCGAACGCGGCTGCACTGCGCGACGAGGTTCTGGCCGCCAAGGAGCGGGTGATGTGCGCGCTCATGGCTGTCGGTCCGGAGATCTCCGGCGTGCTCGTCGACATTTGCTGTGAGCTAAAGGGGCTTGAGGAGGCGGAGAAAGCTAATGGATGGCCGCAACGGGCGGGCAAGGTCGTGCTGCAGATCGCCTTGACTCGGCTGGCCAAGCATTGCGGCCTCATCGTCGAGACTAAGCCTGAGCGGCAGCGCCGTGGCATGCGCCATTAGGGCGAGCCCGATTACCGGCCGAGCCTCGAAGGCCGGGAGTGCGGGGAGCGGCCGCCTGGCGATGAGGAGGCTTAGTGCGCGGCCGCCTTGACGGCTTCGGCATCGCTACGAATCCGCGTTACCATGGCCATGAGGCCGTTCGAGCGCTGCGGGGTCAAATGTTCGTTGAGATGCAGTTCGCCCAGCGTTTGACGCGCGTCGACACTCAAGATGTCGTCGGCGGTCTTACTCGAATAGATCGCCAGCAGGATCGCGACGAGCCCGCGCACGATATGGGCATCGCTATCGCCGGTGAAGGTGAGGCGAGGGGGGCTACCGGGTTCGACCTTCGTCGATAGCCAGACCTGACTGACGCAGCCTTGCACCTTGTTGGCGGCGTTGCGCTCTTCCTCGGGAAGGGGGTCCAGCTTGCGTCCAAGTTCAATGACGTAGCGGTAGCGGTCCTCCCAGTCATCGAGAAGCTCGAAGTCGGCGAGGATCTCCTCGAAGCTCTTCGAGCCTGAACTGATCAATGTGTCCATGCCGTCAGTATAGGGGGCAATGGCAGCAGCCGCGACGGGCCTGCGTCAAAAAGGATAGGGCGCGCAGTTTGGGAGGGAAAGGGCAGAAACCTTCCCAAGTTGCGCGCCCTGTTGGCAGGCGGGGGACTGCCAAAGACTGTCTAATTCCGATTGCGTCCGGTCGACCTAGATGCCCGGTCCACCCCAGGCGGTTTCGCGGTCTTCGGCGCTGAGCGTGTCCTGGGTCGCTGTCGTGTCCCAAGTCGTGGGCTCGAGGGGCGCGGCTGCCGGGACAGGCATGATGCCCGGGTCGCCAGGCATGGCCACGGCGCTTGGCATGCTGTCGCCGAAGCTCGCGCTATCGCCGAAGTTCGCGGTCTGAGTCTCCACGAGGCCCATCAGCATGCCCGCGCCGTATTGAGCCTTCTGCACCAGCACAGCAAAAGCCTCCTGGCTGGCGACGCAAGTCTGTGGATTCCGGTCACAGAAGCCGGCGAAGTCGCTAACTGCTGTCTGAGCGGTGCCATAGATCTGGTTCTGCTGGTCCTTGTCGGTCGGGAGCAGCAAGACAAGGACAACTAGCCAAAAGGCAGTCCTAATAAGAAACATCATCGATTTGCCCTCTCTGTTAACCAGCGGCTTGATCTGCCACGTCTAATCCCTGCATTCCCCTGCAGCTCGCAATAATATAGCTCAAACAAAATAAGGGAGCTTCACTTTGATCTCTAAAATTTGAATCGAAAATTTCGCTAAATCACGAGCAGAGCGCGATTATGACTTTTATAATACTCCCTTCTAATGTCTTGTTGTTTGAGTTCGGATTTGTCTAAAGTTTGAAACAAACAGCAAAGATCATGCCGGCAACCCCCGGGATTCCGGCTCTCGGGAGGGTTCCTGTCCGCGGTCCAGCGCGGCCGCCAGCCGGCCTCGCGCGGCGCCTTATGCTTTCCTTAAG
>Ga0307380_10003970_pt1 | contig 20191 bp, 22 predicted proteins | sample UN3MG_FD_202239 | JGI IMG/M metagenome (GOLD analysis project Ga0307380, IMG submission 202239) | Soil microbial communities from Risofladan, Vaasa, Finland - UN-3 | ecosystem: Environmental > Terrestrial > Soil > Coastal area > Acid sulfate soil | place: Finland: Risofladan, Vaasa | collected... | reverse complement strand
CAGGAAATGCCTGAAGAAAGACGTTCGCGCAATGTTACTTCAATGCGCGAACGTCGGTAGACACTGTTTCATAACCCGCCTCGGCGGGTTATGAAACAGCAGCACAAGCCGCCAGGCTCCCGCAGGCGCATTTCATGCCAGCGTCTCTAGCGGACAGCCAGGCGAGTGAGGGTTATGAAATGCGCTCTAGTCTCCGCCTGCTCGAAACCCCTCTGGGTTGGGTCGCGGCCGTCGCCCGTTCCGGGCATCTGATAGCCACCTCCCTCCCCCAGCCGACCTCCGAGGAGGCGGTCGCAGCCTGCCGCGTCGAGGCTGCCCCGGCCCGCCCGGACGATCTGCTCGCAGCTCTATCCCGCGATCTCCGGCGCTACTTCGACGGCCAGCCGGTAGACTTCACGCGCTATCCAGTTGACCTGACCGGCCGGCCGCCCTTCCATCGGAGCGCCCTCCTCACCGCCCGCCGCATTCCCTACGGCGAGGCCCGCACCTACGGCTGGCTGGCGAAGCAGTCGGGACGGCCCCGCGCCGCCCGCGCCGCGGGCCAGGCGATGCGCGCCAATCCCCTTCCTCTCGTGATCCCATGCCATCGCGTCGTCGGCGCGGGAGGCGCGCTCACGGGCTTCGGCGGCGGCCTCGCGCTCAAGCAGGCCCTGCTCGAGCTGGAGGGCGTCCGCTGCCGCGGAGGCCGGGTCCTCGGGGCTTGACCGGAGCGCACCAATCTGACTCGGATAGGCGAAGGAATGAAGCTGCTTCTGCGCTGGATGCTGGCCTCGGTCGCTCTCCTCATCACGGTCCATATCGTGCCCGGCCTCGAGCCGACGGGCAGTCCCCTCAGCGTGTTCGGCGCCACCTTGGCGCTGGCGCTGCTCAACGTGCTGGCCATGCCGTTTCTCCTCCTGATCAACCTGATAACGTTCCCCCTCTCCTGCCTCACCCTCGGCCTCTGGACCTTCCTCCTCGTCCTCCTGGTCAACGTCATGGTCTTCCAGTTCGTCGGCGCCCTCGGCTGGGGCTTCCGCGTCGACGGCTTCCTCTCCGCCGCGCTCGGCGCCCTCGTCATGAGCGTCCTCACCACCGTTCTCACCGGACTCTTTCACGCCGGTCGCCGCGCTCCGTGATGTCCTCATCCGCTACACCCATTGGCTGTTCGCCGACCGCCGGCAAAGCGCCGATCCTTGACAATCCCGTCTCCGCTCGGCTAGAATACGCCAGGCTGGGGCCGCACGTCGCGGCCCTTCTGTCTCTCGGGGTGCGCCGCGTCGAACTCGTCGTCACTCGCCTCGGGCCCCCCGTCGGGTCGGTCATACCAAACACATGAGGAGGATCTAGCATGGCCTTGAAGGTGGCGATCAACGGCTTCGGCCGAATTGGGCGCCTCACGCTGCGGGCAATGATGGAGCGGAAGGTCGAGGGAATCGACATCGTCGCCATTAACGACCTTGCCCCGCTCGACATCAACGCCCACCTGCTGAAGTACGACACGAACTACGGTCGGTTCTCGGGCACCGTTCAGGTCAAGGATGGCAAGCTCGTCGTCGACGGTGACGAGTTCGCCGTGCTCGCCGAGCGCGACCCCGCGGCCCTGCCCTGGAAGGCTCTCGGCGTCGACGTCGTCATCGAGTCCACGGGCGTGTTCCGCACCGTCGAGAAGGCCGGCGCTCACCTGACCGCCGGCGCAAAGAACGTCATCGTCTCCGCTCCTCTCAGCGGCGAGACCGGCCCCGACAACCCGACCATCGTCCTCGGGGTCAACGACGAAATCTTCGACCCGGCAAAGCACAAAGTCATCTCCAACGCCTCCTGCACCACGAACTGCCTCGCCCCGGTCACCAAGGTGCTTCACGACAGCTTCGGCATCGAGAAGGGCCTCATGACCACGGTCCACGCCTACACCAACGACCAGCAGGTGCTCGACCTCGTTCACAAAGATCCGCGCCGCGCCCGCGCCGCCGCCCTCAACATCATCCCCACCTCCACCGGGGCCGCCGCGGCCATCGGCCTCGTTATCCCGGAGCTAAAGGGCAAGCTCGACGGCATGTCCCTCCGCGTCCCCGTGGGCACCGGCTCCGTCGTCGATCTCACCTGCGTCCTCAAGAAGAAGGCGACCGCAGAGCAAATCAACACCGCCCTCGAGGCCGCCGCCAACGGCCGCATGAAGGGCTTCCTCGAGGTCACTCACGACCTCATCGTCTCCAACGACGTCAAGGGCTATCCGGTCTCCTCCGTCGTGGACGCCGCCGAGACGAAGGTCGTCGGCGACAACCTCGTCAAGGTCCTCTCCTGGTACGACAACGAATGGGCCTATTCGTGTCGCCTGGGAGACCTGTGCGAGATCATCGCCAGGAAGATGGGCTAGCACCAGCCAGACCAAAGGCCCGACGGTGACGAGCTGTCGGGCCTTCTTCTTCCGCTTTCTCCCACGCAAGGAGGCGCTCATGAGCAAGAGAACGATCCGCGACATCGAGCCGAAAAACAAGCGCGTCTTCCTCCGCGTCGACTTCAACGTCCCGCTGAAGGACGGCGAGATCGCCGACGACACCCGCATTCGCGCGGCGCTCCCCACCCTCGAGGACCTGCTCGACCGCGGTGCCGCGCTCCTCGTCGCCTCCCACCTCGGGCGGCCCAAAGGACAGGTGAAGCCGGAGCTTTCGCTCTCTCCCGTGGCGAAGAGGCTCAGCGACCTCCTCCGCCGGCCGGTGGCGATGCTCTCCGACTGCATCGGTCCCGAGGTCGAGGCCGCCGTCAAAGACATGAAGCCGGGCGATGTCGTCATGCTCGAAAACCTCCGCTTTCACCCCGAGGAGGAGAAGGGCGACGAGGGCTTCGCCAAGCAGCTCGCCGCGCTCGCCGACCTCTACGTGAACGACGCCTTCGGCGCCGCCCACCGCGCCCACGCCTCCACCGCCGTCATCGCCCAGTTCCTTCCCTCCGCCATGGGCCTGCTCATGGAGAAGGAAGTCGCCGTCCTCAGCAAGCTCCTCGAGAACCCGGACCGCCCCTATGTCGCCATCCTCGGCGGCGTCAAGGCCAAGATCGGCGTCCTCGAGAACCTGATGCCGCGCGTCGACGCCCTCATCATCGGCGGCGGCCAAGCCTACACGTTCCTCAAGGGCAAGGGCCTCGACATCGGCAAGTCGGTCTTCGATGACGAGAGCTTCGACCTCACCAGGCGCATTCTAGCCAAGACCGCGGGCGGGAAGCCGCGCCTCCTCCTTCCGGTCGACGTGGTCGTGACCACCCCGGACGGCGTCGAGTTCAAGCCCAGCATCAAGCGAGTTGAAGGCGCGCCGATCGAGACCGTGGCGACCGATGCCATTCCCGACGATAGGATGGGCGTCGACATCGGACCGCAGACGCGGAAGCTCTACCGGGAGGAGATCGCCAACGCCAAGTGCGTCATCTGGAACGGCCCGATGGGCATCTCCGAGATACCGGAATTCGCGGAGGGCACCCGCGCCCTCGCCCAGGCGCTGGCCGACTCCGGCGCCTACAGCGTCATCGGCGGCGGCGACGTCGTGGCCGCCATAGACCAGATGGGCTTTGCCGAAAAGATGGGGCACGTCTGCACCGGCGGCGGCGCCTCCCTCGAGTTCCTCGAGGGCAAGGAGCTCCCCGGCATCGCAGCACTTCCGGACGAGTAGCAACCATACTCGAAACGTAGATACCTGGAGGTTTCAACTCATGGCACGTGTTCCGCTCGTAGCGGGCAACTGGAAGATGAACAAGACAGTCGGCGACGGCGTCACCCTCGTCAAAGAGCTCATGCCGCGCGTGGACGGCCTCGACAACGTCGAGGTGGCCGTCTGCCCGCCGGCGACCGCGCTCCACGCGGTCGGCCGGGCCCTTGCCGGGTCAATAATCGCGCTCGGCGCACAAGACGTCTTCTGGCAAGACTCCGGCGCCTTTACCGGCCTGCTCAGCTCGCTCATCCTCCTCGATGTCGGCTGCAAGTACGTCATCATCGGCCACTCCGAGCGGCGCGGCCGCTTCGGCACGCCCGACGAATCCCTCAGCCCCGACGCCGCACGCGTCTTCGGCGACACCGATGCCAGCGTCAATCTCAAGGTCAAGGCCGTCCTCAAGCACGACCTCGTTCCCATCGTCTGTGTCGGCGAGATACTGCCGGAGCGGGACGCCGGACGCACCGACCAAACTGTGGACAAGCAGCTTCGAGCCGGCCTCGCCGGCCTCGCCGCCGAGCAGGCCGCCGGAATCATCGTCGCCTACGAGCCCGTGTGGGCCATCGGCACCGGCCGCGCCTGCGACGCCGCCGAGGCCAATCGCGTCTGCGGCCTCATCCGACGCATCATCGGCGAGATCTTCACCGACGCGACGGCCGCCGCCGTCCGCGTTCAGTACGGCGGAAGCGTCTCCTCCGACAACGCCCACGACCTCATCTCTCAGTCCGAGATCGATGGCGGGCTCGTGGGCGGTGCAAGCCTCGACGCCTGCAAGTTCTCTCAGATCGTCCACGCCGCCTCGGTCATCGCAAAGGAGATGCGCTACAGCTGAGCCGAAGCCGCACCTCGAGCGACCTCTTCAGGGGGCCTCATGATCGACATACACAGCAAGACACCGACCGACCGCGAAGCCGTTGCGGTCGGCCGCGTACGCATGAACCCGGCCGCCATCAAAGCCCTTGCCGGGAACGCGCTGCCCAAAGGCGACGCCCTTGCAGCCGCCCGCATCGCCGGTGTCATGGCCGCCAAGCGCACCCCGGACCTGATTCCGCTCTGCCATCCCATCCCCGTCTCCTCCGTCCACCTCGAGTTCCAAGTCACTGAGGAGTCCGGCGAGATCGAGATCACGGCCACCACCCGCGCCCACGCCTCCACCGGAGTCGAGATGGAGGCCCTGACCGCGGTGGCCGTGGCCGCGCTGACCATCCACGACATGTGCAAGGGCATCGACCCTGCCGCCGAAATCATCACCCTGCATGTGGTCCGGAAATCCGGAGGGAAGACGGGATTGTGGGAGCGCAAGGAAAGCTCATAGCCGTTTGCATCAGCGAACGATCGGGCACGCGGAAGACCCCCATAGCCGTCGGCGAGCTTCGCGCGGACTACGGCATCGTCGGAGACTCCCACGCAGGAACGGGCCGCCAGGTGAGCCTCCTCGCCGACGAGAGCATCGAGAAGATGCGGGGCGAAGGCCTCACCCTCCGGCCCGGCGACTTCGCCGAGAACCTCACCATCTCCGGCCTACAGCTTCACGCCCTGCCCGTCGGCGCCCGCCTGACAATCGGGGAGAAGGTCCTCCTCGAGATCACCCAGATCGGCAAGGAATGCCACTCCGACTGCGAGATCATGCGCCTGGCCGGGCGCTGTGTCATGCCCACGGAGGGGGTCTTCGCGAAGGTCCTCGTGGGCGGAGAGGTCAGAGCCGGAGACCACGTCGAGCTGGCCGGCGACCAGAGACCATGAAGGTAGCCGTGCTGACCATCAGTGACCGCTGCGCCCGCGGAGAGGTCCCAGACCTCACCGGGCCGGCTCTTCGCGAGGCCTTGGTGGAGGTGGGGGCGGAGGTGCTGGAGCTTCGGGTCATCCCCGACGAGCGGGAGATGATCCAAGCCGAACTCCTGCGGCTAAGCGATCAAGTCGGCGCAGACGTGGTAATAACTAGCGGAGGGACCGGGCTGGGCCCCAGGGATGTCACCCCGGAAGCGACGGAGGCCGTGCTGGAGCGCCGCGCACCGGGCATCGCAGAGGCGATGCGCATGGGCAGTCTGGTCCACACTCCGACCGCGATGCTGTCCCGCGGCACCGCCGGCCTGCGCGGCACGACTTTGATCGTGAACCTGCCTGGCAGCCCGCGCGGCGCGACGGAGTGCCTCGGGATCATACTGCCGGCATTGGGTCATGCGCTCGACATGATCGCAGGCTGCGGACACCGGCCGCAGACGGGGCGAGATGGGGGTAAGAGCCCAGGGGCGACGTGAACAGCAGCTCTCGCTCTACGATGAGGCGCAGCTTCTCACGCGCCTCTCGGAGCGACAGACTGATCTTGTCTTCGATCTCCTCTCCCAGGCCGCTGAATCCAGCCGCGTCTTCGCCGAGAACGCGCGCCTCACGCGCGACCTGGCGGGCAGCTTCGACCGCCTCCAGGAGGTCCACCACCGGATCCGCAACCATCTCCAGACCGTCACCGGCCTCCTCTCCGCGCAGGAGATCGAGGAGAAATCTCCCACCGCGCGCCGCGCGCTCCACAAGAGTGTCGGGCGGCTCTCCTCGATCGCCGCCATCCACGACCTCCTCGCGCGCGACCCCGCCTCCGGCGAGCTCCGCATCCCGGAACTCGCACAGCAGCTCAGCCGCCACCTCCTGCGCCACACCGGCGCAGAGCACCGCCTCCACATACGGACCGATGTCTCCCCGTTCACCCTCGGGACAAAGGAGGCGACCGCCTTCGTCCTCATCCTCACCGAACTCCTGTCGAACGCCATCGAGCACGCCTTCACCGAAGACGCGATAGGAGAGGTAGGCCTGCGCGCCTACCGGGACGCAGACGAGGCCGTCCTCGAAGTGCGCGACAACGGGCGCGGCCTGCCCGCTGACTTCACCTTCGAGCAGACCGAGGGCCTCGGCCTCCGCCTCGTATGGCGCCTGGCCGAGCGCGACCTCAACGGCTCCATCGCAGCCTACAATGACACAGGCGCGTGCTTTCGCCTGACATTTCCAATCAGAAAGACAGAGGGGCACCAGTGACCGCGTTCAAAGTACTCCTGGCAGAAGACGAGCCCGCCGTTGCAGCCTCCATCGAGCGGCAGCTCCTGGCCCTGGGCCATGAAGTCATCGCAGAGGCGACCAACGGCCAAGAGGCCGTCAGACTCGCCGTCGAAAAGCAGCCCGACGTCATCATCATGGACATACGAATGCCCGACTGCGACGGCATCGAGGCCGCCCACCGGATCGCCGAACAATCGCCTCGTCCCGTCGTCTTCCTCACCGGACACTTCCAGGAAGAATTCCTCCTGGGCGCAGCCGCCTCCGGCGGGCTCGCTTACCTCCTGAAGCCGGCAACCTCCGAGCAGCTCCAGGCAGCCCTGGCGCTTGCCCACACCCGGTTTGGCGAAATGCAGGACCTCAGAGAGCAGGTGATGCGCCTGGAGAAGACGCTTGAGGTCAGAAAGCTCGTCTCCCGAGCAAAGGGACTGCTCATGGCACGGCACGGGCTCACCGAAGAGGAAGCTCACCGCCGCATGCAGAAAGAAGCTAGCCGTTCCAGCTCGAAGCTCGTGGACCTCGCGCGCGCAGTTCTGGCAGCCGAGCCTCTCCTGCCCACGCAGCAGGGCGTGGCAAGTGGTTCGTTCAGAGCCCCGAGCCCGAAGGAGGAAGCTGACCGTGACGGCACGGAAGAAGACCGAGAAGAAGACCGAGAAGAAGACCGAGAAGAAAGCCAAGAAGCAGACCAAACCGCGTAGCCGCGCCCCTGCCCCCAAGCGCCTCGACAGGGCCGCCAAAGCCCTCAGGAGCGTCGAGGTCGGCGATGCCGTCAGGTTTCCCGGGGATCTGCGCAACCAAATCAGCCGCTACGACGCCAGTGTTGCGCGCGGCGCCCGCGGCACCGAGGCGATCGAAGGAATCGTGTGCTCAATCCGAAACGTCGCAACCGGCAAGTTGGTCGCCAAGACGCGGGGCGGCATCTCCGGATACGTGCTCGAGATCATACATCACCAGACCTTCACGCTTCACTACGGCTCCGACCGAAACACCGGCGGCCCGCGTGGACCTGAGGACGTACGGAACAATCAGGTATGGGCCCGCCTGCGCGAAGTGCTCGCCGAGATGACCGGCAAGAAGCAGTTCATGAGTGTTGCCTCGGGCGGCCTCACCCGGGAGCCCTTGCAGTCTCTACTCGATGGCTGGCGAGTGGTAAAGGTAAGAGCCGAGTATGTCTATTCGGCGTTGTGAAAACCGGGAGGGCCTTAATTGACTCCCGCCGGCCTTCGATGTTAGAATCGCGTGGAGGCCCTGCCGGGTGGTGTAATTGGCAACACAGGGGCCTTTGGAGCCTCTTTTCCAGGTTCGAGTCCTGGCCCGGCAGCCAGAACACGGAAAGGAAATAGCGGGCGACGTCGGCTGCGGGGCAGGCGCTTCCCCGAGAAATCACGGAGAGATATTCCGGTGAGCAGCAATCGTCAAAGAAAGACCTACCGACCTACCATTCCCGCAATAGTACTCGCAGCAGGCAAGGGCACCCGAATGCGGGCTCGCGAGCCGAAAGCCGCAGTGCGTGTGGGCGGCAGACCGATGGCAGCTCGTGTTGCCGACGCCATGCGAGCCGCCGGGCTGACCCGCATCATCGCTGTCGTCGGCCATCGTGCAGCCGATGTCCGGGCCGCGATGGGCGACGGTGTCGAATACGTCGTCCAGGAGGAGCAGCTCGGCACCGGTCACGCGGCCCGCTGTGCGCGGCTCGTTCTCGCCGACTACGAGGGCCCCGCGGTCATCGCCTACGCCGACATCCCGCTCCTCACGAAGGATGACATCTCGCGGCTGCTCGACCACCACCTCCGCTCCCGTTCCGCCGCCACGATGCTCACCGCGGTCCTCTCGGAGCCGGGCACCCTCGGCCGCATCATCCGCGCAGCCGACGGCACCGTACGAGGCATCGTGGAAGCCCGCGACGCGAGCGAAGAGCAGCTCCAGATCACCGAGATCAACGTCGGCGTCTACTGCTTCCAGGCCCCACTCATCTTCGAGGTGCTGTCCGAGCTGAAACACGAGAACGCTCAGGCCCAATACTACCTGACCGATGCCATCGGGATCCTCGTCGGACGCGGACAGCGTGTCGACGCGGTTGCCCTTCAGGTTCCCCACAACGGAATGGGTGTCGACACCGCCGAAGATCTCCAACGCGCGCAGCAGCTATCCACCGGCGGCGGATCCAGCTAGCCGCTGGCGGGCGGAGGCAGCCCCGTGGACGCAGAGAAAGCTGGCGAGTTGCGCCTCCTCAGCGGCAACGCCAACAAGCCACTCAGCCAGGCCATCGCCGATCGCGTCGGCCTTCCCCTCTCCAGCATGGAGGTCACTCGCTTCGCCGACGGCGAGATCCGCGTCCGCATCGAGGAGAGCGTCCGGGGGGCAGACGTCTTTCTCATCCAGCCTACCTCCCCCCCCACCTCCGAGAACATCATGGAGCTGCTCGTCATCCTCGACGCCCTCAAGCGCGCCTCCACACGCCGCACCACCGCAGTCATACCCTACTACGCATACGCCCGGCAGGAGAAGAAGACCAAACCCCGAGAACCCATCTCCGCTAAGCTCATCGCCGACCTCATCTCCGTCGCCGGTGCCGATCGCATCCTCACCGTCGACCTCCACGTCCAATCCATTCAGGGATTCTTCAACATCCCGGTCGACCATATCCCCGCCGGCCCCATCCTCGCCGACGATCTCGTCTCCCGCGGGCTCACCGGCCCGGACATCGTCGTCGTCTCGCCCGACGTCGGCGGCGTCAGCACCGCAAAGGCCCTCGCAGACCGACTCAGCGCCTCCCTGGCAATCATCGCCAAGCGCCGCCCGGAGCCCAACCTCGTCGAGGTCGTCCAGGTCATCGGCGAGCTCGCCGGAAAGTGCGCCATTCTCGCAGACGACATGATCGACACCGCCGGCTCCGTCGTCTCCGCCGCCGAGATGGTCGCCGACAAGGGCGCCTCCGAGATCTATGCCTATGCCACCCACGCCCTTCTCTCCGGCGACGCCGTCGCCGCGCTCGAGGCCGCCCCCATCAAGGAAGTCGTGCTCACCGACACCATCCCGATTCCGCCGGCGAAGAAGAGCCCGAAGATACGTGTCCTCTCCGTCGCCCCCATTGTGGCCGAAGCCATCAAGCGCGTGCACGCCGATTCCTCTGTCTCGACCATCTTCGGCCGATACTGGGAAGACGACAAGAAATAGAGGTTGGCCCCACCCAGGGCCTTTGGCGCAGAGCTGCCAGCCGTGCAATATCAGTCATTGGGGAGGGATGCAAGATGCCGATGCAGCGCGGAGACAAGAGGCATCTGAAGAAAGAGAAGAAGAAGCCGAAGAAAGACATCAAGCAGCGCCGCAAGGAGAAGCGCGAGCGGAAGATGCAGGAGAAGACCGGCCTCTTGTAACACGACCGAAAACGAGGTCGGGGCTGCCGTCCGGCGAGCCCCGACCTCCACCAACTGCGTCCCTTACCCCTGGGCTGATTGCGCTCCCCCCTCCGTCTCGCCGATAACCTCTGGCTCCGCCGCCTCTTCCACCAAGATCCCCTCCTCCGGCACCGTCGGCGCCACCTCTTCCTCCCGGACCGGCGCAGCGATCACGATGACCGCCTCGTCCTCCGGCGCCATTACCTTCACCTCCGGAGGCACAATCAGGTCCCTCACCCGCACGCTGTCGCCTATCTCCAGACCGGAGATGTCCGCCTCCAGATGATCCGGCATCGCCGTCGGCAGGCACTCCACTACGACCTCGTGCGTCACCTGATCCACGATCCCGCCCTGTTTCACCCCGGGGCTCTGCCCAACGTGTCTGATCGGCACCCGAGTCTGGATCATCTCCAGCAGCGAGATCCTCTGAAAGTCGATGCTCAGCACCTGCTGCATGGCCAGGTCATTTTGCACCTCTTTGATCATCACCGTCGGGCCGTCCGCCTCCCCGTCCCCCCCTTCGATCTTCAGGCTGATCAGCGTCGAATACCAGCCCGCCGGCGGCACCGACCGTGCAAATGTGCCTTCGTCAACCGACACCGCCACCGGATCTACCCCCCGCCCATATACCACTGCCGGGATCTGTCCCCGTGCCCGCAGGCGCCGGCTGGCCGACTTTCCGGCCTCGGCACGCACAGTGACTGCGATCTCGACTTGCTCCGCTCGCATACAGCTACTCCTTTCCTCGCGGCGATCGCCTTCCAGCCGCCGCCTCAGAGTATAACACAAAAGAGCCGGGCCGGCTAAGAAGCCCTACAGAGCCCCGCGCCTCCGTGTCGACAGCGCCTCGCCCGGCACCCCTCCAACGGAGAGCCCGCGGTGTTTGACCCACATTCCCCATATCGCGCGGGGAGGCATTGAGGTAGGGCAGCAAGAAATACAGGCACTAACCCAAGATTGGGCGACCGCAGCCAGAGTTGCAGGAGACACCCAATGGGTGAAGGCGGAAACGGCGGCCTGCGGGTGCACTTCGACGCTCGCGTTCGTCCGGAGTTCCAGGGGGCCAAGGTCACCTCGGATGCGGGGGGGGCGATGCTCCGCCCGGGGCAAGTGCCCAGTGCCCATGACCCCAAGGAGCTGCTGGAGCCGGTGGTAGTGCGGTATCGGGACAGCGGACTGCGCAAGTAGCTGCGAGCGGATGCGGCCTTCGCCAGCCCGGAAGGGCTTGTGGGGCCATCATCTGCTCCCATTGGGGAAGATCTCGACGCCCTTATCGCGGGCGCGACAGGAAACCAGCCCAGAAACAGAGGAATCGCCACCCCAAGGAAGGAAAGGCTGGTTGATATGGGGAATCCCGATTGATATGGGTGATCCCAGGTAAGAGCAACTCCAAAGGAGAGGCGAGATGCGACGAGACATGATGCTGGCTTTCCTGTTCGCCGTCATGACGTTGCCGGCATTCCCCGCGTTGGCCGGTGACATCCAGGGGACCACCGCAGATGAGTTGAAGAAGGCCGCGCTTGCCGCCCCCTCAACCATCAGGGTCGCGGTGCTCCCGCTGCAGGATGCTAAGAGCGTAGAGCGTCACACCCAGGTCGCGACCGCAGCAGCGGCGCTCGGTTTCATGCGGTGCGGCTTCCAGTTCGCGCCCGAGCTACAGACGCGAGACGCGGCAAGTCTTGCGGCACTCCTTCATGCTACGAATCAGGCATTGCTCGCCGATAAGAAGATCGCACCCGGTGAACCGCTTCGGCTCGAAGACGCGGTCCGCATTGGACAATCACTTGGCGCCGACTGGGTGGTCTACGGTGATGTGGTTGACATGCACACCTACATGAAGACCAGCTTCTTTGTGAATCAGAAGAAGGGCGTGGCTAATCTGAAGATCAAGATCGCAAACGTCGCGACCGGCGAGCTTATCATGTCACGACAGCTCGAGGAAACCGGCAGTGGCGGCGGAGTGAGCGCGGTCGTCTTCCGTCGAGCGACTGCCCTTGAGCGCACCATCTGCACGCGGTGCATGATCACCATCTACCGCGACTTGTGCGCAGCCCTACCAAGCCACACCCATACTCCCGAGGCCGAGCCGGCGGAAGACGACGTGATGGCAGTGGAGGAAGCCTGGGCCAAACTCGACCCACGAGCGGAAGAGGAGTAGCCGATCCGCGAGGAGAGATCGCTCTTTGCACTGCCGCGGCTCCACCGCGCCTTTCGGGGCGCTGAAGCCTTCCTCGGCCCGTTACTGGCCCGTCCCGCGCTCGCGTGATGACTCACGCCAGGCGGCCACTATCTGCTGGGCCAGGTTCCTCACCAGCGTCTTGCGCGCGGCTGAGAAGCGATAGAGCCGTACCTTCTGGATGCTCGACTGGACCTGGTCGGTGATCACTGCGCCGGTGGCGCCGTCCACCACCGCGAGGCGGACCCCGCCGGAAAGCCTGTGCCGCGTGACTGGCAGTGCAATGGTCGGCTCCTCCTCGAGAGGGTTCCTGGGGTGCTGCTCGCCCACCTTGTCGCGCGGCCGCTCGATTCCTGTATCGACAGAGGCCCCCTCGCTGAAATGCCCGATGGCGATGCCAGGGATGAGTACGTAGGCGGCGTTCACCCGCTGGGCGAAGGCTGCGAGCTTTTCCGGTGGCGGAAGCGCGTGAGGGCAGGCCGCGCCCATGCCCACCGCGGCCGCCGCCTGCGCTGCCTCCTTCGCCGGCACCACGACGAAGCCACACGTGCCGAGTTCCTCGGCCAAGGCCTGGCCGAGCAACGGAGCCGTGTCCGGGTAGTCGGTCGGAATGGCCGCCTCGAGGAGGGCCACGCGCCGGGGCGAGAACTGGTACCGCACGAACAACCGCCGGCCCGCGTCTTCCGGCGAGAACCGGATCACGCCCTCGGGTTGTAGGCCGAACTCGCCCCGCCGCGGCTCTGCAGCGGCTCGGGGCAGCGGGCTCTTCCTCGCGTCCAGCACCAGCACTGTGTCCGGGCGGACGAAGCTGGACTGCGGCGCCCGCCAGAGACCCTCAGGGGGTACCGTCACTTGCATCTCCACCGTGACCGGGGGCAGAACACCGAGTGCTGGAGTCCCGGTCTCTTCCGCGCGGCACGTGCCCGCGGTGAGGATGAGGGCGGATGGAACGAGCAGCAGAACAGCGGCGCCAACGCGGCCAAGGCAACGGCAAGCTGCACCTGAAAGCGTGACCACCTGCGCCTCCTTGAGACTGTCATGGCCTCACGCGCCACGCATGGTCTGGCTGTGAAGCCCCTTCGACAGCGGCCTTCCGATACCCCCTCGGCTGGGAGTCAGTGGCCGGGAGTTCGTGGCGGATGGGGACAACGGCCGCGCCACGGTGGCGATCAGCGGCAGACCCGTCCAATCCGCTCCTCGTTCGACGGCATTCTCCATCCTCGGTGCCTCTCCGCGCAGGGGTATGCACGTTTGACAGGCGCGCTGAGAGCCCCGGGGCGCCTCCCTCTCGCAGGGCCACAAGAACACGCGAGGATGACGTTGGTGAGCGGGCCTATCGGGCAGCTCGAGGGCACTTCGAGCGCCCACAACATTTCCGTCATCCTCGCGCAAAACAGAAATCCGCTCTCCCGAGCCCACATGACTCGGAACAAGCGGATCATACTCCACATTATTCTTCCATGTTACGACACCGGTTGACCCGACCTCATCGCCCGCCTGTGTCCCAAATCGATGACAAGACCACCCCGACAGACCGATTCCCCGAGCTTACCTTTCCCGCAACCTATGGAATAAGGTGGCTAGGCCATCGCAACCAGCCGGAGGCCTGGCCCACCCTCGCCCAGTGGCGCGCCAGCGGAGGAGCAGCGGATGTGATGGGGAACGAGTCGTTCGCCGTGCTCATAGTCGAGCCAGGGCGAGCGCGAGTCTGTCGGTTCAACGTGGAGCTGCGAGGCGAGACCCTGTGGACCACAACCACAGAAGATCTCGCCAAGCGCCTGGCGGCCTCTCGGCCCGAAATCGTGGCCGTCGCCGGCCGGCTCGAGGTCGCCACCGAACTCGCCGACGACCTGAGACGCCGTGGGCTCGCCGAGTCCGTCTTCCTCATCACTCCCGCCGAGGACGGCGAACCAACCCCCACCGGCCAGATCAGAGTCATACTGCCCCAGAAGATCGCCACCCTCAAGCCGGAAGCCATCCTCCAACGCCTGGTGCGCGCCATCCTCAGCGCCCAGGCGCGCACCCCCGTCAGCCCCCTCACCGGCCTCCCCGGCAGCCCCGTCCTGCGCAACAGTATCGAGCAGCGCCTCGCCGCCGGCGAGCCCTTCGTGTTCCTCTACCTCGATATCGACAACTTCAAGGCTTTCAACGATGTCTGCGGCTTTGCCAGAGGAGACATCGCCATCAGGCTTCTCGGTCGAGAGGTCCTCGAAGCCACCAAGGACCTCGGCGCCCCCCAGGACCTCTGCGTCCACATCGGCGGAGACGATTTCGCCATCCTGACAACCTCCGATCACGCCGCCGCCATCGCCCAACGCATCATCGCGGGATTCGACGAGAAAGTCCCCGAACTCTACTCTCCCGAGGCCCGGGAGCTTGGATACGTCGAAACCCCAAGCCGCCGCGGCGAGCCCGAACGCTACCCTCTCATGACCGTTTCCATCGGAGGCGTCGATGCCACCCGCCGCCCCGTCGACAACTACCTTCAGTTGGCCGAAATCGCGGCCGAAGTGAAAAGCTACGCAAAGGCCCTCGATGGCAGCCAATTCGTCTTGGACCGACGCCGCGAATAGCGCCACCCTCCCCCCAAGTCTCATCTCAGGCCCCAGCCCATGTTGTGGAACAACTACTCCAAAGGGTCAGTGGCCGATAGAGAACGATTGATGCTTTCCGATACTGGCAAACGCGTCGAAAGGCGCGGGCGCAAAGCTATGGGTCTACGGTCTGCGGGGACCACGATCGCCAGGCTGCCGAAGAAAGAGCCGATCGTTCGACGACTGAGTTGTGAAAAATGATCCGGACGGAGTCGGCGAATGAGCGACGAGAAGCGGCAGCCGGACCGGCGTGCCACTCAAGACAACGGCGACGTGTCTGAGCAGGACCAGCGATCGCTCGCACGGGAACATACACTGATTGCCCCGCCATCCCGCGCGGAAACCAGGGCCGCCAACCACGGAAAGCCCCCGAGCTATCTCAGGCTCCTCCGCGTCTCCCGCGCCCTCGTGGGGCTCGGCATCCTCGCCTGTGCCGGCGTCCTTGGCGTGACCATTCTCAGTCCCTCCCATACCCGCGTCGCCCAGCTCGCGATAGCGGCCCTCCTCATCTCCCTCATCATCGTCGCGCTGACCCAGCGCCGCAATAAGGACGAGATAGCCAACCTGCGCGAAGCCTGCCGTCACGCCCAGCAGATGGCAGACATCAATTCCTCCATCATCGCCTCCTTCGCCATGGCGATCGACGCCAAGGACCAGCACACTCAGGGCCACACCCAGCGCGTCAGAGACATCGCCGTCATGATCGCCGAAGACATGGACCTCTCCCGCGACGAGATCGACGCCCTCAAAACCGCAGCCATGCTGCACGACATCGGAAAGCTCGCCGTGCCCGACTACATCCTTTCCAAGCCGGGTCAACTCACCGACGAAGAGATGAAGAAAGTCGAGACCCACACCATGGTCGGCGCCGCCATCCTCGAGTCGGTCAAGTTCCCCTGGCCCGTAGTCCCGATCATCCGCAGCCATCACGAGTGGTGGGATGGCAGCGGCTACCCCGACAAGCTCGCCGCAGACCAGATAGCCCTCGCCGCGCGCGTCCTCGCCGTCGCCGACGTCTACGACGCCCTCCTCTCACACCGGCCCTACCGTCCCGCCATGACGGTCCAGGAGGCCGTCACGTTCATGCAGGAGCGCGCCGGCACCCAGTTCGACCCCGACATCCTCAAAGTCTGCTTCCGCGTCCTCTCCTCCGGCCGCGCGCAGAACCGGTTCGGCTTCATCTTCAGCGCCGACGGTTCCGGCCTCGCCGGCGCCACCGATTCCCCCGGCCAGCGTGCCGTCTACCAGGGCATCGCCCAGGCCCACCAGGAACTCTTCGCACTCTACGAGATCGTCCAGACGATGGGGCAAAGCCTCAACATGGAGGAAACCGCCGATCTCATCATCAGCAAGACCAAGCGCATCATCGACTTCGCCACCTGTGTCCTCTACTTGACCGCGGAGGATGACGGCCAGCTCACCGCCGTCGCCGCCTCCGGCCCCTACTCAGACCTCATTCAGGGCCGCTATCTCCCCTGCGGCGCCGGCGTCAGCGGCTCCGTCTCCCTCAGCGGCGTCGCCTCCGGCATCGGCCGCTCGGCCACCGAAGACCTCTCTGTCCTCCTGGGCCCCGCCGTCACGGAATGCTCCCTCACTGAAGTCCTTGCCTCTCCTCTCATCGGAGACCACGGCACTATCGGCGTCATCAGCCTCTATCGTCCCGCCAGCCGGCCCTTCACAGAAGACGAAGCCCGTCTTGCCGGCACGATTGCACGCCAGGCCACCATCGCCATCAATAACGCCCATCAGTACGGGGTCACGAAGCAATCTGCTCTCACCGACCAGCTCACCGGCCTGGCCAACGCCCGCTACTTCTTCATGACCCTCGAGCAGGAAATCAGCCGCGCCAGGGACGCCCAGATTCCAACTTCACTCATCGCTATTGACCTGAACAACCTCAAGTCTGTCAACGACAACTTCGGCCACCAGCAGGGGGACCGAGTGCTTCGCATCGTTGCCGACATCTTCAGGCGCTACGTCCGCGACACCGATACCGTCGTTCGCTACGCCGGCGACGAGTTCTTCATCATCCTGCCCAATACCGGCAACAAAGAAGCCGTCGAGACAGCCAACCGCATCAAGACTGCCGTCCGCAAGACAGAAGTCGAGATGAGGCCCGACCGCCTCGTAGCCCTGGGCGCGAGCTTCGGCGTCGCCACCTTCCCCGGCGATGCCGACGATTCCCAGGGGCTCATCGCAGTGGCCGACCGCGCCATGTACGCCGACAAGCGCCTCAGCCACCGCGCTGACTTCCTCTCCGGCCGACCGAATCCGAGAGCCGAGAAAGAAATCGTCTCCTCGGCCTCCACTTCAGACTCCTGACGGAGACCCACCCCCCTTGCTCATCGTGAGGGCCGATGATGCAAAGCGAAACCGGCGCCGATAAGAAAAAGCGAAGCGCGTTCTCCCGCCTCTATCCCCCGATGGTGGGCCTCTTGGGCTGGCTTTTGCTGGTATGGCTGGTGGGGAAGCGGGTAGGGGAGGGGGTGGGGGTATCGCTGGTATGGGAGGCGGGTTTTTTCCTGGGGTTGGCGATACTGGTGGGGCTGCAGCCGGTGCGACTTCCCCGGGGGGCGGTGACGACGGTGGGGTTTGCGGTTGACTACAGCTGTCTGTTGATCTTCGGGCCGGCGGTGGCGGGGGTGATCGGGGTGATCTCGGAGACGGTTTTGTTGTGGCGGAGCCCGGGGCTGAAGAAGCTGTTCAACCAAGGGCAGGTGATCTTCTCCTTTGCGGGGGCGGGGATGGTGTACGAGGCGCTGGGGGGCCGGTACGTACAGCTGACGGAAGGGCGGGTGCCCTTCGGGGAGCTGGGGCTGGCGCTGGTGAGCTGCGGGGTGGCCTCCTTCACCATCTCGAGCTTGCTCATTGCCATCGCCATCTCCCAGTGGGAGCGGCGCTCGGTGGCTGGGGTGTGGGCGGTGAGCTTCCGGTGGACGGCGCCCCGGTTTCTGGCGCTGGCGCCCTTCGGGTTGCTGATGGCGATGGTGTATCAGACCCCGGGGCTGGGGATCGTGGCGGTGGCGTTGTTCCTGGTGCCGCTGGTGGGAGCCCGGTACGCCTTCCAGGGGGCGATGGAGATGCTGGAGGTGCACCGGGAGACGGTATGGGCGCTGTCCAATGCGCTGGAAGCCTACGATCCCTATACCCGAAACCACTCGGAGCTGGTGACCCGGTACGCGATGGCGATGGGCCGAGAGCTGGACCTGCCGGCTCCCCGGCTGGAGATCCTGGAGTGGGCCTGTCGGCTGCACGACATCGGCAAGTGCCGGCAGGATTGGGAGTCGATCATCCGGAAGCCGGGCAAGCCCAGTGCCCGGGAGTGGGAGGTGATCCGGCAGCATCCGGTGGAAGGGAGTCGGCTGGCGGAGAAGATGGAGTTTCTGCCCCACACCGCCGGAGAGGTGGCGCGGATCGTGCGCTCCCATCACGAGCGACTGGACGGCAGCGGCTATCCGGACGGGCACGGTGGGGAGAGCATCTGCCTGGAGGCGCGGGTATTGGGGGTGGCGGACGCGTTTGAGGCGATGACGGCGCGGCGGGCATACAAAGCTCGGCGCAGCCCCCGAGAGGCGATCCAGGAGCTGCAGCAGTGCGCCGGCACCCAGTTCGATCCCCAGGCGGTGGAGGCGCTGGCGACTTTGTGGGAGCGGGGGGAGCTGGAAGTGGAGCCTTCCCTGGAGCAGCTGTCAGCCCCAGTCGGTGTTCCTGCGGGCCTGGGCACAGCGGCGGGAGAAGCCGCCGGAGGAGGGGGCTGATGGGCGGGCGGCGGCTCTGGCTGAGCCTCTATGTGGCAGCGATGATGCTGGCGGGAGCCGGGGCTCTGCTGTGGAACCTCGAGCAGTGGGGGGCGATAGACCTGGGGGTGTGGGAGCTGGCGCTGTTCATCGGGCTGGCCGGCATCCTGGACGTCATGGTGGTGCCGGTGGCTGGGGGAGGGGCGATGGCGGCCAGCTTCGCCGTGTTCTTCGCCGGGGTGCTGGTGCTGGGAGCGGGCCCCACCGCCTGGGTGGCGGCTTTGGCGGTGCTGTGGTCCGAGGGGGTGGTGAGACGACGGCCTATGGCGAGAGCGGGCTTCAATGCCAGCCACAGCGTGCTCTCGCTGCTGGCGGTGGGCTGGGTCTATGGGGCACTTGGCGGACAGGCGGGCACGGTAGCGCTGAGGGAGCAGTGGCTGGCGGTGGTGGGGGCGGCGGTGGCGCTGTGGCTGTTGGAGACAAGCTGGGTGGCGGTGGCGGTGGTGCTGGAGCGAGGGGGACGGCTGTGGCGGCGGCTGCAGGCTTCCCTGGCGCCAGCCATCGTCTGGGATGGGGCGCTGGCGAGCGTGGGGCTGCTGATGGCGCTGCTGTATCAGAGCCGGTGGCAGCTGGTGGGCCAATCCAGCTGGCAGGGCATGCTCTTCCTGGGGGCGGTGGTGCTGATCCCCTGCGGGCTGCTGTACTACGCCTACCGGCTGCAGGGCAGCCTCCAGCAAGTCTACTCCCAGAGCCTGCGCACCCTGGGTGCGCTGCTGGAGGCGAAAGTCGAGGGGAGCCAGCCCGCGGCGGGCGGGGCGCCGTGGCGGCCCGGCCACGGAGAGCAGGTGGCGAAGCTGGCGGCGGGGCTGGCGGAAGACCTGGAGCTGTCCCCGGGGCAGGTGGAGCAGATCCGCTACGCCGGCTACCTGCACGACATCGGCAAAGTGGGAGTGCCCTCTTTCCTTTTGAACCGGAGCCGAGATCGCTTCTACGGGGAGTCCGAAGCGGTGCGGCTGCACGCCCAGATCGGAGCGGGCATCCTCTCCCCCGTGCGCTTCCTCCAGCCCGCAGCCGACATCATCAAGGCTCACCACGAACGCTGGGACGGGCTGGGATACCCCCGGGGCTTGCGGCAACGGGCGATCCCCCTGGGGGCGCGGGTGCTGGCGCTGGCCAACGCCTACGTGGGCATGACCCACTCCCCCCACACCCCCCTCACCCCCGAACGAGCCCTCACCCGCCTCCGTAAAGCCGCCGGCTCCCGGTTCGACCCCGATTTGGCGAGGGCTGCGTTAGAGAGGGGAGCATGGGGCGCCGAGCCCGCGGGGGAGGAAAGGGGATCGGCGGGCATCACGTACCTGGTGGAATCCAGCCGCGGTCGCGCAGTGCCTCAATAAGGTCCCCGACGGCACAGACCCAGGCTGCCTCTCGGTCCGTTATTCGGCACGAGCGGCATACCGCGCGGACCCGATGGAAGGCGGCACCGAGCTGATCGGCAATTGTTTCGTACGTCTCCTCCTTCCTGGTCATGGCGCCGGACTTGGCCTGACGCCACTCCACATAG
>Ga0307380_10003969_pt1 | contig 20191 bp, 20 predicted proteins | sample UN3MG_FD_202239 | JGI IMG/M metagenome (GOLD analysis project Ga0307380, IMG submission 202239) | Soil microbial communities from Risofladan, Vaasa, Finland - UN-3 | ecosystem: Environmental > Terrestrial > Soil > Coastal area > Acid sulfate soil | place: Finland: Risofladan, Vaasa | collected... | reverse complement strand
CTGCAAAACCAAGTCCAGAAGCTCACTTCTCGCCTGAGGATCAAGGTTAGCCGTCATCTCATCCGCCACAATCAGCTTAGGCTTATGAACCAGAGCATGCGCAATAGCAAACTTCTGCAGCATCCCCGCCGAAAGAGCCCTAATATCCCGATCACTCGCCTCCTGCAAGTTCACAAGCTCCAAAACTTCCATAGCTCGGGACTCGGGCACGCCAAAGATTCTACAAACCCGCTGCAGATACTCCAAAGTTTTTTGATGAGAAGGAAAGAAGGCTTTCTCATAAACTACCCCAATCATGGACCGCATAGTCGTGTTGTCCCAAGGGTCTTGACCAAAAACCTTCACCACGCCTTTATCTGGCTTCAGTAAACCGAGAATCATCTTGATTGTGGTGGTTTTTCCCGCCCCGTTGGGTCCAATCAGAGCCGTGATAGACCCCTCATCAAGCGACAAATTTATTCCATCAACAGCAACTACGTTGCCATAACTTTTCGCTAAATCTTCAGCCACTATTAATGCCATGAACTGCTTTTTTGCGTATGTTATATATATCATTAATGCCGTCCGATGATTATAATTGAGTATTGTTCAATTTTTGGTGGGCCCGGCCGGACTTGAACCGGCGACCACCAGATTATGAGTCTGGCGCTCTAACCAAACTGAGCTACGGGCCCTCCGTAAATTGTTTCATTATCCGATTGTCAAGTTAAGATTTAAGGATTTTCTGTTTTAACCCTGCCCCTAAAAGAGCAAGGTCTCATCGCATCTGTGGATTCTGTGTTTTCGGGCTTTTACGAAGTACCCTACTTTAATGTCTTCAGCGAGTTTCCACTCGGCAAACTATGGTGGTTTCACTCTTTCTTCTTCCTCTGTTCTGCAACCATCTGAACTAACTGAGGCAAATTGTCCACGCATTCTTTCATCATGTCCATCAGAGCCGCGTTTATCTCCACATCTATAGTGACTTTTACGTGTCCTTTCTTTTCTTCAACCATGGTATTTCACCTCCTTTCTCGATATTCAGAAACAGGTCCACGTCAAAGATGTAATGGTATTTTCCTCTTCGTTTGGATTTCACTTTGTAATCTTCAATCAAGCCCTTCTCTTTGTAGTCCTTCAGCTTTTGACCTACGAAATAGCCGACGAACTGGGGAAAGAAAAACTCGAACCTGAAGGCAATCTTCGAGAAAACGGAGACAACACTGTCGAAAAATCCCATTATGCTCCCCCAGATTTCATTAGAATCAGCCTCGGCAAGCAAGATATACGTTGTGGTCACGCCATAGAAGAACAAGCAATTGTTGCTGAGAAAAAGAGAAGGGCTTTTATTGCGGGCAAAACTCCTGTAAGGTAGGCGTTAGGGATGAACTACAGAGAATTGCTTGAACGTGCTCAATCGCAGCTTCCTTCAGATGTGCGTGAGCACAAACGGTTTGAGGTTCCACAGCCTCGATGCTTCATTATAGGCATGCGCACAATCCTATCGAATTATAAAGACATATGCGACGCCCTTAACAGGGACCCCCGTCACGTGCTCAAGTTCTTTTCAGGAGAAATGGCTACGGCTGCAACCATGCAAAGGAACCGGGCGATCTTTCAGGGAAAATTCAACAATGACACCTTTGATAGGCTCATCCAGAGGTACATCAAACAGTTTGTAGTTTGTCCAGTTTGCACTCGTCCCGACACGAAAATCGTTAAAGATAGGCGCTTCCTGTTTCTTGTATGCGAAGCCTGTGGCGCAAGGTCGTCCATATCAACGTTGTAGAGTGCTTAACCTTGGACGTCTACGCCAAGCTGCAGAAATGCGGTGAGTACGTGCTTCTTGCAGCCTGCGACGAGGAACTGTTAGGCGAGATTCTGAGGGATGGAAAAATAGTCTTCAAGATAGGCGAAGAATTCTATAAAGGTCCAAAGATTCCTGTGGAAGATGCTGTTGAGCTGATGAAAGAATCCACAATCGTGAACATGGTTGGACCTAACATCGTGAAAAAAGCCATAGAACAGGGGCTTGTTCATCCCGAGGCAGTCATAAACATCTGTGGCGTCCCTCACGCCCAGATCGTCAAGATTTAGAAACTATGCCCAGTACATGTCTTCATCTTTCGCGTTGATTTTGAAGACTACAAACTGGAAATCCTCGTCCGTATCGTTGACTAAGCCGTGAACCTCTCTAGGCTCACACAGTAACGTGTCTCCGGGTTGGGCTCTAACTTTCGTGTCTCCGCAGAAAACAACAGCGTTTCCCTTCAAAATATGGTAGATTTCTATCATCTGTTTATGGTAGTGGGGTTTTATTTCTGTGTGCGCTTCGTTCTTGACGATCTGAACAAGGTTTCCCTTCGATTTCAGGTCGTCCGCGGTAAGCAAGATTTTCTTAGAGTAACCCTGCCTCTTCAGCCACCCTTTTTCGTCTAACTTTATAAACTTCATTTCTTTTGTCACCTTTATTGAAGCATTCCAGAAAATATTTGGCAGCCACCCTAATAGAATTTCTTCAAGAGCTTTCGGGTCTACATGATTGCAGAGAAACCTAAATAGGAAGACGCTCCTCTATTCAAAATGGTGTCTCATTGGAGAAAACGGAAGATCACAAACAAAGCCGCGCTCGTTTCTCTAGCGAACTCGATAAAATCCAAAGTCTCACTGTTCTGTAGGAAGGTTTACTGTGTCTTTTAGAGAGAAAGTGGATGAGAGGATTAACCGGAAGGAAAAAGCGTACGAAACCGAGTCGCTGATGAAGACGAAGAGGAGCGAAGATTACCAGGTTATCGAAGAGGTTTTTGATCGTTCCACGCTCATGACCATCTACGACTTCATGAACAAGGGAGCCATCAACGAGATTCATGGAGTTGTAAGTGCTGGGAAGGAAGCGCGAATCTACTGGGGAAAAGACAAGCAAGGGAAAGAGTTAGCCATCAAAATATACCTTACAACCTCAGCGGATTTCAAGAAGGGCATGCTCCCCTACATAGAGGGCGACCGAAGATTCTCTCATGTCCGCAGGGACACTCGATCCCTCATATACACTTGGGCTCAAAAGGAATTCAAGAATCTGCAGCGCGCCCGAGAAGCTGGAGTCAACGTTCCGGAGCCCTTGGCTGTGCAAAAGAACGTATTAATCATGGGGTTTATTGGCAAGAACGGTGTCCGTGCGCCCCTCATGAAGGAAACTACTCTCGATGATCCCCAGCGAGATTTCAGGCTTTTACTAACTTATTTAAGGCGGCTTTATCGTAAAGGAGGATTGGTGCACGCGGACCTGAGCGAATACAACATCATGATCTGGAAGGGAAAACTCGTGATCTTCGATGTTGCACAATCTGTGTTAACCAATCATCCCCTGGCTGATCAATTCCTGCAGAGAGACCTAGAAAACATACACAGATACTTCAAAAAGTTAGATTCAAGCGTGTTAACTGTGGAAGAGATGTACAAGAGGGTTACAGGTGGAAGGAAGTAAAGCTTACATCAAGATTCCGGGAGACCGCATCGGGGCTCTTGTTGGTCCAGATGGCAGTGTAAAAGCAGTCATCGAGAGGAAGCTGTCTGTTGGTTTGCAGGTGGACAGCGAATCTGGGGCTGTTCAGATAACTCTTCCATCAACATCCGAGGACCCAACTGTTCTCTTCAGAGCAAAAGAGGTGGTTACTGCTATAGGCAGAGGCTTCGCGCCAGACCATGCATTCAGGCTGCTTGACGATGACGAGATTGTGTTCGAGGTTATTGACCTTCGGGAGATTGTGGGCAAGTCTCCGTCTGACATGAAGCGGCTGAAAGGCAGAGTGATCGGAAAGGAAGGCAAAACCAGAAGAATAATTGAGGAGCTAAGCGAAGCAAACATTTCGGTTTACGGTCACACGATTTCGATAATTGGATACCCTGATCAAGCCGCAATTGCCCGAGAAGCTGTAACTATGCTAATCAGGGGAAGCCTCCACGGAACAGTTTACCGTTTTCTGAACAAAAAACGTAGAGAACTCAAGAAACAGAGACTGCAGCTCTGGGAACCAACATACCGAAGCCCGTCAGAAAAACCGCTGTAAAAGGGCACTGATTAGTTAACCTTTAAATTTTACAAAAACATTGAAATACTTATCATACCGAATTATGAATGACCCAGCCATGTTGCTACATATCATACAATGCCGTTCTGACGCGGTTCCTAGTCCAGAACACCGCGGAGGCGATGCAGAAGCAGTGAAAACAAGAATTTCAGCCCTTAGAAAAGCAAGGGTTGGTGGGAACCAGCCTTGGTGACTTTTCAGGAAATAAGCCCCGCAGACTTTTTCTATCGGAACCGAGACATAGCCGGTTTCACTAATCCTTCCCGTGCAATCTTTGTATCTGTCAGGGAGATTGTGGAGAACTCTCTCGATTCTGCCGACCAGATGAATGTTCCTCCAGAAGTGTACGTGCGATTGACTGAGGAGGACGGGGGCACTACTGCAACGGAGTCCGGAAATGGGGTATACCGGCTAATGGTCATGGACAATGGTTCTGGAATCGCGGCTCGTCACATTCCTGCAGCTTTTGGTCAGGTTTTGTTCGGTTCAAACTATACACTCAAACAATCCCGTGGAACTTTTGGTTTGGGTGGAAAAATGTCTATTCTTTATGGTCAGATTACCACCCACAAGCCAGTTCTCATCAGGTCCAGCACGGGTGGTTCCAAGATTTACGAGTTTAAGATGATGATAGACATCCAGCGGAACCGCCCCATCATCTTGGATCGTAAGACCCGAAGAAACAAGGAGCAGTGGCGTGGAACCATCGTTGAATATTCTCTAGAGGGCGACTACTACCGAGCAATGTCCAAGATTCTGGAATATCTGAAGCAGACGGCGCTGGTGACGCCCTACGCTGACATCAGATTCGTGGACCCTAAAGGCAGATTATACATGTTCAATCGAGCCACAACGAAGATGCCGCCTCCACCAACAGAAACGTTGGCGCATCCCTACGGCGTGGATGTTGAAACGATTCATCGTCTCATACGCGTCACTAATTGCCGAAACATGTTGGATTTTATGCGGAAACACTTTCACCGAGTCGGTCAAGGTACTTCCCTCAGTTTTTTGGATTTCGCGGGATTCATAAGAACAGCTGATCCGAAGAGACTGAAACCCGAAGATGTTGCTAAGCTTGTAGAAAAAAACAACAAGTCTAAGAAGTTTAGGAAATTTTTTGGAAAAATAGATGAAGAACAAATCATTGGCTCATTGAAGAAGACCAAAACTCAGAACATGCATGATTTCATGAAAGCCAACTTCCCGAACGTCGACAGGACCATTATTCTTCGTTTGCTTGCAGCCTCTGGTTTTGTTAGAACAAAAAACCCGAAGAAACTGAAGCCCAGCGAGATTGTGAGGCTTGTTCGGACGATGAAAAGATTCACTGATTTTCTTCCTCCGGACGCAAGTTGCCTATCGCCTTTGGGGGAGGACTTGTTGAGGGCGGGGATTCTTAAGGAGCTGAAGCCTGAGTTCATTGCGGTTTCTCAGAGGAAGCCTTCCACGTACGCTGGTCACCCCTTCATTGTGGAGACTGCTATAGCGTATGGTGGGGATATTCCGAAGAAGGATGATGTTGTTGTTTACCGTTTTGCGAACAAGATTCCGCTGTTGTATGATGAAGCCAGCGACGTTTCGGTGAAGGTAATCCGGTCAATAAACTGGAGAAGATACAAGGTTGCGCCGGGTATGCCTTTAGCTATTATGGTTCATCTTTGCAGCACAAAGGTTCCCTACAAGACTGTGGGTAAGGAGTATATTGCGGACCGCCCTGAGGTGAAGGCTGAAATTTTGAATGGCATCCGCGAAGTGGCTCGTCGATTGCAGACGTTTTTGACGAAGCGTGAGCATGTGGCTAAGGAGAAGAAACGGTTGTCGGTTTTCTCCAAGTATCTGCCTAAGATCGCCCGGTTTGCTACGGATTTGGCTGGAAAGACTGAAGAGCCTGACATTGAGTTGTTGTTGAAGAGTGTGAGGAAGTATGAAGAGGAAGGAGCCTGAGAGTTCAGCTAAAAAGAAGAAGGAAGAGGTTCTGGAGGATCTGAGGGGGTTTGGCGGTACCCTCTATGGTCAAATGGAGAAGGGTAAGTTTCCTTGGGTGGAGATGCCGAGTCGTTCCACCGAAAACATCTTCTACAGTCCTGATGTGCGGCAGTATATCTTGGGAGAAAAGAGCGTTAAGCGTACTGCTCGGAATATTCGTCACATTAAGCCCTTCACGCAGATGGTTTGGGCTGGTTTCTTTGCCAGCGAGCTTGTGAAAAACAGGAAAACTTCGACTCTCAGGGATGTGTATTATTCTGCTCAGGCTTATGAGATGTCTTTCAAGGATCAGCCGGAGTCCAACAATATACTCACTGACTTGGAGACTGCTACTGGTTTTGCTAGAGAGGACTTTAATGTCTTTCCTGAGGAGCGTTCAGCCCTTTTCGGCGATTTAACCATTGAGTATACTGTTCCGGGGTATGAGGGAAAACAGTTGAATATGACATCTCATCCTGACGGTGTCATGATTGGACCATCCGTCGTTTCTTCAGAGTTTGCTAAAAATGGCTGTGACAAGGTTATTGCCATCGAGAAGGGTGGTTTGTTCACTCGGTTTATTGAGGAGCGGGTTCATGAGAAGTATAATGCTCTTCTTGTTTTGACGGCTGGTCAGGCGCCTCGGGCGACTAGGCACTTTCTTCATCGGTTGAACAGGGAGCTGGAGCTTCCTGTCTATATTTTCACTGATGGTGACCCGTGGGGGATGCACATTGCCATGGTTATTATTTCGGGTTCAGCGAATGCGGCTCACCTTAGGGGTTTAACGACGCCTGATGCTAAGTGGAGTGGTGTTTATGCTACCGACATTGTTGACTATAAATTGCCTACTGATCCGTTGACGGAGGTGGATATTAAGCGGCTTCACGAGTTGGAGAAGGACCCAAGATACACGGGAGACCTGTGGAAGAGAGAGATTAAGATGTTTCTTAAGATTAAGAAGAAGGCGGAGCAAGAGGCTTTCAGCAGATACGGCTTAACCTATATTGTTGACGAGTATCTGCCAGCAAAACTGGACGAAATGGCTGATTAGCCACTTTAGGTTTAGAAGGTTAAGTGCTTTCAGCTTAGCCGTGTAGGCTATCCTTTCATGGCTTTCTGAATAGCATATCTGTATGTAGTTCTTGTTTCGAACACAAGTTTAATAATTTAATTATTTAGATTCATGCTTTCTTTCGGGAGCGTGTTATTTATGGGGAGGAATCCTGAATTCATTGTTTTCAATACACAAAAACAAGTTAGAAGAAAAGGAAGGGAGGCATTTGACAAAGTCCAAAAAAGTATTTGTGTGATTTGTTTATCGAAAGATGTTGCTCCAACATTTTGGGCGGTAGATGAATCTCTTAAAAAAGCCAGAAAAGAAGGGATAGCTTTTAGGCTGATTATAGAAAAACCTGTAAGTGAAAAAACATTCTCAGAAGTCATCCCACAGTACAATGGTCTAATCGAAGCCAAGTACTTGCCATCACTTCCTCCAGTTCACCTATCATTTTATGATAATACAGAAGTTTTTATTCGCACCAGAACAGAATCAAACAACGGAAAATTTCTCGTATTGTGGTCAAATAATTCCATTCTCATGATAATAGTTAGAAATTACTTTGAACTAATGTGGAATGCAGCAAAGGAAAAATAAAATGAAACAATACTCAGATTACACAAATTCAGCTAAACGAAATTCTTCATGCATTACATGCGGATCCTTATATTATTGGATTTTTTTAGGGGGATTTTCCACTCGCACGCTCATTCTCTAGAAATAATAAGTTATAAACTTCTTCCTGTGTGAGGTAACGTACAAGACTTTTTATTGTTCTACGCAGCTTCTTAGGAGAAGTCTACCACCGGCTCTCCTTATCCTTTGAGCTAACTTGTCATCTTTCCATCAAATTCGTTATGCCATAACGGAATATAATTATCTATGTTACAACGATTTGGTTGAACTGTTCTTGACTTTTTGAATAAACCATATTTCATAATCGAATGTTGATGTGAATGATTGAAAAATTTGCATGCTACAAGAAAGGGTTTGCTGAGGCTCCCACACGGCTGTTTGAGAGGAAACAAATGAAAAACCCAAATCCGCTAACTATCGTTTCGGGTTACTTTTCATTTCCTATGCTTTAGCCTTTTCAGCAGCAGATCATTAGGATTCAGTTTTAGTTTTTGAGGTTAATTGCATTCAAAAGAAATTCCATAAGATAATTAGTCAACTAAGTAATTATAACTTTAAATCTAATGACGTTAATTAGTTTTGACGTTAAACGCTGCTGGTGCCCTTTCGATGAAGATTAAAATTGATTATGTCAAATGCAGAGATTGCCGCTCATACACGTGTGTTGACTGTTGCGCCATGGCAGTCTTCAGCCTCCAAGAAAACAAGCCAGTGATAGTTGATTGGGACTCATGTACCCTATGCGGAATCTGCGAAGACCTGTGCCCACAGAAGGCAATAACCATCGAAAGATAGATGCAAAACATGGACTGCCAGAACAGCTTTTCAATGAACACTAAAGGTGACTATTTCCTGTTAAGGCATAAACAACAAAAGGGAGTTCAACATTAGAAATCACTCCGTAAAATGGAAATGATGACCCAAAATCATAAAATGGGCACTTCATTTCTGACAAGTCTAAGAGAGGGAAAGTAACAAGATGAAACTGGAAACCAAAATCAAGTCGGTCGAAGCTGAAATACAAGAAAACAAGCTTATTTTGCGATCAAAGACGCCGCTGAAAATCTTAAGCTCTGCTGTTCTGAATGGCGGTCTGCGGGAAGCGAACTGTATAGTGAGCGTGCATGTACCCGAAGAAACTGGTCTCGACATAGACGACAACGTTCACAGGGAAGCCGGAGACTTCCTGCGGGACGAAACAGCAAAACTGGGCATTCCTCAAGACCAACTTGTAGGAATAATGACCTCTGCTAAAATGAAAAACGTAGACATGGTAACCAGCAAATTTGAAGACATCACCTTAACCGCGATTGCCACTGCTGGAGTACATTTCGCAGCCACCGCTGGCGACGAAATTGCCTCAAAACAGAGCGCTTTTCCCATCACAAAATGGGGCACCATCAACATTATCGTGTTAGTTGACGGCGATCTAACAGATAGCTGCATGGTCAACACAATAAGCACAGCCGCAGAAGCTAAAACGGTTGCATTAAGAGAGCTGGACGTGAGGAGCCGTTTTTCCGGAGATGTCGCAACCGGAACTGTTACGGACAGCGTCGTGGTAGCTTGCACAAAAAGGGGAAGCAAAATAGCATATGCTGGAACTGCCACGCCGTTAGGTGAACTGGTTGGAAAATCTGTCCGAGAAGCAGTGAAAAAGGCTCTCCGCAACCAAGAAAACATAGTTTCCGATAGACCGCTTACACGGAGACTGAAGGAGAGAGGAATAACAGTTGAAAACATGACGACTCTTTTTTCACAAATTAGCTCTATCCTCGACGAGAACCCTGAAAAGCGGAAGCAGTTCATAAAAGAAGTTGAGCATGTTTTGTCTGACCAGAACATCGCAGCGCTAGTTATTGCAGGATTAAGGCTTGATGAAGATGCAAAGACAGGTTTAATTCCTGAGAATCCAGCCAACGAGTACGGTCGAAATTTTGTGCTCAGTAAAATTCTTCAGAAAGCCGTGACAGACTACCTGTCAAAAGAAAAAACAGCATACAGATATATCAGACCTGACTATCTCAGTTCAATTTTCGCAGAAAAAATGGGTTGGTTTACAAGAAGCATCCTTTCCGCCGTCATGTATTCTGTTTATTCAAATGTTATCACAGATCAGCCTGAAAAACAGAAAGAATGAAACAGCAAACACACAACAACATGCTGACTCATTTTTTCTACAACAGTAGCAAGGCTTAAATATCGTACTTCAGGTAGTTTCTCGCTCCTGAAGAGGAATTAGCTTTGAAGTTTGGAATGTTCATTTATGAGCCCACACCAGTCGAAGGATTCGACCTGCAAGTATACCGCCTTAAATCAGAAAGAGGAATCGTCGGAACCCCAAATCCCGAAATGACAACAAACATCGCCTGCTTCGGCGACAACAACATGGCAAGCAAACATCCCGACTGGGTTGCAATATCCAAAGATGGACCTGCACTACGAACAAACAAGAAATACAATTTCAGATGGGACATTGTCTGCAACCAAGAAAAACAAATGATCAATTACATGCTCGACATGATCGAAGACACGGCAGACAAAACCAAAGGAATAACCGTTAGCAGCATGCACATCGCAGACCACGGATTCTGTACATGCCACAGATGCAAAGAAGCACATGCAAAAAGCGGATTAGACTTGCTGGAGTGGAGAGCACAAACGGTCACAGACTTCATCAAGAGCGCCAAAGAACGAGTTAAGAATAAGCCATTCTATGTTGGATTACTTCCTGATCCGGTCAATGCGTATGAACGGTTTGGCTTGGACTTTGATGCGCTAGCTGAATATGCAACCGCCTTTGTTGTTCCACATTGGTCTAAGACTTATGCAACTCCATGGTATTTTGAGTCGCTGTCTCGGGCATTCAAAAAATTACTGAAGAAGCCAGTGTATCCAGGTCTCTATATACGTGGACCAGGAGATGACCCAAACGAACTTGAGAATCATACACAGATACTGAAGACAGCATGTCGTGTAGCAAGAACTGGAGTAGACGGACTCATTTTCCTAGCCGCAAACGCTACAATCATGAAAGATTTCCAGAAAGCTGCTGTTGCAGACGTGAAGCTCCGCGAAGAGCTTGATGGCTACGGGGGCAAACCGGTCTTAGACCTCATAGACAGATGGGAAAGCATACTCGCTTAACCATTATAACATGCGCCTTTTTGCGCACCCCTTTTATCCTTTTTTAGAATCCAAATTTTGTAATATTCATGCCAAGTTCAATTCTGATTTTTTCGGTTTTTCAGGGCTGAATTAGAAATCGGTTTCTATTTCTAGTCAGGATTTCTATGTTACGAATTTTTGGGGGTTTGAAGCAAAGCTTATATAATCTGCATCGAAGTATTTTGCATCTCTAAAACGAGGAATGAGGATGGAATTCGGCAATTACTTGTATGAACCAAAGAAAGTTGAAGGATTCGACTTTGACGTGTACCGACTGAAACCAGAAACAGGAAGACGCGGAACACCACAAAACAACATGTGGAACAACATCGCAGTTTTCGGAGACAACGTATCTGGCCGTGCACACCCAGAATGGATCTCTGAGTCAGCACGCGGACGAGGCGTACGGGGAAACAACCAGTATAACCTGCACTGGGATGTTCTCTGTCCAACAGTTCCGGAATTCAGAGCAGAGCAATTGGATTACATAGAGAAAACAGTTGAAGCAACAAACCAGCCGATCTTCTTGAACAGCTGGCATTTCGCTGACCATGGACACTGCACCTGCGAACGATGCAATAAGCTCTGGAAAAAGAGTGGACTCGATTGGTTTGAATGGCGTAACCAGACTATCACAGAATTCATCAAGGATGTAAAGGACCGCGTGAAAACAAAACTAGTACTAGCCGTGCTCCCAGACCCAGCAAATGCAGACCAGCGTTTCGGTATGGACTTCAAAGAACTCTATAAGATATGTGATGCATTCAACATTGTGATGTTCTCTCAGAACTATGCAACTTCATGGTATTGGGAAATGATTGCACGTGCTTTCAGGAGAATCTTCCCAGAGAAGCCAGTGTATTCTAACATCTACGTGTGTGGTCCAGGAGACGACCCCAACAATTGTCCGCCGGTTGAACAGCTGATCAGGGTCTCGGTCAGAGTGATGAGGACAGGAATTGATGGCATCATTTACTTGGCAGACGTGGCTGAGAATATGCGAAAATTCCAGAAGGCAGTGACTATGAAAGGCGAATACAGGGATTCATTAAGCGACTATGGCGGTCAAGCTGCGCTCGATCTGTTTAACAGATGGGACAAAATCGTAAAGTAAAGACGCGAATCTTCAAAGTAGGCTTCGGCCTTTTTTCTCTTTTTTTAACCTGCAAATAAAACAGCGTTTTTTCGAGTTTGCTGGCTAGTGGTTATTGCGTTTTGTATTTTCGAATTAATGCCACTATAGCTAGAATAATTACTGTGGAACCCAAAGCTGGAAGCGATGTTGCTAGAGTTAAGCCTATTGGAGTGAAGCTTAGGAAGAGTCCTGCTAGGGCGGTTATGGCGAAGCTTAATCCTATGGAAAAGGTGAATCTTTCGATCGTGTCCAATGCGGTTTCTCTGGGGAACAATGTTTCGGTTAGGCAATAGCCGGGCAGAAAGGCTACGAGAACGAAGGCGAATATGTACCGTATATATGATAGCGGTGTTCCGGTTTCGGGAAGCAACATGATTGAAGCGAAGGAAAGAAGGGATGTGCCTAGGGTAAGCCAGAACCAGCGGTTTGTTTTTGGAGACAGGAAGCTGATGAAGTTCTTATGTTGTGTTGGGTCTTCAAGGGACACGAGACCTTTTTTGTGGAGGCTCTTTACTTCTTTTTCTATGTCTTCTAGTGTAGCGTCAACTTGTTCTTGGACTAGCTGGACTAGTTCTTTCACGTTGGCTGGTTGCTTTGTCTCCAAGATGTCTAAGATGACTTTTTCGAGTGATGTCATTTGTGCATCAGCTTTCTTATTGGCGGGTTTACATAAAAGCGTAGTTCTCCAAGCCTGCTGATTGAGGGCTACAGAGAAGACTGAAAACAGTAAAAGCGAATGCGGTGAACCCGCTAACATGGCGTTAGGGCTAGAATTGTAAAAGAAAAAATAAAAGATGGGCATGCTAGCCCACAGAAATTGGTTTGTTTAGGGGGTTTAGCCGACTAGCTTGAAGAGCGGGTGCTTGCCTTCTTCGAGTGGTCGTGTGCCAAGCTCTGCGGTGGCAGTCAGTATGTATGTGTCAACTACTGCAACAGATGGGAAGACGAAGTCTGCGAATTCGATTGGGCCAAACATAATCCAGTCTGCTCCGATCATTGGCAGTATGGCGTTCTGTGCTGCGTCGACTGCTTTTTTGATGTCTTTCGGGAAGTTGCCTTTGACCCATCCGAGGGTGTCAGAGACGTTTCCGATGCCGGTTCCGACGGCTCCGCGGTCACCATACAGTTCTTTGATTAAATATATGGATCTGAGGCCTGCTCCTACGCCTATGCCCCATGCTGGCATAGCAGTGTCGATGAGAGCGCCCTCTATTCCCGCTTTTTCACCCATTTCTAGTATTCCTGGCAGAACATCGAGTTTGCCTTGGGTGGTGTCGTCTGTTGGGTTGTCACATAGGATAATGGATGCTTTTACGCCGCAGTCCTTCATGTTTTGTAGTTCTTCGTCTTTGACTCCTCTGTAGATGGAGTTGTTGATGAGTCTAGCTGATAGTCCGACTGAGTGTGCCCACTTGATTGTTTCCATTCTGAGCTTGGGGCTTATGGCGTCTATCTGTATTGGCGCTTCTGTTACTTCGGCGATGAAGCTGATGTAGTTTTGGAATGCGGGTACCGAAGTGCCTACAACATCCAAGATGAATGGGTTTGTTGTCATGTCAGAGAGCTCATCCATCCTGTTGATGAGAGCTTCTGCGCGTGCCTTGTCGAAAATTCCTTCCTTCTTATCTGTGACAATCTTGTGACCTATGTAAAAGATTGTGGCAGTAAGAGCGGTAGGAACCTCTCCAGGTTGACCTCCGACTTTGATGCCGCCAGCATTAATGATTTTCTGTTCCTTTTCAAACCTAAACATTCTAGCTCACTTTTCATTTTTTATGCGGAATATTTGCCGCCGAACTTACTTGCTAATAGCCGTCTTTGCGAGAGCTACAGCCTCTTCCCTAGTCTCGCCGAACAGAGCACCTATCGCGACAGCGTCATCTCTGTCTACGGCAGCGCCACCGATCATGACGGTGACTTTGCCTTTTAGGCCTGCAGCTTCGATGGCTGCCATCAGGTTGGGTATGTTGTTTTTGGCTGGTGAGGTGTTTATTGATACGGCTATGATGTTTGCGTTTACTTCTTTGGCTTTTTGGGCGAATGATTCTGCTGGTGCTTTTTTGCCTACATCATAGCATTTGAATTGGGCTTTTACTAGGGATTTTCGGACCATTTCTTTGGGGGTTAGGTGTACGTCTGGGTCGAGGGTGCCTATTACAACGATTCCTATTGGGTTTTCGGGTTCAGGCGGTTCTTTTTCCATCATAGATTTTAACCAAGACATTAAGATTACTTCCTTTTTTGTTGAGTAACTGGGGCTTTTATGGATAGACCCGCGTATAAGCTTTTTGTCGAAACATTATCGAGAGACAGTTTTTGGGTTTGGTTTCTTGAGCAAGCTTAAAAGAGCATTATGGAACATAGTTTGTTCTGGTCAAAATGTATTCGGTGAGGGCTCTGGTTGATTGTTAAGGGTTTGAAGGGCTTGTTTGGCTTTTTGACGATTTTGCCCTTTGGGATGGAGTCGATTGAGGCTTTGTCTAAGTACTTTTTTTTGTGTCCCCTTGTGGGTTTGGTGATTGGGCTGGTTGCTGGGGCAGTGGGTTTTGGGGCAGGTTTTGTTTTACCTGACCTGATTTGCGGTTTTCTTGTTTTGGCTAGCCTACAGCTTCTGACGGGTTTTCATCATCTGGATGGTCTTTTGGATTTTAGTGATGCTGCGATGGCTAGGGGCGATGCGAAGCGGAGGTTGGAGGTTATGCATGATATGTATACGGGTGCGGCTGCTGTGGCGTCTGGGGTTATTGTTCTTGCTTTGACGGGTTTGGCGTTTGGAAGTTTTTCTGGTTTGGACCTTTTGAAGGCGGCGGTTGTTGCTGAGGTTGTGGCTAAGGAGAGCATGGTTTTGACTGCATATTTTGGGAAGAAGCCGTGTTACAAGGGTTCGGGGTATTATGTGGTTGAGGCGATGGAGAATAAGCATGTTGAGGCGATTGTTTCGTGGGTTTTGTGTTCTGTGGTAGGTTTTGTTTTGGTTGGCGTCTGGTTTGTTTTTGTTCTTGCTGCTATGGCTGTTGCTGTGGCGGTTTTGACTGCTTACTCTAACAAGACTTTGGAGAGCGTAACAGGCGACGTTATGGGAGCCACCAACGAAATCAACAGGATGATCGCCCTAATCATGATACTTATAGTCATGGTCTAGAAGGTTAAGTACACAGTAGCTAGCGATTTCAGAAAAAGTACTGTCTTCAACAATGAACTGTTATTAGTCTCCTAATATGAACTGGGAAGTGGTTTGTGGTTTGGGAAAGCAATAAATTTCGTTCAACTGAAAGGGTAGTCATATCTGTTCCGAATGGTGGTTTACGACGAGACACAAGAGAACCCTGCTGCTCCTAGCCATATTCAGCGTTGCATTCCTCTATAGAGCAGCCATCATCTTCCACAACGAGTACCCGCCAAGCTCAGACATTGGACTGCACGGCAGCATCATAAACCTGATATTGGATGAGGGAACGCTGCCAAGCTGGAACCCATACCACATGGGAGGAGAACCACTCGCAACTCCCCCCGGATTCCACTTCTTCGTATCCATCCTGATTCTCTTAACAGGAATGCCCCTAATCCTTGCAGAACTCGTCACCGCCGCCTTCTTCAGCGCGTTCATGGTTTTTCCCGCATATCTAATATCCAAAAAGATTTGGAAAAGCAGCAGCGCAGGTTTACTGGCAGCCTTTTTTGCAACTGTTTCAGCATTAAGCCTCGAGATGATAAGCTGGGGAGGCTACACCAACATAGTGTCCCTTGCCATAATTGCAGTGATTTTCTATCTGTTTCTCAGGGACATCGATCAGCCAATCCACATCAACCTAGTGATAGGTGGGCTGCTCTTCGGAAGCCTCATCATAACTCACACATTCAGCCTATTCGTCTTTCTTCCAATCTTAGCGGTCTATTTTGTTTTGCTGCTGATAGGAAAGGCTCGGAAAAATAAGGAAATAAAAATCATGAACACCATTCGTTTCTTCGCTGTTTCAGCAACGCTGGGAATAGCAGCGATATCGCCGTGGCTACTGAGGGTCTTCAGCTTCTACATGGGCGCCTCATCGGAAGGAGCCCTCTTGGGAGGACTGGAAGACAACAGAAACATAATACTCGCAAACCGCACCGTCGACAGCATACTCCTGACTCTAATTGTTGTTATTATCCCAGCATTTTTCATGCTCAAAGCATCCAGAAAAAGATATGTTGACAGCGGGAGCCTGCTTCTGGTAGCATGGTTTCTTGTGCCAGTAGTTATGACCCAAGCCTACCTGTTTGGCGTATTCGTTGACTACTCAAGATTCATGTATTTCATAGACCTTCCCGGAATCCTGATAATATCAGCAGGCTTATTCTACCTTTTCCGATACACATCAATTGCCATCACAAAATTCTCAAGAATCAAATGGAACAGGATCAAACAATTAGTTCCTGTAGCAGTTTTTATCTCAAGCATCTTCATATTCATTGTTGTTTCGCCATGGTCTATCTTTCCAGAAGACGCAATGGTACGAGTGGAATTTTACACGACAATACAGAAGCCTGAAGCAACTGCACTGGACTGGATTCACAACAGAACCCCAGAAAATTCTGTTCTCGTCGCCGATCACCTTTACGGATGGTGGCTCTCAGGAATTGGCGAAAGAACCACCCTCAGCGCAGCAGGTTTAGAGTTCCTCATTTACTCTCACGAGCTGGAGGTTGCCAAATCAGCGCGGCTTCTCCTAGACACGGACTACTACATTGACAACGGCTTAATCCAAGTTAGAGAGGATGGACCATACTTTTTACGTCACAACCCTTGTTTCAGCATAGAAACATGGAGCGGAGAATCCTATTCAATGTTAAATTTCCAAGACAACGGAACCATATTTTTCTACTACAAAATTGACAATTACGGAAAAAGAGCCTACGGAAACACAACATTAGCAGACATGAAACTGATCGAAACACCAATATTATCGGAGGACGAAAACTCGGCAAACTTGACAATAACACGCGAAAACGATTTGTTCACAGTCAACAAAACATTGACAGTCCAGCGTGGAGCAAGATTCGCTGAACTATCATATGAAGTAAAGACCAAAAACGTTCAAACCAACATCTTCAATATTTGGGTCCCAATTTACACCATAGAAGGCAACGTGACAATAGACCAGACGACGCCGATGTTTGGAATTTACGACCCAGCCCAGAAAGTGTGTGGACAGGTAATCTTCAATGAAGACCTTCCCGCAGAAATCAACCAAAGAGAGAGCCCCAGCAGGGTCGAAATGCTTTATAGGCATCCATGGAACAGGGATATAAACATCAAAATTCTTGTCGGCGTTTTCGACACTAAAAAACTGAGCTACCCTGATCAAGTTATAGACAAATATTATGAACTCGCCAACTCTACCCTAAAAAACGTAACCCGCGATCCGCTCATCACATGGGATTACACAAAAATGATTGAAGAATACGATGTTTCGTACGTGACGTGCAGAGATCAGAGAACATACTCAAAATTCTCGGAAGACCCACAATTTAGGCTGGTGTTCAATGGAGGAACAGTCGCAGTTTTTCAGGTAGTAAACTGAAAACTGGAGACCATTTCTATGAGCTGCAGGATTTTGAGTTCACACTTGCAATAGCTTCCAGTAGCTCATTTAACTCATTAACAGTTACATGCTTCACTGAATACAGCACCCCACTGAATACTCTAGAGTGGGGCACAATTTAGTTCCACGGATTAGAACAGAGTGTTCGGGTTCCAGAACATTTCCTGCGCCGATGCCCTTCTTCATGAAAGGTTAACGTTTCTTTGATAACCTAAGAAGAATTTTGGAAACCAGCCTCTTTCTTTGGAGGTTTATTTTCAGGGTTCCAGTTTCCATACAATTTAAGCAGATGTTAAAATCGCAGGTTAAATTGTCATGAAAAACAAACTTGCAGGGATACGCGGCTTTAACTTCATCGCCGCAACAATCACAAAACAGATGCTTCATGACTTCAACCTTAAGAAGCAAGAGACGACAAATCTTAAAAGGAAAGTTTCTTGCGCAAAAATGTTAGTAAAACTGATGTATTTCCGAATATCGATATATGATGCAAGTGCGTATTAGAGCATGATTTAGTTTGTGATTAGCAAAAGCCTCCTCAGTAAAATCTTGATAATTCTAAGCGTGGTTCCCCTAGGATTCTTAATCTACACCCTGACTAGCCTAGAAGAATTGAAGATTACAATCTCACATCCCAGAGTAATAGTGGAGCTTTCAATATTCTTAATTCTCCTCTTAACAGGCTTTCGTTTAAGACAAGCCAAATAACAAATGAAAAAATTACGGAAGAGGTCCAACTACAAATGAAAACTGGATATTTTTATAGGCTAATCACATTAATCATGTACTCTTGACACCCAGCAGCTTGGAGGGTAATTGGTGCAAAAGACAAAGCTATCCACTATTGAACTGGTTTTCGTCCTAATCGCCGCCTCAGCCCTCTTCGTTGTCACAGTTCAGCAGATGTCCACAGACGGAATTCTCCCCGGAAACGACCCCGCCGTACACCTTGGAAAGGCAAAACAAATCGTAATGGACGAGAGGGTCAGCTACAGCGAAGTCGCATGGTACCCACCCCTCTTCCACACCATTGTAGCCATGCTCCAAATTTTTGCAGGAACCCTTGACGTCATGGCAGCAGCTTTCCTACTAAAAATGCTGATTGCAACCTTCAACGTGCTAATCCTGTTGAGCACGTATCTGCTGAGCCGAAAACTTTTTGGAACAGGCGTCGCCGTTGTTTCAGCAGTCTTCACAATTCTGTCAGTTCCGCTTTTTGAGATGATTTTCTGGGGAGGCTACGCAAACTTCATGGGTTTAGCCTATATCGCCTTCGTTTTTTACGTAATAAACAAGGACTTAGGAGTTACTGTTAAAACATTCCTACTGTTTTTGGGAACCTTCACTCTTGTGCTGTCCCATCAACTTACCGCCTTTGTTTTCGTTCTGATTTTTGTTCCAGCATTCTTCATCAGCTCCATCGGATCAAAACGAAAACTCATAGCTTTTCTCGCCGTGGTTGTGGGGGGCGGCTTAGCCCTGATGGCATGGTATGCAAGGATTCTAATTGAATACGCTGACATCGTGATACAACATGTCTTCTTTACGATGGAAGAGAACGTTTACCTCATCTCCTCAGTTAGGCTTGATTTTCTGATCGAAACCCTTGGGGCAACCCTCTTCCTAGCTTTAGCAGGCATCCCACTGATGTTCATCATACTAAAGAAGAAAAAATCATTGAAGGACTCAATACTGATAGTTTTTTGGTTTGCTGTTCCCTTCCTTTTGGCAGAATCATTCCTGTTTGGAATTCAATTGCCATACAACCGTTTCATCTACTTTTTTGCCACACCAATAGCAATTCTCTCAGGCGTGACAGTTTTTAGCCTCACAAAGTTACCCGCATTTCTGGAATCAAAAGTATTTTCGAAAATAACAAAAAAAAATATTCCATTGAATGCTGCCAAGATGCTGATTCTGGCGCTAATCTTTTCCCTATTCTTTTTCCAACTTTATGTCTTCGCTCAAAGAACTGAAACTTACCCACAATATTACGAAAGAGCATCAATCGCCAGCTACAACTCTGGACTGTGGGTAAAGCAGCATTCAAATCCGGACGGCACAGTGATTACCACGAGAAGCCCCGGATCGTGGTTCTACATTTTTTCAGACCACCGCACCATACAAGAAACAGATCCCATTATCGCAAGAAGTGCCGTAGCCGAAGCACTGCTGTACAGCTTTCATGAAATGGACAACTCTTTCACTCTAACGCGAGAGTTTGACCCGGTAAGCCCAAGCGCTGGTCAGGCAATATATGTTTCACGTTTCAACATTTGGAAGAAGGCTATGAGTATTCCCAACAGCCAAGCCAGCTTCATCTACGTTAATCCTTTCGGTTTATGGATAAAGATTCCCCTCTCCGAAACTGAAGAAAACATTTACTGGCGACAAAACTCCACAGACAAGGCACAACTGGTCACCGAATATACTCACGAGCTCTTTACTGTCGAAAAGGTGGTTACATTCTCAAGTAACAGCTCTGCAGTGGACATTGAATGGAACATTGAGGCACATCAAAAGTTGGCAAGCGTCAAACTGGCACTAACCAATTACATGGAGCCTTCATTCGATT
>Ga0307380_10003968_pt1 | contig 20192 bp, 18 predicted proteins | sample UN3MG_FD_202239 | JGI IMG/M metagenome (GOLD analysis project Ga0307380, IMG submission 202239) | Soil microbial communities from Risofladan, Vaasa, Finland - UN-3 | ecosystem: Environmental > Terrestrial > Soil > Coastal area > Acid sulfate soil | place: Finland: Risofladan, Vaasa | collected... | reverse complement strand
CTCCTCTATTTCAGCACGAGAGGGTCCGCCCTCTCCTGACTCTTAGCATACCAGTCTCTCTATCGCTGGCTGCACGCCGCGGAGCGCGGCGAGATGGGCGAGAACAAGAGCACGCGGGAAAGCCGGAGGAAGACCCCGGCGGAGATCGCGCGGCTGATCTGGGACATCTTCGAGGCCAACCCGCATTTCGGCCGCCACCGCATTGCCATGACCCTGTGGGCGCTGCGCCTCTTCGTGGCTGCCTCGACCGTCAGGAACGTGCTGCTGCGCCCGGCACCCCCGAAGGCGCCGGCGGCGGCAGCGGTCAAGGTCGCTACCACCAAGCCGCGGCAGATCGTCGCCCGCTATCCCAACCACGTCTGGAGCGTGGATCGCACGCGGGTATGGCGCTGGCGCATCTGGCCCACGTGGGTCTTGGTGGGCATCGATCACTACTCCCGGTTGGTGACCACGACCTGCCCGCTGGAAGGTCCGAATGCCGCCTGTCCTGAGCCTGTCGAAGGGGTTGGGTCACGACTGCGCTGGAATCGGCATTTGCCCGCTGCGGCGCGCCCAGGTACATCATCACCGACCAGGAGTCAGTGTTCACAAGTGGCGCATTCGCTGAATTGAAAGAGCGCTGGGGATTCAAGCAGCGCTTCGGCGCCGTCGGGAAACATGGCTCTGTCGCAGTCACTGAACGGGTGATCAAGACGCTGAAGTACGAATGGCTGCACCGGGTGCCCGTCATTCGCGGGCTCGATCACCTGAGCGGACTGCTCGATGACTTCGGTGCCTGGTACAACGACTATCGGGGGCACATGACCTTGGGCGGCGCCACACCCACTGTGATCCATCAGAGCCAGGGGTGGCAGAAGCCGGAGCGCTCGGCCAAGGTGCTGCCACCAAACATTGAGCGCCGGGTTTTCGCCGACACGCGAGTCACCGCATACTGGTTGGCCGAATAGTCGCTCTTCCTCTGTCCGGCCCGCTTCGATCCGGCCGCCGAGCTTTCAAACACGCCTCGGTCCGAAAGATTGCGCCGTCGGCAACCGCATGCGGGCTTCGCCTCGTTGCTTTGATCGCCGTTCTCGGCTCGGCAGCTACGGGTTTCCCGCCGCGTCGCCCAGGCGAGGGCCTGAGTCCAAGGCTTCTCCCGCCTTCCACCCGTATCCCAAAGCTACGTGACAAGCGCAGCCTGACCCGAAGGAGCGTGTCAGTACTCACCGGCGCCCAGCAGGCCAGTTAAGCGCAAGGGACAAGGCGATAAGGCCTACTGCAAACACCCCCCAGTGATACTGGACGAGAAGACTAGGAAAGACGGTTGGGACGAACCCGACTAGCATATTGTATATCCAAAAGGCAGCGAAAAGCCTCTTCAATGCGACACTCGGAGGAACCATGGCCGCTGGTCCTATGACGACCTTGCGGACGGGGCGGGATTTTGCTGCTTCGATGAGGACTCTCAGCTTGCTCTCAATTTCCGCTTTCTCAGGGTCCTTCCCCCAGTACGACGTGGCCAATCGACGTTGTACTTCTTTTAGAGCATCCACCGCAGTGATTCTTCTTCTGAGGATGACATTGTTATCAATCCATTCCTGCACCTCCTCTAATGTAAGGCTGCAATCCCGGATGCCAGACTGAATGTAGACAAGCAGTTCTTCTCTTTCTCTGGCAAACCTCCTTCGTCTCACATCGATGCGCCATTGCAGCAAGGGAATGCCGACGCCGACAATGCTCGCCACGATACGGGCTACGTCGCCTGTCGCCATGGCCTTGATGTCTCCCTTCATCGGAATCTCGTCGCCGCGAATGCTCGCGTCCTGAGAGTATCATTGGCTTCGACAAGAGGCCGACACGACCTGCCGCCTGAGGATCGGGCAACTGCAAAGAGAAGCGTGCACACGCTGTAGATGCAGGGGAAACCACCATGCTGTCGAATAGTTCGGATTTAGGCCGGTATCACCGAGAGGAGACCGCCGTGGAACCATCGTTTGTTCCAAATGAGTCGCTCACGCGCACTGATTCTCGGCGTGCCATGGGCAGGGTACTTCTCGCGCTTGGTTTCATCCTCTTCGGCTCTCTCTTTGCAGCTCCAGCGAATGCACAAAACGAAGTACAGTTATGGTTGACGCTTGGGGAGAGGGAGCCGACGATCGCGTCATCGGAGTTGTTGGCACGAGTCAGTGATCGCCACAAGGGTGATTTCATTGACGCGCAAGACGAGCGAGATAGGTTGGTTGAACACCAAGGCACGATTCTGCGTTTGGTGCAGCAGTTCGAGAACTCCTACAACCGAGAGCGCAGTCCTGACGACCACATACGCATCACCATACAGTTCATCTCCTGGAGTCGGGCCGCTTTTGCGCTTGACTGGGCGGTGAAGCACCGGGGCGACCGGCCAGACGTGGTTCAGATGCCATCTACATGGACGGCCTGTTATGCAGAACAAGGGCTCCTTCTCCCCATCCGCGACCTGGCGCAAGATGTCGCTGCTTACATAAACTACCCACGGGCGAGTCTCGAAAGCTGCTGGCCGGCTGACAAAGCGGACACTCCCTATGCGTTACCTTGGTCTATTGACTGTCGAATCTATTACTACAACGTAGCCGATTTCGCAGGGGCAGGATACAGTACTGCCGCTGAAGTCAAGCAAGCTTTCATGGGGCTGGATGACCTCCGCAAGGCGTGTCGGCAGGTGAGGAGACTAAACCGACCAAGGCCTGTCTTTGATCTGGCTACTGCCGATGATTGGACGATCATCCACGATGCTGCTCCTTGGATCTGGCGGCGAGGGGGTGCCTACGTCCGTCTCGGGCAAAAGGGGTGGGAATCAGGATTGGCGGATGTGGCTACTCGTGAGGGCTTGTTTGACTACATCGAATTCGCAATGGAATTCGCCGACCTTCCCAAGTCACCCGAGGATGCGCGAACCGGAGCGGAAGTGGACGACGATTTCTACAAGCGGGGCGGAGCATCTCTGATCAGCACAGGGCAATGGCTCGTCAGACGCATTCGGAGCCTGCCCGACCGAGGTGACGAGCGTTTCGGGACTGTCGCCCCCTGTTTCTCTGACCGCCACCTTCCATTGACCTATCTCGGCGGCTCTCATCTTGCGCTTGTGTCCAAGGATGGTAGGACTCCTGCTTCGCTGAGAGCTGCGAGAGCGTTGGTCACACGCCTCACTGCCGACCCTGAACTGGCTTTCGAGTATGGCTACGCCTCCGGATATAGCCCCGCATTGCGCGGTACACTCGATAGATTGGCAACTAAGGATTCCCTCTACCTCGCCGCTGCCGAGGCCGTCAATTTCGCCCAGGAGCAGCACTACCCATCTATTCCCCAGTGGCGGGATATCGAGGAGAAACTCAAGGGCATTCTGCACCGGGTGTGGCTGAAGGCAGGGGAATACCATGCGATGGACCCAATGCAACCAGATCTAGCTGTAAAAAAAGCCAGACGAGAGATTAACCAGATCCTCGATGACGGGCACTTTCAGATTGAGGTGATTCTGAAAGGGTGGCCGCGGGCATTCTGGGAGAAGTGGGGCGGCCGGATTCTTCTTGGCTTAGCATTCGTCTTCATGATTCTCGTGGGAGTATTATTCTGGCTGTGGCGCTTCCAGCCTTGCCAGCGTCCGCCTGTTGGTACTACGGGCACTAGCGGACGGCCCTCGAGAGAGAGCGGTGCATCTACAGCCGGATAAGAGAGGGGAAGATTCATGACAGTAATCCTGCGGGTACGTAGACTGCTGATTGCCGCTATCTGCCTTGTTGCTGCCATGTCCGGCGGCCGGACGGCGCCCGCCCCGCGAGGAGACGGAGTCGTCCACGTCTTGGATGACTTCAACGATGCCAACATGTCGTTCAACGACTTCTGTGGCAACTGGGGGGCGCTGAATTCAGACCCGAAAGGGGAGTGCGTATCGCTGTCGTTCGACCCCCGTGTCCGCCGCGGCCAGCAGGGATACGCGCTGGAAGTGTCGTTTACCCTGCCGCTCCAGGGGTTCTGCGGCTTCTGGGAATCCCTGGCTGGACACATCGAAGATCGCAGACGGGACCTCGATCTCACGCACTACCGCGAAATCCGCTTCTGGGTTCGCAGCAGCGGCGCGACCTCGGAGCCCTACTCGCTGAAGGTGGAATTGAAGCAGAACGTCGCCACTGGTGATTCGTTCGACTACACGGCCTATTGCAGGGTTCGGATTGACGCCTCGAACAAGGAATGGACGCTGGTGTCGCTGGACGCCGACCTCACCAACGGCAGCGTCTGGCACTATAATCGCTTCAAACCCGATCCCCGGCATGTCAAACAGATGGTGTTTGTCCTTGAGGGTACGCGCAACCCGCCTGAAGGCCACTTCTGGATAGATGACGTCGAGTTTGCCTCCAAGGGAGAGTCGCCCTTCATGCTCTCGGGTCACAGCGATGACGAGTTCCTGAACCTGGTCGAAGAGAAGACGTTTCGATATTTCGTTGATTTCGCCGATCCTGACACCGGGCTCGTTCAGGATCGGGCCACCTTTCATGATCTCGCCTCGACAGCGGCGACGGGCTTCGGGTTGGCGGCGCTGTGCGTGGGCGCCGATCGCGGATGGGTGACCCGAGCCGAGGCCGCCAGTAGGGTGCAACACACTTTACGTTCTCTCCTGTCTGGGAAGCAAGGTCCAGAGCCCAGCGGATGCATGGGTTACCGCGGATTCTTCTACCATTTTCTCGACGCAAAAACCGGCTTGCGCAAGGACAAGGGCAGCGAACTCAGTCCGGTGGACACGGCCCTGCTGATGATGGGTGTGCTCACATGTAAGGAGTACTTCGCCGACACTCCGACCATAACCACGCTCGCCGACCAGCTGTATCGCAGGGTGGAGTGGGACTGGATGCTGGACCCGGCTGTGAATCAGTTCAATCTCGCCTGGTCGCCGGAACAGGTGGAGAAGGACGAAGTTGCAGGGAGCCCGCGCCCCGGCTTCACATCAGGCCATTGGGACTACTACACGGACGAAGCTATGCTGATCTGTCTGCTGGCTATCGGTTCTCCCTCCCACAGGGTAGAGCCGGGGGTATTCTACTCCTGGCGCCGAGAGCGTGGGAGTTATGGCCCCTATCACTTCATCAGATCCTGGAATGGCTCGCTCTTCATTCATTTCTTCGCGCATGTCTGGCTGGACCTGCGCGAGCTTGGGCCGGACCATCACCCGACCACGCCCGTAGACTGGTGGCGCAACTCGCTCCAGGCCGTGCAGGCCAACCGCCGGTTCTGCATTGATCACGCGGCGAGCGTCGGCGGCGACAGCGCCCAAGGGTACCTGACCTATGACGAAACAAGTTGGGGCCTGACGGCGTGCGAGGGCCCCGACCGGTCTTACCGCGCATATGGTGCCCCACAGGCCGAAGGGATGAACTTCGCGTCCGACGGCACGGTGGCCCCTTACGGCGCGGGCAGCAGCATCCTCTTCACGCCGACGGAATCCATCGCGGCGCTTAGGCATTACTTCCGCGACACGGCTCTGTGGAGCTACCGCTTCGGCTTCGGCGACGCCTACAATCTAGGGCGCCGAGGCGACCAGCGCGAGCCCTGGTATCACCACAACTATTTCGGCATTGACCAGGGGCCGATGTTGCTGGCAATCGAGAACTACCGCTCAGGGCTGATCTGGAAGACGGTGGCACGCAGCGAGCCGCTCTCCCGTGCCATCGTCGCGGTCTGGGGCGATGCCGCACGATGACAATTGACATATTTGGAAAGGAAGGAAACAGCATGATCGTCACACGTGTCTTACCGGCAGTTCTCGTGGTCTGCCTGCTCGTTGGTCTGGGTGCAGTCTCCGCCGGCGCGGACGAACGGTCGCCATACGCGGGGGTCGAGCATCAGGCGTATGGCGACTTTGCCTACCGCACCACCAACCTCTACCTGACCTCCTATGACTACCACGCCGTATCCGGCTGGGCTGAAAGCCGCTGGATTCTGGGAACCTGGGAGAATGCCCGCGCCCGGGTTCGCCCGTATGTCAAGACGACGCTCGCCGCCAGCGAGCACAGCCTGCCGTGGGAGAACACGGCCGTCGTTGGCGCCGGCATCGAGTATCGGCCGTGGGTGAATGATAAAGGCCTCGAACGACCGGGGTTGAGTTGGATCAAGTCGCTGCGCGCCTACGTGGAGTATGTAAGCCTGTCTTCCCTGAAGGAGAAGACGACTTCCCCCACCGAGGATCTGCGTGTCGGCATTGATCTCTGGCGGGAACGCGGGCTGGATCCCCGTAGGGAGTACGCCAACGGCACCTATGAGTTTGCGCCGCAGTGGGCCGAACTCTATGGCAACCTGGCCTACCAGAAAACGAATCTCTTCATGCGCGATTACCGGAGCCTCGTGTTCACCACCTCGGTACGAGCGGGCGCCAGGGCGCCCCGGTTGCGGGGAGATCTCTCTCTCATGCCGTACGCGATGGCCCAGGTGGACGCGGCGGAGCGTCCTTTCTTCTGGCAGAATCGGTTGCTACTTGGCACTGGAGTGCGGATTATGCCGTTCCAGCACAGCAGTTCGCCTTATCTCAATAAGACAAAACTCTATGTCGAATACCTGCGCGTGGCGGACTACCTGAAGGACAAGCCCGCCGCCGGGACGGTGCCCAAGGACGACTTCCGCGTGGGCGTGGCCTTTACTCTGAACCGCAAGTAACGCCCGGCGGCTACTGGATAGGATAGGCGGTGAGCCTGGGGGAGGACTTCAAATGCGGCGATGGACCGTTTGGGGATGGCGCAGTGCGTCTGCGATGGCGCTGCTGGTCGCCGCGCCTGCAGGCTGCTTAGGGCAAAGCCGGCGAACCGCCTCAGCGGTCGAAGCCCGTTCGGTCGAGGCGCAGCCGCTCGGGCCGGAGGCGGCCGTGCCCAGGCGGCAAGTGGAGCTCGGCGTGGTCCGCGGCGTCAACATAGCGTCGTGGACCGCGGGTGAGTTGCCGGTGGCGACGAGCTGGATGCCGCAGACCTACCGCAACTCGCAAGCCATCACTGGCGCGATGATCGAGGCCAATTCGGATAGCTTCCGCAGGCGTGGATGCCTTCGCCTTGACGTCGACCTCGTCGGCCGCAGCGACAATAAGCGGCTGGGTGAGATGTTCGTCGATCTTCGCTACCCGCCGATTTACGAGGCGGCCCGGCGCTTTCAGGCCCCGGTGAATCTCGAAGGCAAGCTCATCTATTGCATGGTCTTCTGCCCAAGGGGCAGTGGCGGGAGCCCCGACGCGCCGAGCGGGTTGCAGCTATTCGCCAAGAGCATCAGCCCCGAGAACGGCAAGGAAACCTGGCACAACTTCTACGGCAACTGGCACAACATCTGGACAGTGCGCCCGCTGTGGCATCGCGATCCTCGACTCGGCGACGTGTTAGAGGGGACGTGGAGTCTGATTGTCGCTGCGCCGGGACGCGAGAAGCCTCCTTTCGGGATCCGCGACGACGATTTTGACCCGACCCAAGTCGTCGCCCTGGGGCTAAAGATTGGCCTCAACGACAAGTATGGCGGGGACTACCACGGTACGTTGTTGGTTGACCAGTTCGGCTGGGGCACGCCCGGCCCAAACCCGCTGTCTACGGGCGCGATCGGTGTCCACTCCCAAGCCGACTATGCCACCTTCTTCAAGGACTTTTGTCAACCGGAGTGCACTTTCGATTTCGAGACTACATCCACGCCGGTAGCCGAGCTCAGGCAGCACAACTATACCTGCCTCTCTATCGTAGTCACCCAATACATGGATGGCCGTGAGTCAAATGCGATCGGCCCCGACCCCGCCAAGACCAACTCCGACGCTGAGGTCGAGGCGCTCATCACCGCGGCTCAGCGTGAAGGGCTGCAGGTCTTTCTCAAGCCCCACGTGGACGTCGCGGATGGCACCTGGAGAGGTAACATTGCCCCCAAAGACCGCACAGCGTGGTTCAGCAGTTACACCACGTTCATCACGCACTATGCGCGCCTGGCGGAGAAGCACCGCTTGCCACTGCTGGCCGTGGGCACCGAGTTTCGCAGTCTCCAGGGCCCGAACTATCGCGAGCAGTGGGCGCAGGTAATCAGAGAAGTGAGAAAGGTCTTCGGCGGCCGGTTGACCTACTGTGCCAACTGGGACGACTACCAGGACGTTTCGTTCTGGCAGGAGGTTGATCTGCTGGGCATTGACGCCTACTTTCCGATTAGCGACGAGCGCGACCCGACGCTTGAGCAGCTAGTACAAGGATGGAGCCAGTTTCGCCACCACGGCCAAATGCGCAACTGGAAGCAAGAGCTGGCCGATTTCCATGCCAAAGTGGGCCGACCGATTCTGTTCACGGAATTGGGATACAGAAGCATCGATTGTGCCGCCAGCCGGCCATGGGACTACCGGGAAGACAGGCCGATCAATGAGGCGCTACAAGAGCGCTGCTTCCAGGCTGTAGTCAAGGCCTTGGGGCAGGAGAAGTGGTTCCAGGGCTTCCTGATTTGGCTGTGGTCTCCCCGGATGGACGTCGGTGGGCCACTGGATACGGGCTTCACTACTCAACACAAGCAGGCTCTATCGCTCTTCGAAGGACCAAGCGATTTGCAGTGACGCACACTGGTTTCTGATCTCTTGAAGCACCGAGTTCTCGGCAATGCCCATGGCACGAGGGCGATGATTTCACAGTGGGGTAGCAGCGCATGAACACCAGAGGGAAGTCAAGGCGGGATGTCAGCGGCATCTGGGCGCTTGCAGCTGCGGCAGTGTTGGTTCTCACCGCCGCGAACTGCCAGGCACAGTCGGCGCCGATTGACCAGAGCGAAAGCAAGGCATATGAGTTCCTGGCGCAGCAATTGGATCGGTCCTCCGATTTCTATGCATATTCAGACAAAGGCGCGCCGGGGAACCACTTCCCGCCGAAGGGTTGGATGGGCGATTACGGAGACATTCGCATGGATGAGGGTTGTCAGATCAACCCACATCGCGGCGGAAGCTGCATCTCGCTGACGTACACCGCGGCACGCACCCGAGGCAAGGGCTGGGCCGGCGTGTACTGGCACCTGCACTGGGGCGACGGCCGAGCCGGCTATGACTTGCGCCCGGCAACGAAGGTCACCTTCTGGGCGCGAGGCGAGAGGGGCGGCGAGCTTGCGGAATTCAAAGCCGGCGGTATCGAGGGCGAGTTTCCTGACTCACTGAGACCGGTACGGACTACCGAGCCCGAACGGATCCGGCTGACTCGGGAGTGGAGGCAATACGAGATTGATCTGAAAGGCGCCAACCTGTCACACGTGGTCGGCGGCTTCTGTTGGGTGACGAACGATACTCAGAACCCCTCCGGCTGCACCATCTATCTAGATGACATTCGTTACGAGGGCGCTCGGAAGCTACACCTGGCGCAGAGCTACGTCCCCCTGCCCGTACCGGAGGATGATGCGCTACGCAACGTCGCCTTCACTTATGACAATGCGCTCGCGCTGTTGGCATTTATTGCTCGTGGTAACGGCGAGGATCAACGGCGCGCAGGTTTGATCGCTGACAGCTTGGTGGCGGCCGCGCAACATGATCCGGATTTCAACGACGGGCGTTTGCGCAATGCCTACTGCGCGGATGAACTCTTTGACGTGGATGGCAAAGCCCGTTACCAGCCGGGAGATGCGGAGGCTGCGGGTACCAGCAGCGGCAACGTGGCTTGGGCGATGATCGCCCTGCTCGCCTATCACAAGATCGGTGGAGGCGCCGAATACCTCGCCACGGCAAAGAAGTTGGGTGAATGGATCGAGACCAACTGCCGCGATTCCAGAGAAGCTGGGGGCTATACAGCCGGTTACGCCGGATACGCCCCGAAGCAGACCAAGCTGGCCTACAAGTCCACCGAGCACAACATTGACCTCTATGTCGCCTTCTCGCTGCTGGCGGATGCCACCGGGGAGCAGTATTGGCGTGAGCGTGCGGCGGCCGCCGAGAGATTCGTTGCATCCATGTGGGATACTCAGGCCGGCCACTATTGGACCGGCACCCTGCTGGACGGCGAAACGACAAACCGAGATGTGATTCCAATGGACGTGCAGTGTTGGGCGCTGCTGGCACTGGGCCGGAACAAGGAGCGCGAGCGGTGCCTGCGCTGGATCGAGGACAACTGCCGGGTGCAGACCGACCGGTTTCAAGGCTTTGCTTTCCAGTCGGTGACCGGAAAGCCTTCGGCTGATCCCGCACGCGGCATCTGGGCGGAGGGAACCGCACAGGCTTGCTGCGCTTACCGGCAGGTGGGCGAAGCGGCCGCCGCCGAGCAGCGTATTGCTGACCTCGAGCGCATTCAGAAGTCGGCCCAGAACACAGACGGCCAAGGTCTGGTCGCTGCGATCCCGGACGGCCTGGATACTGGCTTCGGGTGGAAATACTTCACCCGCCTTCACCTGGGGGCGACGTCCTGGTATGTCTTTGCAGCGCGTGGTTTCAACCCGTATTGGCAGGTCAGCTTCTCCACCGGAGTTCGGCAGTAGCTAACAACGTTGGCGTCAAGGGTGGAGGGCATCACCCACTGGACGCCGGGAGGATCACCGTGTCGCTAGCAAGTGTTCGCAGGCTGTCTGCTATTCTGATCACGCTGGGCCTTGCCCTGATGGCAGGCTTCTGTGCTGCGGCATCCGAAGAGAAGCCTTCGAGTCGGGTTGCAGAACTGAGTGCCAACCAGCGGGCATTTCTGGCGGGAGCGGTACTTGGCGATAACGCGATGTGGATCACCGCGGGTTGTTCGCTAAGCGTCGAGAAGCAAGTCCTCTTTCAGAGGACCCTGACAAGTCTCGGCCTACCCGAAAAGGAGATTGCGGAAGCGGCGCGCTCATTGCGCCAATCGGCCGAAAGCGCGCAATCCGGCAATCTCCTTGCGGCAAGGGACAGCAGTGATGAAGCTCAGGCCAAAATCATCCAATCCATCAGGTCAGCCAAGGGCGAACAAGCGTCACACCATGTTCGTTTCGGTTCATGTGTGATGTTGGCGGCTGAACTGGCTCAGACTGCCGAGCAAACCTTCTGCTCCGATCCTTCGAACGCGTTGATGACAACGGGACGAAGCCTGGCAGTCTTGAGCCAATTGGCTGAGTCCGACATCGAGCGAGCCACCTCCGGGCTGCACTTGTCGAAAGAGGTCACGTCCCGCATTGACGCAGTCCGCGAGAAGGCGCGGCCTGTCATTGCCACGGCCGAGCAGGCGATAGGGGTGAGACAGGAACTGGCTAGATTGCTGACACTCTACGACTTGAAGCCCTTGACGCAGATAGAGGTGAAGGAAGGCAAGGTCCGTCTCGAAGATGCCGCCTTGGATTCAGTTGATCAGCAAGGTGTCGTAACCGGCCGTGAATTGGCTTCGATCTCGAAAAGACTAGACGATGCCGGCAAAGCAATCGTCCCCTTTGACACCGAGAAGATCTGGTCCGCCTACCTGGCCATAAGTGATGTCCTGTCCAAGCCGGGACTGGAGAAGGCAGACCCCAAGCTGGCTGCGCGAGCCCACCGGCTAATGGCGGGCGTTTACGTGTGCGCGGAGCAGATCAGCAGAACCCCCTCGACGCGATTAGGGCAGAGTGAAGCCGAGAGATCCGTGATCGGCTTGGGAGAGGGTGGATGGCGGAAGGCCGGTAAGGATTTGGAGAAGAGCCTGCGGCAAGATCCGACTCAGCCCGATGCCGAGAAGCTCAAGAAGTACATGGAGGCGCTGAAGGGCGATTCAATAGGTATGGGGCAATACTTCGACATCCTGATGCTTCTCGTTCCCGCCTTGTCACAGAAACAGCCGCCCGTAGCGGAGAAGCAGACGGATAACACGTCGGCGGGTGCCGGTGGTGCACCTGTTCCCGCGCACGATGCTCTTCCCGTCAAGCTCACCGTCACCAATGGCGACACCCTCACGTCCACGACTCTGGAGTGGGGCAACCGGAGGGAGGGATGGTTCGGTTACGGGTTCATGGACAAGCTGAACTTGCGGCAAGGACCCTTCGAGGTCAACGTCCCCATCGTACAGATCAGGGATGCCACGCTGCTATGGGGCGAAGCAGCCCAAGGTCATAAGTACAGTGACCCGGAGCACAAACAGAGCAGCCAGGACGAGGGCTATATCATCATCACACGCACGAATGGCCGGACGGTCGAAGGATTGTTCTTCCACTCTGTCTACGGGACCCCGCAGATCGCCTTCTTCCGAGGCCGGGACGGCGACGGCAATGAGTTCACCATTGAGGTGAGGCAAGTCGAGCGAGTGGAGTTTCCTAGCCGGCCAGGCAACGTCGCCCCGCCAGGCCCCCCGCAGGCAGTGCTAACCTTGGTCAACGGCGACAAGCGAATGGGCAGTAACGTGCGCTGGAACTCGGATTCTCGCCTTGAACTGCAACGTGGGCCGGTCAACCTCTATGTGCCCTTCGCCGAGATCAGGGATGCGAGATTTCTATGGGGGAAGGATGCCGGGGGGCACAAGTATAGCGCTCCGGAGGAGCAATTCCGCAAGCCGGGTTATCTCCTTGTGGAGAAGACCTCGGGCACTTCCGTGGAGGGCGCGTTCAGCGATCACCATGGTGGGGGGTTAGGCTCTTTCGTCTTTAACGATGCTGACGGCAATGAGCTCAGCATTTTCGTGACGCAAGTGCAGAGTATCCGTTTTCTGAAAGCCGGGGAGGCGCCTTAAGCTCGTTGCATCTGATTCTGTTCGGTTGGACTATGGCGGCGATGATCCTGAACGCCAGGTCGTACGCCACGTCAGCCGGTTGATCCCCCGCCCCAGGGTGCCGTTTCTTCTCTTGGAGAGTGCTGCAGTGGAGGTCCAGGCGTCGAGTTCGGAATGGCTCAACAAGGTCAACCTTTACGCGGAGTACGTCCGAGTGCTGGACTATCTCCGTGATCCCGCGATCCCCAGGACACCGCGTCATGATTGGACCGTCGGCATCGCCTATCAGCGCAATCGATACTAACGAACCAGTCGACCGCAGACGCAGAGGCCAACGGCGCGAGGGACAGCCTGCCGTTGGGGAACGCTTTTGCCGGGGCGCCAAGGTCTCGGCGAGGCGATACTATCGTCATTTGACAACGACACAATCGCGGGCGGCTCGAGACATCACTGAATGGGCGTAGCCCGCCTCGCGGGCGAGGCAGCGCCGAACAGGCCGAACGATGTGCTGGAGGTACTGGAGGTAGGTGAAGATGCAGGCAACCGGAGGGATTCGGATAGGACTAACCGTCGGTCTTATTGCTTTGTGGTCGCTTTCTGGAGCTCTCCTTGTCGGCTGCGGGAAGTCCTCGGTTGTTGGCGTTCACCAGCAACTGGTACTAGAACCGCCTTTGGACGCCCAGAACCGGTTCAGGGTCTACGGGGAGACTGGCCAGCCAGCGCCCTTCATCCCCCATGGGTGGATGCCCGAGGAAGCGGCCACGGTGATCACGGAGTTCGACCCCAATTGCGAGCAGACGCCATATGCTGGCGACAGATGCCTCGCTATCACAGCCCAATGGACCCAGAGCCTCGATTGGTGCGGCGTGGCCTGGATCACCAAGGAGCAGGCGGAAGACGGGTCACCATGGTGGGGACAGGACCCATCTGGAAACGCCTATGACCTGACAGGAGCGGTAGAGCTGGTCGTCCACGCGCGTGGCGAGCAAGGAGGAGAGCGTGTCCAGTTCAAGGTGGGTATCCTTGGAGACAAGCCGTATGGGGACAGCACTGTAACACCTATTGCGAGCGATTGGGTCACTCTCAGCACCGAGTGGCAGACGTTCACACTGGGGCTGGCGGGCCATGATCTGTCCAGGATGGTAAATGGCTTCACATGGGTGACGAGCAAGAGCAAGCAGGAGAACGGGAACGGAGGCCTGCGCGTTTTTCTGGACGACGTTTACTTTCAGTTCTAACCAGCTGTCGTCGCCAGCCGGAGTCGGTGATCGGTTTGGTTCGGAACACGCGAAGGGGTGAACCCGTGGTCGGCCAAACCGGATTAGCCGGACGCCTGGCTGGAGCCGCGCAATCTAGGCTGTGGATGTCAAGCGTAATTGAGACCGTGTCTATTTGCTCGCGCGCATTCCGAGCAGCGCGGTGACCGAACCGGCAGGTACCGCCAGAAACTAGCGCCAGTGGTTTAGGCAACCTAGAAACCTGCCCGCCTGCGGACGAGCCGGTCTCACTAGCGCTTGACACCCACACAAAGTCTCAGAAGGTGAGATGGTCCAAGAACGGAACAACCTCTCATCCTCGCCTTGAGGCCTCAATACGCCCGTAGAATCTTGGCTCCCCCGACCCCCTGATTTGGGTCTTGGCCTGCCCCGTAGGAGAAATGAACGGCCGCGGACTCTCCGTACTTCTCGCCAAATGCTTGCAGGGCAGCCGTGAGTTCTGTTATATGCTCGTCGCGCGACAAACAAGAGACTACTACAACGTCTCCCCCCATGCCTCCACCGGTCAATTTCGCCCCGAACACAATATCGCCATCCACAGAGCGCCAGGTGTTCAGCCAGCCACACAGACGGTCTAGCTCCGCGGATGATACCTTCAGAACCGACAACAAACTCTGCGCAACACACATCAGCTTGGGAACATCCTCCCACGTTGACAGAACAGAATTCATGCCAAGAATGCCGACTATCCCGAGACCCTCCAGCACAAGTTCCGCGAGCGCAGTGTTCGCGGCTGCTGGCCTAACCTCACGCGGCAGGTCCGAACCCAGGAATGCTTTCTGCAAGACCTCCTCGCAATGGTACCTCAGTGGCGCGTGCATGCGCTCCGCGGGAATGGACTTCAGGGCCTCCGCGAGAATGTCTCTGACGACCGGTTCCATGCTCGGACTGAAGTCACGGATGCGCGCCTGGGTTATCGATGCAACTGTACCATACTCCTTCGCCCTCCCGCAGTAGACAATCGAGAAGCTGTATGCGCCTGGGCCCGCGTATGCCCCGGCGTCAAAACCGAACACTCGCGCCCCGTCGATAACCGCCCACGCTTCCGGCCCTGCGCCCAAGTCTACGGGAAGCCACCCCATCGCCAGCCTGGAGAGGAGTCTGCTTCGGCGTTCAGAAAGAATTACAAGCGGCTGCTTGCCACTCCTCCCGGCGAGCGCCGAAAATGGACCGGCCGGACTTGCGGCGAGACCGTGGAAGCAACTCTCGATCTTCCATGCGAGTCTGAGTTCGGGAAGAGGCACACCAGCGATCTCCCCATTCCCCTCCTGCCGAGCAGCGAGATCGGAATGCGTGAGGATCTTCGCCAGCGCTGCCGAGATAGCTCCGCTTGTGCCAAGCCCGCACTTCGTCGGAACCTCCGAAACGACCCTTACAGCGATGCCAGAGTGTCCTTTTGGGGTCAGCCGATCACTCAACTGTTCCCTGAATAGCCGCTGTAGCGGGTCAGCGTACATGACTTCGAGATCTTCTTCACGGCGAAGTTGGCCCGTATCAGGCCCTGGAGCGCAAATACGAACTTGCAACCCATGCGCTCTGTTTGTGAACGTGACGCCAACGTACACCCGCTTTGGGATAGGTAGACAGACCGCAGGATGGCCCGCCATGACAGCGTGTTCGCCGAAGAGAAATATGCTTGCTGGGGCAGACGCCACGAGTGAACAGTCCTTAAGTAACTGCTCGAAGCTGACAGCCGGCAGCTGGGAGATGTCTCGAATCGCGGCTGGCACGCGAATCGGCGTCAGCCTCTCATCGATCTCGCGCATCCACCTGGCAAGGCACACGATAATGTACGCCATCAGAAGAAGCGCGAGGATGGGGAGTGCCAGATACCTGTCGAAGAAACGCAATCCAGCTTGGAAGGTGGGATGAGATGGTGCAACCATTTCCATCGCTTTGTGCAGAGTAATAACAACTCCGAGGGTACCCAAGAACAATAGAGACCACTGGCTCTTCACTGTTCGCCACAGTAGCCACTTGCAGCTCTCTCGCCGCCTGCTGGTTGTTCCAGGCTTGCCGACCAACCATCCGCCTCCTATATGCCCTTAGTCGATTGGCAATGGTTCTACCCTAGGAACGCTTGCCGAAGCGCCTCAGCACTCAGGTTGTCAGGCTTGTCGGCGAGAACGACGCGGCCGAGCCTGAGCACATAGACGCGTTGGGCGATGGCCATTGCCTCCCGCACATTCTGCTCGACGAGGACAATGGCCGTGCCAGATCGTTCATTCAGTTCGCGTACGGACGCTAGGGCGGCGTGTACCAACTTCGGCCCGAGGCCCAGAGACGGCTCGTCCGCAAGCAGCAGCGCAAGCTTGAGCATGAGCGCCCTTGCCATCGCCAGCATCTGTTTCTCGCCGGTGCTCAATGCATCGGCATTGCGCTTTTGGAGCGGTCGCAGGTCCGGGAAGAGAGAGAAGACGCCCTCGATCCGAGCCTTCACGTCTCTTGCCGGAAGCGTGTGTCCGCCGACCTCCAGATTCTCTCGAACGGACAGTTCCCCGAACACGCGGCTCCCTTGCAGCACATAGGAGAGGCCGTCCCTCACATTGTCGGAAGGATTGCGGTTCTGTATCTCGCGCCCCCGGAACGTTATCGTCCCCCGGCTGGCCTTCACCAGGCCGAAAACCGCCTTGAGGAGAGTCGATTTTCCCGCGCCGTTGGGCCCCACGAGCGCCACGATCTCTCCGGGCGCGACGTCGAGCGAGACGCCGTGCAGCACCGGCCTCTTGTCGTATCCTGCCTCCAGATCGCGTATTTCCAGCAGATTCCCCATCTGTCCCTACGTCAGGTAGGCCTCCAGCACGGCCGGCTCTTGCATGACTGCCTCCGGCGTCCCCTCGGCTATCTTTCGTCCTTCATCCATCACCACTACGAAGTCCGAGACGGCCCTCACCGCCTCCATGTTGTGCTCGATCAGGAAGATCGTCTTCCCTTCATCTCGCAGTTCCCGGAGCAAGTGGAGTATGCGCTGGCTCGTGTCGGGGTCGATTCCTGCAACCGGCTCGTCGAGTAACAAGAGCTCGGCGTTCATAGCGAGGCAGCAAGCGAGTGTGAGGAGCTTCTGCTGCCCATAGGACAGGGCCTCGGCCAAGTCCTGCGCCTTGCCTTGCAGTCCTACGAACTCAAGTAGACCCCGTGCCTCCTGGATGTTTGCACGCTCTTCCCGTGGGGTCTTCCACCCGGCAAGAGCTCGCAGCACTCCTTCCCCGGCCTGATGCTGGAATGCCAGCATCACATTGTCCAGCACGGTTACCTTGCGCAGAAGTCGGAGATCCTGAAACGTGCGCCCGATGCCCAGTCCGGCAATGTGGTGCGGCTTCATGCCAGCGAAGCTCACTCCTCTGAATATGATGCTGCCGCCGTCGCTCGGCAGGAACCCGCACACCAGGTTGAAGAGGGTCGTCTTCCCTGCTCCATTTGGCCCAATCAGGCTGACGATCCGGCGCTCCTCCACGGACAGGGACGTGCCGTCGAGCGCCGAGACGCCGTCGAAAGTCTTGCGAAGATTGTGAATCTCCAGGATAGCGGTCATGTGCCCTGACTACTTTCTATGGAAGGCGAACTCGCCCAGGATGCCCTGAGGCCGAAACATCATAAAGACGACGAGCAGGCCGCCGTACAGCATCTGGCGAACGTTCGCCGCCACGCTGCTGGGCATTCCCACGAAGCGCAGGGCCTCCGGTAGCGAAACCAGCAGGACAGCCCCGACTACCGATCCCGCGATGCTGCCGCTGCCGCCGACAATGACCATAGCGAGGATGAAGATGGACTCGGTCACGGTGAAGCTGCTGGGATCGATGAACGTGATATAGTGCGCGTAGAGCGCGCCGGCAACCGCTGCAAGCCCGCCGCCGATGGCGAACACCTGCAGCTTGTACAGCATCACGTTCTTACCCAGGGACTGAGCGAATACTTCGTCCTCGCGGATTGCCTTGAGCACCCGCCCGAATGGCGACCTGACCAGACGCCTGACCAGCAGGGCTGCGATCACGGCAAACCCAGCCGCTAACACCAGGAACTGTGCGTGCGACGAGATCACGACGCCGAAGATCGTCGGTTGCGGGATGCCCGGCAGCCCCATCGGCCCGCCGGTTAGGCCGATCCAGTTGTTCATCACGCCGAACGCGATCACCTGAAACGCAAAGGTCGCCAGCACGAAGTAGTCGTCATGGATTCGCAGCGAAGGCGCCGCGACGACCAGGCTAATCAGTCCGGCTCCTATCGCAGCACAGAGGATGCCGACCAGGAAGTTCGCGTGGAAGTGGAGGGCGAGCAAGGCGGCAATGTAGGCGCCCACGCCGAATAGCGCCGCGTGGGCGACGGAGAGCAGCCCGGCATATCCCGAGATTAGGTTGAGGGAAACCGAGAGGATGCTGTAGATGGCGATAAGGATGAGGACGTGCAGGAGATAGTCCACGTCAGATCTCCGCCTTCCGCAGCTTTCGCCCAAAGATGCCTTGAGGCCGGACGAGAAGGAAAGCCAGCAAGACAGCGAACGCGATAGTATCCTGCCACTGTGAACCGATCTTCCACACACCCAGATGCTGAGCCACGCCGAGCAGCAGCCCTCCGACTGCAGCCCCAGGAATACTGCCTATGCCGCCGATGATGGTTGCCACCACCCCCATTAGCAGGGCGTTCATCCCCATCGTAGGAGTCATGTCCACATCGAAAGAAACTAGGATCGCCGCCACGGCCGCAAGAGCTGACCCCAGGCCGAAAGCGAACAGAATGCTCCGATCAGTATCTATTCCAGTCACGCGCGCGAGTTCGAGATCGCTTGCCACCGCTCTCAAAGCCTTCCCCAGTCGCGTGCGGCCGAGCAGAAGTCCCGTGGCGACAAACAACGCTGCTGCCACGCCCAAGGTTACTAGCTGTACAAGAGTGATCCGCGCTCCGAGCACATTGAAGCCTTCTTGCACGCTTGCACTTCGGATCGACTTAATGTCATCACCGAAGACCAGTGAGATGGCATTCTGAAGAACGACGTACAGGCCGAGGGAGGCAATCAGAAGAACCAACGCAGCTGCGTACTTCCTCCGAAGCGGCCTATAGATGACGGTCTCTGTGAGAAGGCCAAGCACGCAGGACAGGATGACTGCCGCAGGTATCGCCACTCCAAGAGGGATGCGGCACAATACCGCTAGGGCGTAGGTAATGTAAGCACCGGCTGTGTAGATCGCTCCGTGGGCGACATGAAAGAATCTGGTGGTCCCGTAGATCACAGCAAATCCGAGCGCCACCAGGGCGTAGGCACTTCCAGCTATAAGGCCATTTGCCAGAACTTGCCCCATCGAACACTATCCATTGACCTTAGAACGCCGCGCGACCCAGTTCTGCGTCACGTTCCGTGGCTGGTAAATGCGGATGTCATCCAATCCCGTATTACACAGATGAGTGCGAATGCTCGCCTCGTCGAGAGGGTTCAGCCAGACGGAGGCACTAGTGGATTGCCTGACAGAGCCTTTCCGCTCCGATACCGCAATGGTCGTCTTCTGTTCAATGACTCCGGTTTCGGCCTCGCGCCAGGCGTAGTAGTCACAGACCATAAGGAAGTGCTCGCGAGCGCGTCCCCGGCATAAAGACCCCCGGTACATCCTCTTGTCCTCGTCCACCTCTGCCAGTTCGCCGCGTTCCCCGCGAACATACCGCAGCGTATTGAAGACCAAACAGCCCTGTGGATTGAGAAGGGCCTTGATATCCTCTAGGAAAGCGCGCCAGCGCTGTGCAGACAGAAGGTGCTGGATGCTACAGCCCCAAACGACAACAACGTCAAAGAAACTCGGAGGGAAATGCTGTTTCAGGCAATGGATCTCAGATCGAAGCACCTTCAGTTCCCGCTCTCGGGATCTGGCAATGTTCTTTTCGCCTCCATGCATCCATGACCATCGCGACACAACTACTGGCTTGCTTGGCGGTTGGCAGAGGGAGCCGTAGCCACGAGCGTTCCGTCGCAGCCTGGCAAGCATTGTAGCGCTGGCATCGACCCCCACTATGAGCGGACTTACCTTCTGAGAGCCAAGTGCGTCTGCAAGAAACAGGCTCGGTGACCCAGTGCCGCACATGCAGTCGAGAACGCGGCTGTGCCGGACGCTCCCTACAAAGTCCACGAGCCACTGCTCATCTTGCCACTGCGCAAGAGCAAACGCTTTGTCAAGCCTGTACAGGCGGTCGTAGAACTCGGCTCCTGCCTTGTACCCAGCAGCCGTCTCGGCTTCCAGTTGCTCCAGCAGTGCCCGTAGAACTGCCATCTACAACTCCTCTACAACTCCTCTACAACTCAGCGACGGGAGAAGGTAATCGTAATCGTACATCC